>WBZM01003630.1_pt1 | contig 11883 bp, 7 predicted proteins | sample 5204271 | NCBI WGS metagenome assembly WBZM01 (sample SAMN12344346, study PRJNA552823) | activated sludge metagenome | biome: Activated sludge suspended growth; feature: Nitrification reactor; material: Wastewater; isolation source: activated sludge from nitrification reactor of wastewater treatment...
ACCGCGCGCGCGGTGTACATGCCGCCGACGTACTTGCCCACCAGCGCCGGCGAGTCGCGCAGTGCGCTGAAACCCGACAGCAGCACGCGGCGCTGGCGCATCGGATCCTCGCCGGCCTGCGGCGTGCGCTCCTGCACGCGCTGCCAGAGCTCGCGCGAGAGCTGCAGGCGCTTCTGGAAGTAGGCCAGCGGGTCGTCGGCCAGGTCGAAGCGGTTGACCAGCGGGTCGATGCCCTCGGCGCCGGGGAAGCCGCCGGCATCCGGGTCGTTCGCGAACGCGAGCAGCGGGTCGGTCTCGCTGCGCGCGGCGATGCGCGCCAGCTCGGCCCTCTCGTCGGCCGCGGCGATCGGCTTGTAGGCGTACTCGATCGCCCAGTAGTCGTACGGCCCGATCGTGGTGTTGTTGAAGCTGCCCTGCTTCTCGCCCGCGGCGGCGATGTTGTAGGCGTTGTAGTCCATCACCGAGCCGGAGATGCCGTTCTTTTCGGTGAAGTCCTTGTCCTGCAGCTGCGCGCGCGTGTAGACGGTGGAGGCGCGGAAGTTGTGCGTCAGGCCCAGCGTGTGGCCGACCTCGTGCGTGATGGTGTCGCGCACCACCGACTTCGCGAAGGCTTCGGCCTCCGGGCTGTCGGTCGTGAGGTCGCCGCGGGCCTCGAGCAGGTCCATCGCGAAGCCGAACTCGGTGGCCGCCTGGTCGGCGTAGTCGCAGGCCTGGGCCACGCCCTTGCCGAACGGCAGTGCGAAGGGCGTCGCGAACGCCGGCGTGCTGCTGCCGACGCTCTCGACGCGGAAGCGCCGCGCGCCGCGGCCGAACACGTCGCTCATCGCGATGTCGGCGTCGATGATCTCGCCGGTGCGCGGGTCGGTGTGGCTGGGGCCGCGCGCGAAGCCGACGTCGGCGCCGACGAACCAGCGGATCGACGCATGGCGCGCGTCCAGCGTGTCGAAGTCGGCGTCGTCGGGCTGCTGCTTCGCGACGATCGCGTTCTTGTAGCCGATGCGCTCGAAGGCCTTGTTCCACTCCAGGATGCCGTCGGTCACCGGCTGGCGATAGACCGGCGGGATGTTCTTGTCGAGCCAGAACACGATCGGCTGCTTGGGCTCGGAGAGCGCGGCCGACGGGTCGGCCTTCTCGAGGCGCCAGCGGTTCACGAGGTAGCGCTTCGGGTTCGGCAGCAGGTCGGTGGTGAGATCCGTCACCGTGTCGAAGAAGTGACCGACGCGCGGGTCGGTCTCGCGCGTGGCCATCGGCTCGTCAGGCAGCTTGGTGAAGCTGTACACCATGCCGACGAACATGCTGCGCGCGTCGGGCAGCAGCTTGGGCGGCGTCGGCACCGGGGTGCCGGGCGGCGGCGGGGTCAGCGGCGGCAGCGGCAGGCGCGGCGTGGCGTAGTGCATGCGCAGGTTCAGCGAGGTCATGTCGTCGCCGACACGCGCCTTCTCGATCGCCGAGTTGCCGCGATCCAGGCCGTAGGTCATGCGGAAGGCCTGCTCGATGCGCATCGAGTAGTTGGGCAGGTCGGTGATCAGGAAGCTCGCGTCGACCAGCACCGACTTGCGCTCCGGGTGCGGAGCGCTGGCCACCGCGGTGGAGGCGAGCAGGCTGTCGGAGAAGGCTTGCGAGACGGTGGCCTTCATCGCAGGGGTCGTGGCGATGTACTCGGTGTTCAGCGCCACCAGCTGGATCTGGTTGTTGACGCGCCGGAACGTGGCCAGCCACGACGGGCCCATCTGGCTGCCGTACAGGCCGCGCTCGCCGATCGACTCCGACACGTTGGCCGACAGCAGGAAGGGCTTGTCGAGGCGTTCGGCCGGGATCTCCAGCCAGACCTTCTCGTCCTTGCGCCAGACCGGGAAGAAGCCGGCCTGCTGCTTGGCGTCCTTGATGACCTCGGCGAAGGGCTTGGGCGCGGAGGGGTCGGGACGCGTGGCGGGCGCGGATGCGCCGCTCGCGGGCGCTGCGGCAGCCTGAGCGGCGGCGGGCTTGGAGGCGTCGGCGGTCGCGGCCGAGGGCGCGAGGGTGGCGCAACCGGCCAGGGCCGAGGCCAGCGAGGTCAGCGCGGCGATGCGAATCGGAATTGACATGGGTGGCACGAAGCGAAGGTGTGAGTGCCGCGATTCTGCGGCAGCACGCCCGCTCGTGTGTTCGGGCCCTTCCCCGAGGCCCAGGTCGGCCGCGGACTCAGCGCTCGCGGTCGCGGTCGGCCCAGCCGGCGACCGACACGAGCAGCATCAGCGCGGCCAGCGCACCGAACAGCCGCACCGCCCAGCCGAGCCAGCGTGCGGGTTCGCCCCAGCCGCCCGAGGGCGCCGGCGCCCAGCGGCTGGCCTCGTGCAGGTCGATGCCGGGCAGCAGCAGGTCGAGGCTGTAGGCGATGGCGTTGAACTCCGCGCCCGCATCGGCGGCTGCGCTCGCAATGCCACCCTGCGACTGCGCCAGCGCGAAGAAGGCGGCACTGCCCAGCCACACCAGCAACGACCAGGCGGCCAGCCGCTGCGGCCGCCAGCCATACCCGGCCAGCGCGCCGAACGCGGCGTGCGACGCGCGCGCCACCCAGCGCAGCGCGCCGGGAACGCTTTCGCCGATGCGCCCGATGCGGCGCAACCGCTGCTCGCGGCGCAGCGCCAGCGTGCCCGCGCTGCTGCCGCGGCCCATGCCGCGCAGGACCTGGATGGCCCGGCGCCAGGGCTGGATGCGGAAGTCGGCGTCGAGGTGCGCCGGACGCTGGCGCTCCAGCCACGCGAGCCGGAAGCCGGAGTCGAGCGGCGCGCCGTCGCCGAAGTTCGAATACGCGAAGCCGTCGAGCATCAGCCGCTCGCCCCAGGTCGAACCGTCGTCGACCAGCGCCATGGCACGCGTGCCGGCGAAAGACGCACCCACCAGCGGCACCTGCAGGCGCGCGAGGCGCAGCTCGCCAGCGATCTGCGCACGGTCGAGCACCAGCGAGACGCCTTCGCCCCAGGCGGCGTCGCCCACGCGGTCGAAGGCCGCACCGCTGCAGTCGAGGTCGCCGCCGATGCGGGCGCGCCTCGCGCTCACGCTGCCCGCCGCGGCAAAGCCCCGGTCGAGGCGCAGGTCGCCCTCGACCTCGAGCCGGTCGAGGATCAGCGCACTGCGCCGCGCGCCGGTGGCATCCACCGGGCCGTGCACGTTCGCGCCACTGGCAACGAAGTCGCCGCGCACCCGCGCGCCGGCAAAGCGCACCTCGCCGGCGGCGTCGAAGCCCTCGGAGATGCGCACGTCGCCGCCGACCTCGATGCCGTCGGCCATCAGGCTGCGCCGCGCGGGCAGCGACGCATCGTGGCCGCTCATCGTCAGCCGCGTGGCGTTGAAGTCGCCCTCGATGCGCGCCTGCTGCAGCCGCACTTCGCTGGCGATGCCACAGCCGGCGTTGAGCGACAGGTCCTGCGCGATGCGGCAGCGCTCGGCCAGCAGGCCGGGCAGCTCGCAGTCGGGGAACGCGAGCCCGCCCTTCACGTGGGCGCCGTCGAACAGCGGCGTGGTGTCGAACACGCAGCGGAAGAACCACAGGCTGGCCGGCACCTCGCACTCGCCGAGGTCGAGGCGACCTTCGACCCAGGCCCCGAGCAGCTGGATGCGCCGGCTCTGGCGGTGCGCACCGTTCTGCAGCGCGAGCGCGGCGAGGAAGGAGGCGCGCACGGTGATCTCGGGCAGCGCCTCGCGCGGCCGCCGCAGGGCGATGCGTGCGATGTCGCCATGCCGGCAGGCGCGCAGCAGCACCCGCTCGGCCGGGCGCAGGGGCTCGAAGCGCGCGAGGGGGTGGTCGGCGGGCAGCGTGGCGAGGGAGGCCGTCATCGGGCGGCGCCCCCCGGGGCTGTCGGCGCCGGCCCAACTCCGGCGCGAAGGATCTGGATCGTCGGCATGTTCCGTGTCCGGCGCATCGTCGTGCGTTGGCGCGGATTCTGGAACAGCGTGGTCTCGCGAGGGGGCGCCGCCTCACCCGCGAACACGGGGCGCGCCACGGCGGGCGCGACCATACCCCCCGAGGTGGAGGGGCGAGCGTCGGCTTACTTGAGCGCCTTGAAGCGCAGGCGGTGCGGCCGCGCGCCTTCCTCGCCGAGGCGGCGCTTCTTGTCGGCCTCGTACTCCTGGTAGTTGCCGTTGAAGAAGACCCACTGCGAATCGCCTTCGGCCGCGAGGATGTGAGTGCAGATGCGGTCGAGGAACCAGCGGTCGTGCGAGATCACCAGCGCGCTGCCGGCGAACTCGAGCAGCGCCTCTTCCAGCGCACGCAGCGTTTCGACGTCGAGGTCGTTCGAGGGCTCGTCGAGCAGCAGCACGTTGCCGCCGCGCGCCAGCGTCTTGGCCAGGTGCAGACGGCCGCGCTCGCCGCCGGAGAGCTGGCCGACGAGCTTCTGCTGGTCGTTGCCCTTGAAGTTGAAGCGGCCGAGGTAGGCGCGCGAGGGCATCACGAACTGGCCGACGACGATGTTGTCGAGGCCGCCGGACACGTCTTCCCACACCGTCTTGTCGTTCGCGAGGCTCTGGCGCGACTGGTCGACGAAGGCCAGCTTCGCGGTCTGGCCGATGTGCACCTCGCCCGCATCCGGCTGCTCCTTGCCCTCGAGCATGCGGAACAGCGTCGACTTGCCCGCGCCGTTCGGGCCGATGATGCCAACGATGGCGCCGGCCGGAATCTGGAAGCTGAGGTTGTCGATCAGCACGCGGTCGCCGAAGCTCTTCGAGACGTTCTTGAACTCGATGACGTCGTTGCCGAGGCGCTCGGCCACCGGGATGAAGATCTCGTTGGTCTCGTTGCGGCGCTGGTAGTCGACGTCACTGAGTTCCTCGAAGCGCGCCAGACGTGCCTTCGACTTGGTCTGCCGGCCCTTGGCGTTGGAGCGCACCCACTTGAGCTCCTCCTTCATCGCCTTGATGCGCGCGTCTTCCTTCTTCTGCTCGACTTCCAGGCGCTTCTCCTTCTGGTCGAGCCAGTCGGAGTAGTTGCCCTTGTAGGGGATGCCCATGCCGCGGTCGAGTTCGAGGATCCACTCGGCGGCATTGTCGAGGAAGTAGCGGTCGTGGGTGATCGCCACCACCGTGCCCGGGAAGCGCTGGAGGAAGTGCTCGAGCCACTCCACCGATTCGGCGTCGAGGTGGTTGGTGGGCTCGTCGAGCAGCAGCATGTCCGGCTTCTGCAGCAGCAGCCGGCACAGCGCCACGCGGCGCTTCTCGCCGCCGGACAGCACGCCGATCTTGGCGTCCCAGGGCGGCAGGCGCAGCGCGTCGGCGGCGATCTCGAGCTGGTGCTCGGTGTTCTCGCTGCCGGCCGCGGCGATGATCGCCTCGAGTTCGGCCTGCTCGGCGGCGAGCTTGTCGAAGTCGGCGTCGGGCTCGGCGTACTCGGCATAGACCTGCTCGAGGCGTGCCTTCGCGGCCATCACGCCGCCCAGGCCTGACTCGACCGCTTCGCGCACGTTCTGATCGGGGTCGAGCTGCGGTTCCTGCGGCAGGTAGCCGATCGACAGGCCGGGCATCGGCACGGCCTCGCCCTCGATCTCCTTGTCGATGCCGGCCATGATCTTCAGCAGCGTGCTCTTGCCGCTGCCGTTCACGCCGAGCACGCCGATCTTGGCGCCGGGGAAGAAGGACAGGCTGATGTCCTTCAGGATCTGCCGCTTCGGCGGCACGATCTTGCCGACGCGGTTCATGGTGTAGACGTACTGGGCCATGGAGGTTCTCGGGAATGCCTGGATGCGGGGGAATCCTGCGATTATCCCGGACGCCGGGCCGGCGCCCGGCGTCGCGGCCGCACGGACCGCGTTCGCGCCTCGCTCAGGCCAGGAATCGCGCGCGCATACGCGCCAGCAGCCGCTCCGGCTCGATCGGCCGGATCAGGTAGGCGTCGGCCCCGAGCTGCAGCCCGTGATCGCGCGAGGCGTCGTCGCGCGCGGTGGTGGTGAGGAACATGAAGGCGGTGTCGCGCAGGGCCGGATCGGCGCGCACGGTGCGCAGCAGCTCGAAGCCGTCGCCGTCGGCCATCACCACGTCGGCGAGGATCAGGTCGACCGCGTGCGAGCGCAGCAGCGCCAGCGCCTCCCGCCCGCCCTCGGCGGTCAGCACCTCGTAGCCGGCCGGCTCGAGCAGGCTGAGCTTGAACGCAAGGTTGGCCTCGGTGTCGTCCACCATCAGCACCACCAGGCCGGGCCGCGGCGCGCACAGCGCCGGGTCCAGGCCGCGCTGCGGGCTGGACGGCAGCGCATCGATCGGTGCCGGCGACGTCGCCGTCACCGCCTCGTGCGGCAGCAGCGCGACGAGGGTCGCGATGAAGGTCTCCGGATCGATCGGCTTGGAGACGTGCTGGTCGAAGCCGGCGGCCACCGCCCGCTCGCGATCGCCGACCATGGCCAGCGCGGTCACGGCCAGCAGCGGAACCCGGCGCAGCACGGGGTCGGCCTTGAGGGCGCGCGCCACCTCGTAGCCATCGAGCCCGGGCATCTGGATGTCGCAGACGATCAGGTCCGGTCGCTCGCGCATGGCGGCCGCGAGGCCGGCCTCGCCGTCGGCAGCGGTCAGCACCTCGTGGCCGGCCGCGCGCAGCAGGTAGGTCGTGAGCTCCAGATTGATCGGGTTGTCCTCGATCACCAGGATGCGCGCCATCTCAGCCCCGCTCCAGCCGCAAGGTGAACACGCTGCCGCGGCCCGGCTCGCTGTCGACGTCGATGCGCCCGCCCATCAGCGCGGCCAGCTTGGTCGACAGGTGCAGCCCGAGGCCGGTGCCCTCGGACTTGCGCGTGCCCGCGTCGCCCACCTGCGTGAAGGCCTGGAACAGGCGGGCGCGGTCGGCCTCGCTGATGCCCACGCCGGTGTCGCGCACGGCGATGTCGACGCCCGTCGTGCCCGACACCTCGAGGCTGACGCCGCCGCGCGCGGTGAACTTCAGCGCATTGCCGGTCAGGTTGATCAGGATCTGCTGCAGCGCCCGGCGGTCGGCGCGCACGCGGGCCTGCGCATCCGGCGGCACCACGCGCAGCCACAGGCCCTTGGCTTCAGCCGTCGGCAGCAGCGTCTGCACCACCTCCTCGAGCACCGGCGCGCATTCCACCGGTGCGAGCTGCAGCTCGACACGGCCCGATTCGATTTTCGCCAGGTCGAGCAGGTCGTTGATCAGCGACAGCAGGTGCTTGCCGCTGGCCTGCACCAGGCGCAGCTGCCGTTCCTGGTCGGGCGTCAGCGGGCCGGGCAGCTTCATCAGCATGAGCCCGGTGAAGCCGATGATCGCGTTCAGCGGCGTGCGCAGCTCGTGGCTCATGGTCGCGAGGAAGCGGTCTTTCGCCTGGCTGGCGCGCTCCAGCTCGAGGTTCTTCTCGCGCAGCGCGATCTCGAATCGCTTGCGCTCGCTGATGTCGCGGATCGCGCTCATCACCAGCCGCCCGGCCTCGGTCTCGATCGGGCTGAGGCTGATCTCGACCGGGAACTCCTCCCCGCTGGCGCGCAGGCCGTGCAACTCGCGGCCTTCGCCCATCGCCCGCATGCGCGGCGCGCCCAGGTAGCCGACGCGCTGGCCAAGGTGCGAGCGCTGCAGGCGCACCGGCAGCAGCATCTCGATGGGCTCGCCCAGCGTCGCCGCGGGGTCGTGGCCGAACATCGCCCGGGCCTGCGCGTTGAACAGCACGATGCGGCCGGTACCGTTGACGATCACGATCGCGTCGGGCGCGTTGTCGAGCACGGTCTGGAAGCGCGAGCGCACGAGCTCGGCGTCGCGCCGCGCGCGATGGCGCGTCACGTCGCTCATGTGCATCACGAGATGGGTGACGCCGCCGTCGGGCCCGCGCGCGACGCTCGCGGTGCAGTTGACGTACAGCGGCACGCCGTCCTTGCGGTGGCGCAGCACCTCGAGCCGGGCCGCGCTGCCGACCAGCGCCTCGCGGCGCAGCGCCGCCTCGTCGTCACGCAAGGGCTCCGGCACGATCAGCGACGCGATCGGCACGCCCCGCGCCTCGGCGGCGTCGAAACCGAAGATGGTCTCGGCGGCCCGGTTCCACACGGCGATGCGGCCCTCGGCGTCGGTGGCGACCATCGCATCGGGCGACTGCTCGACCATCAGCTCCCACAGTGCTGCTGCCATGTCCGGGCCGCCTCCGCAACGGCGCGGCCCACTGTAGGACGCACCCCGGCGGCGAACAAGGGACGACACCCGCTCGGCGCTGGCTGGCACGGTCCGCAACGTGCACAAAGATGATCGGCGCCATCATTGCGCGACCGTCGATGACGGGGCCACGCGTTGCTCGGGGCTCGCCACGGCCACGATGGCATGATGCGCGCATGAACGACACCCTCGACGCCCCGCCCTCGCTGGTCAACATCGCGCACCTCGTCTACGCGCTGCATGCGCTCGGCCTGGCGATCGGCGCCTTCGGCGCGGCCAGCGTGCTGGGCTCGTTCCTGTTCGGCTGGCCGTCGATCATCGCGGTCATCCTCAACTACGTGAAGCGCGGCGAAGCACGCGGCACCTGGCTGGAATCGCACTTCGACTGGCAGATCCGCACCTTCTGGTGGGCGCTGCTGTGGGCGCTGGTCACGCTCGCGGTGTCGGTGCCCCTGGCGCTGGTGGTGATCGGCTTCGCCACCTGGGCCATCGGCCTGTTCGCGCTCGGCGTGTGGGCGATCTACCGCGTCGCGCGCGGCTGGCTCCGCCTGAAAGACCGTCAGCCGATGCCCTCGGCCGCGGCGGGCTAGAATCCGCCCGCGCCGCGAGACCAGTCGCCGCGGCGCGCGTCGTACCGACATTCTTCCCACGCCCCCGCGGCTTCCGACTGGTGCAGGCCTTCAAGGCCGCAGCAGGTCGCGACAACGGCTCGCATCGAGCCCCTCCGAATGAAGTTCACCGACCTCGGCCTGGCCGAGCCGCTCCTGCGCGCCGTGCGCGAACAGGGCTACGAAACCCCGACCCCGATCCAGGCCCAGGCGATTCCCGCCGTGCTCGCCGGCGGCGACCTGATGGCCGGCGCGCAGACCGGCACCGGCAAGACCGCCGGCTTCACGCTGCCGCTGCTGCACCGGCTGATGGCCAAGCCGGCCGTGAAGGACGCGCGCGGCCGCTCGCCGATCCGCGCACTGATCCTCACCCCCACCCGCGAGCTGGCCGCGCAGGTCGAGGAAAGCGTGCGCGCCTACGGCAAGTACAGCGGCCTGACCAGCATGGTGATGTTCGGCGGCGTCGGCATGCAGCCGCAGATCGACCGCCTCAAGCGCGGCGTCGATATCCTCGTGGCCACGCCCGGCCGCCTGCTCGACCACCACGGCCAGAAGACGCTGGACCTCAGCCACGTCGAGATCTTCGTGCTCGACGAGGCCGACCGCATGCTCGACATGGGCTTCATCCACGACATCAAGAAGGTGCTGGCCATCGTGCCGCAGAAGAAGCAGAGCCTGCTCTTCTCGGCCACCTTCAGCGACGAGATCAAGGCGCTGGCCGACCGGCTGCTGAACCAGCCGGCGCTGATCGAGGTGGCGCGCCGCAACCAGACCGCCGACACCATCGCGCAGAAGGTGCACCCGGTCGGCCGCGAGCTGAAGAAGGAACTGCTGACGCACCTGATCCAGTCGAACGACTGGCACCAGGTGCTGGTGTTCACGCGCATGAAGCACGGCGCCAACCGCCTGGCCGAATACCTGAACAAGCAGGGCATCACGGCGATGGCGATCCACGGCAACAAGAGCCAGGGCGCACGCACCAAGGCGCTGGCCGACTTCAAGAGCGGCGACCTCACCTGCCTCGTGGCCACCGACATCGCCGCGCGCGGCATCGACATCGACCAGCTGCCGCACGTCGTCAACTACGAGCTGCCCAACGTGCCGGAAGATTACGTGCACCGCATCGGCCGCACCGGGCGCGCCGGCGCGCAGGGCGAGGCGGTGTCGCTGGTGTGCGTGGACGAGAACATCTTCCTGCGCGACATCGAGCGCCTGATCAAGCGTGAGATCCCGAAGGAAGTGGTGCCCGGCTTCGAGCCGCCGAGCAGCGAGAAGCCCGAGCCGATCGTGCTGGGCCGCATGGTGATCGGCGAAGGCGCCGGCCGCGGCGGCAGCCACCGCCACCACGCACCGCAGCGCCACGGCGGCGGTGGTGGCGGCCAGGGCGGCGGCGGGCGCCAGGGCCAGCCGCGCCAGGCGCCGGCGGCGCGCCCCGCCCACGGCGGCCACGTGCCCCAGGGCCAGGGCCGGGGACAGGGCCAGGCCGCCTCGCAGGGGCGCGGCCAGGGACAGCCGGCCGCACAGGGTCGTGGTCAGGCGCCTGCCCGTCCGGACGGCCAGCGTCAAGCCCAAAAGCCGCAACCGAGGCTCACACAGCCCAAGCCGCGCTGAGGGTAGATTCCGGGCATGCCGTCCAAGCCCGCCCCGCTGCCCCGCATCGTGCTGCTCGCCGGCGCGACCGGGCTGGTGGGCCGCGAGCTGCTGCACCAGCTGCTCGAGCATCCGCAGACGCAGCACGTGCACGTGCTGCTGCGGCGCGCCTCGCCGGGCATCGCCGCGCACCCGAAGCTGGAGCTGCACGTGGTCGACTTCGCGCACCTGCGGCGCCTGCCGCGCGTCGACGACGTGTACGTCGCGCTCGGCACCACGATCAAGACCGCCGGTTCGCAGGAAGCCTTCCGGCAGGTCGACCATGACCATGTGATCGCCATCGCGAAGGCCGCGCGCGAGGCCGGCGCGCGCCGGCTGGCGATCGTCTCGGCGCTCGGCGCCGACCGCGAATCGCGGGTGTTCTACAACCGCGTCAAGGGCGAGATGGAGGCCGACGCCGCCGCGCTCGGCTACGAATCGGTGTGCTTCGCGCAGCCCTCGCTGCTGATGGGCGACCGCGCCGCACTCGGTCAGCCGACGCGGCCGGGCGAGGTGTGGGCAAGCCGGCTGCTGCGGCCGGTGATGCCGCTGGTGCCCAAGGGCATCCGGCCGATCGCGGCCGGCGACGTGGCCGCCGCGCTGCTGGCCGCCACGCTCTCGGCCCGGCCCGGCGTGCACCGGCTGCCCTCGTCGCGCATGCAGGGGGCGCACCGCCGTTGAGCGATTCGCTGCTGCGCCACGAAGCGTTCATGCGCTTCTGGTTTGCGCGCCTGACCGGCACCGCGGCCAACCAGATGCTGATGGTGGCCATCGGCTGGCAGATGTACGACCTGACCGCCAGCGCCTGGGACCTGGGCCTGGTCGGGCTGATGCAGTTCCTGCCCTCGCTGACGCTGGTGCTGGTCACCGGCCACGCACTCGACCGCTATCACCGCGCGCGCATCCTCGCCGCCTGCATGGCGCTGCAGGCCGCCGTGGCGCTGGCGCTGATGCTCGGTGCCTGGCACGGCTTCGCGAACCGTTCGCTGCTGCTGGGCCTGTCGGTGGTCATCGGCGCGGCCAAGGCCTTCCAGCTGCCGGCGCAGCAGTCGATCACGCCCCTGCTCGTGCCCGCGTCGCTGCTGCCGCGCGCGCTGGCCTTCAGCTCGGCCGGCATGCAGGCGGCCATCATCGCCGGCCCGGCCATCGGCGGCTTCGTCTACGTGGCCGGCGCGACCGCGGTCTATGCGTGCTGCGCGGCCCTGTTCGCGCTCGCCGCCGCGCGGGTGCTGGGGCTGCGTTACGAGCACGAGGCGGCGGCAGTGTCGCGCACCACGCTCGACACGCTGCTGGCTGGCGTCCGCTTCGTCTGGCAGCGCCGCGTGGTGCTGGGCGCGGTGTCGCTCGACCTGTTCGCCGTGCTGCTCGGCGGCGCCACTGCGCTGCTGCCGATGTTCGCGAAGGACATCCTGCACACCGGCCCCTGGGGCCTGGGCCTGCTGCGCGCGGCGCCCGCCGTCGGAGCACTGGCCACCGCGCTGGTGCTGGCGCGCTGGCCGATCGCGCGGCGCGCCGGCGTGGTGCTGCTCGCGGCCG
>WBZM01003631.1_pt1 | contig 11882 bp, 17 predicted proteins | sample 5204271 | NCBI WGS metagenome assembly WBZM01 (sample SAMN12344346, study PRJNA552823) | activated sludge metagenome | biome: Activated sludge suspended growth; feature: Nitrification reactor; material: Wastewater; isolation source: activated sludge from nitrification reactor of wastewater...
GTGGACGGCCCAGATGTCCGGCTGCTGCCACCGCTGTTCTGGGGTGCAGGGTTGCGGCGCTCGGCCGGAGAACACGGCGTCTTGCGCCCGCATGTGAGCGGCCACGAGTTCCCCGATCCAGACGTTAAGGTGGTAGATGTCCAGCGGCGGGATGCGGAGGGTGACGACGGGTGCCTGGGGGTACCCCCCCCCGGCGAGGGCCTTGCCCCGGCTCCAGTCCCGTAGCAGGGCGATGATGGCAAGCTCTTCTGCCTCGTATCCGTTCTGGTGGGCCAGCCATTGCAGGACGTGGAGCTGATCCACCCATTCCGGCTTGGGACCTTCCAGGACGGACCATGCCGAGGTGGTCTTGTAGTCCTCGATGCGAACGCGCTTGCTCTCCTCGTCCAGGGCGATGATGCGGTCCGCCTGGCCGGAGATCGTCCAGTGCTTGCGCTTGCCGAAGAGTCGGCACTCGGTAATCGCCGAGGGTTCCGACCGCTCAAGGATGGTGTGGATGCTCTGACCGAAGAGTGCCCAGATCCGGTCCGCGGCGTCTTCCTCCAGGTCATCCTCATGCAACCGCTTGAGGGCCACCAGTTGCGGCGGGCTGATGAGCTGGGTGGCGCTGATGTCCCCGGTCTTGCCGTGGGGGTAGGGGTCGTTCCTGACCGCCTCGACGATGGCGGCGGGGAGTTGATGGACGTTGGTAATGCGCATGGCAGGTCTCCGATGATCCGGCCGTCCGTGGCCAGGGTGATGGTCAGGCGGCGGCGTCGGTCTCGATGGCGATCCGCTCGGCGAAGTCGTCCAGGCGGTCGAAGAGGTCGGCGTTTTGGTCGCTGGTCAGGTCGGCCAGGCTGCCGATGCCCCAGCGTTTGAGGGTCCAGTCCTTGATGCGGTCCCGGTAGGGAGCCAGGCCCAGTTCCTGGATGCGGGCTTCCAGACGGCGCTTTTGGCTGGCTGATTGAGAGGTCCCCCCCTTGGGGCCTCCGGGCTGTTGGGCCGGGTGGGGGCCAGCGTCAACAGTGGGGGGGGTCCGGGTTGGTGCCGTCCCCTGTGGGGTGGGGGCGGTGGCGTGCCGGGCTGGGGGTGTCCCGGCGTGACTGACGCCTTGCGCGTCGTCATCTTCATCCGCCGTGACGATGCCGAGGGCGGCGGTCAGGGCGTAGCGGCGGCCGTAGGTGAGAGCAGATCCCGCGGCCTGTGCGGAGTTCATGCGGGCCGTGGTGTCCACGGGCACGCGGAAGGTCGTGGCCTCCGAGTGGCCCGAGGTGTGATGGACCTTGGCGACGATGGTATAGCCGCCTTGGTCCTGAGTGGTGTCGAAGGTCACCGACAGGCCGCAGGCCGCGAGGGTGGGCGCAATGGCGCGCTGGATGTCCCCGAGGTCGGCGTAGCGGTAACTGAAGGTCCCCTTGGCCGACTGCACGCGGGCGGTCTGGCTCTTGGTGATGGGGGGGATCTTGGCCTGGAAGCTGGCCAGGGCGGCGAAGAAGTCCGCCTTCGCTTGCTCGGCCTGCAATTCCCGGCGCATGCCGAGGAGCCGCTCCAGGGCGTCAACACTCAAGCCCTGCTGAATGCCTTGGGCCAGCAAGGCCCCGGCGTCGATGACCGCTGGCGGCGGTGGTGGCGAGGCCACCTGTAGAGCCTTGGGCTCCAGGGTGGCGGGTGCGGTCTTGGTGGTCATGATATATCGCCTCGATATTTTATATGCGCCTGAGTGCTATCAAGGCGCAAATGAACTAGAACGGGATCTCCTCGCTGGGCATTTCCCGCAACTCCTCCATGAGCTTGCGGGTCCAGGCCAACTCACAGATGAGGGCCTCCAGCATGCCCACGGTGGGCGGGTCTTGGCTATCCCCCGCGACGATACGGTGCGCCTCGGCCACCAGGTGCCCTTGATAGTCGTCATTGACGAGTTCGTCGTCGTCAATCTCGATCTCGCCATAAAAGTCTGCGAATTTCATGCTGTCCCCCAGGTCGGTCAGCGGGGGAAACCCCACGTCTCCCCCTACTGAATATTTTAGCACACAAGGTTATATTTAACAGTCACAAGTTAAAAAAAACATCTAGTTATGCAACTCTGGTTGCATGCTTCCCATGGCGTCCTGAATTGAACGCAACAGGTCGTGGAGCTGATCCCAAGCGGCCGCGGAGTGCCGTAGCCGGTCCTCCAGGTCGAGCGCGTGATTGGCGGCGGCTCTGGCCAGGTTGGCGACGGTGATAAGTGCGATGTTGTCTGAGTCCATACCGATCTACCATGCGAACATGTGTGATGACGAGGCCAGGTGATCCCCGGCCCCGTCAACCTAAGCCCTAAGCCACCAGTTGCAATGCCGGCTGGTTGGGCGAACCGGGCAACAACCAGGCGCCCATGTCCGCCAGCCCGTCCGGGTGACACCAGACCCACGAGCCCGGGAGCTGGGGTTGCGTGCCAGACCGGCCGGCCACCGGGACGACCCAGACCGGCAGGCCGCGGGCGGCGAGGGAGCGGGCCATGAGGGCAGATCCCGGACCCATGAGCCCGTCCACCAGGACGATGCCCCCATGGGTGCAGGCGCGGGCCACTGCGCGGGTGCGGTTGGCCAGGCGCTGGGGATAGGGGAGATCCGCCCCACCCCCCGCCCAATACTGGATGCGGGCACCGGCGGCGCCAGCCCGGGCCACCGACCAGGGCGAGGATGCCGACCCCACCCCCAGCCAGCCGGTAGCCCCGCGGACTGATGCCGGAGGGCCGAACGCGCAGAGGACGGAGAGGCGGCGCCCGGCGTGAGCTTTGCTTGCGGCGATGACCACGGCGGCATCCGCGCCCGTGGCGCACCCACAAACCAGGGATGCCCCCATGCTGAGCAGGTTTTGAGTGATGAGCCGGGCGGCATATTGCCCCGCGGCGGACAGGCGGCGGCTGCCACCGATGGCGAGGATGGGAGCGGCGGGCGGTACTGGGAACATGGCGATGACCTGTGGTGATGCCCCCCAGGGCGGGGGGCGCGGGTTGATGAGCTAAGCGGCGGACTGAGCCCGGTAGGCCTTGCCCAGGGCGACACGGGCGGCGGCGGCGGTGACACCGGCGGGGAGCTGGACCTTGCACGCCCAGGGCGGCATTGACTGCGAGAGCGGGAGTGCCTGGTAGACGGCGCATTTGCTGCCCGGCTTGACCCAGGCGCGGAAGCCGAGGGCGGCGGCGACGTGCGCCAGGCGCTGGGCGGTGCGCTGGGACTGAACCGGGACGAAGAGGCAGGGCGCGGACGGGAGCTGACCGGCACGCGGGGCGCGCCAGGCCCAGATGGACCGGGACGGCGAGTGCATGCGGCAGACGACGGCGCCATTGAAGCGCGCGGGGACGGAGAAGAAGCGGGAAGCGATGTTGGCCATGGTGACCCCCGGAAGGCCAGGCCCCGAGGAAGGGCGGGGAACCCCAGGCGGCCAGCCCCACGCTTGCCCCCTATGAGTTATTATAGCACATAGCGATATATATACTACCATATATTACAATTAAACATAGACATATATTGTCTTATGTGCTAGAGCAATAAGACAGCCATGCTGGTGACCAGGAGGGTGCGTGAGGGACTAGCCCCGCCCCCCAGCCCCCGCGCCCCCCCAGCCAGCGTGGCGCTGGCCGGCTGGTCCAGGCCCGGGCGGATCACCAACCTTGACAGCCAAAAAGGCTGAAGAGGGCAACACGGCAAACCAAAACAGTGCGCGCAGCGCCACCTTGGTTTTACGACCAACCACACCCGCAGAATGCGGCGAGGCTGACCCGTAAAACTCAAAGCCAAGGCAGGAGCCGCGAAGGCTTGCCACGGACGGCTTGCGATGACTGAGCAACCACCGATACCGTGACCTGTGGCCTGGCCCGGCTGACGGGCGAACAAGGATGCTGGCCCGTACCGCCAGGGATGGCTTGGTCCGGACGGACCGGGCCGGCGTAGCCGACCGCAGCGCAGCAAGGTGGGCGAAGCCAACAGCCCACAGGACGTTACCTTTGACCCCCCAACGGGGGGCAGGGGGGGATCAATACACCGTGGTTATGCACATACCCACAGGCCGTGCCGGGTTCTTCCGTTTTACCCGGGCGGCCTGTGGATATGTGTAGAACCACACAGCCCCCCCCGGAGAGGGGCAAGGGGGGGAATGCAACCCTTCAGGGTCTGGCCGCCGCACGCTGTTTGTGCGGTGGCCAGACAAGACCGGAGCTTCCCACCCCGACCAGGCCGGACCCAAGTGGCGGCGCGCGGGGTTTGCGCGCGGCCGCTTGGCCCCTCGATGCCGCCGGGCAACCACGCGCGGCCAGGAAGGCCGCGGGGATGCAAGGCAGGAGGCCGGGCAGGGAGCCTCAGGCGCGGGCAGGGACGCCGGCGCCGTTTTCGCAGGACGCCAGGCCCGCAGGGAGCGGGCCAGCGAAGCCGCCCGACGCGCAGCGAGGGGGGCGAAGCGTCGAGGGACAGCAGGGAGCGACTGGCTTTCCGCCCCAGCAGGGGGAGCGGAGTGCTGGACGGCGGATGGGTTGCGGCGCAGCTTGCGAAGCCGCTACCCCGGAGACGGCCGGCGCGAAGCGGGCAGAAGGCGACCCCCACCCTTTCCGCAACGAGGGAGCGAGCGACCGGAGAGGGCCAGCGCGCGCAGCGGCGGGCGAAGCTTGCGGAGCCGGCCGTGCGCAGTGCCGGACCGCGGAGGGCGCGGGACCTGTGCGACGGCGGTGCAGGCACCGGCACCCCCCCCAGGGGGGACGGGGGGGGATCAAATCTTCCAGGTCCAGGCCGCCGCGCGGTTTTGGCGCGGGGGCCTTGCAGCTCCCGGTGGTGCGGTTGCGAGGGCGGTGCCAGCCAGGGGCGGCGCGCCGTTTTTGCGCGCGCCCCCTGGCCAGCGGGAGAGGTGCGGCCGCGGCTCCCCCCGGCGGGGGGTCGGGGGGGCGAATCCACATCAGGTCCTGGCCGGCGGGCGGGGTTTGCCCGCTGGCCACACAAGACCGGAAGTGCGGCACCGGCAAGGCCGGCTCCGGCTGGCGGCGCGCGTTGTGCGCGCGCGGCCAGACGGCGCATCGACGCTCGCGGTCGCGATCTCTTCAGTGGTGCAGTCGCGGCAGGATAGCCGCGGACCGGTACAGGGATGTACCCCCCGCTGACCAGGGCGACAGTGGTTGGAGTTGAAAGGATATAGAGGCCTAAGCCCCGACCGAGACCCGGGTGGAGCCATGACACCAGCGGCAACGACGGACTTATCTCCCCTCCTACTGATGCAGGGGGAGAGTGAGATCCACCAGGGGGAGGGAGACAACAGCCGGGGGATGAGCAGTCAGAACAGCAGCAGGAGGAAGCACAGTCGGGGGAGTAAGCACAGCAGGAGGAAGAACAGCAGCAGGGAGAGCGGCAGCAGGAAGAGCAGCAGCAGGGGGAAGCAAGGCAGCAGGGGGAGGAACAGCAGCAGGGCGCAACTCCAGTAGCTCGGTCGGAATCGACGGTCCATGTTGGGCGATTTGGGCGAGACAACTCCGACATGCACGGCTAACTCCATGAACGTCTGGGTGAAACTGCGTCCAGTTGTGCGGAAAGTTTACGCCCAACGCCAACGACGGCGCCCGGCTCCCCCCCGGAGGGGGGGTCGGGGGGGAAATCAAAAGCGGGATTACGGGCAATGCACCCCCCAGCGGGGGGCCGGGGGGGAGATGTCCACAGAGGCCGTGACTGGCGCGCCCCTTGCCCCGCCCGGAGGTGAAGCGTGGTTCAGCTTGACCGTAGGGCGGGAAGAGCATGGGGCGTGACAGGCACGCTCAAAGCCGACAACGAGGCCAGCAGAGTGCAGGGAGCGGAGTGTGGACCCGCCCGACCCCTGGCGCTGGGGTTTAGCGCGAGGGGACGGAGCGGGGCCGCGCGGAGCGGAGCCGGGAATCGCGGCAGCACACCAGAATGCCGCGATCTCGACCGAAGCGCGACGGTGAGGGTTGCGGCAGACCTCGGGCGCTCGCTTCGCCAGGGCGCTTCGGGATCGCGACAGGATCCCGGTGAGGTTTTGAATGCTGTTTTGGGTGGGTGGCTGAGGGTGACACTGCTCGACTCGTGGGTGCGGGGATGGGCCTGGTGGTCCGGGTGTCAGGTGGGGCGTGAAGGCCGTCCGTCCGGGAGACAGGACATCGAGGGCGCACGGGCTGGTCCGGGGGGTGTGCGCATCGAGGGTCGGTGTGCGATTGCGCGGAGGTCGGCGGATCGGCTCGGGCCGGGAGCGGTTGGGTTTCGGTCGGCGTCGGCTGGTCCGGGTGGTGTGGCCCGGGGCCGAAGATGGCAGGGACCCAAGGCCAGGCGAGGTACTCGTGCGACAGCCGGGTCATTCGCCAGGGCGGTCCATCGAGCATGTCCCGTGAGGTTGGGTGTGGATCGGGGCAGAGGCTGAGTAGGGGTGCCGAGGGCCAGGTGCATCCGTTGCGTCGGCCTGGTCGTCCCTCTCCATGCTGGTTGAGACTGGTTACCAGATCAGCGGTGACGCTCGGCCCATGGCTATTGGGCTGCGTCCGCAAGATCTGGATGTCCGGTCAAGGCTGCATATCGAGGGGGCGCTCGTGCCTCTCGGTCGCCATCGAGGTCCAGGCCGGAGGGGAGGCTCCAGCAGCGAGGGCCAGATCGACGCAACAGACCGCGGCCGGCGTGGCTGATCTCCAGGGCGATCCAGTCAGCGGGCAGGAGCAGCCGGCAAGGGGGGGCTGGAATCGGCGGAAGGGGTCCAGGCGGCAGGGGCAGGGGTGAGCGGAGGGGCGGTCAAGGTCGGAGGTCGCAGGGTACGAGTCGGGCACAGGTGCATCCAGGGCGGAAGTCGAAATGGGGCTCGATCATGGCGGCAGGGGTCCAGTCAGCGAGGGCGTGGGTCCAGGCGGATCCGGCAGGTGGGGCGCATGTCCGGTGCGTCCGTCCAGGGTGCAGGTCGCAGGCGGTGGTCGCGGCGGTCGCAAGGGTCCGTCCGACGGTCGTGCAGGTCCGGCGAGGGCGTGGTCGTGCGTCTCGACAGGGGTCCAGGTGCCAGGGTGCGGGGTGGTGGGAATGCCTGTGCCTCTGGGCGTGTCGGGTGGTCATGCGTCCCTGGGTGCGGGCGCGTGTCAGGCGCCTGTCCGCGACCTACGGGTATGGGGTGTCCCTGGGTGCATCTCCATACGAGCGAGAGTTAGTTGTGATTGAGCATCGAGTTAGTTCTCATCTAGCACGTATTCCTGCCGGTATTTAAAGAGCTGCGCTCGTACCCACGATACGCTCGCGCGCCAAATCCGCCGGGCTCCGGGTGCGGGTGAAGCGGTGGCGGTGGCGTGGAATGATCGCGATCGGGTGTCGCCGCGGGCGGTGGGCTTATGCCTGGCGGCCCAGGCGGACACGATACCGGGCTAAGCCAACACGCCAGGGCTTAAAATAGTCCAAATAAGAATAAATATCATAAACTTGCAAAATGATTGATTTGGTATAAGATTCTCCGCAATACCCTTGTCTCTTGTGGAGATTCCCATGGCCAAAGTTAAAGGTCCGCTGATGTCGATGGAAGCCTCCGGCTCCTACGGCTCGACTCTCGTGTTTGGTCGGCGCCTCGGCTCGAATGTCGTCCGCCAGTTGGTGAAACCGTCCAACCCCCAGACCCAGGGGCAGATGGACGCGCGCAACCGGGTGCGGGTCTTCGGCGCCCTGCAGAAGTTCGTCTCCGGTACGGCCCTGATGCTGGATGGCCAGACCAAGACCGACAAGGAGCTGATCGCCGCCCTGACCCCGGCGGGTCAGCGCTGGAACTCCTACATGCAGCAGGTCGGTATCGGCTCCGGCGGCATCTCCTACAACGGGGCGCGGGCGGCTTATGCCCTCCTGACTGAGTTGCAGAAGGGCGCCTGGGATACAGCGGCTGGTGGCCTGACCCCGGTCATCCTGTCCGTCGCTCAGAAGGATGCCGGTGGTGCCGACGGTACCCCGCTTTCCGCGGGCGAGGTCTTCTTCATCCATGTCTACACCCTGTCCCTGATGGGTATCACCGCTACCCCGGGCGGTACCCCGCCCACCTACGCCTAAGCTTTCCCCGTCCTCCGAGTGACTGGTGAACCTTGCCCCGCCTCGTGCGGGGCTTTTTCTGTCTGCCGGCTGAGGGGCGATGAGCGCCCCGCTGGCTGATTGTCCTCTTTTCCCGAAAGGTACCCCTCATGACCCTGCAAACCCTCCTGCTCCAGCAACTAGTCGGTGCTTTGGTGGCCACGATGTCCCCCGAGGTGCTGCGTAAGGGCCTCGATGCCCTCCTCGACGCGGTGGAGACGGCGATCGGCAAGACCGAGAACACGGTTGATGACATCGTGGTCCTGGGCATCTGCCAGCAGATTCGCCGCGCCTTCGACGTGCCCGATAACGACTGAGGTTCGGTATGACCGAAGCACTGCCCGCGGTTATCGAGGCCATCCCCGACGGTGGCGATCCCTTTCTTGTCGGGGTCAAGTGGTTCGGCCTGGTGGTGGCGGCCCTCCTGGTGGGGGCTGCTCCCGTCATGCTCTACCTGCGCAAGTATCACGTCGACCATCTGGCGAACAGCCGGGACGCGGCGACGGCGGAGGTCTATGAAACCCTGCGCCAGCAGATCCGGGATCATGGCGAGCAGTTGCACCGCGCGAGCGAGGAATGGGCGCGGCAACAAGTCGAGACGGCGGCCCTGCGGGCGCGGGTGGTGGAACTGGAGGCCAATGAGGCCATGCTCCAGCGGCTGAAGAAGCAACTCGAAGAGACCGAGGCGGTCAATGCCCGGCTCAAGGCGAAGCTGGACCGCAAGGATGTCAGCATCGATCAGCTTGGCATCGAAAACCGTCAACTGGTCGCCGAGGTCTTCAAGCTCAAGGATCGGGTCCATGAACTCGAACTGCGCCTGGCCAAGGATGAGGCGGTCTGGTGTCCGACCTGCGACCGCTACGGCAAGGAGGAATGCCAGCGGGTGCGGTTCTCTGCCGTGCCTGTCGAACCCGCGCCGGCTGCCTGATGGCCAGGGTGCGCGGTCCCCTCCTCTCGCGCGACGCGGCTGGCCAGGCCGGCCATGTCCTGCTGAGCGCACGCGCCACCCTGATGTTGCTCGAAGGGGGTGGCGGGGTGCCGCGCCTGGAGTCCGAGGTCTAGTCGCTCATGGCCAAGGTGCGCGGTCCCTTGATGAGCCTGGATGCCAGCGGGACGGTTGCCGGGGATACCCGGCTGCGGCACATGCGCGGCCATGTGCTGATGTATCGGGGTGGGGCGCCGGGATCGGTTAAGCGCAAGGCACCGTCTGAGTCTCAGATGCGCACTCGTGAACGCTATGCCTACGCCTGCCAGCGGTGGCGCGTGCTCACGCCCGAGCAGCGGCTCTATTGGGAGAACTACGCGCGTGCCGCGGGCGAGGGGCTTACCGCCTGGAATTGCTTCCTCGCTTGCGTGCTGCGGCGCGGCTCTTGTGTCGGCGCCGAGTATTTCCCGCCCCTGTTGACCACGCCGATTGAATTGGCGCGTGATTACCAGCCGCCGCCTTTAACCCAGGTCCTGTTGCTCGCCGAGTGATGAAGCGATGATTAACGTCTACCGTTCCGATGATGCCAGTGCCCCGGTCCTGGGTGGGACGGCGGGTTACCTGAATAACGTCCTCACCGCCTGCCTGGTGAATGGCTATGGAAGCCAGCCGGGGGCGGGCTGGACCAAGCCGTACACGGGGACCAATCTGGCGGTCTTTCAGCCGCCGGCGGGGAATCGGTTCTACCTGCGGGTCGATGATGTCCATGCCCAATACCCCATCCTGCGGGGCTATCGGGCCATGACGGGGGTCAGTACCGGGACGGGGCTCTTTCCCACCAGCGTGCAACTCAGCGGTGGCATTCGTACCATCAAGGCCTACTCGACCGGGACCACGCCGCGGCCCTGGGTGCTGATTGCCTCGCCCCGGTCCTTCTACCTGTGGATCTCCTTCAATGCCACGGACATGGGCGCCGTCAATACCAGTGTCGACATGCTCTTCTTCGGTGACGTGGTGAGCTACCTGCCGGGGGATGCTTATGCCACGGCGCTTATTGGCAAGATTCTCGCGGACACTTCAGCGTCTTCCACCTTGTTCGCCAATGCCCTGACCACGGGCACCCAGGCGGCGGGGCATTACCTGGCGAGTGATTTCGCCCAGAGTGGCAATGCCGCGCAATTCGCCTGTCTGCAATCGATTATCGCGGCCTCGGCTTCAGCGGGCTCGGTGGGTAGTTTCTATCCTGATCCTATCACCGGCGGCATGCTGCTGGAACGGTTGCGCCTCGTCGAGGGGGGCACGGCGCAGAAGCTGGTGCGGGGGCATCTGCCGGGGTGTTACAACCCGATTCACCCCTACCCGGCGACGCACCTCGATGTCCTACAGGGCCGGGGTGCCATGCTGGGGACGGACATGCTGGTGCTCTACAAGGGCGGCACCGAGGGCCGGGTGGTGATCTCGCTCAACGAGGCGGACTGGTATCCGGTGGCCTGACGCCGTGGCTGACCTCGGTTCGATTGGTGTGCGGTTGGATGAGCTGCGGGCCTTCCCTGGCGCGCGGGGTGGGCCGGGGTATGACCTGGGCGCCTGGGTGGGGGTCTTCGACCGGGGCATGACGGCGCCCTTTGTGCCGTTCTTGCCGGATCAGCTTTGGTGGCAGGTGCCGGACACGGCGGTCATGCCGCGGCTGCTGGCGCCCTATCGCTTCGATAACCTGGCGGAAGTGTTGGTCCCTGAGCTGATACTGGTCTACGGGGAGAGCTGGTACAGCCGGCCCCGGCCTTTGCGGGAGCCCAGCTATACCCTGAGCTTCGCCCAGGGGGACCGGCCGCCCTGGTACCCCGAGGATCTGGTGCCGGTGATGGGTCGGGTATCGCACCCGGATCTGAGCAAGGTGGGGGTGTGCCTGTATGGCTGGGGCTCCCGGCAGGTGTACGGCCTGGCGTGGCCGGGCTCGACGGGGTTGTGGCGCGCGGAGGTGCCACCGGGCAGTTACGGCATCACCTACCAGGCGGACGGGGCGCAGCCGGTGACCCATGGGCCGTACTCGCTCTGAGGCCCGGCCCAGGATGCGCGGCTGCTGGTACTACGGGCCGGATCTGGTGCGGCTGGAGCCAAGGGAGATCGTGTATCTGCGGGGGATCTGGGGGTCGGTGTCGGCCTTGTTCCGGGTCCTGGGGGCGGAGTACCTGGCGGAGCATGGGTACCTGGAAGAGGTGTGGGACCCGGAGGCGGAGGCCGCGGGGAAGGCCGCTCCCTGGCCGGTGGTGGATATCCTGGATGACGGGCGGGTGGTGGCGCGGCGGGTGGCGTTGGGCGTCACTGAGGCTGACGCAGATAGTCGGCCATAACGCGGTTCAAGCTTGTCTTGGCGCAGTAGTGGGACGCCCTGTATTAGCTGGCTTCAAGCCGTTTAGCGCCAATTAATCATCGACATCTTGCTGTTGAACACGGCGAGGGGTATGAAGAGCTTCAAAGGCCCTTTACCATTATTCATATGCGCTTCGATGTCTCCTATGCTGTCCTCCAATGAACTGCTGAGGCCATCAAGGGGAGCAACCAGGATAACTACCATCACCTTGTTTTGACAGTGAATTAAGTGTTCGCGAACTAGGCGCATGATTACCGTTGTGCTGAATCGGGATTTACCGCTGCCGGATTTGGCAAATGCGAAAAGAATGGGGCGGCATTGATTATCGCCAGTTCCGGGAATGACGTTGATCAAGGGTTTTGCATTGGGTGCCAACCCGCCGAAGGGTGACCCGTTATCTGAGAGGATATCAAAAAGACCATCCAGACCATCCTGGGCAATCAGGCCAGCCAAGCGCTCAAGCGCGAGGCGAACCATATCATGAACCTCTTTATTATCGGCTATGGTGCGTAACTTAATTGAAAGACCCTCAAATAAATTCATCGTCAACTCC
>WBZM01003632.1_pt1 | contig 11877 bp, 11 predicted proteins | sample 5204271 | NCBI WGS metagenome assembly WBZM01 (sample SAMN12344346, study PRJNA552823) | activated sludge metagenome | biome: Activated sludge suspended growth; feature: Nitrification reactor; material: Wastewater; isolation source: activated sludge from nitrification reactor of wastewater...
CGTGTACACCGGCGAGGCGCTCGATGAGCTGGAGCGTGTGTACCTCGGCCGGCGCAAGGCGGCCCGGCCGGCGCCCCGGGCCGCCCGCAGGGCGCCGCGCAAGGCGGCGGCCCAGGCGAGGAGTCCGAAGAAGCCGCGGAAGTCCGCCGCGACCTAGCGCCCGGGCGCCGGGGCCTGCGGAAAGTCGCTAGCCCCGTGCCCCGTTCCGGGTGTAAGAATATTGCCCGGATTCGTCCTACGCGGCCCCGGGTGCCTCCCGGCGGCGCCCGCGCGCAGGGGAGGGCAAGCGATGCACATGGCCGACGCACTCCTGTCACCCGCCGTCGGCGGTGCCATGGGCGTCGTTTCGGCCGCCGCCGTCGCCTGGTGCTCGCAGCGCCTGCGCCGCGGGGGCGACGATCGTCGCGTGCCGCTCATGGGCGTGCTGGGCGCCTTCCTGTTCGCCGCGCAGATGATCAACTTCGCCATCCCGGGCACGGGATCGAGCGGTCACCTCGGCGGCGGCCTGCTGCTCGCCATCCTGCTCGGCCCGGAGGCGGCGTTCCTCGTGGTCGCCTCGGTGCTGATCGTGCAGGCGCTGTTCTTCGCCGACGGTGGCCTGCTCGCGCTCGGCTGCAACATCTTCAACCTCGGCTTCCTGCCCGCGTTCGTCGGCTACCCGCTGTACCGGACGATCGCCGGGCGTGCACCCACGGCGAGGCGCGCCAGCGTGGCCGCGGTGGCTGCGGCCGTGGTCTCGCTGCAGCTCGGTGCGCTGGCCGTGGTCCTGCAGACGCTCGCCTCGGGCATCTCCGCGCTGCCGTTCGGCACGTTCGCGCTGTTCATGCTGCCCATCCACCTGGCCATCGGTGTCGTCGAGGGCCTGGTCACGGCCGCCATCGTCGCCTTCGTGCGCACCGCGCGCCCGCAGTTGCTGGACGGACAGCCGCTCGCCGGCGGCTCGCTCGCGGTGCCGGCCTTCGGCTTCCTCGCCGCGGCGCTGCTGCTCGGCGGCGTCGGCGCCTGGTACGCCTCCGAGGCCCCCGACGGCCTGGAGTGGTCGATCGCGAAATCCGCGCAGGCCGCCGAGGTGGCGCCGACGACGCCGCTGCAGGCGTCGCTCGGGCGGGTGCAGCAGGCGACGGCCGTGCTGCCCGACTACAACTTCCCGGCCGCGGCCGCCGCGGCGGACGACGCGCGCCTCGGCACTTCCCTGGCCGGCATCGTCGGCGGACTGCTCACGCTCGCCTTCGCCGGGTTGCTCGGGCTGGCGCTGAGGGTGCGCGCCGGGCAGCGCTGAACCCGTGTCCGCACCGGCGATCCTCGCCAGTCTGCTCGACTTCCGCCGGCTCGACCTCGTCGCGACCGGCGACTCCGCCGTCCACCGGCTCGACGCCCGCGCCAAGGTGCTCGCGACCCTCGCGTTCATCGTGTGCGTGATGTCCTTCGGGCGCTACGAGATCGCCGGGCAACTGCCGTTCTTCGCGTTCCCGATCCTCGTGAGCGCGCTCGCGCGGGTGCCCGCCGGCCTCGTGGCCCGCCAGGCGCTGCTCGTGCTGCCGGTCGCCCTGCTGATCGGCCTGCCGAACCCGCTGTTCGACCGCGCGCCCCTGGTGCACGTCGCCGGCGTCGCCGTGAGCGGGGGCTGGGTCTCGATGCTCTCGATCGTACTCAGGGCCGTGCTCGCGGCGGCGGCCAGCGTGCTGCTGGTCGCGGTGACCGGCTTCCCGGCGATCTGCGCCGCGCTCGAGCGGCTCGGCATGCCGAGGCCGCTCGCCGTGCAGCTGCTGTTCCTGTATCGCTACCTCGGCGTGCTCGGCGAGGAGGCGCGACGCATGAACGCCGCGTACGAGCTGCGCAGCAACGGCCGGACGCTGTCGCTCGCGCACTTCGGCTCGCTCGCCGGCCGCCTGCTGCTGCGCACCTGGGACCGTGCGGAGCGGATCTACCTCGCGATGTGCGCGCGCGGCTTCAACGGCGAGTTCGTCACGGGCCCGCGCGGCCGCTTCGGCGCGGCCGAGTGGCTGTTCCTCGGCGGGTGGGTCCTCGCCTTCGTCGTGCTGCGCACGCAGGCCGTCGCGCACGCGCTCGGCGGCCGGGTGCTGGGGCTGCTGCCGTGAGCCACCACCTGGTCGAGGCCGTCGGGCTCACCCACGTCTACGAGGACGGGACCGCCGCTCTGCGCGACGTGAATTTCCGCATCACGCACGGCGAGTCCGTCGCGATCATCGGCGCCAACGGCGCCGGCAAGTCGACGCTGCTGCTGCACCTGAACGGCCACCTCGCGCCCACGCGCGGCGAGGTGCGCATCGGCGAGACGCCGATCGCGCCGTCCACGCTCGCGACGATCCGGCGCACGGTCGGCCTCGTGTTCCAGGATCCCGACGACCAGCTGTTCATGCCGACGGTGTTCGAGGACGTCGCCTTCGGGCCGCGCAACCTCGGGCTGCCCGAGCCCGACGTCGAGCGCCGGGTGCGCGAGGCGCTCGAGAGCGTGGGCGCGTGGCACGTGCGCGACAGGCCGCCCTACCGGCTCTCCGGCGGCGAGAAGCGGCGCGTCGCCATCGCCGGGGTGCTGGCGATGTCGCCCGACGTGCTGGTCATGGACGAGCCGACCAGCGGACTCGATCCGCGGGCCCGGCGCCAGCTGATCGGGCTGTTGCGCGCGTTCAGCCACACGCGCATCTTTACCAGCCACGACCTCGACATGGTGCTCGAGCTGTGCCCGCGCTCGATCGTGCTGTGCGAGGGGGCGGTGATGGCGGACGGACCGACGCGCGCCATCTTCGCGGACGACGCACTGCTCGAGCGCTGCCAGCTCGAGCGTCCGCTGGCCCTGCAGGGGCTGCGCTGATCGCGGGCGGCGAGGCGACGAGGAACCGATGGAACGCATCACGATGTCGATCGACGAGGAGCTCGCGAAGGCCTTCGACGAGATGATCGAGGCGCGCGGCTACACCAGCCGCTCGGAGGCGATGCGCGACCTGCTGCGGCGCGAGGTCGATGCGTTCAGGATCAAGGACGCCGCACGCGCCCAGTGCGTCGCGGCGCTTTCGTACGTCTACAACCACCACGTGCGCGACCTGTCGGAGCGGCTCAACGCGGCCCAGCACGATCATCACAGCCTCGTGATGTCGACGACGCACGTGCACCTGGACCACGAGCACTGCCTCGAGAGCATCTTCCTGAAGGGGCCGGTGGCCGCGGTGCGCGCCTTTGCCGACGGGATCCTCGCAGAGCGCGGTGTCTCGTACGGCCAGATCAACCTGATCGGCGTCGAAAGCGGCGACGACCACCACCGCCTCGCCGCGCCCCACCAGCACCACGGCCACATGCACCTGACGCCGCGGTCCTGAGCGGCCGCGGCGCCGCCTGCGCGGCTAGTCCGGGCGGCGCGCGCGCCCGAGCAGCCGATCGAGCTGGCCGCGCACGTCGTCCGGCCAGCCGCCCGCGTGACGTTGCAGGTCCTCGTCGCGTCCCGCGTAGAAGGCCCGCAGGACCTCCTCGTAATTCGGCCGGTCTCCGGCCATGACGCGCAGGTAGCGGTCGACGGCCTCCTGGGCCGCCGCGAGCCGGTCGCGTCCGCCGCTGTGGCGACGGGCCTCGTCGACCAGCCGGCGCAGGGTGGCCGACGCGCCGCCGCGCTGGGTCTTCAGCCAGTCCCAGTGGCGCGGCAGCAGCGAGACCTCGCGCGAGACGACGCCGAGGCGCGGACGGCCCGGGCCCGCGGCCCGCGTCGCGTCCGCGTCGGCCGGCGTCTGCGGCGGGGCAGGCGACAGCCTCGCGACGATCTCGGCGTCCGTACCGCGCAGGTCGAGGTCGATCACCTCGGCCGTGACCGCGTCCATCGCGACCACGGGCCGGGTCTCGCCGCCGTCGAGCGCGCGGCGCACGGCCAGCGCAACTTCGGGCAGCGTTGCGTGTGCCAGCAGGGTGTCGCCCGCGAAGGCGAGGTGGGTCGGGGGGCTGTCGGTCATCGGGCGGGTCCAGCAGGGAAACAAGGACCCGTAAATTACCCGGGTAAAATTAGCCTGTCAATATTACCCGGGCAAATTATCCGGCGTGCATCAGCCGCTCGATGTGCGCGACCGCGCTGGTCGCGAGGGCCGTGAGGTCGTAGCCGCCCTCGAGGGTGGAGACGATCTTGCCGCCGCAGTGGCGCTCGGCCACGTCGCAGGCCATGCCGGTCACCCAGGTGTAATCGCGCGTGTTGAGCGCGAGGTCGGCGAGCGGGTCGTTGCCGTGCGCGTCGAAACCCGCGGAGACGAACAGCAATTGCGGCCGGAACGCCTCCAGCGCCGGCAGCCACTGCTCGCTCACCGCGGCGCGAAAGGCCTCGCTGCCGCTGCCGGGCGGCAGTGGGCAGTTGACGATGTGGCCGGGCACGCTCGGCGGGTTCAGGTCGGGGTAGAGCGGGTACTGGTAGGACGAGCACAGCAGCACGCGCGGATCGTCGCGAAAGACGTCCTCGGTGCCGTTGCCGAGGTGGACGTCGAAATCCAGCACCGCAACGCGCTCGAGTCCGTGGTGCTCGAGCGCGTGCGCCGCGCCGACCGCCACGTTGTTGAAGAAGCAGAAGCCCATCGCGCGGGCGCGCTCTGCGTGATGGCCCGGCGGCCGCACGTTGCAGAACGCCCGCTGCGTCCTGCCGCTCATCACGAGGTCGGTCGCCAGCACGTTGGCGCCCGCGGCCCGCAGCGCCGCCTCGAGCGTGTCGGGGCACATGGCCGTGTCGGGGTCGAGGAAGGCGAGGCCTTCCTCGGGCGATTTCATGCTCACGCGCTCGATGTGCTCGCGCGGATGGACCCGAGCGAGCTGCTCGACGCTCGCGCGCGGTGCATCGTGGTGCACCAGGAAATCGTAGAGCCGCCGTCCGTGCAGCAGGTCCTCGATCGAGGTCACGCGCGCCGGCTGTTCCGGATGGCCGTTGCCCATCTGGTGCAGGCGGCAGGCTGGGTGGGTAATGAAGGCGACGGTCATGCTCGAATCCACCCGTTGCGGTGACTCAGGATGCGCGGGATTGCCGGCAAAGCTAGCATGGTCGGGCCCGTCCCGCTCCTCCCGGATTTTCGTGAGCAAGAACCGCATCGACGCCGCCTTCAAGCCGACCTCGGTCGCGCTGGTCGGCGCCAGTGAACGACCCGGAAGCCTGGGCAACCAGGTGCGGCTGAACCTCGCGGCCGGCGGCTTCGCCGGTCCGGTCCACTACGTCAACCCGGGCCACTCGACGGTGGCGGGGCAGCGCGCCTGGGCCCGCGTGCGCGACCTGCCCGGGCCCGTGGACCTCGCCGTGATCGTCACGCCGGCCGCGTCCGTGCCGGGCGTCATCGCGGACTGCGGCGAGCGCGGCGTGCGCGGCGCGGTGGTGGTGTCGGCCGGCTTCCGCGAACTCGGACCGGCCGGGCACGAGCTGGAGGAGGCCGTCCGGCGCGAGGCGCGACGCACCGGCGTGCGCGTGCTCGGTCCCGGCAGCCTCGGCGTCGTGCGCACCGACCTGCACCTCAACGCGACCGCGGGGCCGGTCACGCCGCTGCCCGGCCGCCTCGCGCTCGTCTCGCAGTCGGGCGCGCTGTGCGCCGCGCTGCTCGACTGGGCGCACATGCGCCACGTCGGCTTCTCGGCCGTGATCTCGACCGGCAACGCGGTCGACATCGACTTCGGCGAGATCCTCGACCACCTCGTGCGCGACCCGGGCACGGACAGCATCATGCTCTACGCCGAGGGCATCGAGGACGCGCGCCGTTTCATGAGCGCCCTGCGCGCCGCCGCGCGCGTCAAGCCGGTGGTCGTGATGAAGGCAGGGCGCCACACCCGCCGTGCCGACGCCGCCGCCTTCCACACGGGCGCGCTGGTCGGCGCCGACGACGTGTTCGACGCGGCGATGCGCCGCGCCGGCGTGCTGCGCATCCGCGACTTCTACGACTTCTTCACCGCGACGGCGACGCTGGGCTCGGGCGTGCGCGTCAACGGCCGGCGCGCGGCGATCGTCTCGAACGCCGGCGGGCCCGGCACCATCGCCGCCGACCGCGCGATCGACCGCTGGCTGCAGCTGCCGCGCCCGGCCGACGCGACGCTCGCGCGCCTGAAGAACGTGCTGCCGCCGAACGTGCAGCCCGGCAACCCGGTGTTCGTGCGCGGCGAGGTCGAGCCGGCGCAGTTCGCCGGCGCGGTGGACGCCATCCTCGAGGACCCGTCCGTGGACGCGCTGGTGGCGATCCTCGCACCCCACCGGCAATACGACCCGGCCGATTTCGCGCGCGCCGTGGTCGAGGCCGCGGCCAGGCATCGCCGTCCGGTGTTCACCTGCTGGCTCGGCGGCGATTCGATCGCCGAGAGCCGGCGCCTCTTCGCCGAGCGCCGCGTGCCGACCTACACGACGCCGGAGGCCGCGGTGGACGCGATCGCGGCCCTGGCGCTGTATTCGGCCAACCAGGAACAGCTGCTGCAGGTGCCCGAGCCGCTGGCGCTCGCCTCGACGCCGGACCGCGCCGCGGCGCAGAAGGTGATCGACGCGGCGCTGGCCGCGGGGCAGGAATGGCTGGATCCCGCGGAGTCCAAGACCGTGCTGGCCGCGTTCAACCTGCCCGTGCTGCAGAGCCGGACCGCGGCGACGGTCGACGAGGCGGCCACGGTGGCGGCGCAGGTCGGCTATCCCGTCGCGATGAAGGTGCTGTCGCCCGACATCCCGCACAAGACGGACGTGGGCGGCGTGCGCCTCAACCTCGGCGACGAGGCGGAACTGCGCCGGGTCTACGAGATCATGCTGCAGCGCGTGGCCGAGGTGCAGCCGCGGGCGCGCATCGAGGGCGTGCTGATCGAGCCGATGTTCCGCCAGCGCTACGGCCGCGAGCTGATGATCGGCGTCGTGCGCGACCCGGTGTTCGGCCCGGCGATCAGCTTCGGCCTCGGCGGCACGCTGGTCGAGATCGTGCGCGACCGGGCCGTGGCCCTGCCGCCGCTCAACGCCTACCTCGCGAAGGAGCTGATCCGCCGCACGCGCGCGGGCCAGGCGCTGCAGCCGCTGCGCGGCGCGCCGGCCGCCGACGAGTCCGCGGTCGAGGAGATGCTGCTGCGCGTCTCCGAGCTGGTCTGCGAGATGCCGGACGTCGGCGCGATCGACCTCAATCCGGTCGTGGTGACCGACGAGGGCGCGCTGGTCATGGATGCGCGCATCGGCGTGCGCCGTGCTCCCGCCGGCGCGCGCCCGTACGAGCACATGGCGATCCATCCGTACCCGAGCGCCCTGGTGCGGCGCATCGAGCTGCAGGGCGGCATCGCGGCGACGCTGCGGCCGATCCGGCCGGAGGACGCGGCGATCGAGAGCGCCTTCGTGCACGGCCTGTCCGAGCAGTCGAAGTTCCTGCGCTTCATGTTCACGCTGCACGACCTCTCGCCGGGCATGCTGTCGCGATTCACGCAGATCGACTACGACCGCGAACTGGCGCTGATCGCCACGCTCCCGGCCGACGACGGCGAGGAGCAGATCGGCGTCGCGCGCTACATCACGCTGGAGGACGGCGAGACCTGCGAATTCGCCATCGTGGTCGGCGACCGGTGGCAGGGCAAAGGACTCGCGCGCCAGCTCTTCGCGGCGCTGATCGAGGCCGCGCGCGCCACGCCGCTGCGGGTCATGACGGGCGTCACGCTGCGCGAGAACTCGCGCATGCTCGATCTCGCGCGGGCCAGCGGCTTCCGGCTGAAGTCGGACGAGGACGACCCGTCCCTGGTGCAGATGGTCCTCGACCTGAAGGCAGGTGCCCCGTGAATGCGGCAGCGATGCAGGAACCGGCCCGGCCGGTGCACGACGTGGCGATCCTCGGCGCGGGCTTCGGCGGCCTGTGCATGGGCATCAAGCTGCTGGAGGCCGGCAACCGCGACTTCGTGATCCTGGAGAAGGGCCACGAGGTCGGCGGCACCTGGCGCGACAACACCTATCCGGGCGCGGAGTGCGACGTGCAGTCGCACCTGTACTCGTACTCGTTCGACACGCGCCCCGACTGGTCGCAGCGCTACGCGGGCTGGCGCGAGATCCAGGACTACATCCTGTCCACGACCGAGCGGCACGGGCTGCGCCCGTTCATCCGCTTCGGCACGACGGTCTGCTCGGCGCATTTCGACGCCGGCTCCGCGACCTGGTCGATCGGCCTCGCGGACGGCACGACCGTGACCGCGCGCCACTTCGTGATGGCCACGGGGCCGCTGCACGTGCCGCAGGTGCCGCCACTGCCCGGGCTCGAGAACTTCGCCGGCAAGGTGTTCCACTCCGCGCGCTGGGACCACGGCTACGATCTGGCCGGCAAGCGGGTCGCCTCGATCGGCACCGGCGGCAGCGCGATCCAGTACTGCCCCGAGATCGCGCCGAAGGTCGGGCGCCTGTACGTGTTCCAGCGCACGCCGGCCTGGGTGATCCCGCGCGACACGCGGCGCTACTCCGAAGGCGCCCGGCGCCGGTTCGCGCGCTTCCCGTGGTGGCGGCGGCTGCACCGAGCGCGCCTGTACTGGACCAACGAATCGCGCGTGTGGCCGATCTTCCACGCGTGGCTCGCCCGGGCCGTGCAGCCGGTGGCGCGGGCGTTCATCCGCCGCGGCGTGGGCGACCGCGTGCTCGCCGCCAGGCTCACGCCCGACTACACGATCGGCTGCAAGCGCGTGCTGATCTCGAACGCCTGGTACCCGATGTTCCGCCGCCCGAACGTGGAGCTGGTGACCGAGGGCATCCGCGAGATCCGCGCAAACTCGATCGTCACGCGCGACGGCGTGGAGCGGCCCGTCGACTGCATCGTGCTCGGCACGGGCTTCGTGGTCGACCCGCGCATCTACATGCGGGATTTCCCGGTGACCGGGCTGCCGGGCCACGTGCTTGCCGAGGACTGGAAGGACGGCGCCGAGGCGTACTACGGCATCACGGTCTCCGGCTATCCCAACCTCTACCAGCTGGTCGGCCCGAACACGGCGCTCGGCCACAACTCGATCATCTTCATGATCGAGTGCCAGGTGCGCTACGTCCTCGAGTGCATGCGCGAACTGCGCGAGCGCGGCGCGGACTACCTCGACGTCGCGCCGCAGGCGCAGGCGGCGTTCAACGGGGCCGTGCAGGAGGCGCTGCGCGGCACGGTGTGGTCCTCGGGCTGCGTGAGCTGGTACCAGCAGTCGGACGGCCGCAACTTCACGATCTGGCCTTGGTCGACCTGGCGTTACTGGCTGCAGACCCGGCGCGTGCGGGCCGCGGACTACCGTTTCGCGAAGCGCGAAGCGCCGGGACCGGCATAGTTCAGGATTCCAGAATACTGAAATCGGACTAGCCTTGTTTTTCAAGACAATGACCGGGCGTATCGTGCCTCCCATCGACGACGGAGGATCACGCCATGTTCACCTTCCCCACGCGCAACCACATGCTCGCCGGAGTGCTCGCCAGCCTGACCATCGGGGTCACGGTCGTGGTCGGCGTGATGCTGAACGCCGCGGCCCACACGCACGCGTACCTGTAGCGCGCCGCCTCGCGCTCGCGCTGGCCGCCCTGGCGGCCGGCGCGTGGCTGGCGGCGTGCGGCCCGGCCGGGACGCCCGAGCAGCAGGTGCGTGCGGTGCTGGCCGCCGGCGAGGCCGCGGCCGAGGCGCGCGACGTGCGCGCGCTCGTCGCGCTGATGTCCTCGCGCTTCGAGGATGCCGAGGGCGGCAGCGCGGTCGAGATGAACCAGCGACTGCGCGGCTGGTTCCTGCTCTACCCGTCGGTGCACCTGCTGACGCGCGTCGAGGGCGTCGAGTTTCCCTACGCCGACATGGCGCGGGTGCGGCTCACGGTCGGCACGCTCGGCCGGCCGGCCGGGCCGGGCGACACCTTCCGTCTGGCCGCCGACGTGCACGACGTGCAGCTCGAGCTGCGGCTCGAGCGCGGCGAGTGGAAGGTCACCCGCGCCGCGTGGCAGCCGGCGGGCGGCTCCTGAGCCGCCTCAGAACGAGTACTTCGTCGTCAGCTGCAGACGGTCGAGCGTGCCGTCGTCGCCGTTCTCCAGTTCGCGGATCGCGTGGCGGAACTCGGCGCCGATGTCGAGCTTCGGCAGCGGCGAGTACCACAGGTTGCCGGTGAAGCTCGAGCTGGACTTGTTCACCAGCCCGCCGGTCAGCGAGGCCGGGTTGTCGTACTCCTGCAGCGCGTAGTACAGGTTCGTGCGCCACTTCGGCGACCAGACGTGGCGCCAGGCCACGTAGCCCGCCACGCCGTCGATCGAGTCGAGGTTGCCGTCCGCGTCGAGCACGGCGTCGTTGGCGAAGTTGAGCGCGACGTAGCGCCCGAGGTTGCCCGCGAGCAGCATGTAGCGGATGTCGTCCGACTTGCCGAGGTTGAACTTGCCCGAGAGGCTTCCGGACATCGACCAGGTGCTGTCGTCGATCGCGTTCGTGCCCGTGGTCTGGTACTTCAACTCGCGGGCGAGTCCGGCGACGGAGACGTGTCCCCAGCCGCCCTTCCAGGTGTAGCGGGCCGTCAGGTCCGGCAGGCTGCTGTCGTCCGTGGTGATGCGCTGGTTGCCGCCGGTGCCGCCGAGATAGGGCGTGATGGTCGTCTCCGGGTTCTCGACCGCGAACGAGAAGCCGCCCCGCGTGTAGCGCACCTGGGGCTGGCGCACGAACACCGTGCCGTCGGTCGCGCCGATGAAGTCGACCGAGTCGACCAGCGCCGCGGGATCCTGGAAGTTGCTCCAGGTCTGGCCGACCAGCCAGTGCCGCCACTGCACGTAGGCGTGGCGCAGCACGGGTGCGTAGGTGTTGGTGATGCGCTGGTCGCCGAGGGCGGAGCCGAAGAAGTCGATCTCGAAGCGCGTGAGCAGCTTGTCGCCGCCGTCGAGCACCGTGTCCGTGCCGAGGATGATGCGCGACTGCTTCGCGTGCGCGTCGAAGTCCGGGCTGCCCTCGTCCGCGCCGCCGATGGGCGTGCCGCCGGGCACGTAGAAGTCGCGGGCGGGATTGCTCTCGGCCAGTTCGCCGTCGGACGTGTCGGACCACATCCCGTCGACCTTGAGGAAGCCGGTGAACAGGAAACTCGTGCCAGGCGCCGCATTCGGCGTGATCGAGCCGGCCTGGATCGCCTTGGGGTCGGGCTTCGGGGGCGTGGCGGCCACGACTGCACCGGCCGCGGGCGCAGGCGTCGGCGCGGACGCCGCGGCCTGCTTCTCGGCCACCAGTTGCCGGACCAGCTTCTCCAGTTCCGCGACCCGGGCCTCCAGTTCCTTCTCCTTGGCCTCGTCGGCGAGGGCCGCGCCCGGCAGGCCGAGGACGGCCGCGGCCAGTGCGACGGCGATCGAGCGGGACAGCGCGGAGCGCGTGACGGGATGGCGCGGCATGTGGGATCCCCCAGTCCTGATGGTCGATGCCCGGATGCTGCGCCCACGGTGCCGCGAGGGTGAATTCGCCTTTCGTCGCAGGCTTTCGGTCTATGCGTGCGACGATGGTCGAATTGCGCGGCCCCGTGTAGTCTGCGCGGCCATGACGCGCGAGTTCATCGTCGCCGACGACCACCCATTGTTCCGCGAGGCGCTGAAGTCCGCGGTGGCCCGCTTCGACCGCAGCGCGCGGTTCGTGGAGTGCGACAGCGTGGCCGGCCTGCTCGAGGCGACGGAATCGCACGCGGCGGCCGACCTGCTGCTGCTCGACCTCAACATGCCGGGGGCGCACGGTTTCAACGCCCTGGCCCACGTCCGGGGCAGCCGTCCGCAGCTGCCGGTCGTGATCGTCTCGGCCGACGACGACCCGCAGACCATCGCCGCGGCACTGCGCTACGGTGCGCAGGGCTTCATCCCCAAGTCCTCGGAGTCCGGCCAGATCGGCCGCGCCGTCGAGACCGTGCTCGCGGGCGACCTGTACACGCCGCCCGGCTACCAGCCGCCGCGCAGCGTGCAGCCCG
>WBZM01003633.1_pt1 | contig 11876 bp, 11 predicted proteins | sample 5204271 | NCBI WGS metagenome assembly WBZM01 (sample SAMN12344346, study PRJNA552823) | activated sludge metagenome | biome: Activated sludge suspended growth; feature: Nitrification reactor; material: Wastewater; isolation source: activated sludge from nitrification reactor of wastewater...
GCGCGAGGTCGGCCGCGCAGAACTGGGCATGTCCCCGGATCAACTCGCGAAACGGGGGGAGATGCTGCTGGCGGTGCAACGTGGCGATGTGACGTACCGATTCGACACCGAGGGGCTGCGCGTTCTGCAGAAGGGCGACAGGATTGTGACTATCAGGCAGGGACAGCGCCAGCCCCGCAGATCGGAGTTCTCCGGTGAATGAACAAGACCCACCCCAAGTGGTCGTGGTCGCGCAGGACGAGGATTCAGCCAACGTCGCGGACCTCGTCGAGCAACCTGCCAAGGTGATGCGGATCGGCAGCATGATCAAGCAGTTGCTCGACGAGGTGAAGAGCGCGCCGTTGGACGAGGCGGCACGGCAACGGCTCAAGCAGATCCACGCGACCTCGATCAAGGAACTCGAGGACGGCCTGGCCCCCGAACTCATCGAGGAACTGGAACGGCTGAGCCTGCCGTTCACCGACGACAGCGTGCCCAGCGAGGCCGAACTGCGCATCGCGCAGGCGCAACTGGTCGGCTGGCTCGAAGGTCTCTTCCACGGCATTCAGACGGCCCTGTTCGCCCAGCAGATGGCCGCACGGGCTCAACTGGAGCAGATGCGGCGGCAGGCGATCGAGGGGTCCGATCCGCAGGGCCCCATCCCCGGACCCCACAGCGGGCCGTACCTGTAGGGGCGGCTCCCATGAGTCCCGATGCGGGCGCAGAAGACTCACCGCTGAGCACGAGGTCTCCTGAACGAGCGGGATACTGACCGCTGCTGGCCAAGGCGGCGGCCGATACTCTCGAACCCGTGATCGACCTGAACACCCTGCGCACCGCTCCGGATCAAGTCCGCATCTCCCAGGCCCGTCGCGGGGAGGCTCCAGAGCTCGTCGATCAGGCCGTGGCGGCCGATCAGGCCCACCGCGCCGCACTCACGTCCTTCGAGCGACTGCGCGCCGAGCAGAAGGACCTTGGTCGGCAGGTTGCCAAGGCCGACCCTGACGAGCGGCCAGCGCTCTTGGCCCGCACCAAGGAACTCGCCGGACAGGTCAAGGACGCCGAGGCGCAGGTGCGCGACAGCGAAGCCGCCCTGACCCATGCGGTCTCGAGCCTGTCCAACGTGGTGGACATGGATGCGCCGATCGGCGGGGAGTACGACTTCCGCCTCGTGCAGACCCACGGTGAACCCCGCGACTTCGCGGCGGAGGGCATCAGCGTGCGGGACCACCTCGAGATCGGCGAGATGCTCTCGGCCATCGACGTGGCCCGCGGCGCCAAGGTCTCGGGGTCGCGCTTCTACTACCTGACCGGGGTCGGCGCGCTGCTGGAGCTCGCTCTGGTCAACATGGCCATGGACATGGCGCAGCGCAACGGCTTCACGCCCATGATCCCGCCCGCGCTGGTCCGTCCGCCCGCGATGGACGGCACCGGATTCCTCGTCCAGGCCGCGGAGAACGTCTACCACCTCCCGGACGACGACATGTATCTGGTCGGTACGGCGGAGGTGCCGCTGGCGGCCTACCACAGCGACGAGATCCTCGACGACCTCCCGTTGCGTTACGTGGGCTTCTCCCCCTGTTTCCGCCGCGAGGCGGGGTCGCACGGAAAGGACACCCGCGGCATCTTCCGCGTGCACTGGTTCGACAAGGTCGAGATGTTCGTCTACTGCTCGGCTGATGACGCGGCCGCCGAACATGAGCGCCTGCTGCAGCACGAGATCGAGTTCCTGGAGGCCCTCGAGATCCCGTTCCGCGTGATCGACGTGGCGACCGGCGATCTGGGGGCGAGCGCGGCACGCAAGTTCGACTGCGAGGCGTGGATCCCCAGCCAGGAGCGCTACCGCGAACTGACGTCGACCTCCAACTGCACGACCTACCAGTCGCGGCGCCTGCGGATCCGCACCAAGGCGGACAAGGGCACCGAGCCGGTCGCCACGCTCAACGGCACGCTGACCGCGATCACCCGCACCATCGTGGCACTGCTGGAGAACCACCAGCAGGCCGATGGATCCGTTCACGTCCCGCAGGCCCTGCAGCCGTACCTCGGGGGGCGCACCACGCTGTCACCGGTGGGCTGATGTCTTACCTGGTGGCCACCGACCTCGACGGCACGCTGTTGCGCCGCGACTTCACGGTGTCCGCGCGCACTCGCGAGGCACTGCAGGAAGCGGTCGAAGCCGGGGTTGCCGTGGTCTACGCCACCGGCCGACCACCGCGGTGGCTACCGGAGGTGTACGAGGTGACCGGGCTGTCGCCGATCACAGTGTGTGCCAACGGAGCGCTGACGCTGGTCGATGAGGAGCCACTGGACATCAACGCCATCCCCGACGAGGTGGTGAACGAGGTGCGCGGACTGCTCGTCGACCACCGTGAGGACTTCGTCATCCACACCGAACAGTGGCGTGGGAACACCCTGAAGCTGCTTGCCGCCCTTCCCGACGTGGACCACGGTCAGGCCGACGATGTGCTCACAGCCGTCCAGGAGATCGCCGGGCACCTGGTCGAACCGACCCACTCGGCACATGGCCGGCTTCTGATCGAGATGGGCCCGAGTGGTGTCACGAAGGCCCACGCATTGCAGCGCCTGCGGGAGCAGATGTGGCCGGATGCCACGTTCATCGCGGTGGGCGACATGCCCAACGACGAGGCCATGCTGCGCTCGGCTGACCTCCCCATGACGGTGGCTACGGGCCATCCCGCGCTGCGATCGGTGGCCGGCCGGATCCTGCCCGGGCCGGACGACGACGGGGTGGCCTCGCTGCTCGAGGAGTTGGCGCGGCAATCGTGAGCTATGCCCGTTTCGGTGGTGAATCCACTGAAAAACCAGGGGATGTGACCCCCCTCACACCTTCGTGAAGTCGTTCACAATCACCTTTACAGACACTGAATGCGGGGTACGTTCGTAACGCGAGCCCGGCCACGACCCGTCGGAAAGGCCGACGACCGGGCACCGCCGAAGCATCTGGGGGGATGCACCGGGGACCCAACTCACTGGGGCGAATCCGCGCAAGCGGTAGGGCACTTCTCGGCCCGAGCCCGTCAGCTAACCCGGTAGGCGGCTGAGAAGGAGAGATACTCATGCGCACTACTGCGCAGAAAAGCCATGCCCGCACGACCGCGACCCTGACCGCCGGTGTGATCCTGGCCGGGGGCCTGCCACTGCTCACCGCGACGTCCGCTCAGGCCGTCGACGAGCCCGTGGTGACCACCGTTGTTCCGGAGACCACCCCGAAGAAGCGCACGCTGACCAAGAAGCAGCTGCGCGCCAAGAAGCAGCGCGAGAAGCGCCAGCGCCAGAAGAAGCGCGCCAACCGTGCCCGCTCCTCGCTGGTCCGCGTGGGTCTGAACCAGCTCGGCGAGTCGTACGTCGCCGGTGCCGCCGGACCCAACCGCTTCGACTGCTCTGGATTCACCCAGTACGTCTACAAGAAGGCGACTGGCAAGTACCTGCCGCACTACTCGGGCGCACAGATGAACAAGGCCCGCCGGGTGGGCAAGAAGCACATGAAGCCCGGCGACCTGCTGTTCTTCGGTCCCGGCGGCTCGCAGCACGTGGCGATGTACATCGGCAAGGGCAAGATGGTGCACGCCACCAACCCCCGCACCGACGTGCGCATCGACAGCGTGAACAACGGGTACTGGCGCGGGCGCTTCGCCGGCGCCGGCCGCATCATCGAGGGCTGAGCCCCACATCCGAAGCGGGTCGTCCGGTGGGCGGCCCGCTTCCGTGTCCGCCGATTGTGACGTTGTTGCCCTTCGCGTGCGCCGATTGTGACGTTGTTGCCCTGTAGAGGCACGATTTCCGACAACAACGTCGCAACCCGGCGTGAACAGTGACAACAACGTCGCACCGGGCACCGTCAATCGTCGCTGGTGACGCGGTCGAGTCCGCAGGTAGTGTCACGACCATGCAGGATCCGCTTGTCGACCTCGGGTACGCGAAGGTCGACACCCACCGCGCACACCGCACAGGCGATCCGGAGGTCGTGTTCGCGCAGGGCAAGGCACCTGAACAGACCACCCACATCATGGCCACCCTGGCGAAGGCCCATCCCGACCGAGCGGTCCTGGCAACCCGCGTCGACGAGGCCACCTCCCGCGTGCTGCGTGCCGAACTCCCCGACGTCGTCGTCGATCCGCTCGGCCGCACCGCCGTGCTCGGTCCGCTGCCCCAACCAGTCGGCAAGGTGCTCGTCGTGTGCGCGGGGACCTCCGACCTGCCCGTGGCCGCGGAGGCCGCCACCACGGCACGGGTCTTCGGGGCCGACGCGGACACGGTCGGTGACGTCGGCGTCGCCGGACTGCACCGCCTGCTCGCGGTGCGCGAACGCCTCGATGACGCCGACGCGCTGGTGGTGGTGGCCGGCATGGAGGGTGCGCTGCCCAGCGTCGTGGGCGGCCTGACCGGAGTCCCCATCGTGGCCGTCCCGACGTCGGTGGGCTACGGGGCGTCCTTCGGAGGACTGGCCGCATTGCTGGCCATGCTCAACAGTTGCGCGCCCGGCGTAACGGTCGTGAACATCGACAATGGCTTCGGGGCAGCCGTCCACGCCTCGCGGATCGCCCGGAACGCCCGATGATCTGGTGGATCGACGCCGGAGCGGGAGCCAGCGGCGACATGCTGCTGGGGGCTCTGCTCGATCTGGACCCTGAGGGGTTGCCCGCCGCCCAGGGCGCGGTGGACGACGTGCTCCACACCCTTGGTGCGACCGAGCGGGTCGAATTGGGGGTCGAGCGTGTCACCCGTGGCGGTCTGGCCGCGACGAGGGCGCTGGTCGGGACTCCGGCCGAGTCCTCACCGCGGACCTGGCGGGACATCCGCGGGGCCCTGCTCGGAGACTCCGCGGCCTATGCCGTCTTCGAATCGCTGGCCGAGGCGGAGGCGGCCGTCCACGGGTGTGCGGTGGAGGAGGTCCACTTCCACGAGGTCGGCGCGCTGGATGCGATCGCAGACATTGTCGCGGTGACCACGCTGTGGGAGCGGCTGGCGCCACACCGTGTGGTGATCTCCGAGGTGGCGGTGGGATCCGGGTGGGTCGAGACCGCACACGGACGGCTGCCCGTCCCCGCCCCAGCGGTGACACAGTTGCTGCTCGGAGTGCCCACGGTCGCCGGGCCCGTTGCACATGAGGCCTGCACCCCCACCGGCGCGGCCCTACTCGCGTTCCTCGCCGACGAATGGGGGCCGCAGCCCGCGCTGCGGGTCGAGGCTGTCGGCACCGGCGCCGGCGGCCGGGATCCGCAGGGCCACCCCAACGTGATCCGCGTGTTCTCCGGCGACACCGCGGGCCCCGCGAGCTCCACCTTGGTCCTGGTCGAAACCACGGTGGACGACCTCGACCCCCGGGTCTATCCGGACGCCCTCGACGCCACCCGTGCCGCCGGAGCCCTCGAGGCCTGGATCACACCGGTGGTGATGAAGCACGGACGCCCCGGAGTGGTGGTCAGTGCACTTGCCCCACCAGAGGCCGTGGACGACGTCACGGAAACGCTGCTGCGGCAGACCACGACGCTGGGTGTGAGGCGCACCTCGGTCGACCGGGTCGCCCTTGATCGCGATTTCGTGACGGTGCAGATCGACGGGCACGAGGTGGCGGTGAAGCGGGGATGGCTACGAGGTGAGGTCGTCACGATCCAACCCGAGTTCCGCGATGCCCAGGACGTGTCGCAGCGGACCGGCAGACCTGTCCGCGACGTGCTTGAGAGCGCGCGGATGATGGCGGCAAAGAACAGGGGAGAAAAAAAGGGTTCGGACGCCACCGACGGGGGAGACAGCGACGTCCGAACACCTGAAAACTAACACGCATCCCAGGATCCATACAAGTCGAACACCCCTTTGTGCGTTAGGTCACAGCGCGTATCACAACGATTTCCGTGGGCGCCGGATTCGTGCCCGACGGAATCCGCACAACCGGGCTCAGGACCCGTCGAGGTGACTGCGCGCCACCCCGGGACGGTTCGTGATGATGGCATCCACCTGCAGTTCCCGGCACAGATCGATGTCCTCCGGCTCGTCGACCGTCCACACGAAGACCCGGCCACCGACACGATGCACCCGGCGCACGTACTCCGGGTACTCACGGAGGATCTCGATCGACGGCCCGGCCGCCCTCGCGGAGAACGGCAACCACCCCCGGCGACACCGCAGCGGCACGCGCTCCATCAGGAACACGGTGGGCGCGCCAGGGGCCATCTCGCGCCAGCGTCGCAGCGCGAGCTCGGCGAACGACATGAAGTAGACGCGGCTGTCCGCCTCGAACCGCGAGGGCATCATTCCGAACGCGCGCACCGCTTCCACGACCCGCTGCTCGACCAGACCGGCGTAGCGGTTGGGGTGTTTCGTCTCGATCGCGAGGCCGACCGGCCGGTCCGCCCCGAGCGCGAGCTCCATCAGGTCCTCGAGCCGCAGCACGGAGCCCGCCCCGAAGTCCCACCTGCGCAACTGGTCGAGGGTCTTGGCCGAGACGACGCCTCTGCCGTCTGACGTACGGTCGATCCGCCGGTCGTGCACGCACACCAGGTATCCGTCGGCGGTCAGGCGGACGTCACACTCCAGCAGATCCGCACCTTCCGCGATCGCCTGCTCGTACCCGGCGAACGTGTGCTCGGGGTGCACCTTCGAGGAACCACGGTGCGCCACCACCAACGGTCGCTCGGCGGGGTGCCAAGGCATCCCGGCGCGTGGCATCAGTCGGCCGCCGTGAAGAGGACCCCCGGGTTCATCACCGCATGCGGATCCAGAGCGTCCTTGATGGCGCGCATCGCGGCGATCGCTTCCGGGCCCCGGTCGTCGACCACCGCCGAGGTCTTCGCGCGGCCCACACCGTGTTCGGCGGAGACCGCCCCTCCGAACTCCACCACCGTGGCGAGCACATCGTCCTCACCCGCGTCGAAGAGTTCCACATGCAGCGAACCGTCAGCGACGTGCCCGAAGATCGTGCAGGGGTGGGCCGCGAACACAGCGGAGGTGAACTCGTCGAGGCGATCGAGCGGTACGGCGACGTCGACCTTCTGCTTCACCCCCATCTGCTGGGCGACCTCGGACTGCGATTCCCGGAAATGCCACAGACGCGCGCGGTCCGGGCCCTCGGTGGCGACCAGTGCCTCATCGGGCAGGTCCGCAGTCTCCATGTCGGATTCCAGCAGCAGTGCCCAGGGGTGATCGCCCAGATCCGGGCCGCCTGCCTCGGCCCAGGCCCGCCGGTCGACGACCTCAGCGGCCTGCAGGCCGGCACCCTGGGCGTGCGCGTGCTCGAGGGCCTGCGCCAACGAGTCCACGCCCAGCACCGCCACAACCGACTCCTCGGCTGGGTCGTGCAACCGCACCCGCACCGCCGTGATGACCCCTAACGTCCCCTCGCTACCGGTCATCAATCCGGCGAGGTCGAACCCCGTGTTGTCCTTCGCCAGACCGTTCATGCGACGCACCACGGTGCCGTTGGGCAACACCACTTCGAGACCCTCGACCTGCATCCGGGTCATGCCGTAGCGGCACACGCGGATGCCGCCCGCGTTGGTGGCGACGGTGCCCCCGATCGTGGCCGAGTCGCGGGCAGCCAGATCCACCCCGTAGACCAGGCCGTGCTGCGCCGCGAGTCGCTGCACCTCCCCGAGCGTGACCCCCGCACCCACGATCGCGCTGTGGCCGACCACCTCGATCGGGGAGCGCAGCCGCGTCGTGGACATGATGATCACGGGTCGCACGCCCGCGGCGGGGACCGAACCGCCCACCAATCCGGTGTTGCCCCCCTGAACATGCACAGCACGACCGTTTTCCGTCGCCCAGCGCAGGACCGCCGCTACCTCCTCGGCGTTCCCGGGGCGCACCACGGCCTCACAAGAACCCGTGAATCGGCCGGTCCAGTCGGTCTCATACCCCTGACGCACGCCATCGTCGGTGAGCACCTGCTCCGGGCCCACGACCTCGGTGAGTTCGGTCACTTCAACAACCTCGACATCCTTCGATCAGCCAGCGGCTTACCACCGGTCTGGCACGTCGGACAGTACTGGAACGCACTGTCGGCCAAGCGCACCTGGGCGATAGGCGTGCCGCACACATCACAGGGTTCGCCCGTGCGGTTGTGTACCCGCAACCCTGCGTGCTTCTCGGCCTTGATCTTGCCGAGGTCGGCAGATCGGGCACGCTGCGTAGCCTCGGTGAGCGTCTGCTGCATGGCCTCGTGCAAGGACTTGACCTGTGCGGGGGTCAGCGAGTCGGCGGGCGCGTAGGGGGACAGTCGTGCGGCATGGAGGATCTCGTCGCTGTAGGCGTTGCCGATCCCTGCGATCACCCCCTGTTCCCGCAGAAGGGTCTTGAGCTGGCGCTTCCCCTCCCCGGCGAGGATGTCCGTGAGTTGCTCCTCGGACACCGAGAGCGCGTCGGGTCCCAGCCGGCCGATCCCCGGGACCTCATCGATATCGCGGACCAGATACACCGCGAGCCGTTTCTGGGTACCGGCCTCCGTGATGTCGAGCACCGTGTCGCCCTCGTCACTGCGCCAGGTGAGCCGCAGGGCCACCGGACCCCGCCCTGGTCGCAGCGGCGCCAGCCGCCCGCTGCGCCAGTGGATCCAGCCCGCCCGCGACAGGTGCACGACGAGGGCGAACGGCTCACCGCCGGAATCCGCGAGGTCGAGGATCAGGAACTTCCCACGCCGCCCGGTGCCGAGCAGCGTTGCATCAGCCAGGACATCCATCGGCGGGTCGTAGGTCTTCAGCGCGGACAGGCTGCCCAGTTCGGCGCGGCTGATCCAATGCCCCGTGAACTGCTCGGCGATGACATCGCTGAGCGCCTGGACCTCGGGCAACTCGGGCATGCTCCGATACTGTCGCGTCCCCGGGGCGGCACGCCAGTCCCTGGCCGCATTCCGCGGGTGACCCGCCTCTTTGTGAAGAAGTGACACGTGAGGGGCCAGTTCTTCACAAAAAGGCGCGCGGCAGCACCCACCCTGAGCCCCGCACGTTTGCCGCCTCCCGCGCTCGGGAACAACGTGGTGAGCACCGGAACCGCACATCGTGCGTGGACGTCCTATGGTGAGTAACGAGGGAAGGTGACCAGTGACTCGACGCCGAATCGCCGCCGGCTTCATCGCCGCGGCCATGCTGCTCGCGCCGCTGTCGCCTGCACTGGCCACCGATGATCTCCCCGTCCCGGATGTGACCGTCGAGCCTGAAGTACCGACCTTGGGCCCGGAGGTTCCGGTGACCGAGGCGCCGCAGACCGGTGAGGTCTCGGCCCTGGTCCGCACCGACACCGGTGAGGTGGAGGTCGCCACCGCACCTGACGCGGCGACCCTGGCCACCCAGACCGCGGACGACACCGTGCTGGCTGTCGACACCCCCCACAAGCGCTACGCGATGGCCCTGCCCACGCAGGACAAGGGCCGCGACCTGCAATGGGGCCTCAGCCGCCTACAGGCCGAGGACCTCTGGCAGCGCTCCACCGGCGCCGGCATCACGGTGGCGATCCTCGACACGGGTGTGAAGTCCTCCCACCCGGACCTCAAGGGCAAGGTCGCCAAGGGCTACAACGCGATCAAGGGCAAGGCCGGGGCGCGTAAGGACAACAACGGGCACGGCACCTTCCTCGCAGGCATGATCGCCGGCAAGACCAACGGGTCCGGCGTCGCCGGCCTGGCACCCAACGCCCGGATCCTGCCCGTGAAGGTCCTCGACGGCGAGGGTGTCGGTGATTCCTCCGACATCGCGCGCGGAATCATCTGGGCCACGGACAACGGCGCAGACGTGATCAACATGTCCTTCGGCGCGGACTCCACCAACCGGGTCGAAGCCGAGGCCATCGACTACGCCCGCGGCGCAGGCGTGACGCTGATCGCCGCGGCCGGCAACGAGGGTGCGCGCCTGACCATGTACCCAGCTGGTTACCCGGGCGTGCTGGGTGTCGGCGCCACCGACTTCGACAACAAGCGCGCCTCATTCTCCAACCGTGGGCCGCACGTGGACGTGGTCGCACCGGGGCAGGGCATCCTGTCCACCTACACGAAGAAGCCCTACTTCTGGACCTCCGGTACCTCGATGTCGACGGCCTACACCAGCGCCGTCGCCGCCCTGGCGATGAGTTACTCCCCCGGGGCCGGGGGTGAGCCGCTGGTCCAGCAGATCGCGGCCACCGCCCGCGACATCGGCGCCACCGGGTCGGACTCCGACACCGGTGCAGGGCTGATCGACCCTGCGGCACTGCTCGAGCAACTCGGCGCGGGCCGCGCCCCTGGCATGCCGCGTGACATCGCAGCTACCGGCACCCCCGAGGGGATCGCCCGGGTGACGTTCACCCCGCCTGCGGGCACCACCTACTACGTGCAGTTCAAGAAGGGCACGAAGGCGCCGGTGGGTATCTACGGCGGCACGCGCGTTGCCGAGGGCGCGGGCAACTGGCAGCCCGTCACCGTCGACGTCCCTGGCAAGGATCCGAAAAAGGCCTACGCGTTCTCAGTCTTCACCCAGGGTCCGACCGGCCTGTCCAAGGCGATCGCCACGGTCCGGCCGCTGAACTGGACGCTCACGAAGTCCAAGACCGTGCCGCGCAACAGCCGTCAGAAGATCTCAGTGGGCCTGCGCCTGCCGACGTTCGGCTACATCGGCGGTTGGCCGCTGCAGCTGACCAGCCAGCAGGGCGGCAAGGCCCAGCGGGTCCGCAAATTCATCCCGAGTTCCGACGGGCCGGACACATTCATGGTGCGCGACCTGCGGTGGTCGTTCCACTACCAGTTCACCCTGCTCGCGCCGGGATTCTGGAACGCGGCGAGTCCCACGGAATCGCAGTGGATCGACACCAGCGTGACGGCCAAGCGCAGCGGCCGGATCACCGGTCGGGTGAGCCCCAGCAAGGCCGCCAGTGAGGTGCAACTGCAGCGCAAGGCGGGCAAGGGCTGGAAGACGATCGACACCACCCAGACCTCGCGCAACGGGAAGTTCTCATTCCCTGGCAAAGCTGGCAATCTGCGCGTCTACACCCCGGCGGACCTGTGGCACGGGCCTGCCGCGCGCGAGCTCTAGGCCTGTAGGCTCTGCGATCGTGAGCCACCCCCTCCAGGACCTGTTGCCCGGTCGAACGGGATTGATGGTGCGGCTCATGGCGCAACCCGGCCGACGTCCCGCGCTGCTCGACGCGTTGCATCGCTACGCCGACGAACTCGCGGACGCTGAGCCACAGACCGAGGCGTTCGTCATGTGCCTGGATCCGCAGGAGGAGAACGCGGTCTGGCTGTTCGAGTGGTTCAGCGGACCCGACGGTCAGGACAAGCACCGCGCCTCCGAACCCTTCGCCGGACTGATCGCTGAACTGTCCGAGGTCCTCGGCGAAGAACCGCAGGTTCTGCCCCTGGAGCCGCTGCGGATGCACATCAACTACAGTCCACAGGCCTGATGTACCCTTGAGGGGCGCGCGGGTGGCGGAATAGGCAGACGCGCACGGTTCAGGTCCGTGTGCCCGCAAGGGCGTGGGGGTTCAACTCCCCCCTCGCGCACCATGGAGAACCTCCCTTCGGGGAGGTTCTCGTGTTTCTGGGGGGCTCCGCCCTGTCTCCCGCGAGTGCGACATCGTTGCTGGTTTTCGGCGGCGAAACCGACAACGGCGCAACACTCGTGGGCGCCGGGGCGCAACAACGTCACACTCGCGCGTGTAACGGTTTCACCCCGCCGAATCGCGCGAGTCCCGTTTACAGATGCGTGTCCCGTTCACAAGATGACTAGATGCGCGTTAAACCAACTGCTCTCGTCGGCATCGGCATCTGGATCCTGTACGTGGCGATCATCACCACGGTCTCCAAGATCAACGGTGTTCCCTACGACGAGATCGGTGACTCCACATCGAACCTTCTGCGTGGCGCCGTCGTGTCGCTTGTGATCGGCGGCCTCATCATCGCCGGGTTGTCG
>WBZM01003634.1_pt1 | contig 11873 bp, 17 predicted proteins | sample 5204271 | NCBI WGS metagenome assembly WBZM01 (sample SAMN12344346, study PRJNA552823) | activated sludge metagenome | biome: Activated sludge suspended growth; feature: Nitrification reactor; material: Wastewater; isolation source: activated sludge from nitrification reactor of wastewater...
GCCCCTCGGCGCCGACCACCTCGATGTCGAAGAGGTCGAAGCGGTCGTTGAGCAGGTAGATGCGGTCGTGGATGGTGCTGGCAAAGCTCAGGACATGGCGAAAGCCATCCGACCATTCGGCCCAGCGCCCGAGCGCGCGCCCGAGGTAGGCGCGGCTGGCGCGCCGGGCGGCGGCGGCGAACAGCACGTAATAGGCGGCAATCCCGTAGAGGACAACGCGCCCGATCTGGCGGCCGAAAGTCAGCGAAATCCAGACCATTAGCTTGAGGATCGCCAGATGGCTCTTCTCCTGCTGCTGCCGCCAGTCGGCGGCGGGCGCCTGCTGGCGGCTCATGTCCGGGGCGTCGTCAGGCTGCCGGAAGCGACAGCGCGTCCGCCAGCCCGCACGCTGAAGGAAATCGCGCCGCCACCCGCGATCTCGAGCCGGAAAGCGAGCGTCTCGCCCGGCCCGACCGGGCTCAGGAACTTGGCATTGGCAATCTCCCAGCAAACGTCGGCGCAACCGGGCAGGCGCCCGGCGAACACGATGGCACGGTCGATCAGGACGACACCGGGCACGATCGGCCGACCGGGAAAATGACCGGCCAGCGCCGGATGGTCCGGCGGCACGATCCAGGAAAACTCAGCGCAGCGCATCGGACTTGTGGCTGGCGTAGAGCGCCAGCAGGCGCTCGCGCGGCAGCTTGCCGGTGGCGTTGCGCGGCAGGGATTCGACGAGGATCAGCGGCCGCGGCAGGAACACCGGATCGATGCGGTCGCGCAGCGCCGCCAGCAGTTCCCGGCGCTCGACGCCGGGCGCGACGACGAAGGCGCACAGGCGGCCGACGCCGTCCGCCGCCTCGTCGTCGGGAAGGAAGAAGACGGCATCGGTCACCCCCGGCAGCGCGGCGACCTGGTGGTTCAGGTAGGCGAGCGAAGAGCGCTTGCCGGCGATATTGACCACATCGGCATGGCGCCCGTGCAACAGGAAGCGCCCGTCGCCGAGGATCTCGATGCTGTCGGACAACGCCACCCGGCCCTCGACATGCCCGCCGGAAGCTGTCGTCCGCTCGCCATCCTGATCCAGCCGGACATCGGCCAGCAACTCCCACGCCGGATCGGCGGTCGTCCGCCGACTGGCGATCTGGCCGGCTTCGGTACACCCGTAGATCTCGTGGAGCGGCGCCGCGAAGCGCCTCTCGGCCGCGGCGGCAAGCCGGGCCGAGAGCGGGGCGGTGGCCGAGAGCAGCAGGTCGACGGGCGGCAGGTCGCCCCCCGCCGCCAGCAACCCGGACAGGTGAAAGGGCGTGGTCACCAGCATCCGCGGCCGGGGAACCGCAGCGAGGGCGGCGACGATGTCCTGCGGAAAGAACGGCTTGCCTGACCAGAACGGCGAATTGCCATGCAGGGCGAGCAGCACGGTCGATTCGAACCCGTAGCTGTGCTGGGCCGGGACGGTGCCGACGATCGCGTGCGGGCGGGCCAGCATCCCCAGCCGACCGGCCTCGGCGCGCGCGCTGCTGACGAGGCTGCCCCAGGTCTTGGGGTGGGGCATCGGCAGGCCCGTCGTCCCCGAGGTGAACAGGCAGGCGGCAATGCGGTCCGCCGGAATCTCCGGGGTTTCGGCCACCTTTCCGGGGTCGACCGCAGCCAGTTCCGGAAAGTCGCAGCGCGGCAGGTCGCCGCTGGCGAAATCGCCGTCGCACAGGCAGAACACGTCCGGGTAGGCGGCGCGCACCTGACGCAAAGTTTCCGCCGCCTGCGCGGCGGGTTGCAGGCTGGTCCGGCCGCTGATCAGCCCGGCGGCCAGGCCCACCGTGAAGCGGTAGCGGTCCTGGCAGACGTTGAGGAAATGGCGACCGGCCGGCAGTTGCGCCGCCAGCGCCGCCACATCGGCAAGAAATTCGCGCACGCGCACCGGACCCGACGGCCGCCAGGCGAGGATGTCGTCGAGGCTGGCGTGCCCGAGCAGCGGCACCGCGCTCATCGGGGGCTGGCCAGCGTATCGGAGCGCCGCTGCGTCGCCGCCCGGTAGGCGCGAATGGTGTCGGCGACGCTGGAGCGGTCGCCCGGCGCCAGACGGCGATGGCGGAAAAAGTGCTCGAAGGCGAACATCAACAAGAGCAGCGGCACTGTCAGCAGATTGGCGAAGACCGACCAGGCGGCGAGCGGCGCCAGCCAGAACAGCGCGGTCGACAGCAGCGCCGTGGCGAGAAAGAAGATGCTCCAGGCGACCGTCACCTGCCGGGTATAACGAGCCTTGGCGGCGGAGATGACGCCGCCATGCGCCTTGCGCGAGAGCTGCGTGACCAGGGCTTCGCGCGGGCCGAACAGGCTGCGCCCGAAGAGGATGGCGAGGGCCATGTTGGTGGCGAGATGCTGGACGAAATAGAGCAGCGCCACGTTCTGGCGCAGCTCCGGCCACAGCCAGGCAAGCAGGCCGAGCATGGCGAGACCGCCGGCGGCGGGCCACAGCGGGTTGCCGGCGCGCCACAGCAGCATGACGACGATGGCGACGACCGGCAAGGTCGCCAGCGCCGCGGCGAAATCGGGATTACCCTCCCCGGCGCTGCCCTGATGCGCCAGCCAGGCCCATGCCGCCGCCAGGGCGAAGAGGGCGAGGCCGCGCGCCAGGTTGGCCGGGGTCATGGTCACTTGCTGCGCTGGGCGGCGATGTGCGCGGCCAGGGTGCGCAGCGAGGAAAAGATGCGCACGTTGTCCTCGTTGTCCGAGCGCAACTGGAAGCCGTAGCGCTTGGAAATGACCAGCGCGATTTCCAGCACGTCGATCGAGTCGAGTCCCAGGCCTTCGCCGAACAGCGGCGCATCGGGCGCGATCTCGCCGGGCGTCATTTCCAGGTTCAGCGCCTCGACGATCAGTTCGGCAACCTCGGGAAGCAGGGCGTCGACGGTTTCCGGGGAGATTTCATGTGGCATGAGGCGATTCCTTGCTTCGATCAGGCAACGGCGCCGAAGGCGAGCACCGCGTTGCTGCCGCCAAAGGCGAACGAGTTGGAGAGCGCCGCCCGCAGGGTCTGGCCACGGCGGGCGGCGAGGACGTGGTCGACACCGGCACAGTCGGGGTCGAGGGCGGCGAGATGGGCGGTCGGCGGCAGCGCCTGCTCGCGCAGGGCGAGCACGCTGACGATGGCCTCGACGGCCCCGGCGGCGCCGAGCTGGTGGCCGTGCAGCGACTTGGTCGCGCTGACTGGCAGCCGCGCGGCGCGATCGCCGAACACGGCACGCAGTGCCGCCACCTCGACCGGGTCGCCTTCGGGGGTCGCCGTGCCGTGCGCGTTGACGTAGTCGATGGCGCCGGGAGCCAGCCCGGAATCGGCCAGCGCCGCCGCCAGCGCGCGCGCCTGCCCGGCCGCCTCGGGGCGCACCAGGTGACTGTGGTCGCAGGTCGTGCCGTAACCGAGCATCTCCCCGTGGATGCGGGCACCGCGGGCGACGGCGTGATCCCAGTCCTCGAGCACCAGCGCCGCCCCGCCCTCGCCGAGGACGAGACCGCTGCGGTCGACGCTGAACGGGCGGCAGGATTGCGGCGCCTCGTCTTCATCGCCGCTGGCGAGGACGCGCAAGGCCTCCCACGCGCGTGCCACGGCGTAGGCCTGCGGTGCATCCGAGCCGCCGCTGACCATGACCGGCGCCTCGCCGCTGCGCACGCGGCGGAAGGCTTCACCGATGGCGATGGCGGAGGACGCGCAGGCGACGGTATGGCTCATGCTGACGCCCCCCAGTCCGAGCTGGATCGAGATATGGGCATTCGCCGCGTTGTTCATTCCCAGGATCAGCGAGAGCGGCGACAGGCGCTCGCGGCCGCGTTGCCAGAGATCCCGGTAACCCTTCTCGTAGGCGAGCGTGCCGCCCAGCGCGGTGCCCCACGCCACCCCCCAGCTTTCCCGATCCGGCCTCGCCGCCTGGCGCGGGAATCCGGCATCGTCCCAGGCCGCGAAGGCCGCGGCGAGACCAAGCTGGGCGAAGCGGTCCAGCGTCCCCGCCAGCGCCCGGCCGAGCACGGCATCGGCCGAGAAACCGACGCAACTGACGAAGGGCATGGCCAGCGGGCGGGGAACATCGTCGGTCCGCAGGAAGCGGATCGCCGACTCCCCGGCCAGCAGGCGATCGAAGAAATCGCCGGGATCGCCCCCGTAAGGGCTGACCAGACCGAGGCCGGTCACCGCGACTCGCCGCCGGGTCATCGCGTCAGCCTTGCTCGCTGCGCAGCCGATCCATGAGCGCAACCAGCTCGCCGACGGTACGGGGGCTCTTGAGGTTCCGCTGCAGAGTCAGATTAAACCGGTCCTCGAACTCGAACATGATTTCGGCCAGCCGCAGCGAGTCGACATCGAGATCATCCAGTTTCGCTTCCGGAAGCACCCGCTCCGGAGCGATTTCCAGGCGGCTTTCGAGAAACTCGCGAATAATGGTCAGGGAATCCATGATGGCCGGCATTATAGGTCAAAATGGGGGCCCGGCCCGCGCGCACCGCGCTGGCGACGACCGCGGCGGTCAATGGCGACCTTCTTCCGGAGTCGATTTGAGCAGTTCCTCACTCAGTCCAGTCCCCGTCGGGCAAGGCCGGACAGAACCCTGGTACCGGCAGGCAGCGCTGCGCGCGTCGAAATTGCGCGCGCTCAAGGCGTTCGGCACCATGGCATTCATGGTCCTGTTCTTCGCCGGCTACTTCGGCGTGATGCGCCATCCGCTGGCGCCGCCGACGGAAATGCCGCTGACCGTCATCGACGAATGGATTCCCTTCACGCCGGCCGCCTTCGGCGTCTATGTCTCACTCTGGGCCTACGTGTCCCTGCCACCGGCGTTCCTGCCCGACCGCCGCCAGCTGCTCGGCTACGGATTGTGGATCGGCGCGCTCTGCCTGTTCTGCCTCGCCCTGTTCTGGCTGTGGCCGACTACCATTCCGCAGGACGCCGTGGATTGGGCGGCGCATCGCGGACTCGTCATGATCAAGGGCATCGACCTCTCGGGCAATGCCTGCCCCTCGCTGCATGTCGCGACCGCGGTGTTCTCCGCCGTCTGGCTGCAGCACATCGTGAACAGCATCAACGCGCCGCGCTGGCTGGCCGCCGCCATCTGGCTGCACTGCGCGGCCATCGCCTGGTCGACCGTGGCGATCCGCCAGCATGTCGCGGTCGACGTGCTGGCGGGCAGCGCCGTCGGCCTGGTCTTCGCCGCCCTGTCGCTGCGTCATCTGGCGCGCCGGCGATGACATCGGCGTCGGCGTGGCAGGCGGCGGCCACCGCGCTGATCGGCGGCGACGCGCGCGCCGCGCGCTGGGTAAACCTCGGCGGCACCCCGCTCAACGCGACATGGCGGCTCGACGCCGGCCGCGATCGCTTCTTCGTCAAGACCAACAGCGCCGCGCGCCTGCCGATGCTGGAAGCCGAGGCCGATGGCCTGCGCGAACTGGCGCGTGCCAAGGCAATCCGCGTACCGGCGCCCGTGGCCTGCGACGGCGCGGGCGGCGTCGCGTTCCTCGCGCTCGAATGGCTGGAGTTCTCCGGCAGCAGCCGCGATGCTGCCCTCGGGGCCGGCCTCGCGCAATTGCACCGGACCACGGCGCCAGCGCATGGCTGGCACCGCGAAAACACGATCGGCACGACGCCGCAGGACAATGCCTGGACCGGCGACTGGGCGGCGTTCTTCCGCGACCGGCGCATCGCGCCGCAACTCGCGCTGGCGGCCAGCAAGGGGTACGGGGGGCGGCTGCAGCGCGATGGCGAAAGGCTGCTGGCGGCGATCCCGGTACTCCTTGCCAGCCACGCGCCGGCGCCATCGCTGCTGCACGGCGACCTCTGGTCGGGCAACGCGGCGCGACTGACGTCGGGCGAGCCGGTGATCTTCGATCCCGCAGTCCATTTCGGCGACCGCGAAGCCGATCTCGCAATGACCGAACTCTTCGGCGGCTTCGGCGCCGACTTCTACGCCGCCTACTCTGAAGCCTGGCCGCTCGCCCCGGGGTACGCAACCCGCCGCACCCTGTACAACCTCTACCACGTGCTGAACCACCTCAACCTGTTTGGCGGCGGCTACCGGGTACAGGCGGAGGCGATGATCGCGGGGCTCCTCGCGAGCGTTCGCTGACGCGGGAGCGCACCCCTTCACCAACCGCAACTCCCTTGCACCGGGTATTGAAACTTTGCTGCCTTGTATCTGTCGACCGCGACAGGCAGGCCCCCGCTCCTCCGGCACCCCCCCGGCAATCGTCATGCTCCGGACGCTCGCCAGCCGAGGCGATCTACCCCCCAGGCAGCGCCTGCGCTATGATTTCTACATGCGGGAAAGCCGGGATCGACTGGTCGCCACGGGTCCCGGCGCATTCCCCCCCGTTGGCTTCCAAGTTGCCTTGACCGCCGCACTGTCGCGAGCTGCAGCAGACACTTGCCAGGGAGAACACCATGAGAGAGTCCGCCCCGATCCGCATCGACAAGGGAAACGACAGCGAAGAATCGAGGCTGCACCGGCTCCTTGTCGAGTTGTTCGAGCAGGCAGATATCCGGATTGGCGGAGATCGGCCGTGGGATATCCGGCTGATCGACGCGAATGTTCCCGAGCGTGTCTTTTCGCTGGGCAGCCTGGGCCTTGGCGAGAGCTACATGGACGGCCACTGGCAGGTTGAGCGGCTCGACCAGTTCTTCGAGAAGATCCTGCGCGCCCACCTCGATCGCAAAGTCCGGCCGTTGCGCCTCGCGTTTCATGCCCTGCGCACACGCCTGCTCAACCGGCAAAGCCTGAAGCGGGCGTGGCGCGTCGGCGAGGTTCACTATGACCTGGGCAATGATTTCTACGCCGCCATGCTCGATTCGCGCATGACCTATTCCTGCGGCTATTGGGACGGCGCACACGACCTGGAAACAGCGCAGGAAGCCAAACTCGACCTGATCTGCCGCAAGCTGCGCCTGCAACCGGGCATGCGCCTGCTCGACATCGGCTGCGGCTGGGGCAGCCTGATGGGCTACGCCGCCGAGCGCTACGGCGTCGAATGCGTCGGCATCACCGTTTCCAGGGAGCAGACTGCCTGGGCCAAGGTGCGCTACGCCGGACTGCCGCTCGAGTTCCGCCTGCAGGATTACCGTTCGGTCAACGAGCGCTTCGACCGAATCGCCAGCGTCGGCATGTTCGAGCACGTCGGCCACCGGAACTACCGGACCTACATGGAGGTCGCCCGGCGCTGCCTGGCCGACGGCGGCCTCTTCCTGCTGCACACCATCGGCAAGAACGAGCGCCACACGGTCACCGATCCGTGGATCGACAAGCACATCTTTCCCAACGGCGACCTGCCGGCAGTCGGCCAGATCGCCGACGCTGCAGAAGGTCTTTTCATCGTCGAGGACGTGCACAACTTCGGCGCCGACTACGACACGACGCTGATGGCTTGGCACGCCAATTTCGAAGCTGCGTGGCCGCGCTTCCGCGACCGCTTGGGGGACCGCTTCCAGCGGATGTGGCGCTACTACCTGCTGGCTTGCGCGGGCGCGTTCCGCGCTCGCGACATGCAACTGTGGCAGTGGGTATTCTCGCCAGAAGGCGTCGGCGGCGGCCACCGGAGCCCGCAGCCGGGGGCCGCGTGAGATGCGCCTGTTCGCACCGAGGTGGCTTGGCAGCGCCATTCCAAGCGGCGAGAATCGCCCTTTCCTGCCCGTCGACCGCGACAGCGACCGTGACCCGCCGCTACGGGCTTCCCGGACCGGCGCCTCCGTAGCTTCGGGCAGGCGCAACTGCCCGTTGATCACGCGGCGCACCAAGGTGTCGCGGCGGGTGGCGGGGGTTCTGGCTTGATGCCTCTTTTCGACGGCACGCTGAAATTACGAGCGTCCGCCGAGCTTTCGTCTTCCAGGAGATGGCGTATGGCGCCCCGCAGATTCGGAAGAAGAAATGAAAAAGAGCACTTCAGTGGAAGTGCCCAGCTTCATATCCAGTTGGCGCGCCCGGAGTGATTCCACCCGCCGTTTTCGAATCACTGCGTTTTTCCCTATGAATAGATACATCGCATGACACACCTGATTTCGGTCTATACTTCATTCCGTACGAATCTTTTTGTATCAGGACGACCCGTTCCGTATGTCGTCCGTACGGATCAACGGAGGTAGGAATGAACGACATTAGGACTGTTGCAGACAGGGCAAAACTGGAACCGCGGCGTGAGCCTTACTGGCGCGCCGAGGGCGAGGCTTATCTGGGATTCCGGTGCATCGCTGCCGGCGGCGCCGGAACGTGGATCGGGCGCATCCGCGAAGACGGGAAGCAGAACTATCAGGCACTAGGTCAGTTCGCCGACTACCGCCAGGCAGCGAAGGCGCTTCGGGATTGGCTGGACGGGCGCAAGGTTGCGAAGACTGCCGGCGTTGTAGTGCAGGACGCCACGGTTGCCGACGCCTGCCGCGTCTATCTCGACTGGGCGCTCAAGACCAAGGGCGACGGGCGCGCCATCAGATGTCCTACCAACATCCTGGAAGCCAGCGTCACCGGCAGACCGGTGGCCAAACGCAAGACCGCCATCAATCCCCACCCCATCGCCCGCATCAAACTGTCGGTGCTGACCAAGCCACAGGTCAGAGCGTGGCGCGACGGGCTGATCGATGGCAGCGAGGTCGACGCACCACGTGCTACCCGTTCAACCGCCAGCCGGCACTTCAAGCAGTTCATCGCGGTCCTGAATCACGCGCACCGCGAAGGGCTGGTCGCTGGCGATGCGGCATGGAAAGGTATCCCGGATTTCAGCAATTACGTCGCCACGGCCAGGGAATCACATCGCTACCTGGCGCCGTCCGAGCGGCGCGCCCTGATCGATGCCTGCGCGCCAGAGGTCAAGGACTTCGCCGAACTGATGGCGCTGACCGGCGCCCGCCCCATCGAACTTCAGCGGCTGACGGTGACAGACTTCGACCCGATCGCCGGAGAACTGTGCTTGTGGAGCTACAAGGGCGCGAAACGTGTCCAGCGCAAGCGATATGTCCCTGTCGACTCTTTGATCGGCGTGCCGCCCATCATCAAGCGGTTGACCACTGGCAAGCTACCGCTGGCCCCGCTGTTCGACCAGACGCAGGAATTCTGGATCGTGCCGATCAAGGATGCCGTGAAGAAGGCCGGCCTGCCCGAGGACACGACCGCGTACAGCTTGCGACACTCGTTCATCACCGACGCCCTGCGCGTTGGTGTGCCTGTCTTGTCCGTGGCGCAGATCACCGGCACATCGATTTCCATGATCGAGAAAACCTACGGCAAGGTTCAGGCGGATCACATCAAGGCGCTGTTCGGGAAGATGGCCGCCGTATGACCATCCCGAGTCGCGCAGAATGTGACGAGCGCAGCGCGAAAATGTTCGTCTGCCCCGTCGAGGTATCCGTGACGGTCTGGTTCTTGCCCGGTAGCGTTGTCCGGCATCCGTTGCAACCGTGGCGCGCTGGATATGCCGGCGAGCCTCCCGAAGAGCACCTGAAGACCGCCCTTGCACAGCTTCAGGCCATGATCCTGGGCGAGCGACGCGTCGAACTGGCGCTCGGCGAGATGGCAAAGCGCGGCAAGGAGATGTCGCCGAAGTTTCGCGATCGCGGCCCCGACAATCCAATCGGGAAATGGCTGATCCGGAAGACCAGCAAGGCACTGACTACGACCCCAGCGGGTCTCTGGGAAAAGACAATTGCCAGACCACCGGCAGGATGCGACATCGAGGGCGCGGAGATTGTCTATAGCGCCAGTGACGGAACGCTCATTTATTGCGACCGCGAGCGGTTCCGTAGTCACGTCACACGCGCCAGAAACTACCTCAAAAAGAGGCAGACCTAGCCTACCGGTGCGCTTAAGCCGGTGCACCGGACCCCTCTGTAACGTTCGCCCCAGATTCTTTCAAGGAGCGAACGATGGACACCAAACAAACCCCAGGCGCTGGCCGCGCCAGTTACACGGTCAAGGAAATCGCAGAGCGCAGCGCTCTGTCGGTGACGACCATTTACCGCGAGATCTATGACGGGCGCTTGATCGTCTGCAACATCGGTCCAGGTGGTCGCCGTGGTCTTCGGATCACCGCAACCGCGGAAGCGGACTGGCTCAAAGCCTGCGCGCACAGGCCGCGCATCAAGGAAAAGATCGGCGGCAAAGAGCGGCGCGAAGAGCAGGAGGCGGCATGAAGAAGACGCCAACCACGACGCTGGCCCTTCTGCGCCCGGTCATGCGGCGCGCCGACGAAGTAGCTGCCGCCCTGGTCAACACCGCCGGCAAGACCAAACCCCAACAAATGTAAAACCCACTATCGTCGCCGATTAGTGGGTCTCTCGTTCGTCTGCTGCGGAGCCGCGACGGCGGGATTGTAATGCCACTGCGGCGACTCTGACACGAGTCACCGAAAAAATGGATCAACCAACAATCAGGCGCGTGCTGACGAGGCACGGCATCAGGGAAATTCCGGTCGTGCCGGAACTCCCGGCTGAACCGGTAGCGGCGCCCGCCGCGGCCAAGCCCGTCCCGAAATCGCAGCCAGAATTATCGCCCGATGAACTGGCCGAGTTCGCCATCCTCACCGAACTAATCGGCCAGCGCATCACCGTACAAACCCGCCGCGGCGTTGCGTAGGAAGGCACCCTCGCCAAGTTTTCCCGCCCGTGGATCAGGCTCACGGACGCCCTCATCATCGCGCGGAACATGAACGCCGGGACTGACGACCTGTTCATCCGCGTCAATCCGAGCGACATCGCCCATGTTCATCCGGCCGGCGCCACGCTGATGGCGAAGGAGGCGGAATGACATCGGTCACCGGCTTTGAAACCAGGCACGAAGGCGGCCGGATGCTGTTCGCCACCGTCGAGCGCTACCTGAGCGCGCGCCTTGCCGAGTACACCGGCGACCGCAAGCCGGCGGCACGCTACAAGCTTTTCCTTGGCGACGTCCTGGTTGAAGTGGTGCCCCGGGTCAATCCGACCATGTCGGGCGCCTTCGTCATGGGCAACCACATGAACCTGCGCGTCAACGTCGACAAGCGCATAGGTGGCTTCGTGTTGTTCTGCGATGGCAGCGTCAAGGCGACTAGATACTTCCTGAAAATGGTGTCGCGCCCGGACCCGGAAGCGGCGGCCGAACGACACAACGCGGCCATGGTCGCGGCGTTGCTGGCCCTGCTCGACACCTTCGTCGAGATCGGCGACGCCGCGCGCGTGCTGGTGGTCACCATCGCCGACATCCGCAATTTCTATCAGATGGTGGTCTGGCATCTGCAGTACCGCAACAACCGCAACCCGCACGGCGTCGCGTTCTACAAGACAGCCGACCGCTTCAAGCTGCAAGACCCGAAGTCAATCCTCCAGTGGGCGTGGCGCGAACTCGAGCCGATCCGCCCGGACGCCGCGACCGCCCGGTGGCTGAAGGCGGACTATCAGCGCTACAAGGTCGCCCAGCGCTATGCGCGCGGCGTCCGTTGACCAAACCCCGGCATCCGCCGATTACTGCGGCGGTCCCGCTTTTTCGGGCAGTTGGCGAAGCTAAGGCTGACCGGCTGAAAGGAGTGTGAAAGATGGGAACGAAGCGCAAGCAACACAGCGCGGAATTCAAGGCGCAGGTCGCGATGGCGGCCTTGGCAGGAGACAAGACCCTGGCCGAACTGGCCTCTGTCTATGGTGTCCATCCGACGATGATCAGCGCCTGGAAACAGGAACTGGTGAAGAACGCCAAGGATTTGTTTGAGCGCGACAACAAGAAGGCTGCCGATCCCCAGGCGGTGATCGACCACCTGCACCGCAAGATCGGTCAGCTAAAGGTCGAACGGGATTTCTTGGCCGAACAGCCCGCCATTGCCCGCCTGATGAAAGGCGCGCAATGATCGCCCCGGGAAGTGCGCTGTCCGTTGCCCGGCAATGCAGGCTGCTGGGAGTATCCCACAGC
>WBZM01003635.1_pt1 | contig 11872 bp, 12 predicted proteins | sample 5204271 | NCBI WGS metagenome assembly WBZM01 (sample SAMN12344346, study PRJNA552823) | activated sludge metagenome | biome: Activated sludge suspended growth; feature: Nitrification reactor; material: Wastewater; isolation source: activated sludge from nitrification reactor of wastewater...
CTGCTCGACCATCTGGCCAAGCTGGATACGTTCGTAGCGGGTCTCATTCTCGTCGCGCCCGTTCAACGCATCGCGGAAGAGCTTCAACTCAGCGTCCTCGTCGACGAGCATTGCAAAAATCCGCTCGCGATCATATACGGCTTTCACACCCAGTTCGACCTTGTTGTCCATGCGTTTCAGTAGCCCGTGAAGCGAACCAAACTGGCGACGCAGGAGCTTGAGCCGGATATCATCTTCGCTGGCAGCAACCGTTCCAAAGCGAACGGGCAGGACAGTGTAATAGGCCATCAACTGCTCGATGACCCATTCGTGCTTGAGCGTGTGCTCGCGATCGACTGCATATCGCCGCACTGGAGACTCGCTGACAACGGCTGCCAGATTCTCAAAGGGGATTACCTTCACGGGTTTTTCGTCGATCCCTGTGAAGTTGAACGTCAACATTGGCGGCCGCCGGATAATTCCGTAGACGTAGCGCCCTTGTTCATTTCTCATGCGGATACCCCTCCCACGTGGACCAGAATTCGTGGCTCACGGCCGATGCCGAGTGGCCCGGCCGGTACCTGTTGCGCAATGTCAGTCATCAACCGGTACGCTTCGGTGAGCTGCATGAAGTGCGCTTTCGATGCCGGATCATCACCGGTCACATCAGGGTGAACGAGCCGCGCCTGTTGATAGAATGCATGCTTGACCTGTTCTGGTGTGCAGTTGAGATCGCTGAGATGCAGCAATTCACAAGCTGCAATCAGATTCTCTGGCCGTACGAGCCGCACTTCCACGGTAGCAAAGCTATAGGGCGGCAGCGGCCCGATCAGGCGGAAGTTCAATTGGTCGGCGTATTGCTCGTCAAGCGCATAGACGGCCCGCTCCAGCGCCGACAGTTGAACGTCATCCACAAGGCAGGCTACATTCATTACCATGTTGTCGTCCATGAGTGGATTCAACTGCCACTTCGTGACGACACTGCCCAGCTCCTGCACCAGCGTGTCCCGCATTTCATTGCGACGCTCTTCGAACATCCGCTTCACGTACTGGCCCACGGCGACGCTTGCCTTCATCCGGTCTTCCGGCGGCAGCGCCTCGACCTGAGTCTTGAGTGCGACAATCTGGGGATCGCTGGCAATTTCAGCAAAAATCGGGCCGGGTTCCCACATGACCGCCACGTCAAACTCAACGCAGCCGCCTAGCATGTGCACCGTTTGCCGGAACTCCTCGTGGCCGATGTGGAGAAGTGTGTGCACCTGGACTTCGTCATCAAGGACCGTGCCGAACTTGACTGGCAACACCGGCGAGTGGTCCATGAGTTCCTCAATTGCTTCCTGATGGCGTGTCAATGACCGCATCAGATCGCCTCGCGGCAGATCGCCGAGGGTGGCGAAGGTCGAGTCGCTCACGATAGCTGCCAAATCGCCATCCCGTACGATTTCAAAGGCGTTGTTGGGCGCGGCAAACGCCATGTCGTCATACTCATAGACAACACCGTTCATGGGAACAATGCCGTACACATACTTCATGATCTGCTATCCTTCCTTATTGACGATATCCAGGTTCGATCACAGGAGCAGGTCGCGACTGCCGAACGGCACCGCCGCTTCGACGGCGCTCACAAAATGGCGCATGCGTATTACCAACTTCTCGGCCTTGTCTCCATCCGGATTCTTCTCGAGGAATTCGCGTATGGAAAGCAGGGCCGCTTGACGACAGATTCCTTCCAGATCCGCACCTACAGCGCCTTCCGTCATTTCCACCAGGCGCGGCAGCGATACGTCCTTGGCCAGCGGCTTGCGCTCTGTGTGAACCTTGAGAATCGCGGAACGGGTGGCTTCGTCGGGGCGCGGCAACTCCATCAGGATGTCGAATCGGCCGGCCCGGCGCAATGCCGGGTCGACAATATCGGGTCGATTGGTGGCGGCAAGAACCATGACCCCATGCAGTTCCTCGATGCCGTCCATTTCCGTGAGAAGCTGGCTGACAACGCGCTCCGCTACGTGAGAATCTCCGCCGCTACCGCGTGTCGGCGCCAATGCGTCAATCTCGTCCAGGAAGAGAATGCACGGGCTTGCCATACGCGCCTTCTTGAAAACCTCGCGGACGCCTCGTTCGCTTTCACCCACCCATTTGCTGAGGAGCTCGGGTCCCTTGATAGAGATGAAGTTGACGCCACTTTCTCGGGCGACGGCCTTCGCGACAAGGGTCTTCCCACAGCCAGGCGGGCCGTAGATCATGATGCCCTTTGGCGGCTGCGTCTGGGCTCGTTGAAACAGGTTTGCGTATTTTAGGGGCCACTCAACCGCCTCGCGTAGGGTGCGCTTGATTTCTTCCAGCCCGCCCACATCATCCCAGCCAACATCAGGGACTTCGGTGAAGACCTCGCGGATCGCGCTCGGTTCTACTTCGTTCATTGCCTCCAGGAACGCACGCTGTGAGACTGTCAACGAGAGCAACTGTTCGTAAGGTATCTTGGCCTGGGCAAAGTCGATGTTCGGTATGATCTGGCGCAAGGTGATCATCGCCGCCTCGCGGCACAGCGCCTCCAGGTCAGCGCCGACAAAACCGTGTGTGATATCGGCGAGGTGCGGCAGGTCGACGTCATCATCAAGCGGCATGCCCCGACTGTGGATCTCGAGGATTGCGAGACGCCCGTTGCGATCCGGGATACCGACAGCGATCTCCCTGTCGAAACGCCCGGGTCGACGCAGCGCCGGGTCGAGCGTGTTCGGGATATTGGTCGCTGCTATTACGATGACCTGGCCGCGATTCTTCAGCCCGTCCATCAGTGCCAGAAGTTGGGCGACGACACGCTTCTCGACCTCGCCTTGCGTGTTTTCGCGCTTTGGGGCAATCGCGTCCAACTCATCAAGGAAGATAATGCTAGGCGCCTTCTTGGATGCCTGTTCGAAGATCGTGCGCAGGTGCTGTTCCGATTCCCCGTAGAATTTGTGAATGACTTCGGGGCCGTTGACATGAATGAACGTCGCGTTTGTCTCATAGGCGACGGCCCGCGCAATGAGTGTCTTGCCGGTGCCGGGAGGACCATACAGTAGCACGCCTTTGGGCGCCTCGATTCCCAGACGCTCGAAGACTTCAGGATAGCGCAGCGGCAGTTCGATCATCTCGCGGATGCGCTGGATCTCACGTTCCAGCCCGCCGATATCCTCGTAGGAGATTGCCATGCGGTCGAGCGGTTTCTGTTCGCTTTCGCCCTGGATGCGTACCTGGGTTGCCAATTGTACGACAACGGTGCCACGCGGTTGGGTCTCGACGACTTGGTAGTCCTGTGCCTGTGTACCAAGCAGATCGACGCGAACGCGGTCTCCTGGCGTCACCGGGCGTCCTTCAAGGAGACGGGCGATGTAGTCAGCATGGCCGGTCGCCGCCCGGCCTACTGCACGGCCAAGCGGCGCAAGCACCAGGGTGCGGGCGCCATTGGCTACAATCTTGCGTAGCGTCACATTTTCGTCGAGGGCTGCCTGGGCGTTTTCGCGTACGATGCCGTCGATCTGGACGATGCCTTTCCCGCGCTGCTCCATAAATGCGGGCATGACACGAGCAGCGGTAGCGCGCTTTCCCCGCACCTCGATTGTGTCGCCGATGGAAATGCCCAGGCGGTCGATGTCGGCCGGGTCCACTCGGGCGAGTCCGCGTCCGGCGTCCTTTGGCAGCGCCTCAGCCACACGCAGGCTCAGTTCGATTACTTCTTTTTCGCGGGTTGCCATATCGATTTGCTCCCGATCATGCTTCAGATAACTGAAGGGCTACCATCGAGCGTGATTCCGCTGGCGGCGAGAACTTCGGCAAGGATGGCAAGGATTGACTGTGCGAATCTGACAAACTGGTCGCCGGTCAGATTTGGCGTAAGCTGTACATACCGTTTGGATAGCGAGGAAAACGCCTGTCCTACCGCTGGCGCCAGATTCGGGAAGAGGCGTTTTCGCAAGAGTGCATCAAGTTCGCGCACGCACGACTCGGCGCGCTCACGACGGAAAGAGGCGAGTTCAAATGACATTTCCAGGTGCGCCTGGAAATCAGCGAGGAGCATCAGTATCAAGCGTCCGGCGTCAGTCAGTGATGGCTCAGCACGCAATCCTGCCGCCAAAGCCTGGCGGCCTTGGATTGCCTGTAGCGACCTTTCGATCGTAATACGATCCAGATAGCAGAGTGCATCCGAGAGCCCGGCGTGTATCACAAGATCGTTGGTGAAGACTTCGCGGGGTGCATACAGGCAGAGTCGTTCAGCAAGATTTGTGATGATTCCGCCAATCCGCTCCATCCAGACATCCGTGTTGGAACGACTGACCGGGATGCGGCTGCCGGCTTTCAAGTGTAGAGCCGTACGGCGCGTGGCACCGATCGTCGCGTTTTCCACCAACGGGTGGGCATGTTCATGCGCCAACAATGCTGCCTCAGCCAATCGATCACCCCAGTACCCCGCCTCCTTCATTGCCATTTGGTTGACGAAGACGTTGCACGTCTGCGGATCCGCCAAGTCATACAGGTTGACGACAGGGCGATGTGCCAACGCAGCAATGCCACCTGCAGGCAACGCCGAATGCTCGATCGCTGCCGATCCATCACTTCTCTGCAGTCTGGCTTCGAGCTGGCGCTGAAGAGCGCCCAGGTCCTGCAAGACGAAAAAGCTGACAACGCTATGTGGCCATTGCGGCAATGCCACGAAGCGCGTCAACACTTCCTCTTCGACTTCCGTGATGGCGATGACGCCTGACTCGATGTCGGAGATGATGCGCCACTCCAGCCCACCTATTCTGTGCAGGGCAAAGTGCTTGATCGTGTGGTCGATTGCACCCCCGAAGTTGTTCATGAACTAAGCCTTCTTTGCGCGCACCTCAAGAATTCCGTTGGCATAGGACTTCTGGAGCGTCCCGGCATCCACCGGCGATGGGAGCAGAAGCTCCTTGGCGTAGCGCCGTTTCCCGGTCGTGTTGATCATGAGAATGTCGCCGCTAGCACTGACCTCGACATCCGTCTCTGATACGCCGGGCAGTTCGGCAACGACGAGAATGGCGTCAGCTTCATCGAAAATGTCGACAATGGGCTCGCGACTCTCGTCGACGACTGGCCCCTTCTCCGTAGTGCGAATGTTGCCGAAAGTCTCGACCTTGGGGACCCCGCCACGCTGCATCGTGCTGACCCGTATGCCATAGACGCCGCGGATCGGTTCGCCTTTTGCGGTGGTTCCTGCTTCAAATTCGCCGGTGCGCTCCTGGATGTCTTCGGCTTTTTCCACCAGTTCGGTGATGACATCAAGGAAGTTGCCGAGCCCTTTGAAGAGGCTGCCGAACCCGAGATCGATATTGATGTTGCCTTCAAACGCTGGTTTGCCCTTGTCGTCCGTCATTTCATACTCCTTGGCTTATGTGCCTGGTCTGTTGTGCGCGTGCTGGTTGCTACACATGTACCAGCGCGAGGAATCCTGAATTGATCAGCACAGTTGCCTCAACTGCCGCCGTAGGTGAATGTCATTTCTTCCCAGGGATCCTGACTACTACGCTCACCAGCCGCGCGGCTGGCGAGTTCGGCCGCAGAGGCCCGAACCTGTACAACAGTCGCCTCAATTTCGGCAAGACGCGAGTTGATGCGGTCGACATTTGCCTGCCACATCTTCAGCTCGTTTTCCAGCCGCTGCTTCTCCGTAAGCAGGCGATGCAACTCGATATAGAGTGTCTGTTCGTCAGCCGGTCCGGCCGACGATGCAGATACGTCACGCATGCTTCGTACTTGTTTCATACTCTTGGGTGGACGCTGCTTGTTCATGAAGCCTCACTTTGGGATAGCGTTGTGCTCAGGCGCCGTCGACACTCTCAGCAACGACTTTCAGGTCATCCAGGATCGCTGCTTCGTGGAGTGGATCGACGTCGGCCGCAGGTGGCTCGAAATGGTTGCTTCCATTTGTCGAGGGCGAAAACTCCATCTGGCTGAGGAACAGACTCGGGTTCTCGGCGGCGAGTTCTTCGATTGGTGGGAGCGTTTCTGCTGCGCAGGTGGCATCGATCAGTTCTTCAATGGTGCGGCGCTGCTGGCTGCTTCGAACCGCTGGATCATCGCTGTACATCGGTTCGGTGCCCAGGACGTCGAGGCATATCTGCCGAAATACAGGGTCGCCCGAAGAAGGCAGAGCCTGGCGAATGGACATAACCTTGCCGATCATGAGGCACTTACGTACGGTCGGCTTGATCTCATATTGCCCGGAGGCGCGGAATCCTCGGACGAGATCCACGATTCGGCCCGCATAGGCGTAGGGAAGATGGGAGCGTGATGCTGTGATTGCCACTTCTGTCTCGCGGTCGAAGTACTCCAGGTCGATCGTGATCATGCGGTCGAGTAGCGCGTCTTGGCTCTTGTGTACACCAACATAGTCCTCGGGGTTGCTTGTGAATAGCGAGCGGAAGTCCGGATGGACCCGCACGTAGCCATTCTTGTTCGGAGTGGATGGCAGGACAAGCAGACGCTCTTCGAGGACGGACAAAAGGACGTTGTTGGCCTCTGGTCGCGAGCGCGTAAACTCATCATAGACCAGTGTGAAGCCTTCCTGGCAGGCGACTGTCAGGCGGTTGCTGACCCACTGCTGCGTCATGTTCTCTTCAGTTTTCAGCACGGAGTGCACGAAGTTATCCACCACTTTGCGGCGGCGAAATCCGCGTTCTTTGCCGACCAGGTCAGAGGTGTTGAACTCGTCGTCACCAGTCATCAACATCAGCGGGCGTCCAAGCTGGCTGGCCACATGGAGCGCCAGCGTTGTCTTGCCGCTGCCGGCCGGACCTCGAAAGTGAACGGGAAAGCCTGCACGGATGTAGGCTAGCGAGCGCTCCGTCAACTCGCGGACGAATGGTGTTTCGACAAAAGTGGTCGTTGCCTGTGGCCGCAGGGTCTGCGGACCGACGGGCGTTGTTGGCTGGCTCATGAGTTATTCAAGCTCCTACGTTGCACAATACGGGATTGCTGATACATACGTCACTCGATCTCATTTGGTGCGATCGATCTCTATCCATTCCGTTTGGACTTGGCTACCGCTCGGTCGTTGGTTGGGCCGCACCCTGGAACCATGCCGGTGTCTGCCAACCAACACGCGCAGCCCGGTGATTTTCGGGGTGCTCCTGCCAGGCTCGAAACTGGCTGACAATGCGCTGCAATGCTACTTGTGCGACAGGATCCTGCGTTTGCGCTCCCAGGCAGCACAGCGGCGATGCATCTCGTCCACATACCTCACTCCAAATACGCCTGGCGCCAAGAAGTTCATACTGCCCATCTGTCCCCCCGGCCGACATCTCACCTGTATCCAGAACGGCCGCTGAATCAGATACTGCTAGTGTGATGAGAGTTTGGCCCCAGACCAGTGCAAAAGTGCCGTACAATCCAAGGCGACGTCCGGCCACGATCGCCAGCGGACGAACCGCCCCGACTACCACTCGTTCGAACTCGATTGATCGATCACGAGTGGAAGCCTTCATCGTGAAGTCGACGCCGTTGGTCGGCCAATTTGATATGGCCTCGCGTCCGATCTGTAGTGCATAGGCATAGACAAGCGTGGGGCGAGCCGTGGAGTTCGGTTGTGTTTCGGCGTTGGGCAATAGCACTGCGTCGACTTCGCTTGCTGGAAATTCCCCGATATCACCGGCAAGTACAAGGAGGTTGCGCAACCTTGACCATATCCGGCCGAAAACGAGTGCAGCGGGTGTCAACTCAGGCTGCAATACGATTTCCGGGCGCGCCCCGTCGCGCACAAGAACCCTGCAACTGATGTTTTCGAGCGAACTAAGTTCCGGTGGCAGTGTGACCTCGATACTGCCGCTGGCTTTGCCCGCCGACCTGATGCGACGAATCCCTAGACGCATGGAGGCAATCTGGCTCCCACTGTGAATCTGTAAGAAAATCTAGCAGATGATGTTGCCAAAAAAAACGCGGCCAAAACGCCGACTTGAGACAGATAATGCGTTCAGAAAATGCGAATCTGTCATCCGACCTCAGAAGTCTACAGGCAGCCATTAAGCCTTTGTCGAGGAGGGTGGGTGCTGTGTCCTGCTTCAGATAGACACTGCACCCACCTACCTAGTCTCGACCAGTGTGTCACCGACAAGAAAGGGTCGGAGGCCCCCCTACGCTGTCAGCGCATCTGCACCGAGGCTGCCCACCGGTGGCTTATGCCGGCGCCGCAGCGGTCGCCGTCAGGCCGATAGCCTCTGCATACTTCAGATAGGTCTCGACCGAGGCCACCACAGCACGGGCCTCCAACGCCAGGATCTCGATGCCGACTACCGACACACGGACCCACGCATCGACCACAATGCCCTTGTCCAGGATGCGATCGATCACTTCAGCCAGGCTGGTGGAACCAATTGCCTTCTCGACTGCCATAGGATTTGCCTCCTTTGCGGCAAAGTGAAAGAAAAGAGTACTGAGAAATTGCTAAGCTACTTGAGCTTGTACACGAGTGAATCTGGATCCTTGACCACTTTGCCGGCATCAACGAGCGCTCGCAGGTGACGTCCAAGTACCGGGCGAGACAACCCAAACACCGGCTCCATCTCGACAAGTTTCATGCCGTCCGGCTTGTCGGCCAGAACCTCCAGGATGGACTGCTCCACATCGCTTCCTTCCCGAGGTTCAGGGTCGGCCGACGGGTCTTCCTCTGGGGACTCCCGCTCGGGAGTGGCTGCAACCGTTCCGCGCATCAGGGCGGCATATTCGCGCCAGACCTGTCCCATCTCCACCAGACTGCCGTGCAGAGCAACGCGATCTGATCCCATACCAGCCAGTAGTTCTTGCACGCTGTTGCTAAGCGTGGAATGGAACTCCTGAAGGTGCGCCGCCTGTTCGGCCGCGGCAGATTGGCGATCCGCCGTCATGCTTTCCATCATCGAGGCGACGGTCTGGCTTCGTGCTTGGGCATCAGCCGCAAGCGTCTGGCGCAGTTCCTGAGCAGCAGCGCTGTTTTCGAGGTCGATCCGTGCCAACATGGCCTCAATGTCAGCGAGCAATTGTGCAACTGTGGCACTGCGTTCGGCCTTGTCTGCCGCCAACTCAGTGGCCAACTCCTCGCTCATTGCTTTGCGATTGGCAGATATTTGTGCCATCTGTGCCTTGGTAGTCGCCTTGAGGTCGGCTACTTCTGCCTGACGATTAGCTCTGGCTGCTGCCAGTGCCTCTTGCTGCGCTTCTGCCATCGCCTTGCGGGCGCTTGCATTGCTGTTCAACATAGAGGCAACGGATGCCGACATCTGCTCATGCGCTAACTGAAGCGAATCGAACATCGAGACTGCCATCGCCTGGCGTGAGGCCGTTACATCAGCCATGAATGCCTGGGTTTGCTCTTGGAGCGTCCCGATCGCCTCTTGGCGGTCCCGACGCGCCTCGCCAAGCATTGTCTGCATGTCGGCCGCCACTTCCATCCGATTGGCGTGAAACGACTCGAGGTCGGAATGGACGCCCACTGAAAGGTCGGCCAAGCCCTGGCTACGAGCGACGTGACTTGCGGTCAACTCAGCTACAAACTCACGCATGTCTTCTACACGATCCATCCGTATTCACCTCCTTTCGAGGCGCATCAATTGCGACGTGTCCGGACTGGACTATGCGGGCGCTGCTGCGGTCGCTGTCAATCCGATTGCCTCGGCATACTTCAGGTAGGTCTCCACCGAAGCGACAACGGCGCGAGCTTCCAATGCGAGGATCTCGATACCCACGAGGCTCACGCGCACCCAGGCGTCTACAACGATGCCTTTGTCCAAGATCCGGTCAATGACCTCGGCCAGACTGGTTGAACCAATCGCTTTTTCGACTGCCATACTTTCACCCCCTTAGTCGGCGAATAAATCTACTGGAACCTGATGGTTGTATTGCGTTCGGGAGGGCGCTCGTTACTGGTAACTAGCTTACCACTTTGGTTGCCCCAATGCGATGAAGGAACCGTGTGGAGGTTATGAAGTTTTGCAAACGCTTCCGTAAGGTTTCTCTGTCATTTGTCCGGCTGCTTGGGGTAAAGTGCGGGACATATGAGGTTTTGCCTTGATTACTTCGTAGTAGAGAAGGCGGCAGGTTGTGGGGGATGTCAGGGGAAAGCGAAATCTGGGAACCGTCAGGAATCCGAGAGTCCCAACGTATAGCCTGAATGTCCAACTGTCTTGAGCTGGACGCCCTTTAGCGAACCCTTCTTTAACTTCGCGCGCAGCCGGGCAATATGATAGCGTACCGTGGACAGATTTCCGGTTCCCTCTGCGTAACCAAGCGGCCCGTGGAGCAGCTCTTCGGTTCGTACGAGTTCGTTGACATGTTTCAGCAAATGAGCCATGATTGCGGATTCACTGCCTGTAAGGGTTACTTCTCTTCCTTCAAACAGGAGCACATTCAGATTGGTATCTAGATACGGTAGACCGAGTTCTGTCGGCTTGCGTGTACGGCGCAATACGGCGCTGACACGGGCCTCTAGCAGGCTGACCTCAAATGGTTTGATGATATAGTCGTCTGCGCCAAGCCGAAACCCCGACAATCGCGTAGGCAGATCGCTCATCGCCGTCAGAAAGATCACTGGCACGCTCATGAGCGCCGGGATCTGCCGAATCATGCCAAATAGCTTGAATCCGTTCAGATTCGGCATTAAAACATCAAGCAGCACGAGATCGGGTGTTTCGCGTTGTAACGCCACCAATGCCTGCCGCGGATCATCACTTGTCGTCACTTCGTAACCACGCATGGTCAGGTACTGCTCAACTACCCAAAGCAGTGCAACTTCGTCATCGACTAGGTGAATTCTGGCCTTCACTGCTGCCTCTGTATTGTTCGCGGAACGCGTCGTGTTAGTCCGAAGCATATCTGCCCGCAAGTCTCATACGATTGCGCTGATTGCCCAAGGGAGATCGGACAATGTTGTGTATCTTTCTGCACGCGGTCAACGCGTAGTGAGTTTCAGAACCATATCTACCAGTTGGTGGTTGTCGAATGGCTTCGCAAGAAAATGGGCAGACATTTGCTGAATCTGCTGCGTAAGCAGGCTCTCCTCTGCAAATGGAAAACCCGAAATTAGGACCACTTGTAACTCAGGCAGCAGGCGACGGCACTCGGCGGCTACCGCAAGCCCATCCATATCAGGTAGCTTGCAATCTACAATTGTCAGCTTTGGACAGAGCGTTTGCACGAGTTCGAGACCGGTTTCCCCTGAAGTTGCAGTATTGACCTTGTAGCCATGCCGCGTCAAGAGCCGCTCCAGAACCCAGCACATGTCGATTTCGTCGTCGATAATGACGATCTGATCGGAACTTTTCACGCAGCACCTCATTGGGGATGCACTGGCAGTTGCACCGTGAACGTACTACCTTTGCCGACTTCACTTTCGACATGAATTCTGCCGCCGTGTTGTTGGATGATACTGTAGCTGACCGGCAAGCCAAGTCCGGTACCCTGTCCGACTGGCATTGTCGTGTAGAATGGATCAAATATGCGATTCAGATCAGCCTCTTCAATACCATGTCCGCTATCCTGAAAACGCACTTCAATGGCGTCTCCGCACTGTTGAATCTGAACCAGGAGCCTGCCACCACCATCCATGGCATGGAAAGCATTTAGGATCAGATTGGTGAACACTTGCTGGAGCAGATTGCCATTTGCCATGATCGGCTTGAGTCCGCCATCTGACTCGACGTCGATACGAATGTGCTGATTGCGCGCTTCATTGGCAACCAATGCCAAAGCCTGTTCAATGATCCGGTTCAGGTCGATCGCTGTATGCTGCTCCTCTGGCGGGCGCGAAAACTTCAGCAAGTTGTCAATCACGAGCGCGGCGCGATTAATGTTGTCGTATATGCGCCTGGCGCACTGCAACTGTAGCGTAGTATCTTCCGGGAACTCCATCATCAGTTGGGCTGCC
>WBZM01003636.1_pt1 | contig 11867 bp, 9 predicted proteins | sample 5204271 | NCBI WGS metagenome assembly WBZM01 (sample SAMN12344346, study PRJNA552823) | activated sludge metagenome | biome: Activated sludge suspended growth; feature: Nitrification reactor; material: Wastewater; isolation source: activated sludge from nitrification reactor of wastewater treatment...
CGTTGGTTGTGGCGGCAAGGTGGCGGCAAGCGCTCGCTTGAGCGGTGTCGGGAGGAGTGCGGGGTGGCTCTGGCAGTGGAGATGAGCGGATGCGCAACCCGCTGAGCGACGATCCGGACCTCTTTCCCAACCTGCTGCAGGCCGATGCCGACGAGCTTGCGCCGGTTGCCGGTCGCCCCTGGAAAGTCCTCGTCGCGGACGACGAGGCGGACGTGCACGCGGTGCTGCGCCTCGCCTTGCTCGACGTGGTGATCGAAGGTCGCGGTTTGCAGGTGCTCGATGCCTTCTCGGCGGAGGAGGCGAAGGCGGTCCTGGCGGCCCATCCAGACATCGCCCTGATCCTGCTGGACGTGGTGATGGAGTCGGGCCGGGCGGGCCTCGACCTCGTCCGTCACATTCGCGAGCAACTGGCCAACCGGACCGTACAGATCGTCCTGGTCACTGGCCAGCCGGGCCATGCCCCGCAGCGCGAAGTGATCAGCGGGTACGAGATCGACGGTTATCGGCTGAAGTCGGAACTGCACGGCAACCAGATCTTCGCCCAGGTCCACTCGGCGCTGCGCACCTACCGCCTGGTGCGGGAACAGGAGCAGTTGCAGCAAGACCTCGAGTTGAAGGTGCGGCAGCTCGATGCGGCGGTGGCCGCCTTGCGCGAGAGTCAGGCCAACTTCATCAGGGCGCAGTCGGTGGCCCACGTCGGCAGCTGGAACTATGAGCTGGCAAGCGACGAGATGCATCTGTCGGCGGAAACCTGTCGCATCTTCGGTCTGCCGGAAGGCACGGTGGGCAACTACCGTGGTTATCTGGAGCGCGTCTGCAGTGAGGATCGTGCACCGCTCGATGCGGCGTGGCAGCACTTCCTGCGCCTCGGCGGGGTGTTCGAGCACGAGCATCGCATCCGGGTCGGCAACGCGGTCCGCTACGTCCGGCAGCGTGCCGACCTGACCTTTGGTGCCGATGGCAAGCCGTTGCGCAGCCTGGGGACGACGCAGGACATCACCGAGCGCAAGCAGGCCGAAGTGGAGCTCAGACGCTCGAATGCCGAACTCGAGCAGTTCAGCTACGCCATCTCGCACGACCTGCGGCAACCCCTGCGGATGATTGCCAGCTACCTGCAGCTGCTCGGCACCAGTCTCGCCGGCCGGCTGAACGATGAACAGAGCGCGTACTTCGGCTTTGCCATCGACGGTGCCAAGCGCATGGACCGGATGCTGGTGGCGCTGCTCGAATACTCGCGGGTCGGTCGCCTCGGTGAACCGCCGGCGTGGATCGAAAGCCGCGTCGTACTCGATGAAGCTCTGCTGTTTCTGCAGCCGGCGATTGCCGAGGCCGCGGCGAAGATCGACGTCTGCGGTCAGTGGCCGCGCGTCTTCGTTCGGCCGGACGAGATGCTGCGGCTGTTGCAGAACCTGATCGCGAACGCGGTCAAGTTCCGCTTCCCAGGACGAAGGCCGGAGATCGCGGTGATCAGCCGGCCCGCTGGCGCGGAGTGGAATCTGGTGGTTGCCGACAACGGGGTCGGCATCGCACCGGCACAGCTGGGCCGCCTCTTTCAGGTCTTTCAGCGGCTGCACAGCCGTGCCACCTTCGAAGGAAGCGGCGTCGGTCTGGCACTTTGTCGCAAGATTGCCGAGCACCACGGGGGACGCATCTGGGCGGAGTCCAACGGTGACGGCAGTGGCAGTCGATTCTGCGTCACGCTGCCGATGACAGGGGGAGCCACATGACGGTCGCAGCCGTATCCTCGGTCGGCGAACGCGCAAGGACAGGCGCCGGCAGCAGCCTGGGCTGTCGGCCACGGCTCGTCGGATTGCTGGCTTTCGTGCTGGCGGGCGCACTGGCTGGCGGGCTGATCTGGCGCCAGGAACAGCAGCGGCAACGCGAAGCCCGGATCCAGGCGGCCGGCGTAGCCGCCGAACGGTCGCGCGATATCCAGAGCAGCGTCGAGCGGACGTTCGCGCCAACCTATGCCCTGGCCGCCATCCTGCAACCGGGAAGGGAAAGCATCGCGGCTTTCACGCCAACCGGCGAGCGGTTGCTGCGCCATTTTCCCGGCGTCTCCGCGCTGCTACTGGCGCCGGCCGGAGTGGTGCGGCAGGTCGTTCCGCTGGCTGGCAACGAGGGCATGATCGGGGTCAGTCTGCTGCATGATCCGGATCTCGGCAGAGCGGCGCGACAGAGCCGCAACGGGGGCATACCACTGCTGGCCGGACCGATCAAGCTGGAGGGCGGTGGTTTCGAGGTCGCTGCGCTGTTGCCGATCGTCGGCGATGACCCGGCCCATGGCCGTGCATTCTGGGGCTTTGCCGTCGCCCGGATCGCTTTCCCGGAGCTGCTGCGTGAGAGCGGTCTCGACAATCTGGAATCTCAGGGTTACGCCTATCAGTTGTTCCGTCGCGACCCCGAGACGCGCGAGAAGGAGCTGTTGGCGGCTTCTGCGCGGGCGAACCTGGTCGACCCGGTGGAGAAGGAACTGGTGGTGGCCAACGTGCCCTGGAGCCTGAGCGTGGCGCCGCTCGCCGGCTGGTCGGATGTCAGCGGACTTCTGTTGCAGGCGGCTGTGGGCCTGCTTTTCTGCCTCGTGCTGGCGTGGCAGGCGGCATGGCAGGCGAGGCTGATCGCCGCCGCGCGAGCGCACGAACGGACGCTGGAACTGCGCGTGGCGCAACGGACTGCCGACTTGCAGCGCTTCGCCGAAGTCACTGCGCACCACCTGCAGGAGCCGGCCCGGCGCGTCGCCACCTATGCCGGTCGCCTGCGCAGCCAGCTCAGCGGGCGCGTCGACGACCCCGAGGCGCAGCTGTCGCTCGACTTCATTGGCCAGCAGGCTGAGCGGTTGCAGGAACTGCTGCGGGATGCCGAACTCTACCTGTCGGCTGACCAGCCGCGCGGACAGCTCGAGTGCTGTGCCGTCGAACCGGTACTGCAGGCCTTGCTGACGCAGCTTGCCGGGCCGATTGCCGAGGCCGGTGCCCGGCTCAATTTCCGCCAGTTGCCGCCTGTCCTGATCGACCTGCCGCGGCTCGGCGACCTGTTTCGCGTCGCGATCGAGAATGCCCTGCAGCATGGCCGCGGTACGCAGGCGCTGCGCATCGACATTTCCGGCGAGCGCCGTGGCGAGTGGGTCGTCTACCACGTCAGCGACAATGGCCCCGGCGTCGAGGAGGCGTATCGTGGGCGCGTCTTCCGCGTGTTCGAACGATTGTCGTCGAGCGGCGAGGGAACGGGTGTCGGGCTGGCGATCGTCCGTCGCGTTGCCGAGAGCTGCGGCGGCCAGGCGTGGATCGAGGAGGCGCCGGGTGGCGGCTGCCGACTGGCGCTGCAGCTGCCGGCGGCCGAGCCGCCGACAGGCGTCGGTGGGGCGACATGAGCGGCCCCTTGGCGACGGCGACCGCCGCGACCGGCGTGAGTGACGGCCGGGGTGTGCGGATGCTGATCCTGCTCGTCGAGGACGAGCCGGCGGACGCCCATCTGTTGCGTGTCGCACTGCGTGAAAGCCGGGTCGAGGCGGAGGTCGAGCATGTCGTCGATGGACGCGAGGCGCTCGAGTATCTGCGCCGGCAGGGCGGGCGCTACCTGTCGGCGAGACGCCCTGATCTGATCCTGCTCGACCTCAACATGCCGCGCATGGATGGACGGGAATTCCTCACCGAGGTCAAGGATGATCACTCGCTGCGCAGTATTCCGGTCGTCGTCCTGAGCACCTCGGCAGTCGAACGGGACGTGCTTGCCACCCGTCGTCTCGGCGCCGCTGGTTACATCGTCAAGACCGCCGATGTCGGCGTGTTCATCGACGATATCCGGCGGCTCGGCGAGCACTGGTCACGGGAGGCATTGCTGGCGCACAATGGCAACAGGGTCACCACGGCGGTCTATGGCATGGAGAAGAGGAAATGAGCGAGTCGACGCCGCAAGTCTCGATCCTGGTGGTCGAGGATGACGCAGGCGACTTTGGCCTGATCCAGGCGAGCATCCGCGGCGCCGGTTTGCTCCGCCTCGGCGACCGCGAGCCGCTGGCATGGGCGTCGACGCTGGTCGATGGCGTGCGCATGGCGACGGCCGCCAGACCCGATGTCGTCCTGCTCGACCTCTCGCTGCCCGATTCGGCTGGGATCGCGACGGTGCAGATGATGCGCTCGGTGGTGCCCGACGTACCGATCATCGTCCTCACCGGGGCCGACGACCATCAGTTGGCGGCGGCGGCTCTGGAGGCCGGCGCGCAGGATTACCTGGTCAAGGGACAGTTCGAACATGACGGGCTCGGGCGGGCGATCCGGCATGCCGTCGTGCGCCAGAAGCTCGAGTCGCGCCTGCGCCTGTTCGAGGCGGCGCTGAACTCCGCCGCCAACGGCATCGTCATCACCGATGTCGATGCGACGGTGGTGTGGGCCAACCCGGCGTTCACCCGCATGACCGGCATCAGCCTGGCAGACGCCGTGGGAACCAGGCCGAGCGAAATGCTCAACGCCGGCCAGCAGGACCAAGAGTTCTATCAGCGCATGTGGGAGACGATTCTCGACGGACGGGTCTGGAGCGGCGAGCTCGTCAACCGGCGCAAGGACGGCAGCCTCTATGACGAAGCGCTGACGATCTCGCCGGTGACCGACATCAACGGCCGCATCCAGCACTTCGTCGCCATCAAGCAGGACATCTCTGAGCGCAAGGCAAGCGAGGAGCGCGTCCAGCACCTCGCCCACCATGATCAGCTCACCGATCTGCCGAATCGCGCGCTGCTCAGCGATCGCCTGGCGCAGGCGCTGGCGCAGGTGCGCCGGGACCGGGCGACGCTTGCCCTGATGTTCCTCGATCTCGACCAGTTCAAGCCGGTCAATGACACGCTCGGGCACGACGTCGGCGACCTGTTGCTGCAGGAGGTGGCCCTGCGCCTGAAAGCCTGTGTGCCGCGCGAAACGGATACGGTGGCGCGTCTCGGCGGCGACGAGTTCGTGATCCTGCTGGCGCAGCTTGACCGGGCGATGGATGCCGTTCTCGTCGCCAACAAGGTCCTGGCGGCACTCAGGCGGCCCTTCCTGATTGGTCCGCACGCGCTCGACATCTCGGTCAGCATCGGCATCACCGTCTACCCGCAGCACGGCGAAGACGTCGGCCAGTTACTGAAGAATGCGGATACGGCGATGTATTACGCGAAGAAGGCCGGGCGCAACTGCTACCGGTTCTTCCGGGCCGTGACCGAAGCTGCGGGAGCCTGACGCGTGGCAGTCAGCAAACCGGCGAGCCGTGCAGAAGAGAACCGCTCGCCCGCGCCGGCGAGCGCCCCTGGCGGTGGTGACGATGACCAGCCGCTGTACTGGGCGCCGTCGATCGCCTTCCTGAAATATACGGGCTGGGCGATCCTGCTCACGGCCTGCGGAGTGCTTGCAACCATTCGGCTGTTGATTCCGGAGCAGCCTCTGCGCTCGCTCGGACCGGCGGCCTTGATCGTCGTCGCGGCTGCGACCCTGCGCTTTCTCGCGGTCGGGAACCTGCGCGCTTCGCTCGCCGTCCTCGTCTGGGGCACCTGGCTTGCCGTCGTCGGCATCACCCTGTCCTACGGCGGCTTGCGTGGCTCGCTGGTGATCCTCTATCCGCTTCTGATCATCACCGGTGGCTGGCTTCTCGGAGCGTGGGCAGCGCTCGCTCTGGCCGCCTTGACCGGCGTCCTGGTCAGTGCTTTGCTGCTGGCTGAGCTGTTGCACTGGTTGCCACCTCAGCCACCGACGCCGGCAATGATGCTTGCCCTGATCCAGCTGGCGTCGATCGTCGTCGCGCTGCTGCTGATCCGCTTCCTCCGCCGCGCGTACCAGCGGCGGATCGCCGACGTGCGGCGCCTCGGCCAAGACCTCGAGCAACGCAGCGCCGAACTGCTGGCGAACGCCGCCGAACTCCGTCGGGCACAGCGGGTGGCGCATGTCGGCAGCTGGATCTACGACTTGTCAAGCGGCACGATTCGCCTGTCGGCAGAGGCCTGTCGCATCTTTGGCGTGCCGGAGGGCTCGACCGGTAGCCTGGCCGGGTTCATGAAGCTGGTACACCCGGATGATCGTGGCAGCCTGCAGCAGTACACCGAGGCGGCACTCCGCGGGGAGCCCTTCGACAGCGAGTTGCGCATCATTACCGACGGCGGCGTGCGCTGGGTGGCGCAGCGGGCGGAAGTCGAGTTTGGCGCGGATGGCCGGGCGGTGCGCAGCCTCGGGACGACCCAGGACATCACCGAGAGGAAGGAGCTGGAAGCATCGCTGCGTGAGCAGAAGGAGTTCTTTCAGCTGATTTCGGAGAGCATCGGCGAGCACATCGCCGTCCTCGACCTGCAGGGGCGCCGGCTCTACAACAGTCCTTCGTACCGGCAGTTCTTTGGCGACACCAGCGAACTTCCCGGCACCGACTCCTTTGCCGACATCCATCCCGACGACCGGGAGCGGGTGCAGGAGGTCTTTCGCCAGACGGTGCGCAGCGGTGCCGGGCAGGCGATCGAGTACCGGCTGCTGCGGCGGGATGGCGGCGTCAGGCACATGCACTCCGTCGGCCGGGTGATCCGGGACCAGCAGGGGCAGCCACGACGCATCGTCGTCGTGTCACATGACATCACCGATCGTCGCCAGGCCGAGCAGTGGGAGCGGATCGCCGCTACCGCATTCGAGTCGGAGCAGGGGATGTTCATCACCGACGCCGACGGGATCATCCTGCGCGTCAACCAGGCCTTCACCACCATCACCGGCTACAGCGCCGCCGAGGCAGTCGGGCAGACGCCCAGACTGCTGCGTTCGGGCCGTCACGACGCGCTCTTCTACGCTGCGATGCGCGAGAGTCTGGCGCGTACCGGCGCCTGGCAGGGCGAGATCTGGAACCGGCGCAAGAATGACGAGATCTATCCCGAGTGGCTGACGATCTCGGCGGTTAACGACCGCCACGGCCGGGTCACCCATTACGTGTCGATGCTCACCGACATCACACTGCGCAAGGCGACGCAGGAGGAGATCAAGCAACTCGCCTTCTACGATGCGCTGACCAGCCTGCCGAACCGGCGCCTGCTGCATGACCGCCTGCGCATCGCCATGGCGGCAAGCGCGCGCCGGGATCGACAGGGCGCCCTGCTGTTCATCGACCTCGACAACTTCAAGACGCTCAACGACACGCTCGGCCACGAAAAGGGGGACCTCCTGCTGCAGCAGGTTGCCCGCCGGCTGAGCGACTGTGTGCGCGAACGCGATACCGTTGCCCGTCTGGGGGGCGACGAGTTCGTGGTCATGCTCGAGGATCTCGGAGCGCGCAAGGAGGATGCGGCAAGCCAGTGCCGGGTCGTTGGCGAAAAGATCCTCGCCGTTCTCAACCGGCCGTACGATCTCGGCGAGCACGAGTACCACAATACGCCGAGTGTCGGCGTGACGCTCTTCGACGGACAACAGGATGACATCGACGAACTGATGAAGAGGGCCGATCTGGCGATGTACGAGGCCAAGGCGATGGGACGCAACACCCTGCGCTTTTTCGATCCCCGGATGCAGGCGGTGGTCAGCGCACGCGCTGCACTCGAGCGGGATCTGCGGCAGGCGCTGCAGGCGGGCGAGTTCTTCCTCTGTTATCAGCCGCAGGTCGGCCTGGATGGCCGGCTGCTCGGCGCCGAGGCGCTGCTGCGCTGGCAACACGCGCAGCGCGGCCTGGTCTCGCCGGGCGAGTTCATCCCCCTCGCCGAAGAAACCGGGTTGATCCTTCCTCTCGGCCAGTGGGTCCTGCAGACCGCCTGTGCTCAGATCGCAGTCTGGTCGGCAAGGGCAGGCCGGTCGCAATTTTCGCTTTCGGTCAACGTCAGCGCACGCCAGTTGCGGCAGCCGAACTTCGTCGACCAGGTGCTGGCCGCTCTCGACGCGGCTGGTGCCAGTCCCCGCAACCTCAAGTTGGAACTCACCGAGAGCATGCTGCTCGACAACGTGCAGGACATCATCGCCAAGATGGCTGCGTTGAAGGCGCGCGGAGTCGGCTTCTCTCTCGACGACTTCGGCACCGGCTACTCCTCGCTGTCGTACCTCAAGCGGTTGCCGCTCGACCAGTTGAAGATCGATCAGTCATTCGTCCGCGATCTGCTCAGCGACGCCAATGATGAGGCGATCGCACGCACGGTCGTCGCGCTGGCGCACAGCCTCGGCCTGGAGGTGATCGCCGAGGGTGTCGAGACGGTCGCCCAGCGCGACGTCCTGGCGGGGCACGGCTGTCACGCCTATCAAGGCTATCTGTTCAGCCGGCCGTTGCCGCTGGCCGACTTCGAGGCCTTCCTCGAGCGCCACTGATCCGGTACCCTGCTGCGGGCGTCGCTGACGGTTGGCGGCCGACTGGCTCCGGCGTGTCGTTCAGGTCGAACCGGGCGGGCTGTCCCCGGGCTCGTCGCTCTCGTCGCGCAGCGTCTGATTGAGGCTTTCGAGATCCCTTCGGTTCTGCCGCAGAAAGAAAACCAGGCCCCACAGCAGTCCGGCAGCGACACCGATGCTCAGGGCGACGGCACCCCAGTCGATGGTTTCCAGGTCCATGCGCATTGCCTCGCGGGTGGTTGAGTGGCAGTCATGCTACTCGTGACCGTGCCGCGAAGGAAGTGCTGAGAGTCCAGGCCGGCGGCGCCGCGTCATCGATTGTCTCGCCCGCGCTAGCATGCGGGGAGAAAATCAATTATTCTCGAACCTCAACAACGCACACCCCATCAGGATGGAGCTTCAAGGATGACAAACAAAGGGCAACTCCTACAAGACCCGTTTCTCAACACGCTGCGGCGCGAGCGCGTACCGGTTTCGATCTACCTCGTAAACGGCATCAAGTTGCAGGGACAGATCGACTCCTTCGATCAGTATGTCGTCCTGCTCAAGAACTCGGTCACCCAGATGGTGTACAAGCACGCCATCTCGACGGTCGTGCCGTCACGACCGATTACCCTGCAGCACGAGACCGACGAGGGGTGAGCGGTCTGTCGTCGTGCTGGCACGTGGCCATCCGGCTGCGCGTCGCCGTGCGCGTGCGCCCGGACGGGGAATGCTTGGCGGTGCCTGCCTGTTGACGTCTGCGCACCACAATGGCGGGAGCTGAACGCCGGGCCGGCGTCGAGCGCGCGATCATCGTTCAGCTCGACTTCGGCGGCGATGATCTCGCCGAGCAGATCGAAGAAGTCTGTCTGCTGGCGAGGTCGGCGGGTGCCGACGTGTGCGCGGTCGTGCAGGGTCGCCGACATGCTCCCGATGCGGCGACCTATGCCGGCAAGGGCAAGGTCGAGGAGATCGCTGCCGAGTTGGCGGCGCACGCGGCGGAACTGGTGATCTTCAACCATGAACTGAGTGCTGCCCAGGAGCGCAACCTGGAGCGGGCGTTGCAGTGCCGCGTCATCGACCGGACCAGCCTCATTCTCGACATCTTCGCGCAGCGAGCGAAGAGTTCCGAGGGCAAGCTGCAAGTCGAACTGGCGCAACTCGATCATCTGGCAACGCGTCTGGTGCGTGGCTGGACCCACCTCGAGCGGCAGACGGGAGGCATCGGCCTGCGCGGCCCGGGCGAGACGCAGCTCGAGACCGACCGCCGCCTGCTCGGCATCCGCGTGCGCACGCTCAAGGGACGCTTGGCCCGCCTCGAGCGCCAGCGCGGGGTGCAGCGCAAGGCGCGGGCCCGCGGCGAAATGCTGAATGTCTCGCTCGTCGGCTATACCAACGCCGGCAAGTCGACCCTGTTCAATGCGTTGACGCATGCCGGCGTCTATGCCGCCGACCAGTTGTTCGCCACGCTCGACACGACGACACGCAAGCTCTGGTTGCCTGAGGCAGGGCACATCGTTCTTTCGGATACGGTCGGTTTCATCCGCAAGCTGCCGCATTCGCTGGTTGCGGCCTTCCATGCGACACTCGAGGCAACGGCGGAGGCCGACCTGTTGCTGCACGTCGTCGACTCGGCGAGTCCGGCGCGCGACGACCAGGTGGCGGACGTCAACCAGGTGCTGGTCGAGATCGGGGCGGCTGGCGTGCCGCAACTGATGGTGCTCAACAAGCTCGATCTCACCGGCCTGCCGCCTTCGGTCGAGCGGGACGAGTGTGGTAGAATCCGGCGCGTTCGCGTCAGCGCCATCGGCGGTCAGGGGCTGCCCCTGCTGCGCGCAGCGCTGGCCGAGATCGCTCTGTTGAAGACGGGCGGGACCAGCCGGGACGCTTCTGGTGCCGCGGTCCTGCAGGCTGTGGATAGGCATCTTGATTCGGATGGTTCCCCATGATTTCTAGCCTTGGCGTGTTGATGTCGCTGAATGACCCGCAGTGGGGCAACCGCGGCGGTGATGATGGCGGCGGCCGTCGCCCCAACCAGGGGCCACCGGACCTCGAGCAGTTGTGGCGCGACCTCAATCGCCGCCTGTCGGGGATATTCGACGGCAAGCGCGGCGGTGGTGGCGATCGCGGCGGTGATCGGGGTGGCGATCGGCCGCCGGTGCAATTCAATCCGCGTTTTCTCGGTGGTGGCATCGGTCTGCTGCTGGCGCTCGTCGTCGTCGTCTGGCTGGCGAGTGGTTTCTACATCGTGGACGCCTCGCAGCGCGGGCTGGTGCTGCAGTTCGGTCGCTACAAGGAGAGTACCGACCCCGGCCTGCGTTGGCGGCTGCCGTATCCGATCCAGTCGCATGAACTGGTCAACGTTTCCGGCGTGCGCACGGTCGAGATCGGCTACCGTGGCAGTGAGAAGAACAAGGTGCTCAAGGAAGCACTGATGCTCACCGACGACGAGAACATCATCAACATCCAGTTTGCGGTTCAGTGGTTCCTCAACGATCCGGTCGACTACGTCTTCAACAATCGCAATCCCGACGACTCCGTCATGCAGGTGGCGGAAACGGCCATCCGCGAGATCGTCGGCAAGAACCGGATGGATTTCGTGCTCTACGAGGGGCGCGAGCAGATTGCCGCGGTGGCGGCGAAGCTGATGCAGGAGATCCTCGATCGTTATCAGACCGGCATCCTGATTTCCAAGGTGACGATGCAGAACGCACAGCCGCCGGAACAGGTGCAAGCGGCGTTCGACGATGCGGTCAAGGCGTCGCAGGACCGCGAGCGGCAGAAGAACGAGGGCCAGGCCTACGCCAACGACGTGATTCCGAAGGCTCGCGGCACGGCAGCGAGGCTGCTCGAGGAAGCCGAGGGTTACCAGAAGCGCGTCACCCTCAGCGCCGAGGGTGATGCCAGCCGCTTCCGGCAGATCGTCAGCGAGTATGCCAAGGCACCGGAGGTGACACGCAGCCGGATGTATCTCGAAACCATGCAGCAGGTCTACTCGAACACCAGCAAGGTGTTGGTGGATGCCAAGGGGCAGGGCAATCTGCTCTACCTGCCGCTCGACAAGCTGATGCAGGCGGCCGGAGCAGTGGCGGCGGCGCCTGCCGGCGGCGCTCCGGAAGCGCCGTCGCCATCGCGGCCGTCGCCTGTGGTGTCCAACGAAGTGCCGCCGCAGGTCGTCGAGAAGGGCGATACGCGTTCGCGCGAGACGCTGCGTCAGCGTGATCGGGAGGCCCGCTGATGAAAGGCGGAATGAATTTCATCGTCGGCACGTTCGTTGCGGTCCTCGTCCTGCTCGGTGCGACCATCTTCACGGTCGACCAGCGGCAAAGCGCGATCGTCTTCCAGCTCGGCGAGATTCGCGAAGTGATCGAGGAGCCCGGACTGTACTTCAAGTGGCCACTGATCCAGAACGTGCGCTACTTCGACCGTCGCATCCTGACGCTCGACAATCCCGAGCCGGAGCGTTTCATCACTTCGGAAAAGAAGAACGTCCTGGTCGACTCCTTCACGAAGTGGCGCATCGTCGATCCCAAGCTCTACTACATCTCGGTCGCCGGCGACGAGGGGCGTGCCAAGACGCGCTTG
>WBZM01003638.1_pt1 | contig 11864 bp, 13 predicted proteins | sample 5204271 | NCBI WGS metagenome assembly WBZM01 (sample SAMN12344346, study PRJNA552823) | activated sludge metagenome | biome: Activated sludge suspended growth; feature: Nitrification reactor; material: Wastewater; isolation source: activated sludge from nitrification reactor of wastewater...
CGAACGTAACTTCAGACACCACGATCTTAACAAGCGGGGCTCTCAGCCTTCTTCTTTTTCCACCAAGGACTATTCCATCGGCTTAAAGTAGTGCCATGGGCTCGGGGGTGTTTTTCAGCGTCTTCAGAAGACCGGTGAAGGCGCCTTCGTTTTCGACCTTGGGCAAGAGGCCGACGTCTTCGGCGAACATCGAGAACAGGCAGCGCGAGAGGAAGGCGGCGACGCGCTCGGGGGCGTATTTGGCTTCGAGCGACTGGGCGACGCGGGCCAGCCGCACGGCGATTTCGCGCGTGGCGCGGGCGGTGCGGCGGGCGGGGTCGAGGCTGTGCGGGTCCTCCCACACCGCCTTGAGGCGGGCGCGGATTTCCGGCCGGGCGAGGTCGTCGAGGCGGATGCGGTGGCTGCGCGGGTCGGGAAAGGGCGTGTAGCTGCCCCCGGTGCAGGTGAATTCGGCGTAGAGCTCGATGGCGTTGCCGACATCGATGACGACGAGAAAAGGCGGCCGCCCTTCCTCGGGCGGCAGGTTGCGGGCGTAGTTCTCGGCCTGGCCGCGGGCGCGCAGCATGGCGTCGTCGAACACGCGGGTCTCGAAGCCGGCGCGGATTTTCTTGACCTCGCCGATGAGGGCGGCGCGCCGGTAGCAGTCGATGAAGCCGTTGCTGGTGCTGCCGTCGCCGTGGTGAAAGACGACGCGGCGCTCGAAGACGTAGGGGTTATCCCGCGTGTCTTCGTTGGCGGGCTGCGGCTTGGCGACGTCGAGCAAATCGCAGAGGTCGGCGATGAAGAGTTGGTAATTGGCGCGCTCGGAGCCGCCGGCCCCGCGCCAGCGGGCGAGAAAGGTGTCGATCTGCATGATGGCGGAATTGTAGCCCGACGGTTGCGGTCGACCGCCAAAAAGGACCGATTTTCGCGTCAGTATTCGCCGATGACCTTGTCGAGGGCGGGTTTGATCTTGCTGCGGTCGGCAAAGCTCAGCGTGCCGACCCGGTTGCGCAGGCGGATGTTGGCAATCGCGAATATCTCGATTACCGAGAGAACGAACTGGCCAGCGCCGGGGACTTCCACTGGCGGGCAGATTGTTTCCAGTGTTATGGAATTGGTGCGCAACGGAATGACGATCGAGGTGCCGGTGTGTGTGGCGACGTGATTGTTCTCGATGACCACCAGGAAAGGGACGTCGATTTTGCCTTGGCCGGGATTCGGGTAGATGTCGAACTGTGCCATCGTTCAGATTCTGTCGAACTCTTCGCCAGCCAAGCCGGTTCTGGCAATCATCTTGCCGTATTCGGTCAGGGCGTCGGCATTGCGTTCAAGCCAGGCGCGATTTTCGAGGGTTTCGAGCAGTTGGGTGAGCAGCGCTTCGGTGTGCGCTGAGAGATTGATCTGCTGCTTGTACGGTTCGAGGCGATCCAGCAAGTCCTGGCTGATGGAGAGTGAAAGGCGGCCTTTGCGGCTGGCGTTGAGTTCGGTGACAGGCATGGATGTCTCAGTGTGCATGTTAATGCGTATAATCATGCGCTCCACGGAGGCTTCGGTCAACCTCGCTTATGGGTTCACACACTCCAGCACGAGTTCCTCACCCGCGTGCCCGCAGGGCGTGAAGGCACCCGAGGCAGGCCACGGCGTGCCGGCGTCGTCGATCTGCGCGGCCAGGGTTTCCCAGAAGACGACCCCGGACTTGTCGAGCTTGAGGCGTAGCAGCCAGCCGCGCCGGGCTTCGGGGTAGTCGAAGCCGTCGAAAACGAAGTTGCCGAGGCTGTAGATGACCGGCTTGCCCTTGTAGACTTCGGCACCCTGGGTGACGTGCGGGTGGCCGCCGACGACGAGGGCGGCGCCTTCGTCGATCATTTTGCGGGCGAAGGTTTTCTGGCGTTCGGTGGGCTGCGTTTCCTTCTCCCAGCCCCAGTGCATGAAGGGAATGACGAGGTCGGCGCCGGCGGCCTTGGCGGCGCGGATGTCGGCGACGACCTGGTCGTCCTCGCTCCAGGCGACGCCGGGCCAGTTGGCGCCGGCCTCGAAGGCGCGTGGCTTGAATTCGTTGTAGGCGAGGATGGCGATCTTCAGGCCCTTGTTCTCGATCCACAGCGGCCGGTGCGCCTCGGCGAGGTCGTGGCCGCCGCCGAACCAGGCGATGCCGGCGTCGTCGAGATGCCGCATGGTCTCGACGAAGGCGACGTGGCCGTAGTCGCCCGAGTGGTTATTCGCCAGCGAAACAGCGTCGAAGAGGCCGCGCAGGACGGACAGGGTCTGCGGCTCGCCGCGAAAGGTGGCGATCTTACTGCCGTGCGGCTGGCCGCCGGTGGCGACCGGGCATTCGAGGTTGGCGATGCGGAAATCGGCTTGCGCCAGGATGCCGGCGAAGGGGGCGAGCGGGTCGCCGCCGGCGGTGATGGTCTGGCCGGGACCGTCGGCGAGCATGATGTCGCCGGCAAAGACCAGCGTCAGCGGCTCGGCGTGCGCCACGCCGGCAAACAGGCAGAACAGGCCGATTGCCGCGGTCGACCGGAAAAAAGCGGCCATTTTCACGGCGCGTCCTTCATTTCGCACCAGTATTGCAGTTCGCCGTCGCGCACCGGTTCGTAGACGGAATTGCGCCCGGTAAAGCCGTGGACCGTGGCGGGCGGCGGCGGATAGGGCCAAGTGGCCTGGTGGATGATGGTCGGACCTTCGTCGCGGTCGGCGTAGGTGGTCAGCCGGATGTTGGCGAGGTCGGCCGGCTCCTGGCGGAAGACGATGCGGAACAGGAAATACGAGCCGATCGGGACCGGCGCGACGGCCAGCGGTTGGGTCGTCGCCGCGGCGCTGATGACCCGCGTCTCGCCGCCGTAGGTGACATGGCAGGCGACGGTGGCGGCGAGCGCCGGCATGGCCGGGGCGGCGGCGATGATGGCCGCGAGCCAAAAGCGCTCAGTGTTCGCGGCCATCGATTCGCGCATGCGCAAGTTGCGGAATTAAGCGCCAGGCGAGCAGGCCGAAGGCGACGAACCAGCAGGCGGCGGCGACTTCGAGCCAGTGCAGGTAGGCCGCTGGTGCGAACTGCGGCCCGACCAGGCGTAGGAGCAAGGCGGCGATCATGATCCAGAGGACGGCCTTCTCGAATCTGCCGAAGATCACCTTGCGCCCGGTATGGCCGTTGGCGATGCGGATCATCATCGCGGGAATGACCAGGCCCATGGCGCCGAAGGTGAAGACATGGACGGAAACTGTGCCGACCCAGCCGAGCGTTCCCGGCGGCGGCAGGGCAGCGATCAGCAACTGCGCGACGATGGCCAGGTAGCCAAGGAACATGATGCCGATATCGAGCCGGGTGAAGCCTTTGAACGGGTGCCAGAAGGCGAGGCGGACCAGCAGCAGGAACGCCAGCAGCAGTTCGAGGCCGGCCGGCAAAGGGGCGGGAAGCAGCGCGCCGAAGACGAGCAGCGCGGCGAGCGCCTTGATCGCCGTGTCGAGCGCGGGCAGGCGCAGGATTTCGACCGAGAAGGCCGAGCGCATGAACTGGCTCAGCGTCCTTTCGAGCATGACCAGGAAGGCGACGCGGAACAGGCCGAGGGTCATGCTCCAGCCGGGATGGAAGTGCTCGGGCTGCAGGAGCAGCGTCTTGGCGATCCAGAACAGGGGCAGGATGATCAGGAAGAAGATGTTGTCGCGGCGGTAGCTGTCGCTGCCGCGATGGCGGATCAGCGTGGCGAGGAGCAGGACGACGACGCTGAACAGGAACAGGTTGTTGCTCAGCAGGAACAGCGGCGCCGGCCAACTGGCGCCGAAGCTCATGCCGATGCGTTCGAAAATCCAGGCTGCGGCGAGAAACATCAGGGTGCCGCCGTGATAGCCGCGCACGCCGACCCAGTTCTTGCTCGCCGTCAGCAGGAAGCCACCGAGCACCGCCCAGCCGAAGCCGAAGAACATTTCGTGGGCATGCCACTGGACCGGCGAAAAGCGCTGCACCGGCGCCGGCAGGACGCCCCTGAAAATCAGGATCCAGACGACCGGCAGGCTCAGCCCGGCGAGACAGGCGAGCGCGAAGAAGGGCCGGAAGCCGACCAGCCAGAGGGGGTGCCGGGGTGAAAACATGAATGGGCCCTTGGTCTGCGAAGGACCGAACTGTGGCACGGTGGCGCTCCGGCGGCTTTGATCCGCAACAACTGCGGCCGATCAGCGCTTGCGCAGGTCCACCGGAACCAGCTTGAGGTCGACGGGGACGGGCTTGCGGTCGACGATGGCCGGCGTCGCGGTATCGCTGATGTAGAGGAGCTTGCCCCGGCTTTCGATGCGCCCGGCGGCGGTGACGCGCGCGCGGGGACCGATGAGATCGCGGTCGACGATGACTTGGAACGGGATGGGCGCGGCACGCCCGGCGAGTTCGATGCGCTGTTCGGCCAGCCGCAGGGCAGGCGCGCCGGCGCGCGACGTGTCCTGGATGCGGACGATCAGCACGGCATCGGGCGGCAGGGTGCCGCCGGGGAGGAAGTCGACGCTGCCGGCGATGGCGACGAAGCTGCTCGCAGTGCTCGGCGCGGGGGCCGGCGCCGCCGGTGGCGGTGGCTCGCCGCTCGTGCAGCGGCGCAGCGGGCTCTTGCCGTCCTCGAAAATGGCATCGGGGCCCTTGGTGTGAAGGCGGACGTCGCCGTCGCGATAGAGGGCGCCCGAGGCGGCGGGCACGAGCGGCAGCGTTATTTCACCTCCGGCCAGGAACAGGGTCACCTGCGGTCGACCGGCGCCGCCGGTCATGAACTCGGCCGCGAAGCGGCTCCCGTCATCGCAGGTGTAGGCAACGCGCTCGCTCTGGGCGTGGGCGAGGGCGAAGGCAAGCAGGAAGGGCAGCGGGAGCAGGCGTCGGGTCATGGTTCGGGGTCGGGAGGGTCGAGGGTTTGCCAGTGGCCATCGAGGAGGCCCTCGATGGGGCGGAAACGTGACTTGTAGGCCATCTTCCGGCTGTCGGCGATCCAGTAGCCGAGATAGAGATAGGGCAGGTTCAGGGCGCGGCACTGCTGCGCCTGCCACAGGATGTTGTAGGTGCCGAAGCTGGCGCCGGGAATATCCGGGTCGTAGAAGGTATACACCGACGACAGACCGTCCCCGAGCACGTCGACAATGCTGACCATGCACACGATGTCGCCCAGCGAGAACTCGATCAGGCGGGTGTCGACGCGGCTCTGCAGCAGGAAGTGGGCATATTGCTCGTGGCTGTCCTCGTCCATGCCGCCGCCGGCGTGGCGCGCGTTCTGGTAACGCGTGTACAGCGCGTAATGTTCATCGTGAAAGCCCAGCGGCAACTCGCGGGCGATCAGGCCGGAATGGTCCTTCAGCGCGCGGCGCTGGGCGCGGTTGTGCTTCAGTTCCGCCACCGGCAGGCGCACGGGAATGCAGGCCTTGCAGTCGTCGCAGTGCGGGCGGTAGGTGAATGCGCCGCTGCGCCGGAAGCCGCGGCGGACGAGCGCGCCATAGACCTCGGTGTCGATCAGGTGCGGCGGCGTCGCGACCTGCGAGCGCGCCTCGTGGCCGGGCAGGTAGCTGCATGGATAGGGCGACGTCGCATAGAACTGCAACAGCGAGAAGGGCAATCCGGAATCGTCGGGGAGGGCCATGGTTACCAGTCTACATCGAGACCGTCGGCGGTCCAGTGGCCGCGCCGCTGTCCCGGCCCGATCAGTTGCTGCAGCCGGGCGAGGAAATCGTCGCGCGGGATTTCGCGTCCGCCCAGCGAGGCGAGGTGCTCGGTGCGCATCTGGCAGTCGATCATGCCGAAGTCATGGGCAAGAAGGTAACGGACGAGATGGGCGAAGGCAATCTTCGAAGCGTTGTTGCGCCGGGAAAACATCGATTCGCCGTAGAACATGCGGCCGATCCCGAGACCGTACAGACCGCCAGTCAGATTGCCTTCCGTATGGACTTCGACCGAATGCGCCCAGCCGAGTTCATGCAGGCGGATGTAGGCGTCCATCATGTCGCGGGAAACCCAGGTCCCGTCCTGACCCGGCCGGGGCGTGGCGGCGCAGGCGCCGATGACGGCGGTGAAGTCGCTGTCGAAACGGACGTCGTATTGGCGGGCGCGCAAGGTCTTGCGCAGCGAGCGGGTGAGGCGGAATTCCCCGGGAAAGAGGACCATGCGCGGATCGGGGCTGTACCAGAGCGGCTGCCGCCCGACCGTGCCCCAGGGGAAGATCCCATGCCGATACGCGTTGAGGATGCGTGCGGGCGAGAGGTCGGCACCGATTGCCAGCAGGCCGCCCATGTCGGCGCGGGCCATTGCCACCGGCGGAAAGGAGTCGAGCGGTCCGAGAAAGGGGATCAGCGATCGGCTCAGTGCGCTGCCCTCTTGAAGGCGATCACGTGGTCGGCGTCGAGGCGGATGCCGATGTGTTCACCCAGCGCGTGGTTGTGATGCGACGGCACCAGCGACAGGATCCTGGCGCCGCTGGCCAGGCGCAGGGTGTAGAGGATTTCGGCGCCGCGGAAGGCCTTGTGCAGCACCTCGGCCTGTAGCGGACTGCGATCGTCGTGCACGACGTCATCCGGTCGCAACAGGACATCGACCTCGCAGCCGTCGTGACAGCCGGTGCAGGTTTCGCTGCATTCTACCGGCATGTCGGAAACCAGTTGGCCGAGTTCCATCTCGACATTGGTGCCGGAGGAAACGACGCCGGGCAGCAGCACGCCCTGGCCGATGAAGTCGGCGACGAAGCGGTTGGCCGGACGGTGGTAGAGGTTGTACGGCACGTCCCACTGCTGGATGCGCCCTTCGTGCATGATGCCGATCTCGTCGGCCATGGCAAAGGCCTCGTTCTGGTCGTGGGTGACGAGGATCGCGGTCGACCCCTCGCGCTTGAGGATTTCCCGGACCTCGAGCGACAGGCGCTCGCGCAGCCCGACATCGAGGTTGGAAAAAGGCTCGTCGAGCAGGATCAGCTCGGGGCGCGGGGCCAGGGCGCGGGCGAGGGCGACGCGCTGCTGCTGGCCGCCGGAGAGTTCGTGCGGAAACCGGTCGCCCTGGCCGGTGAGCCCGACCGTGGCGAGCAGCTGGCGAACCCGCAGGTGGGCATCCGGCTGCGGCTGGCGGGCCAGCCCGAAGGCAACGTTCTCCTCGACGCTGAGGTGCGGGAACAGCGCGTAGTCCTGGAAGACCATGCCGATCCGCCGCCTTTCGGGCGGCAGCCGGTGACCGGCCCGACTGACGATCTCGCCGTGCACGCGGATCTCGCCGGCGGCAATTTCCTCGAAGCCGGCGATGCAGCGCAACAGGGTCGTCTTGCCGCAGCCCGAGGGACCGAGCAGGCAGGCGATCCGGCCGCTCGCCAGGCGGAAGCCGACGCCGTCGACGACGGTATGGCTACCATAGCGGTGAACGACGCCTTCGAGTACAAGTTGCAACATGGTGGTCGATTATAATTCGCATTCACCTTCATGCGCGCCGCCAGACTTTCCCCGCTCCTCGCCGTTGCCGTGTCCGTCGCCGTGCTGGCGGGATTGCCGGTGGCCAGTGTCGGCCTCAACATCTTCGTCGGCGGGACCAGTGCGACATGGTCGCATCTGGCGCAGACGGTCCTGCCGGAATACATCCTGAATTCGCTGTGGCTGTGCCTGGGAGTCGGAATCGGGGTCGGTGCGCTCGGCGTGACGACCGCCTGGCTGACGGCGATGCACGAATTCCCCGGCCGCCGCTTCTTCGACTGGGCGCTGGTCCTGCCGCTGGCCATGCCGGCCTATGTCATGGCCTATGTCTATACCGATTTCCTGCAGTTCGTCGGTCCGTTGCAGACGGCCTTGCGCGAGACTTTCGGCTGGCAGCGCGGCGACTACTGGTTTCCGGATATTCGGACGCTGCCGGGCGCCGTCCTGATGTTCGTCTGCGTGCTCTACCCCTATGTCTATCTCGTGACGCGCACCGCCTTCCTGGAGCGGGCGAGCGGCATGCTGGAAGCGGCGCGGACGCTCGGCATGGGGCCGTGGCGCGCCTTCTTCACCGTGTCGCTGCCCCTGGCGCGCCCGGCGATAGTTGCGGGCACTGCGCTGGCCCTGATGGAGACGCTGGCCGACTACGGCACGGTGGCCTATTTTGCGGTGAATACCTTCACGACCGGCATCTACCGCGCCTGGTTTTCGCTTGGCGACCGGGTCGCGGCGGCGCAACTGGCGGCCATGCTGCTTTCCTTCGTCCTGTTCCTGCTGATGGCCGAGCGCATCTCGCGCGGCCGCGCCCGCTACGGCAACACGACCGGGCGCAGGCGGCCGATGGCCGGTGCCCGTCTGCGCGGATTCGCCGCGTTCCTCGCGTTTGTCGGCTGCCTGCTGCCGTTGCTCCTCGGTTTCGTGCTGCCGGCGCTGCTGCTGCTCAGGATGGCGCTGGCCGAGGGCGACGCCCAGTTCGGCGAGCGTTTTGTGGTGCTGTCGCGCAACAGTTTCCTGCTGGCTGGAATCACCGCCGGCAGCGGTGTTCTCCTGGCGCTGCTGCTGGCTTATGGCGCGCGTCTGTCGAAGACCACGCTGGCCACCGGGCTCAACCGACTGGTCGGCCTCGGCTATGCGGTGCCAGGCGCGGTCATCGCTGTCGGTGTGCTGATTCCGGTGACACGCCTCGACAACTGGCTGGCCGGGCAGTGGGAACAGTGGTTCGGCAGCAACCCGGGATTGCTGTTGACCGGCGGGATCGCCGCACTCATCTACGCCTACCTGGTGCGTTTTCTGGCCGTGGCGCTGCATACCGTCGAGGCGAGCCTGGCCAGGATCACGCCGAACATGGACGACGCGGCGCGCAGCCTCGGCCTCGGGCAGGGCGCGACGCTGCGCCGGGTGCATGCGCCGATGCTGCGCGGCAGCCTGTTCACCGCCGGCCTGCTGGTCTTCGTCGACGTCATGAAGGAGTTGCCGGCGACGCTGGTCATGCGTCCCTTCAATTTCGACACGCTGGCGACGCAGGCCTACACCCTTGCCTCGGACGAACGCCTGGCCGAGGCATCGACCGCTTCGCTGGCCATCGTCGCCGTCGGCCTGCTGCCGCTGATCGCCCTGTCGCGACAGGTCTCGCGGGCGCGCAAATGAAAACACCCTGCCGTGGAGGGGTGTCGCGGACCGACGACGCGCCTACTTGAAGCCGGCGCGGTCGAAGATCATTTGCGCCTTGACCTGGTACATCGCCAGGTTCGTGACCGGCAGGCTGTCGGCCTTGAACCTGCCGAGTGCTTGCAGAGCCGGGTTGGCGACCTTGACGCTGTCGACGACCGGCCATTCGTTGTTGCCATCGGCGAAGTAGCGCTGGGCGTCGTCGGAGGCGAGGTATTCGAGGAACTTGACCGCCGCTTCCTTGTGCGGCGCCGTCTTCAGCATGCCGCCGCCGGAGACGTTGATGTGGGTGCCGGTCGTGGCCTGATTCGGCCAGATGACGCCGACCTTCTCCATCATTTTCTGGTCTTCCGGCTTGGTCGACCGCAGCAGGCGGGCGACGTAGTAGGTGTTGGCCAGTGCGACGCCACATTCGCCGGCCGCGACCGCCTTGATCTGGTCGGTGTCGCCGCCTTTCGGCACGCGCGCGAAGTTGGCGACCATGCCACGCGCCCAGGCTTCGGCCCTGGCTTCGCCTTCATGGGCAATGACCGATGCCATCAGCGACAGGTTGTAGGGGTGGGAACCGGAACGCGAGCACAGCTTGCCCTTGAGCCGCGGGTTGGCCAGGTCCTCGTAGGTCTGCACGTCGCCCGGCCTGATTTCGGCCTTGTTGTAGACGATGACGCGGGCGCGCGTCGAGAACGAATACCAGTCTTCGGAGCGCAGGTTGGCGGGAATGCGGGCGTCGAGCGCCTTTGCCGAAACCGGCGCGAAGAGACCCAGTTCGTGCGCCTTGGCGAGGCGCGCGGCATCGACCGTCAGGAAGACGTCGGCCGGGCTGTTGTTGCCTTCGTTCCTGATGCGCTCGAGCAGTTCGTCTTCCTTGCCTTCGATGCGATTGATCCTGATCCCGGTCTGCTTCGTGAAATTCGCATACAGCGCCTCGTCGGTCTGATAGTGGCGGGCCGAGTACAGGTTGAGTACCTTTTCTTCGGCGTAGACCGACAATGCCAGCGTGGCGAGGGCGGTGGCAACGACGCGGACAATCGACTTCATGCGGCATGCTCCATTGGTTGAATGAGAATGATTAATATTATAAGGCGCTGCGCCAGAGATGCAAATGCGAATTGTTATTGAAGCGAGGCGAAAAAAAAGCGGCAGGACTGCCGCATCGGATGCTCAGTTTCCGTCGATGATCCGTCGGGCGCCGTTGTAGCGGTTGATCCAGTAGCTGTCTTCCATGTTCTCGACGCGCACTTCGGCGCCGGTACGCGGGGCATGCAGGAAATGGTTGTCTCCGAGATAGATGCCGACGTGCGAGAAGGCGCGGCGCATGGTATTGAAGAATACCAGGTCGCCCGGCTTGAGCTGGCTGGCATCGATGCGCTGGCCGACCTGGCTCATCTCGGCTGCCGTGCGCGGCAATTGCGCACCCAGGCTGTCCTTGAACACCAGGCGGACGAAGCCGCTGCAGTCGAGGCCGCTCCTCTCGTCATTGCCGCCGAGGCGATAGCGGACGCCAACCAGTTTCAGGCCCTGCAGGATGACGTCCTGAGCCACATTGGTGTAACGCTCGAAGAAGGATTGCGGCTCGTCGGCCTTGCGGACCGTCTCGGTCGCTGAAGCCGTGACGACGGCTGAAGCGAAGCTGATGGCCAGCAAAAGGGAGGAGAGAAATTTACGCATAGCGGCGGAATATATTTGAAATGCCACACGCTGTAAAGAGACTTTGTCGAATAAGAGAATAGGCGAAGCGCGGGGATCGGGTTGCCGGACTATGTTCATTCCCCATAATTATGAATACAATTTGCCGTCCCAGAAGCGAGGAACGCCATGCAATCCTTCAAGGCACTGCTGATCGACGAGGTTGACGGGAAGGTCTCCAGCGCCTTTGCGACGCTGGACGAAACGCGCCTCGACCCCGGTACGGTGACCATTCGTGTCGCTTATTCCAGTGTGAACTACAAGGATGCCCTGGCGGCGACTGGCGCCGGCAAGATCATCCGGCGCTTCCCGTGCATTGGCGGCATCGATCTCTCGGGGACCGTCATCAAGAGCGCCGACCCGCGCTTCGCGCCGGGTGATCCGGTGATCGCCACCAGTTTCGACATCGGCGTGGCGCACCATGGGGGCTATTCCGAGATCGCCCGGGTTGCCGGCGACTGGGTCGTTCCCCTGCCGGCGGGGTTGTCGCTGTTTGACGCCATGGCGCTGGGAACGGCAGGCTTCACGGCGGCGCTCGCCGTCGTGCGGATGGAGGAGAACCGGTTGGCGCCGGCCAACGGCCCGGTCATCGTCACCGGCGCGACCGGCGGCGTCGGCAGCCTGGCGGTCGACATCCTGGCTGACCGCGGCTATCACGTCGTGGCGCTGACCGGCAAGGAGAGCGAGGCGGATTACCTGCGCGGCCTGGGTGCTGCCGAGGTGATGCTGCGCGGCAGTCTCGATCTGGCGAAGATCCGTCCGCTCGACAAGGCGCGCTGGGCTGGTGCGGTCGACAACCTGGGGGGCGACATTCTGGCGTGGATCGCCAGCACGATGGCGCAGGGCGGCACCATCGCAAGCATCGGACTGGCCGCGAGCATGAATCTGAACACGACGGTCGCGCCGTTCATCCTGCGCGGGGTATCGCTTCTGGGTATCGATTCGGGGTATATTCGGGAACCCTATCGGAGCGGGGTATGGCAGCGTCTCGCCAGCGACCTGCGACCGCCGCATCTGTCCGGGATGTCGCGCAGGATCGGCTTTGCCGAACTGCCGGCCACGTTCAATGAATACATCGCCGGCCGTGCCAAGGGGCGGGTTGTCGTGGAGATAGGCGGAGA
>WBZM01003639.1_pt1 | contig 11863 bp, 8 predicted proteins | sample 5204271 | NCBI WGS metagenome assembly WBZM01 (sample SAMN12344346, study PRJNA552823) | activated sludge metagenome | biome: Activated sludge suspended growth; feature: Nitrification reactor; material: Wastewater; isolation source: activated sludge from nitrification reactor of wastewater treatment...
GACAGGAGAAGCCGCAAGAGCATTATGGAAAAGACATAAGTCTTTAAAATTACGCTCAAGATGGCAGGTACAAACAAAAGGTGGCGGAACAAAATGGTTGGAAAGTTATAGAAATGAAAACGAACAATTTAGTTTTGACGAATTACTTTCTGCATTCAAAAAGGCAAATGTGTCAACAAATTTTGTTCGCAAATTTCCTAAAAATACTACCAACCAAATTACAGTATGCCATTTATCGGATAAGCATATAGGAGCATTGGGTACAAAAGAAAATCCTTATTCCGCTGAAGAATTTAAATCAAGAATGAGGTTTGTGACAGACAAGCTCATTGAGAATACTGCTGATAAACTTATTATTACTGATTTGGGTGACGCTCTTGACACCAATGGATTAAACAATCAGACTGTTAGAGGTGGGCATGAATTAGAAACAAATCTTTCAAATACAGAAATATTTGAAACTTACCTTTCTACACACATCAAGTTTTTACAAGAACTGGCACACTACTTTAAAGAAATTGAATACTATCATGTGTACAAAAGTAACCATGATGGAAACTTCTCTTACTTTGCTGCCCGCGCTTTACAAATTGCTTGTCCGCATGTAAAAATTCATATCTGTGAAGACAACTTCACTCACTTTAAAGTAGGAAGATTTACTTACTTGATTACACATGGCAAAGATGATTTGTATCAAACTAAACATCTTCCCTACAATCTTAACGGCAATATAGAAGCTTATATTAACAACTATATTATTCAAAACGGGTTAAGAGAAAACATCAGGTTTTATAAAGGAGATTTGCATAGGTTTGGAATAAATGAAGCAACCAATTTCACATATATTAATATACCTTCTTTATTTGGTAGTTCTAATTATGGGTCTCATAACTTTTCTCCAGTAAGCGCAGGTTTTGTAATTGAAACAATAAACGATTACGATATAAAACTTCAGAAACTTAATTTTTATTAAATTATTAAACTTGTCAATATAGTGAGATTTAAATGTCTTGCGTATATTTGCAATCATGTACGATAAGCTGTTTAAAGATATACTTTATATTGACAAGAGTCACGAATACTTTAATTTAGTGACAGGTGGTAAACTTCCATCTGTCACTTCGTTTATAAAAAAGTTTTCAAAACCTTTTGATGAAGAATACTGGCTCAATTATAAATCAAAACAGTTACAGATATCTAAAGAATCTCTTAAAGAAGAATGGGATTTAAAAGGAAAGATTGGCAGGGAGTTAGGTACATTAATCCACAACTATCTTGAAGCCAGATTTAAACGTAAAATAATTTCTCCATATATTCCAGAATATCTTGATAATCAAAAGATTAATAATTTAATTGATGTATGTGAACAGTATTATAAAGATTGGAATCATATTGAGGTTGAAGCTTTAGAACTTGTTGTAGGCAATACTAAAATAGCAGGTACTTTAGATAAACTAATGGAAGGAGGGTTGCTTCGTGATTTTAAATCAGGACAATTAAAGTCTGGATACGAGCCTTTACTGTCACCGTTTGATGATATGATAGATTCCAGTTTAAATAAATACGCCCTTCAATTAAACACTTATCGGCAATTACTTGAAGAAAAAGATATAAAAATTAACAAAATGGAAATAATCTTCTTTACAGAAGACGAATATCAAATTCACGACATTCCGTTTTTAAATGTACCTATATGACTATCGGAAAACATATATCAGCAATAAGAACTTTAATTAAACAATATTCAGATGACTCTATGTATGAAAATGAGTTTCTGTATGTTTTATTAAATAACGCCAATGCTACTTGGCTTAAAAGAAAGCTTGACAATAATGAAAAAGTCAATGATTGGAACTGGCCTTCTTATTGCGTAGAATTAGAAGCAGGTTTATCTCACGACTGTAGCTGCGTCCCTGTAGGCTGTACAGTATTAAAAACTAAATACAAAATACCTAAACCTTTGCTTGCAAGAAACAGACAGTTGCTTAAAGTGTTTACTTTAGACGGTACAGAAATAAATCTTACAACAGAAGAAAAGCTTAGGGCAAGTAAGTATGATGAAGTTAAATCTGGAAAACTTGCTTATTCTGTTTATAATCAAAAAATTGTAATCTGGAACGGGGATACTACAAGAATAATTCCAAGAGCTATTGTAATTAAAAGTTTATCTGTAGACCCTACAGAATGGTCTACAGTAGAAATGTGTTCTGAAAACAGTACTCCTTCTGAAAACGGTACTCCTTCTGGTAACTACTGTTTTGATATAGACGTATCTGAATATCCAATGGATGAAGAATACGCAACTTTAGTATATGATATGGTTTTAAAACAACTTGGTTTCTCTTTGCAAATAAGAGAAGACAGAACTAATAACGCTAATCCTGATGTATAAAAGTAAAGCATATTTTAAAGATTTAAAAGATGTTTATTTAGGTTATACTCACAAGTGGGCAGATGTAAAATCTACCAGTATACCTTCTCCCTACTTTAGTAGAAAACTAATTAGTAACCATGAGTTTAAACTTGAATACAAGCAATGGAAAGCAATTATACAATGTTATTTAAAAAATTTGTTTTTGTATTTATTTGACGGAAACAGTTTTCCAGTACCTCATGGACTTGGATTTTTATCTATCAATAAAACCAAAAGAAAACTTATAAATAAGAAAAAGACATTAGAACAAAATACATTAGTAGCCAATAAGCTGTTAACTACTTACGGCTATAAACCAAGAATATATTGGAATGTAAAAAGGTCTGATTTAAAATATAAATCTTTTTATAAATTTTATTTTGTCAGACCCCTTTGGTCACAAATGATGGAGTCTTATAAAGAAGACGGCTCACAGATTTTAAAATTAAAAGATACAATAAAATGATAAAATACGTTCCGATAAATTCAATACTTAATTATATACCTTCTGCTGTACAGGATGAAGTTTCTGCTGTGCAATTAAAATCTTGGGCTTATCAATTGTTTAAAATATCCAACCTTGATTGGAAATATAATATTGTTGGTGAATTTTTAGAAATAGAAAATCATGTAGCAAAATTACCTACAGACTTACTTGGAATATATTATATAGGATATGCACAAAACGAAGATGCCGTAGAAAACATTATACGTCTAAATCAAACCAACCTGCTTGATAGTACAGACAGAAGACTTATAATTGCACAACAACAGCTTCTTGATAATCAAATATATGAATATCTTGTACCTCTTAAATACATAGGTAGCAATAAAGATTTTCATCATTTATCTATGTGTGACAGTTGTACTATAGGATTTTCTGTAGATAAACTTTTAACTTGTCTTACTTTAGATATTACTGAAGGATTGGTTTTTATTCTTTATAAAACTCTTGTAAAGAATGAAAATGAAATTCTTATTCCAGATGACCCTACCTTGATGCAGGCAATGTCTTATTATGCTCAATCTCAATATTGGTTAGATAAAGCTTCTCGCGGAGACCAGTATGCAAATAGAATGCACCTGCAAACATTAGGATACGCAACAGAATTATTTAAGAAAGCAAAGTCTTTAGAAATGCTAAGAAACTATTCTGTAGAAAGTCACGAAACTTTAATAAAAGATAGATTTTTACATCAAAAATTACCTGCTGTATCAGGTATGTATAGAAACAATAGACGATGAAATTATTTTTAGATTGTGAACCGGAACTGCAACCAAATGGTACTTACAGGTATGCTTTAAATCAAGTTGATGACAGTACTACAGGCTCACAAGGTTCTTCTGTTAGTGAGCCGGGAAACGTTAATGTATTGACATTAAATGGTAAACTTGTAGGCAGCAAGACAATAGAAAGATTTCGTCATATACTGTTGACAGACAATAATGAAATATCTTTATTTAATTCACAAGACAATAGTTTAACTTCTCTTGTACAATTAGATGATTTTAATTTTGCAAACAAAGTAAAAGTAGAGCACCGGGTGGTAAGAGGGTGTGAAGACGTTATATATTTTTATGACAATGTAAACCCCGACAGGCAATTTAATATTTCTCGTCCAGAACTTTATCAAGTAAATGGACAATGGGATATAAATCTATTCAATTTAAATCCTGATAGTAAGTTTCCAACTATATCAACAGAAATTTTACAAAGTGGTGGATTACTTGAACTTGGCAGATACTTTTTTGCGGTACAAGTAGTAGACCAAAATGAAAATGTGGTATACACATCTCAAGTACAAGGGCCGGTATCTGTTACAGATGACGAAGACGGTGGGCTAAATATTCCTGTTAATCTACCGGAAATAGGCGGTGTACCTAAATCTAATAAAAGCATTAGATTGATTGTTAACAATATAGGAGATTATCCTTTCATCAAGTTTGCTGTTTTCAGGGCTTTAACAGGTGACGGTATTACTTATGATACTTATAATATAAGTCAACTTATACCTGTATCAAATGGTACTGCTGAATATATCTACGCTGGTATAGACAGCAACCAAGATTTTAGTATTGACCCAAGAGAAATAATTGTACCTAAAGCAAGGTATCAAACGTCTAAAGCACAAACGCAAGTAGATGAAAGATTGCTTAGAGCCAACTTAATTGAAAGTGTAAGAGACTACAGCAATTATCAAAAGTTTGCTTCAAGAATTGCTTCCAATTATGTAACAGAAGATGTTTCTAAAAACAATAAAGAAATTATAACAGAACTCGGTGGTGAAGTTAAAGCTTATGGTATTTGCTATATACATACAGATGGTACGATTTCCCCCCCTTGTCATATACCCGGCCCTTCAAAAATAGCAGCAGATGAATTTCCTATTTCTGCTAATATTCCAACTTTTGATGGACAAGAGCTTAGAGTTACTCTTACAGGAACACATCAATTTATTACAGTAGGCGGAATACAACGCTCTCAATATACAGTTAATTACCAGTTTAGTGAAGTTGTATCATCTGGTACTTTAGGGTTTAGAGATGGTACCATTTATAATATAAATACATCTGGTACGGTTATACATGTAACCAGTGCTGCTGCTATTACACCTATTACACAACTTATAAGCGTTGCTGCTTTTATTAATACAAATTACTACTTTGTATATAGAGATTTTACTTATCCTTATACAGAAGAAATAACTTTAAATCCATATTTACAATCTGTAGTACCTACTTGGAGAATACATTCTACAGGAGAAAATGGAAGATTTGGTTATTATGAAAGCAATGAAACTTATATAAATCCTGCAAATTATTGTGATGATGACTATTGGGGAGTAGACAGTAACAATGTTCCATTAAAAGATACTCCTGTTAGATACCACGTTATACCTGATAGAAGTGCAGAACCTCTAATAGTAAACGAAAGATTAAGGAAAATAGGTGTAGAATTTTCTAACATTGTATACCCCAATGATGATGTTGTAGGGCATTTTTTTGTAAGCAATATAAGAGATGCTAACAATTCACTGGTTGTAGCTAAAGGTTTATCTGTACCTTACAACTTTGATAATGTAGAACAAGGGAGATACTTTAACAACGTAAGTGGTGCACAAATAGTTCCTAATACTTTAAATCATTTCATAAGTAATGAAGGGCTATTTAACAGACAAGCTTTAAGCGGCACTTACATGTTAAGCGAAGGCTTGTACACTATTCAAAAATCAGAAATAGACTATAATGAAAATAACTATTTTGATAACTCTCTTCCTTATAGAGACTTGAGCTTATATCAAAAAAATCATAGAGTAACTGATTATGCTACAAGTGGCAGAATTACATATCCTATTGATGATGCCTATGTGCTCCCCCCTCGTTCAAGATTTAACGGAATAGAAAACAATTCTTACAGTAGCAGTTTTAACTTGTTAAGTCTTACTTTTAACGCAGATGTACAATTTAAGTATGCTTCTGTAAGATTATATAAAACAGTTTTTCCTTCTGTATGGAATATAAGATACAGACGTATAGGGGCGCTTAATCAGAATAAGATATATAACGGAGATGCTTTTATATCTAAAGTTGATATAACCAACATTAGTTGGGTATCGGTAAGCAGCCCATTTCTTGCACAAAATACTTTAAAGTATGAGTTTGAATTAATAGAAAACTTATATACAGAAAGTACAATTAATGCAAATTACAGGCATGGGGGTACAGATGAATGCAACGATTATCATAAAGAAAATTCTTCCACAAAAGATTTTATTATCAATAAAACTATTGAAGTAGTTGATGGTAAACCAAGAGGAAGAACAAGTATTTGCCCGGAGTTTTATGGTTACAATAAAGACTACTCTTTTGTAAACAAATTTAATACTTATTTTCCATTAGGGTTTACTTACAACTACTGTTCAGACTGTCTTGGACTATATCAAACCAGAATTGCTTTTTCTCAAAAGAGTTTTAATGAAGACCTACAAGACAATTATAGAGTATATTTAGCTAATAATTATGTGGACATTCCTTCTAACACAGGAGAGATAGTATCTATGAATTATTACAATGGTAAAATTGTAATTAGAACTACAAACTCTTGTTATTTCTTGCAACCTAACCCGCAACAACTTCAGTTATCTGAAACAACTGCATACATAGGTACAGGTGATTTCTTATCACTCCCTGCCCAAGAATTAAATATAACAGACATTGGTTATGCAGGACAACAAGATGTGCTTGCAGAAGTTGTTACAGAACACGGTCTTGTTTGGGTAGATGGGCTTAGAGGTAAAGTATACAAACTAACTGATAAGTTAGAAGAAATAAGCAGAAACGGAATGTATCATTGGTTTAAAGAAAACCTTGCTACAGAAGCTATTCTTACTTATGACCCTGAATTTGAAAGACTGCTTCTTACATCTAATGGGTTTACTATAAGTTATAGCTTCAAACAACAAGCTTGGAAATCTTGGCATAGCTATATTCCAGACAGATATTTCTATAACGGTAATACTTTCTTTTCAGTACTTGATACAGGTGTATGGAAACATCAGAGTACAAAGAATTGTGTATTCTACGATGACACTTATGATTCTGTTATTGAAATAACAATGCCTAATCAGCAAGCTTATAATTTGGCTTCGATACAGTATTACGCTAAAACTCAAATATATAATCTTGCTACTGAACAATGGGAAGATGTTACCAATATAACTTTCGATAAAGGTTGGGCTTTTAACTCAAATCAGTCTTCGGGTTATTTTGACATACAGTTGACTACTTCACCGTATAATACTGTTTCATTTACAAATAACAGAAAGTTTGTAACTTTGACAGACAGAATGCACAAGATAAGTGGTGTTTATAATCTTGCTAATACATCAAGTATTATAAATAAAGTAAATGCTTACGATATAGAACCTATAAACATAGATTATAACGCACCGTATTATTCAACAACTCCATTTAGAGATAAATATCTTCGAGTAAGATTATTCTTTAAACAGTCTGATTATAGAATTATTACAAACATGCTTGATACTTTAAAAATAAACTATGAACGCTAAAAGAAAATATGACGCAGGTGGAGATATATTAGGAATACTACAAAACCTGCCTGCCCTTGCAAGTGCTTTTTCAGGAAACTCTACTTCGAGTAAAGCCGGAGCTATCGGCTCTACTATAGGAAGTCTTTCCAATTTTATTGTGCCGGGATTAGGTACAGTACTTTCTCCTTTACTTGGTAGTGTAGGACAGGCTCTTGGAAAAAAAGACGATGAAGCTTTTGCTTTACAACAACACCATAATCAAATTAATGCTGTAACAAATCCTTATCAGTTAAAACACGGTGGAGTTGTAGGAAAAGAAGACCATTTTAAATATCAAGGCAATTCTCACGAAGCGGGTGGAATAGATGTTACTAAAGACGGTTTGCCTACAGCATATTCTAATGTTGAAGTAGAAGATGGAGAAAATATGGTAGACCTAAATATAAAAGGTAAAAAAGTTAAATATGTGTTTTCCAACACTTTAAAAATATAATTATGAAACACAAACATCTCAAAGACAAATACGCTGGTAAGACTTTTGCAGAAGCTGCTTCTTTAATAGATGCAAAGTATAAGAACCGTGCAACAGACACGACTCAAAAACAAAGTTATGAAATTGAAATTGGAGAGTTAATGCGCATGAATGAAATGACTAAAGCTGCCAATGAAGCAGAAGCAAAAGTGAAAGATATTTTAAAGTGTGGTGGAAAAATAAAAATGGCAGAAGGTGATTTTCTTGGAGACCCTGTTCCTGCTGGTAATATAGACTGGATAGCTCAACAACAGTTAGGGCTATTAAATCCTTTACCTACAAGAGATAATACTTTAGCTACTGATAATACTGTGTTAACCAAAAACAAACCTATGTTGGCAAATCCCTTGCCTGTGGGGGATAGCAATTTAGCTACTGATAATACGGTTCTTACAACCAATAATAGAATGATAGAAAATCCTCTTCCGGTATTAAATCCTGTAGCAACAGATGATACTAATTTAATTTCCGATAATTCAATTTCTCTTGGTAAAAATATAGCTCCTATTATTGGTAGTGATGCACAATTTAAAGGTGTAGATAATCCTAAACCAGACTATGTTAAAACAAGAAAACCGGGAATACTTCAAAGATTGTTTGGAAAAGATAGTAATATTTATAATCCAGCTTATGCAGGTCAAATAGCTAACTTGGGTATAAACGCAGCTATCCTTGCAGGGGGTTATGATAAAGAACAACCTCAAACTAATAAATATGAATCTGATGTAAGAGTAGCTATGCAAAACAGAGGTATTGACAATACAGCTATTCAAAACAGAATCAATTCACAAGCTGCTGCTGGTAGAGAAAACTTGCAAAATGTAAGGTCTGCTAATGTAAGAAATGCACTTGACCAGAATTTAAGTGTAGGTGCTATGGAACAATCTGCTAATGCAGAGTTGCAATCACAGCAAATGCGAAATCAATATACAGCAGACTACGCTTCTACGTTAAACAATCTTGGTATGCAAGATGCACAAGCAAGGGTACTTGCTAATGAACTTACTGCAAGAAACAAAGGCAATTGGCAAACTATGGTTTCTCAATTTGGACAAAATGTTGCAGAAAATAGTAAGTTCTTTACAAGGCTTAAAGCTAATGATAGGATGAATCAACTTTATACTGAAATCATAAATCAGTCTGCTGAAGATTTTGGTATAAGCACCTCTCTAATGGACAAAATGAAAAAAGGCACACCTCTTACTGCCGATGATATAATTCAACTTAAACAGTCTGGAAATCAACAACTTACTACTTTTGCAGATTTTTATAGTAAAGATAAAGAAACTAACTAATGGCTACCAATCGCTATACTCGACTTTCATACAGTAACTTAAACGATTTACCAATGCTTCAGCTTCCGTTTGAAGCATTGAACAATGTTGTACTTAAAGCACAACAAAGTAAAGATGAATTTGCACAGTTATCTGGATTGACTCCTAAATATATACAGGAATCAGAAACAGACAGAAACCTTGCAAGTTCTATTACTACTTATCAAAATCAATTAACTCAACAGCTTACAGACCTTGCTGCATCAGGTAATACTTCTGAATACAGAAGACAACTTGGTAATGCCAAAAAAGCAATAGTAGATATGTGGAAGCCGGGTGGGGCTGCGTATGCTCTTGAGCAAAGATATAGCGGTTGGGAAACTGAAAAAAAACGTATTCAGGAAGCAATGAAAGATGCTCCTTTAGTAGCAAACTTTTTACAAAGAAGTTATAAATTCAATGACATAGGTTATAATCCTGCTACAAGAGAATATAAAAACCTGAATCCTGCCAACTTTGTAAGAGACGTTTCTGAAAAAGAAATCAATGAATGGTTTGATAAAAATCATGCTAATATTAAAGACTCTTTGTTGCAAGAAGGATATAGCAGAAAAGCTCTTGAAGGAGTTAACACTTTACATGACTTTTGGCAAATCAAAGGTGTACCTTATAACAGACTTGTAGAAACATTTCTTAATTTATTTCCAGAAGAATATACTCAATCTATATTTCAAAAGGAAGCTGCCTATCAATTTTTTGACCCGTCCCGTCCTGCACCTGAAACTTCTATATTTGAAACTACAAAAGATAAAGAAGGAAATATAGTTCCTAAAAAAGATGCTTCTGGAAATTATGTATTAAACTCTAATAACCCTGTTGCAAAACTAATACAGGGGCAAGCAATGGCTGGTACAAGAAGAGATATTGTACATGACAGGAAAGTAGTTAAAAATGATATTGCTTTAGAAAGAGCTAAATTAAGACTAAAGCGTGAAGATGAAGAAGCTAATTATGTACCAAGAGAATCTGAAGTATTTAATATGCCGGGTGGTGGGGTTAAACCTTTGGAATTAAAAATTGACGATAAGGGTAATATAGTAAGAGCAAGTGGACAAAGTATAGGCGGCATGTATCAAACTTTATACCCCGGTTCACAAGTATTAAGTACTACAGGTAATGTATCTCCACCTAAAGAAAAAGCAATAGACTTATTCAGAAACGGAACTTTAGCAAAACAAATTCCTGAAGCCGGACAAGTTTATGATAAATATAAAGGAGAAAAGTGGTTCCAGAATTTAGGAGATAAAGAAAAAGCAGAATTATTGGTGGAAGCTACAAATCAAGCTGCTAAACTAACCCAAACCACTAACATTTCTGCCAACTTCCCTGAAGGAAGAAATGCTGAAAGAGAAATACAAAATAAAACAGAAAGGATAGTAGGTAAAGGTGCTGCTCTTGGAGACATCTCTAATAGAACTTTATATGTAATAAGTGGCAATAATGTAAGTTCTGAACCTGTAACAGTCAACGATGTAATCAAAGATTACTTCAAAGGAGACACCGAAGCTTTCATTAAAGCTACAAGATATAAAGCAGATGTAAGAGGAGACAATGCAATTATGCCTTCTGGAGATTTTGTAGATTTTTCATATAAAAAAGGTAAAAACGTTAAAACAGTAAGACTACTTGTGGGGCAAGATAATACCGTACAGTCTCACATTAGAACTCCTTTGTTTATTGGTAATTCAGTACTTAATCAAGCTCAAGATAAATCTTTACCTTTTGAAACAGGTATTAAAGAATTAGATGATTTGTATCCAAAAGGTGTACAAACAAAAAGAAAAACTATATATCTTGATGAAGATTATAACAATATGGCAGAACGTATAATTGATGACTTTGAAAGAGACGGATTTTATATCAATCCTGATACTGGAGAAAAAGTTACCAATAAACTTGCGGTTCAAGGTATTGTAAACAGGTATAGAAGTGAGGCTGAAAATTTGAGAAGAAGTCCTTCTAAAAATACAGCAAGAAATGAAGTATGGGTATTAGATTATGCTACAGGCGAAGAAATAGGCAATGAACAGTTTTGGAGAGATTTAAACGCAAGGCTTGAAAGTGAAGCTATAAAATATGAAAAGTAATGGCAAAAGTATATAGTTCTTTATCAGAACTCCCTAACAGTAGTGCAATAGCTGCACCCAATAATGTAGAACAAACATTTGCTCCTCAATGGAGTTCTGATTATGAAAAGTTAAATAAGTTTGATGAAGGGTTGTATCCGGGAATGAATCAGGAATACAACAGGGCAGCTAATCAAAAAGGGTGGGGATTACTACCTACAGGTATAGGTAGAGTGATTGCTTCTGTTATTACTAAGACTGCGGAAGGTTTAGCTACTATTCCTACAGGATTTACAGAAAATGATTTGTCTAAAGAAATCAATCAAGCCGAAAAGCATATTCTTGACGAATGGCTTCCTGTATACAAATCGGCAAATATGGATTCAGATAGTCTTGCTACAAGGTTGTCTGAACCGGGTTGGTGGGCATCTACTGCTGCTGATGGCGCAGCTTTTATGTTGTGT
>WBZM01003641.1_pt1 | contig 11862 bp, 11 predicted proteins | sample 5204271 | NCBI WGS metagenome assembly WBZM01 (sample SAMN12344346, study PRJNA552823) | activated sludge metagenome | biome: Activated sludge suspended growth; feature: Nitrification reactor; material: Wastewater; isolation source: activated sludge from nitrification reactor of wastewater...
AGAATCCCGCCAAGGCCGCCTATTCGCTGCTCGACTTCGCGCGCTCGGCGCGTTTCATGGGTATTCCTTACCGTCATCCGACCCGCTTCCCGCTCGCCACGCAGAATGCCGCGCGCGCCTACTACTGGCTGCACGGCAAGGACTGCGCGCTGGCCCGGCAGTTCGCGCATGCCGTCTTTCGCGCGCTGTACGTCGACGACCGCGACATCGCGGCGCCGGACGTAGTGCTGGAAATTGCCGCAGGTCTGGGCGTCGACCGCAACAGCCTGCAAGCGGCGCTACAGACTCCGGAAATCAAGGCGCGGCTGAAGGACGAAGTCGATGGCGCGCTGAAGCTCGGCGTCTTCGGCTCGCCGCATGTAATGATCGACGGCGAGGCCTTCTTCGGCGCCGACCGCCTGCCGCAGATCGAGAAGTGGCTGGAAACCGGGGGATTCTGAGACGGCCATGAAACGCATCTGCGTCTTCTGCGGCTCGAACGCCGGCCACGATCCTCTCTATCGCGCTGCGGCGGAAGAGCTCGGCCGTCTGTTGGCCGAACGGCAGATCGAACTGGTGTATGGCGGCGGCAATGTCGGGCTGATGGGCGCGCTGGCCGATGCCTGTCTGGCGGCCGGCGGCACGGTGGTCGGCGTGATCCCTGAGGCGCTGCTCCGCAAGGAGGTGGCCGGCCGCCACGTCGATCACCGGGCGCTGACCCGGCTCGAAGTTGTCGATTCGATGCACACGCGCAAGGCGCGCATGGCCGAACTCGCCGACGGCTTCGTCGCCCTTCCCGGCGGCTTCGGCACGTTCGAGGAATTCTGCGAAGTCCTGACCTGGGGCCAGCTCGGCTTTCACGTCAAGCCGATGGGCCTGCTCAACGTCAATGGCTTCTACGACCCGCTGCTCGCCCTCTTCGAGCGCGCCGTCGCGGAGGGTTTCCTGCGCGAGCAGAACCGGGCGATGGCGCTGGCTGCAGACGACATCACGAGCCTGCTCGCGGCGATGGCCGCTTACCGGCCGGAACCGGTCAGCAAATGGCTGAAGGAAGCGCAACAACTGTGAGAGAAGTAGCGTAGCAAGAACAGCGAGGCGACATGAGTACCCTGAACACCCAGCTCAATCCGCGTTCGGCCGAGTTCCAGGCCAACGCGGCTGCCATGCAGGCGGTCGTCGCCGATCTGCATGAGAAAGTGGAGAGAATCGCCCTCGGCGGCCCCGAAGCGGCACGCCAGAAGCATCTGGCCCGTGGCAAGCTGCTGCCGCGCGAGCGGGTCAACGGCCTGCTCGACCCGGGCACGCCCTTTCTCGAGATCGGCCAGTTCGCGGCTTATGACATGTACGGCGGCGACGTCCCGGCCGCCTCGATGATCGCCGGCATCGGCCGTGTCAGCGGTGTAGAGTGCATGGTCGTCGCCAACGATGCCACCGTCAAGGGTGGCACCTACTATCCGCTGACCGTCAAGAAACATCTGCGGGCGCAGGAAATCGCGCTGGAGAACCGCCTGCCCTGCGTCTATCTCGTCGACTCGGGCGGCGCCTTCCTGCCGATGCAGGACGAGGTCTTCCCGGACAAGGAGCACTTCGGGCGCATCTTCTTCAACCAGGCCAACCTCTCGGCCCGTGGAATCCCGCAGATCGCGGCGGTGATGGGCTCGTGCACGGCGGGCGGAGCCTACGTGCCGGCGATGTGCGACGAATCGATCATCGTCAAGAACCAGGGCACCATCTTTTTGGGCGGCCCGCCGCTGGTCAAGGCGGCAACCGGCGAAGTCGTCTCGGCCGAAGACCTCGGTGGCGCCGACGTCCACACCCGGATTTCCGGCGTCGCCGACCATCTGGCCGAGAACGACGCGCATGCGCTGGCCATCGCGCGGCGCATCGTCAAGGACCTCAACTGGATAAAAGCTCCAGCGCTGGCGTTGACTGCAAGCGTCGAGCCGCTCTACGCCGCCGAAGAGCTGTACGGCGTCATCCCGACCGACACCAAGAAGCCCTTCGACGTGCGTGAAATCATCGCCCGCATCGTCGACGGCTCCGATTTCGACGAATTCAAGGCGCGCTACGGCACGACGCTGGTCTGCGGATTCGCGCGCATCCACGGCTATCCGGTCGGCATCGTCGCCAACAATGGCATCCTGTTCTCGGAGTCGGCGCTGAAGGCCGCCCATTTCATCGAGCTTTGCGCCCAGCGCGGCATCCCGCTCGTGTTCCTGCAGAACATCACCGGCTTCATGGTCGGCCGCAAGTACGAGAACGGCGGCATCGCCCGCGACGGCGCCAAGATGGTCACCGCCGTCGCCACCGCGAGGGTTCCGAAATTCACCGTCGTCATCGGCGGTTCCTTCGGCGCCGGCAACTACGGCATGTGCGGTCGCGCCTACTCGCCGCGCTTCCTGTGGATGTGGCCGAACGCCCGCATATCGGTGATGGGCGGCGAGCAGGCCGCCGCCGTGCTGGCCACGGTCAAGCGCGACGGCCTGGAGGCCGCGGGCAAGACCTGGAGCGCCGAGGAGGAAGCGACCTTCAGGGCGCCGATCCGCGAACAGTACGAGACGCAGGGCCACCCCTATTACGCATCGGCCCGTCTCTGGGACGACGGCATCATCGACCCGGCCGACACCCGCCGCGTGCTGGGCCTGGGGCTGTCCGCGTCGATGAATTCACCGGCCGAGGAAACGAAGTTCGGCATTTTCCGCATGTAAAGCCATGTACCTGCCCAAGCACTTTGCCGAAACCGACCTCGCCGCCCTGCACGACCTGATGCGTGCGAATCCGCTCGCCACGCTGGTCAGCCACGGTCCGGATGGACTCGACGCCAACCATTTGCCGTTGCTCTTGGCAGACGGCGAACCTTGCGGCAGGCTCCAGGGCCACGTCGCCCGCGCCAACTCGCTAGGGAAGAGGGGCAGCGTGACCGGCGAGGTGCTGGTCGTCTTCCAGGGCGACGAGAGCTACGTCAGCCCCTCCGGCTACGCGACCAAGGCCGAACACGGCAGGGTTGTCCCGACCTGGAACTACGTCGCCGTGCATGCCTATGGCGAATTGCGGGTGGTCGACGATCCCCACTGGATTCTTGCCCAGATTTCCGCGTTGACCGCAACCAACGAAGCCGTGCTGCCGCAGCCGTGGGCCGTCACCGACGCGCCGGCCGACTACATCGAGAAAATGCTCGGCGCCATCGTCGGCATCGAGATTACCGTAACCCGCCTGCTCGGCAAGTGGAAGGTCAGCCAGAACCAGCCGCCGGCCAATCAGGCCAGCCTGATCGCCGCCTTCGCGGCACGCGGCGACCCGATGGCGGACCTGATCGGCCGGCGCCGACAATAGCGAGGAGAGAACCCGATGTTCATGCACCTGGAAATCGAACTGGACGGACCGGTCGCCACGATCTGGATGAACCGGCCCGACCTGCACAATGCCTTTGACGAAGACCTGATCGCTGAACTGACAGCCGCCTGCAAGGCGCTCGATGACGATAACGATGTCCGCGTCGTCATCCTTGCCGGCCGCGGGAGAAGTTTCTCGGCGGGCGCCGATCTGAACTGGATGAAGCGGGCCGCCGACAACGGCGTCGCTGACAACCTCGACGATGCCCGCGCCCTGGCCAGGATGCTGCGCACCCTTGCCGAGATGGGGAAGCCGACCATTGCCCGCGTGCAGGGGGCGGCGCTTGGCGGCGGCATGGGGCTGGCCGCTGCCTGCGACATCGCCGTCGCCTCGACGAAGGCCGTCTTCGCCACGTCCGAAGTACGGTTCGGCATCATCCCGTCGGCGATTTCGCCTTATGTTCTGCGAGCCATCGGCACCCGCCAGGCCTACCGTTACTTCCAGTCGGCCGAACGCATCGATGCCGCCCGTGCCTGCGAAATCGGCCTCGTCCATGAAGCCGTCGACCCCGAGCAACTCGATGCCAAGGTGCGGGAAATCGTCACTGCGCTGCTGCAGGGCGGTCCGCTGGCGCAGGCGGCGGCGAAAAGCCTGATTCGTGCCGTCAGCAATCAGCCTATCAATGACAATCTGGTTGAGGATACCGCCCACCGCATCGCCCACCTGCGCGCCACCCCGGAAGCGCAGGAAGGTATCGCCGCCTTCCTCGACAAGCGTCAGGCCGCCTGGTCGCAAGCCTGACCCAGGACGCAGATCACACGGACAGCGCATATGAACATGCCGATGAAGAAGCCTGCGGAACATGAGGTGACCGAGCGCAGCATCGGCAAGGTCGTCCCTGGAACCAGCCGCGCGCTTCCACTCGCACGGCTGGATCCGCGCCAAAGGAATTGAAGATGTTCACCAAGATCCTCATCGCCAACCGCGGGGAAATCGCCTGCCGCGTCATCAAGACGGCCCGCCGCCTGGGCATCCGCACCGTCGCCGTCTATTCCGCGGCCGATGCCAACGCCCGCCACGTCCGCCTGGCCGACGAGGCCGTCCTGCTCGGCCCGGCCGCCGCCCGCGAGTCCTACCTGGTCGCCGACAGGATCGTCGAGGCCTGCCAGCGCACTGGCGCCCAGGCTGTGCATCCCGGCTACGGTTTCCTCTCCGAGAACGCCGACTTCGCCGACGCGCTAGCCGCCAATGGCATCGCCTTCATCGGCCCGCCGGCCTCGGCCATTCGCGCCATGGGTTCCAAGTCGGAAGCCAAGAAGCTCATGGGCGCCGCCAACGTGCCTTTGACCCCGGGCTACCATGGCGACGACCAGACGCCGGCCCTGCTGCACAAGGAAGCCGACGCCATCGGCTACCCGGTGCTGATCAAGGCGGCAGCCGGCGGCGGCGGCAAGGGCATGCGCCTCGTCGAAATCAGCGATGATTTCGGCGATGCCCTCGCCTCGTGCAAGCGCGAGGCCATTTCCAGCTTCGGTAGCGACCATGTCCTGATCGAGAAATACATCACCCGGCCACGCCACATCGAAATCCAGGTCTTCGCCGACACGCTGGGCAACTGCGTCTACCTGTTCGAGCGCGACTGCTCGGTCCAGCGCCGCCACCAGAAGGTGCTGGAAGAAGCTCCGGCCCCCGGCATGACGCTCGAACGCCGCCGCCAGATGGGCGAGGCCGCCGTCGCCGCCGCCAGAGCCGTCGGCTACGTCGGCGCCGGCACGGTCGAGTTCATCGCCAATCAGGACGGTTCGTTCTATTTCATGGAAATGAACACCCGCCTGCAGGTCGAGCACCCGGTCAGCGAAATGATCACCGGGCAGGACCTCGTCGAATGGCAGTTGCGCGTTGCCGCCGGGCACCCGCTGCCCCTGGCGCAGGAGCAACTGCAGATTCGCGGCCACGCCCTCGAAGCGCGCATCTACGCCGAAGACGCCAGCAAGGGCTTCCTGCCCTCCACAGGGAAGTTGGCCCGCCTGTCGCCACCCGCCGAAAGCCTCAACGTCCGCGTCGATTCCGGCGTCGAGGAAGGCGACGAAATCACGCCCTTCTACGACCCGATGATCGCCAAGCTCATCGTCTGGGACGAGCACCGCGATGCCGCGCTGGCGCGCATGCGCCAGGCGCTGGCCGATTATCAGGTGGCCGGCGTCACCACCAATATCGACTTCCTGTCGCGCCTCGTCGCCTGCCCGGCGTTCGCCGGCGCCGACCTGGATACCGGGCTGATCGAGCGCCAGCGAAGCTTCCTCTTCCCGGCAATCCAGGCCGTCCCGTACGACTCACTCCTCGTCGCCACCGTTGGCGAACTCCTCTGGGAACAGCACAAGGCCGGGGTGGCCGCCAAGAGCAGCCGTGACCCCTGGTCGCCCTGGCACGCGCGTGACGGCTGGCGGATGAACCTTTCGGCTGTCCGCATCATCGGCTTCCGCGATGGCGAGAGTCTGGTCGAAGCACAGGTCCGCTATCAGCGCGACCAATGGCGGATCACGATCAACGGCCGGACGGCACTCGCGCGCGGCCGCAAGCTCGAAGGCGACCGCATCGCCGTCGAATTCGACGACCGCCGGCTGATCGCCAGCGTCGTCGCGGTTGACGGCAAGAGAAGCATCTTCTTGCAGGGGAGCACGTACTCACTTCTACGCGACGATCCGCTGCACCTGGTCGAGGCCGGCGGCGCCCACGGCGGCGGCCTGACCGCGCCGATGCCGGGCAAGGTCGTCGCCCTGCTCGCCCAGCCCGGCCAGAAGGTGGAAAAAGGCGCGCCGCTGCTGATCCTCGAAGCCATGAAGATGGAACACACCATCACCGCCCCCGCCGCCGGCACCGTCAAGATTTTTTGCTACGCTGCCGGCGAACAGGTCGGCGACGGCGCTGCGCTGGTCGAGTTCAATTCAGAGGCCCAATGAAAACGGAACCTGCGCGCAAAATAGGCCCCCTCGAATCGGATTTGATGTCGGTTCACGGGATGGCATCGCTTCCATTCGGGATACTGAGCGGGCTAGCAACGGTTTCACTCTGTGATGGATTTTCCATGACCGCAGAAGAATTGCTTGGAGAAGAACAAGAGGCTCAAGCAATCGATCCGGTGAATTTTCTGAACGATTCATCATTTCTCTAGTCCAGGAGCGCCAGATGGTTTCCCCCAAGCTCATTGCGAAAATCGAATCCGAAGAGCCCTCCCTGCGTCTCGCGGTCCTCATCGATGCCGACAACGCCCAAGCAGCAGTCGTCGAAGGAATCCTCGCTGAAGTGGCGAGATTCGGTGAAGCCTCGGTCAAGCGCATCTATGGCGACTTCACCTCACCAACGAGCGCTTCTTGGAAGAAGGTACTGCAGAAGTTTGCCATCAAGCCGGTGCAGCAGTTCGCCTACACTACAGGCAAGAATGCGACGGACAGCACGCTCATCATCGATGCGATGGATTTGTTGTACTCGCGGAAATTCGGTGGCTTCTGTCTCGTTACCAGCGATAGCGACTTCACCGGCCTGGCAACCCGCATCCGCGAGGAGGGATTGACCGTTATCGGGTTTGGAGAGCAAAAGACTCCCGATGCATTTCGGAATGCCTGCCACAAGTTCGTGTTGACCGAAGTACTGCGCCAGAGCAATACGGAGACGCAGATAGCGAGCGCAAGGGAGACGGGGACGCCGCCAACCGCCGCGCCTTCTCCGCCTGACAAGGCGACGGCGAACTTTCCGCATCGTTTCATGCTGGACGCGCTCGAACGTTCGTCCGACGAAAACGGATGGGCCCATTTGGGAACCTTTGGCAGCTACCTTACGCAGCTAAAACCCGATTTTGATTCTCGTCTTTACGGGCACAGAAAGCTTTCCGACATGGTAAGAGCCCGAGCCGACCTCTTCGAGACTGAAGAGCGCCAGATTCCCGGTCAACCGCAAAAGCAACTTTACCTCCGGGCAAAATCCGGCAATTGAGTCACCCCTCACAGAAACCTAGTCAATGCCCTTCTCGTCCCACGTCAAAATCGTCGAAGTCGGCCCGCGTGACGGGCTGCAGAACGAGAAGCAGGTCGTCGCGACCGCAACCAAGATCGAACTGATCGAGCGTCTGGCCGATGCCGGGCTGCGCGTCATCGAGGCGACTTCCTTCGTCTCGCCGAAATGGGTGCCGCAGATGGGCGACAACACGGCGGTGATGCAGGGCATCCGCAAGCACCCTGCTGCGGTCTACCCGGTTCTGACGCCAAATCTCCAGGGCTTCGACGCGGCCGTGCAGGCCGGGGCGACCGAAGTGGCGATTTTCGGCGCGGCTTCGGAGTCGTTTTCGCGGAAAAACATCAACTGCTCGATTGGCGAGAGCCTGAAGCGCTTCGAGCCCATCGTCTCGGCGGCCTCGGCGCTGGAGATCAAGGTGCGCGGCTACGTGTCGTGCGTCGTCGGCTGCCCCTACGAGGGCGCCATCGACCCGCGGCAGGCGGCGGCAGTGGCGCGGATGCTGTTCGAGATGGGCTGCTACGAGGTGTCGCTCGGCGACACCATCGGCGTCGGCACGCCAGCCAGCATCGCCCGCATGATCGAGTCCTGCGCCGCGTCGGTACCCATCGCGAAACTCGCCGGCCACTACCACGACACCTACGGCATGGCGATCGCCAACATCTACGCGTCGCTACAACTGGGCATGGCGACGTTCGACAGTTCGATCGCCGGGCTGGGTGGTTGCCCGTATGCGAAAGGCGCCTCCGGCAACGTCGCGACCGAGGACGTCGTCTACCTGATGCACGGGCTGGGGATTGAAACCGGCATCGATCTGGCTAAACTGGCAGCCATCGGCGACTGGATTTCCAGTGCCATCAACCGCCCGAACGGAGCCAAAGCCGGCCGGGCAATCTGTGCGGGGACTGTCCAATGAGCCTGATTTCCTCCATCGCCGATTTCCTCAAGCCGACCCCGACACCCACGCCAAAGGTACGGAAAGCGCTCGAACGGGTTGGCGAAATCGTCGATCCCCTGCTCATGTCGGCCCCCGGTTCCGAGCGCGAGCTGGCGCCGGCCGTCGAGCACGTACTGGGCTACTGCGAGGGCCTGATCGCGGCGCTTCCCGGCCCGATCGACATCAATCGCCAAGCCTTCGCCGGCGATCCGCTGGTTCATGCGCTGTTCGCCACGGCCGACGACATCGACCAGATGCTCGGACGCAGCCAGGCCGTCCGCGACTTCCTGGCAGAGCCACAATGCTGGGAAAGCGAGTACTTCTATGCGCTGTTCGCCGCCCGCCGTCAGCAGAAGAAGCAGCTCGGCATCGGCCAGCAGGGTGACATGCTGCAAAGCGATGTGCCGCAGGTCGTGGTCTATTTTTCCGACCAGACGCTGGTCGAACCGCATTGCAACCTCGAGGTCACGCTGGAGAACCTGCGTTGCCGGGGACTCGAAAGCCTGCTGCGCACCTTTCATGACCATGTCGAGACACTGCGCAGCGAGCGCGACGGGTTGCGCGCCGATGTCTCGATGCAGCGCGCGCACCTGACGGTGTTGCGCGGCAAGTCGCCGGGGCCGGAATTCCAGACACAGAGGCGGCATCTGGCAGAGCTGGACGCGCGCCTGCGGGAAAAGGCCGCCTCCCTGATGCCCGACCAGTTGCTGGCGGCGCTCGCCAATTACCTGCGCGAACCGGAAGCCTCCCTCGGGCTGTCGCCCGTCAGCATCACGGTGGACCGGCTCGGCGTCGTCAGCGAGCAGGGTGGCGACGACGTCAATGCGCATACGCTGAAGTTTTCCGAATTCCGCGGCCGCGACAAGCGCAACTACATGGCGATGCTCGCCCGCATCCGCCGCGACGAGGCGCAGGCAGCCGTTGACCTCGTGCAGGACCAGCGCCGCCGCTACATGATCATCTGATGATCGCCTCGCCCTGCATCAACGTGTGCAAGATGGACGAACGGACCGGCCTGTGTTCCGGCTGTTTCCGGACGATCGGGGAAATCGCCGCCTGGGCGGGGATCGACGATTCGCGCCGCCTGGGCATCCTCGCCGCCGTCGCCAAGCGCCGGCAGGAACACGACCCGTGGGAAGGCGACTTGCGCTGCGACTGCGACCGCCATGGATAGCGACGAGCAGTACCTCTGCGTCGGCATCTGCATGGCCGACCCTGATTCCGGCTACTGCCTGGGGTGCGGCCGGCCGCCACTCGACGCGCCGGAGGTGTGCGCCGAGGTCGTCATCCTGACGAGAACCCCACGACCGACAACCAGCGATCCGGACAACCCGGAATGAGGGTTGAGCTCCCGGAGTCGCTGCTCGTTCTCGAGCGCGGCTGGCTGTCGGCCAACAGCATCGTGTTCTTCGACGGCGGCGATGCGACGGTGGTCGATAGCGGCTACGTCACGCACGCCGCCCAGACCGTCGAGCTGGTCGCCCATGCCGTGCGCGGTCGACGTCTCAAGCGGCTGATAAACACGCACTCGCACTCCGACCACATCGGCGGCAACGCGGCGCTGCAGGCCAGATTCGGCTGCGAGATCATCGTCCCGGCCGGCCTACACGCCACTATCGCCGAGTGGGACGAGAACGCCCTCCTGCTCTCGCCGCTAGGCCAGCAGGCGGCGCGCTTCCAGCACGACAGCCTGATTCGCGCCGCTGACGGGATTGAGATGGGCGGACTCAACTGGCAGGCGCTGGCCGTTCCCGGACACGACATGGAGGCGCTGGCCTTCTACAACCCGGAGCGGCGCATCCTGATCTCGGGCGACGCCCTCTGGGAAAACGGCTTCGGCGTCATCTTCTCCGAGCTTCTCGGCGAGGCCGATGGCATCGCCGTCACCCGCGCAACGCTCGAAATGCTCTCGCGCCTGGCAATCGATGTCGTGATTCCCGGGCACGGCAGTCCGTTCGCCGGGGTTGACGCGGCTTTCGCGCGGGCCTTCCGGCGCGTCGACAGCTTCGCCGCGGACATCGACAAGCTGGCATGGCATGCGATCAAGGTTCTCGTTTCGTTTGCCGTGCTGGAAAGACAACGGCTGCCGGCCGCGGACTTTCCGGCATTCGTGCTCGGCCTGCCTTTTGCCAGCAGCATCAACAGCCGCTACCTGAACCTGCCGGAAGACCGGCTTGTCGAGCGCATCGAGCGCGAGTTGCTGCTGGTCGATGCGCTGCGCCGCGAGGACGGCTTCCTGGTGGCGGGTTAGGCGGCAGGCAGGGCACGCTGGACCAGTCGTGTCCAGTAGGCAATGCCTGGCGCCAGAATCTCGTCGTTGAAGTCGTAATGCGGATTGTGCAGCGTGCAGCCACCGGTCCCCGGACCATTGCCCAGCCACACGTAGCATCCCGGCTTCTCGCGCAGCATGTACGCGAAGTCCTCGGCGCCCATCGACGGCAACAAGTCAGTGAGCACTCGCTCCCTCCCCAGCACCTCGGCGGCAACGCCGCGGCAGAATTCCGTCTCCGCCACGCTGTTGACCGTGGGCGGGTAGCGATGGTCGAAATTGACGCCGATCTGCGCCCCGTTCGCCGCCGCGACGCCGCTGCACAGGCGCTCGACAGCACGCTCGACGGCTTCCTGGACCTCGGGCTTGAAGCTGCGGATGGTGCCGCGCAGGACGACTTCCTCGGGAATGATGTTCCACGCCTCGCCACCATGGAACTGGGTGACGCTGACCACCGCCGCATCGCAGGGGTGCAGCGTGCGGCTGACCACGGTCTGCAAAGCCTGGACCAGTTGCGCGCCGGCGACGATCGAGTCGACGCCCTGATGCGGCATCGCCGCATGGCAGCCATGGCCGCGCACGCTGATCTCGAAGGCGCAGGTGCCGGCCATGACCGGCCCCGGCATCACCGCCATCTCGCCGACCGGAATGCCCGGCCAGTTGTGCAGGCCGAACACTGCCTCGACCGGGAAGAGTTCGAACAGTCCGTCCTCGATCATGACGGCGGCGCCGCCTTCCGATTCCTCGGCCGGCTGGAAGATGAACGCCACGCTGCCGTCGAAATCCGGGTTCGCCGCCAGGTGGCGCGCCGCGCCGAGAAGGATCGCGGTATGCCCGTCATGGCCGCAGGCGTGCATCTTGCCCAGATAGCGCGAGTGGTGCGGAAACTCGTTCATTTCGGCCAGCGGCAAGGCATCCATGTCGGCGCGCAGGCCGATCATCCGCCGCGACGTCCCGGCACGCAAAACGCCGACGACCCCGGTCCGGGCGATGCCGCGATACACCTCGAGCCCGTAGCGTTCCAACTCGCGGGCGACCACTTCAGCGGTTCGGTTCTCGTCGAAGGCCAGTTCGGGGTGCGCGTGAATGTCGCGGCGCAGCGCCGTCAATTCGGCAAGAAAAGGCAGTTCGGGAATGTTCATGGTTGTCTCCTTGCCGCTCCCCATCAATCAGAGAACAAGCTTCTTGAGCGTCATCGCATGGTGCGCCTCACGGTTGAAGGCGTCCACGACATGTGCCGGATTCTTTCGAATACTATCGAGGTCCGTACTGTCGATCATCACAATACAAAGGTTCGAGTCGCCCATGATCTTGTTGGCGTATCGACGTGCCTCCG
>WBZM01003642.1_pt1 | contig 11854 bp, 4 predicted proteins | sample 5204271 | NCBI WGS metagenome assembly WBZM01 (sample SAMN12344346, study PRJNA552823) | activated sludge metagenome | biome: Activated sludge suspended growth; feature: Nitrification reactor; material: Wastewater; isolation source: activated sludge from nitrification reactor of wastewater treatment...
TCCTCCGGGATCCCCCCGTGGAGCAGCGTGGAGTCGACGTCGGGCAGCTTGGCCACCTTCGTGCGGCCGTACTCGCCGCGCATGCCTCGCCCGACGGTGCCACCGAGCTGCTGGGCGATGAGCTGCGCGCCGTAGCAGATGCCGAGGATGGGCACGCCGAGCTCGTACACCTCGGGATCGAGCGTCGGTGCCCCATCGACGTGGACGCTCTTCGGGCCACCCGAGAGGATGATCGCTGCGGGCTGCTTCGCCCGCACCTCGGCTGCCGTGATCCGGTGCGGGACGATCTCGGAGTACACCTTCAGCTCACGGACCCGACGGGCGATGAGCTGCGCGTACTGCGCCCCGAAATCGACGACGAGGACGGGGTGATCCGTGGGCACCGACATGGCGACGATCGTAGGGGGCGGCCGCTGGCGCGACCCCACCGCCGCACGGTGACCGGTGACCGCTGACCGCCAGCGCGACCGAGCACGCCACGGTCGAGGCTGCCAACATGGGCCGATGCCCCGCCAGACGCTCCGCGCCGTCGCGCTCGCGATCACGCTCACCGGAGCGCTGACCGCGACCACGTTCCCCGGTCAGGGCGCGGCAGGCGCCGCAGCACCGGTCGCGGCGACTGCCGACACCGTGCCCGACGACCCCTCGGGCGGGGTGGCCGACAACCCCTTCCTACCGCAGGAGCGCAACATCGGCGACTGTGCGAGCTCGCTCCCGAGGCCGGACTGCGGGTCCGACGCGCGGGGAGGCTGGCAGCAGGCCACGGTGTTCGGGGTGCTGATGCTCGGGATGGCGTTCATCGGCTGGCGGATCTTCCGCGCCGTACGTCGCCGCGACCAGGCCGAGACCCGGGTCCCGGGCTGATCACTCCGAGCCCGACCAGACGTCAGCCCCCCGGACCAACCACGCGCCCACCCCGCCCCCTCGCCGCGTCTGCGCGGTTTCGGTACGGGTGCCGGACGCGAACCGCGCAGACGCACCGCGCGACCCACGCCACCCCGAGACGAAGGCAGTACCGCAGCCGGGCGATTCGACCTACCGGAGCCGCGGGTCCTCCGACATCGCCGTCACGCTGCACCCGGCCCGCGCGACGAGGAACCCGGCGCCTTGCGTGCGGGCCACGCGGATGGCGTCCTCGAAGCACAGCCCGGCCTCGGCCGCGAGATCGACTGCCGACTCCTCACCGGCCGAGGAACGGGCGAGCAGCAGCTCGCCGCGGATCCGGCGGAGCTCGGCCTCCGCCCATCGCGAGCCCGCGGCCGACGCCCGGTCCTCGACGTCGTCGAGCACCTCGAGGGCTTCGTCGGGCGGGAGCAAGCGCGCGCCCAGGAACACGACGAGCCCGAGCGGGTACGGCACGGTCGGGAACCGGACGAGCACGCGGGCGGCGGCCCGACGCTCGGCGAGCGTGCTCGGTGCACCGCACGCCCAGAGCACCGTGGACGCGACGGCGACGAAGTCCTCGTTCTCGCCGTCGGCGATCTCGATCACGCGCCGGGCGGCGGCCGACGCACCCTCCGGATCACCCGCGAGCCACAGCGTCGCGGCACAGATCGAGAAGCTGCCGATGCGGACCAGCGGTGTCGACGGCCCGTCGTCCGCCACCGCGTACGTCGCCCGCACCGCGTCGTGGACACGGTCCAGCGCGCCGACCAGCAACGCCGTCCCGGCGATGCCCGAGTGGATCCGAGCGCCCGAGTCGCGGGCCCAGACCAGCTGCCCCGGTGACGGGTCGGGCCGGGCGGCGACCGCCTCGCGCAGGATGCGTGCCGCTTCCTCGTAGCGCGCCAGCGCCTCGGCCGGGCGGCCGGCATGGAGCTCGGCCTCGCCCATCGACGCCTGCGCATCCATCAGCTCGTGCGCCTTCCCGCGCTGCTCGGCCATCTGCAGCATCGGTGGCGCCATCTCCCGGACGCGATGGATCCGCCCGGCGAGGTTGTCGACCAGCAGCACGCTCTGCCAGACGTTGAACCACTGCGGGTCCGGCCCGAGCGCGTCGACCATCGCGTCGAGGACGTCGATGTTCTGCGCCGTGCGGGCGCTCTCCCGGCTGCGCAGGAACAGCTCGGACAGCGCGAGACCGAGCCGCGCCTCGAGCTGGACGGGCGACGCCACCGCATCAGGGCCGGCGTCCTCCAGCGCGTCGACCGCGAGGTCGAACAGCTCGAGCGCCTCACGCTGCGCGAACCGACGGCGGAACGCCCAGCCCGCCGCGACGAGGTGCGGCACTGCGGCTGCGGCCGCGCCGCCGAGCAGCAGGTGCTCCGCGATCTCCCGCCGGCCCGCCAGCGCCCCGGCATCGTCATCGATCGAGGCGGCGAGGTGCTCACCGATCCGCCGGTGCAGACCGGGGGCTCTGGCGGTGCTCACCGTCGAGCGCACCGCGTCACGCCACGCGTCGTGGACGAAGGCGTAGCTGCCGCCAGGACCTCGGGAGAGGCATCCGCCCGGGGACGCGAGAGCGTCGAGACGTCGGTGCACGTCGGCGCGGCGATCCGCGTCGACGCTCGGGCCGCGTCCGGTCGCGGTCGCCGCCGTCACGAGCCCGGCGGTCCACGAGCCACCGACGAGGCTGCCCGCCTGCAGCAGTGCGAGATCGGCCGTGTCGAGCTGCGCGACCTGGTGCTCGTGGAGACGGGCGAGCGACGACCCGCCGATCCAGGTCGCATCGACGGGCCCCGCACCACCCGATTCCGCGTTCCGGTCGGAGCCGGCGGTCGCGAGGTGATCGAGGAACGTCGTGACGTACAGCGGGTTGCCGCCGCTCCGCCGGAACAGATCGGCAGCGAGCTGCTGCAGCGATCGATCATCACGCGCGGTCGCCACCTCGTGGGCGGCGACGAGCCGCTCCACGTCGCGCTCCGACAGCGGGTCCAGGCGGATCGGGACGGTGCTGGCGCGTCGCGAGAGGTGGTCGAGGAAGGCGCTGACCGGATCGGCGGCCGTCCCGGTGTCGGAGAGTCGGTGCGCGAGCACCATCACGACCCGTGCGAGGTCAGCGGCGGCGATCGCATCGAGGCCGTCGAGCGTCGCCGGGTCGGCCCAGTGCAGGTCGTCGATCACGACCACCACGGGCCGGTCCGCACTCAGGTCGGCCACGAAGGCGGAGAGCTCGCGCAGCATCGCCGGGCGGGTCGCGAGGTCCAGGTGCTGCGCGAGGTCGACGCGCCGCGCCGGCTCGGCGAGTCCCGGCAGCTGCGCGAGCCATGACGGCGCGGCGCGCCACAGCGACGCCACGACCCGGTCGTGATCCGTCGCGGCCAGCCGCTCGATGGCCGCCAGGAGCGGTCCGGCCGGCTCGGTCTCGCCCTCGCCGGGCAGGCAGCGCCCGACGAGGACCACCGGATCCGGTCCGTGCTCCCCCGCGCTGCCGAGCGCTGCGAAGAGGTCCTCCAGGAGTGCGGTCTTCCCGGTGCCGATCGCGCCCCCGACGAGCACCCGCCGGTGCTCGCCCAGCGCTGCAGCGGCGACGGCCGCACGCAGCTCGGCCCGTTCGCGGTCGCGCCCGACCAGGCTGCGCGCGCCGACGCGCGACGGTGCCACCGGATCGACGGCGTCGGACGCGCGGTCGCCCTGGGCCCCGGCCGTCCGGTCGAGCGGGGCGATCCACTCGAACCCGATCCCGTGGACGGTGCGGAAGTAGGCCGGCCGGCGAGCCAGGTCGCCGAGGGCCAGGCGCAGACGGCGCACCGTCCGGCTCATCGCGTACTCGCTGCCCAGCTCGCGCGGCCACAGCGCGTCGAGCACGTCGCGCTTGCGGACCACCTTCCCCTCGTGGTCCAGGAGGAGCACGAGCAGGTCCCACGTCTTCGGCGCCAGGTGCACCGATCGACCACCGGCCATCAGGATCCGGCGGCCCACATGGGCGCGGAAGTCCCCGAATCCGATCCAATCCGTCGACAGCACGCGGTGATCCTCGCGCACAGTGCGGTCCTGGCGGCGAGTCGCGCCCAGCGTGGTCAGAACCCGGTCAAGCAGTGCGCGCGAGCCGTCCGTACCGTCGCCAGCATGCACTCCCTGGCTCGTCGCCCCGTGTCGTTCGCGCACCTCGTCCTCGTCGCGACCCTGCTGATCGGTGGCGTGCTCGCCCTCCCCGCGGCGTTCCCCGGCACGCCCGCCGTGCCGAGCGCAGCGGCGGCCGGCGAGATCCAGGTGGTCGGTGGCTGCAGCCTCGCCGACGCGATCATGGCGGCGAACACCCGCGCCGGCTACGGCGGGTGTGCCAACCCCGCGGCCTCCGGCACGGTGCTGATCACCGCCGCCTCCGGCCCCGCCGACATCCCGGGTGCCGGTGCGGGCAGCGGCACCGGCGTCATGCTCGACCCGACCACCGCACCTGCCGACATGGTCGCCGGCGGGCGGACCATCCTGCCGCCGATCACCGGCGACGTGACGATCGAGGGCGACGGCGGGCTCACGGGGATCTACGTCGCACCGGTCATCGACCTCGCGCAGACCTGCACGTTGAACCCCGGTCCACCGATCACCGTCGTCTGCGCGGCCGACCCGACCGCTCCTCGCGGCGCCCGCATCATGCGGGTCACCGCATCGGGCTCGCTGACCTTGCGCAACATCACGATCGGCGGCGCCGACCTGAAGGGCGGGCTGTCCTCGACATACCAGGGCGCCGACGTGCGCGGCGGTGCCGTGTACTCGGAGGGCCCGCTCGTGCTCGACCACGTCACGATGCTGTCCAACACCCTCACCGGCGCGAGCGTGGAGCGTCCCGGCGTCGTCGCCGGCGGGGCGATCTGGGCCGGAGCGCCCCTCGACGTGACGGGTTCGCTGTTCCGCGGCAACGTCATCACGGGCGGCGACGGCACGTCACCCGACGTCGGGGGCGACGCCTACGGAGCCGACATCGCCCTCGCCACCGGCGCGAGCGCGACGATCGCCGACTCGGTGTTCATCGGCAGCACGGCGCTCGGCGGCAACGGCGCCGCCGGCCGCAACGGCGCCAACGGCGCCAACGGCGGTCGTGGCCTCAACGGGGTCTGCGGCGTCATGTATGACACCGCGGGGGCCGCCGGGCGCCCGGGCGGCGACGGGGCGACCGGCCTCAACGGCGCCTGGGGCGGCGACGCGGGCGACGCCGTCGGAGTGCTGTGGGGCGGTTCCCAGGTGCGCGTGACCAACTCGGCCGTGGTGTTCGCCACCGCCCGAGCCGGCGCGGCCGGTCACGGCGGCGTCGGTGGCATCGGCGGCAATGGTGGACGTGGCGGCGATGGCGTCTCGTGCACGAACGGCGAGCCGGCCTACGGCGTCCCGACGGCTGCGTGGTCGGGTTCCGGCGGCGACGGCGGCGACGGCGGGCCGAACGGCAGCATCGGCGCACCCGGCGATCGCGGCACCGCAGTCGCGACGTTCGACGTCGGCACGCGCCTCGACCTCGTGAACGTCACCATCGACCACGCCTCGGCGACCGTGCCCGACGACGCGCTGCTGCCGGGTATGACCTTCGCGCAGTGGGAAGCGAAGCGCAGCGCCGCGGACACGACCGTCGGCACACGCGGTTCGGGGGGCAACGGTGCTGGACCGTATCCGGACGGACTCCCCGGTCTCTACGGCGTCGCCGATCACGACACCACCGACGAGGCAGCCTCGGGCGCGGGTCGCGCCGCGCTGCTCGAACCGGACGAGGCAGCGCGCGTGGCGATCTCGTACAGCACGATCTCCGACACGACGATCGTGTCCCCGACGTCGAAGGAACGTCGGTCGAACGCCACGGTCGTCACGCTGACCAACGGGACCGGCGGCGGTACCTTCGGCGGCCACCCGGTCGGCTTCCGCGGCACCATCCTGTGGAACCCGGCGGCGCTCGCCGTGCCCTGTCCACACATGGGCAGCCGCGACAAGAACGTCCTGCTCGCCGGCACCACCTGCCTGGCCAACGCCAGCAACGGCGACCGGTTCCAGGCCAACCGGCCGATGGTGGCGAACCTGATCGGCGTGGGCGCGGTGCTGCGTCCCGGGCCCACGCCCGGCGAGCCGGCGATCCGCATGCACGTGCTGCCGCTGCTCGCCGGCGGCGGCGCGATCGACTTCGGCAACCTGACGGGGCCGGCGCCGGCGCTGCCGTACTGCGACCCGGTCGACAGCGTGCCGTTCGGCTCGGCCTCGACCTTCGCGGTCGACGCAACCGGGGCGCCGCGCGACTACCGCTGCGACTCGGGCGCCTCGGAGTACGACTCGACCCTCGCCGACGTGTACATCGTCCCACCGAGCGAGCTCTACGTGAACGAGCCGACACCCCGGTACGCCTACGTCGTGGTGCCGACCAACCCGGGCAACGGGGCGACGCTCACGGTGAGCACCGACATCATCGGGAACTGGCCCTTCCCAGCGCCGCTCGACCTCGCCGGTGTGCTCACGTTCGTGGACCCGACCGACGACCAGTTCCCGCTCATCATCCCGATGCTGATCAGCGCGATGGACACCGACGGCCCGACCGTCATCGTGACGGCGACGCTCGACGGCACCTCGACGGGCTCGCACGTCGCCACGAGCGAGATCCCGGTGATCAACGACGCCCGCCTCGAGATCATCCCGAGCGCGCCGAGCACCTGGGCACCGTGCCAGGGCGCTCTGCCCATCACGTTCGTCGCTCAGAACGTCGGGCACAGCCCCACGGCCGCGGCGACGGTCGAGCTCTCGCCCGAGATCACGATGCCGACCGCCTATGGCATCCCCGAGCCGGTGATCTCCCCCGGCGGCGGCACGTACACGGCCACGCCGATCACACCCGGCTCGCTGCGGGCGCACGTCACGTGGAACCTCCCGGCGCTGGCACCCGGGGCCGTGCAGCAGATCACGATCGACGCGGCCGTCGGTCCCGTGAACGGGACCAACCAGCCCAACCTCTTCATCGCCGCGCGCCAGCCGGGCGAGACGGTGCTCGGCTCGGCGAGCTGGACGTTCCCGTCGATCGACCCGTTGCACGGGTACGGCTCGTTCTTCCAGGAGTCGTCCACCCTGATCGTGCCGGACACGGACGTGCTGCAGCCGCTGATCGTCGGACTCAACGGCGTCGCCGCGGGCTCACCGCGAACGCTCGACCTCTCCCCGGTGGTCGACCTGGCCGCCTTCTGCCACCCCATCCTCGACGTCTCGCAGGGGTTCCACCTGTTCGACGTGACGATGGACGTGTTCGACACCAGCCGCCCCGGCTCGCCGTCGCTGTTCGGTGGCCCGCGCTCGTTCTCCCTGGTCGGCTCCCAGCCGGAGATCGGGAACACAGCATCTGGCTTCGAGCAGGTGACGTTCACGCCGCCGACGGACCCGGGACCGCACACGTTCGACGTCGTGTTCACGGTGCCGTTCGCACCTGAGCCGATCCACCGCACCGTCACCTACACCGTCTTCCCTGACGTGGTCGGCATCGCCATGCCGCCGGCGAGCGCCGAGGGCACGGGGACGGGGACGACACGCACGTTCTCGATCCTGCTCGGGGCACCCCTCCCCGTCCCGGTGACCGTCGGCTACGAGGCCGTCCCGGCGACGGCCGGCGCCGACGACTTCACGCCGGTCGCGGGCACGGTGACGTTCGCACCCGGTGAGACGGCCAAGTCGGTGACCGTCGACGTCACCGGCGACTCCGTCCACGAGGCCGACGAGGCCTTCGCGTTCCGGTTGGTGGCGGGGACGAGCTCGCTCGCTCCGGGGATGAGGTTCGCCACCTCGGAGGTCTGGGGTCTGATCCAGGACGACGACGTGGCGGTGGTCGACACGAGCTCGACGAGCTCCACGACGTCGACCACCACCACGACCTCGACCACGACCACGACGACATCCGCACCCGCCACGACACCGACGACGAGCGGTGGCTCGACGGGAGGTTCGACCGGTGGCTCCGACACCTCGTCGCCCACCTCGGCACCCACCTCGTCCGGGTCGGTCGGTGATGCCCCGTCGAGCACGGACGTCGGCGGAGCGGTGACGACGGTGTCGGTCGCGAGCGGCGGCCCGAGCGTCACGGGCATCCCCAGCGGTGCCACCGCACCGGGCACCGTCAGCACGCTCTCGGGTACGTTGCCGAGGACCGGCGCGTCGGTGGGTCACACGCTGCGCAACGCGGTTGCCGCGGTCGCCGTCGGCTCGCTCCTCGTCCTGGTCACCGCCCGACGTCGTCGCCCCGCACGGCGCTGAGCTGCCGCCGCTTCCGCCACTGCCCTTCGTCCGCTCCGCACGACCCGGCCGAGCCTGCCCCACCCCACCCTCGCCGCGTCTGCGCGGTTTCGGTACGGGTGCCGGACGCGAACCGCGCAGACGCGGCCTGCCTTCAGCCGGCGCGGCCGGCGAGGAGGTCGCCGCAGAAGGCGACGGTCCCGCTGACGAGGGCGTGCGGTGCTTCCCACGGGACGAAGTGACCGCAGTCGCGCAGCAGGAACGGGCCGACGTGGTCGGCGAACACCTCGGCGGCCATGCGATCGAACGCCGGGTAGATCACGTGGTCGCTCGTGCCGTGGAGGATCAGCGTGCGCGTGTGCTCGTTACGCGTGAGACGCGGGTCCTCGCTGCGCGCCGCAGCGGAGAACGTGCTCTCGTAGCCACCGAAGCTGGCGCGGAGGTGTGCGGCGTCGGCGAACGGTTCGGTGTGGAAGTCGACCTCGTCGGGCGCGAACGCTCCGGGGTGCGCCCAGAAGCGGCTGGTGTAGAACGTCGCGATGTAGCGGCGACGCTGCTCGGGTGTCGCCAGCTCGGCGGCCAGCCCGTCGGGATCGGTGCCCTGGCGGACGAAGTAATCCGACGCCTCTCGCGCCGGCCGGGTGCCGGGGATCGCCGCCATCCGATCCTTGAGGAACGGGAGCGGGCTGTTGAACAGCACCATCCGGTCGACCCACTCGGGGTGCCTGAGCGCGAGGTCCTGGATCACCGGCCCGCCGAGATCGCCGCCGAGCAGCACCACCCGCTCGTGGCCGAGCACGTCGTGAACGAGGGCGTACAGGTCGTGGGCGTGCGACGGAACGTCGTGGTAGCCGTCGGCGGCCACGGCGCTGTCGCCGAAGCCGCGCAGATCGGGCACGAGCACCTCGAACCCGGCCGCGGCGAGCGGCTCGATGACGCGCCAGAAGATCCGTTTCGACTCGGGCCAGCCGTGGACGCACACGAGCGGCACGCCGCCGATCCCCTCGCGCACGTACGCGAGCCGGACCGCACCGGTCGTCCCGTCGCGGACATCGGAGTGGCGGACGGCGAAGCGGGCAGGATCGATGTCCGGGTGCATCGCCCGACCCTACGGCGTCAGTCGCGGCCCCCGCGTGCCCGCCATCCGAGCACGAAGCCGACGACGCCGCTGAAGGTCCCGGCGATGACGCCGGTGATGATCGATCCACCCATCTGGGTGATGGTAGCGGTGGCCGGCATCCACCCCTGGCGAGCAGACAGGGACACCCCCCATTCGCGTCGGTTGCCCCGTGTCGGTCGCGTCAGGACGGTCACGGATGCATGGACCAGGGCCACTCCCCACTCGACGCCACGCACCACGGGAACGCCGCGCCAGGCGCCATCGCCGACGAAGTGTGGTCGGCGGATCTGCTCGTGCTCCTCGTCGACGCCGAGGAGGTGCTCGGCACCGACGCGGTCCACCTGCTCGTCGAGCACGGCCCCGCCCTCCTGCACGTCGAGCACGAGGCCGGGGCGCTCGTCGAACGTCCGGCGAGCCCCGACGAGCGCGCCCAGCACGAGGCGCTCTGCCACGGCACGGCCGTCGCCGGCACCTGGCCGGTCCACGACCAGCACGGCGACGTGGTCGGCTCGTGGTGGATCGGGAACGGAGCGAGCGATCGGGTCCGTTCCCGGTTGGAGGTACGCGCCATTGCCGGCTACGCAGCCTCCGTCGAGCGCCTGCTCCTCGTCGACGCCGCACAGCGCTGCGCCGACGGCCGGCGCTGGTTCCGATCGGTCTTCGACGGCGCGCCGCTCGGGATGTCGATCACCGAGACGGCCACGCGCCGGATCCTCGACGCGAACCCGCAGTTCGCCGAGATCTGCGGCCGCTCGGTCGCCGAGGTGATCGGCATGGACTGGATCGACCTGACCCATCCCGACGACGTCGAAGACGACCTCGCCGGCACCGCAGCCGTCGCCGACGGCCGGATGGCGCAGTTCCGCGTGCCCAAGCGCTACCTGCGTCCGGACGGGAGCGCCGTGTGGATCGAGATGTCGATCGCTGCGCTCACCGGCGGTGACGACGCGGAGGGTGTGCACCTCTGCATGATCGACGACATCACGGATCGACGGATCGCCGATGCCCACCGGGCACAGCTGGTCGAGATCCTCGAGTCGAGCGCCGACTACGTGCTCACCACCGACGGCTCCGGGCGCATCCTGTGGTGCAACGAAGCGGCTCGATCGTTGTTCGGTGTGACGGCGCCGGAGGATCTGGCAACGACGTCGGTCAGCTTCCTCGACCACCTGGAACCGCAGAGCCGGACCCGCTACGCGGAGGATGCGCTCATCGAGCTGTGGTCGTCGGGCAGCTGGATCGGCGAGGTCGATGCGCTGCTGGCCGACGGGTCGACGTTGCCGCTGTCGCTGTCCGCGATCGCCCACTACGGCGCCGACGGCTACCCCGAACACTTCTCCGTCGTGGGCCGCGACATCTCTGCCGCGAAGGCCGCGGCGCAGGCGCTGACCGCGAGCGAGGTGAGGATGCGGACGTTGGTCGATGCCGCGCCGATCGGCATCTTCGAGACCAACGCCTTCGGCTTCTGCACCTACGTGAACCCGGCGTTCTGCACGATCACCGGCCTCGCGAACGCCGAGGACGCGCTGGGATTCGGCTGGGGCAACGTGGTGCACCCCGACGACGCCGTGACCGTCGGTACCGCCTGGGCCGTCGCCATCCACACCGACCAGCCGTTCGAGCAGCAGTTCCGGTTCGTCGCGGCCGACGGGACGGTCGTGTGGGCCGACGTCGAAGCCATCCCGGTGCACGACGCGGCCGGACGGACCTACATGTTCCTCGGCACGATCGACGACATCACGGAGCGGCTGACCCTCGAACGGGCACGCTTCGAATCCGCCGAGCTGTTCCGCACCGCCTTCGAGCACGCGCCCACCGGCATGGTCCTCACCGACGTCTCGGGTGACCACCCCGTGCTCGTGCAGTGCAACGACGAGTACGCGCGGATCCTGCGGCGATCGGTCGAGGAGATCCGCGGGATGAACCTCCTGCAGCTGACCCACCCCGATGACATCGACATGGTCACCGCGGGGCGAGCTGCGCTCATCAGCGGCGAGATCGACCACCACCTGGCCGAGGTGCGCACGCTCATGCCCGACGGGACCTGGATCTGGACCTCGCTCACCCGATCGCTCGTGAAGGACGCCGACGGGCGCCCCAAGTTCTCCCTGTCACAGGTCTCGGACATCACCGAGCAGAAGGAGGCGCAGCAGCAGATCGAGCGCTTCGCGTTCAGCGACACCCTGACCGGTGTGGCGAACCGGCGGGCGTTCGTCGACGCGCTCGAGCGGGCGGTCGCGACGCGGCAGCGGGACGGATCGCCGGTGGCCCTCCTCTTCGTCGACCTCGACCACTTCAAGACGGTGAACGATCGCCTGGGGCACGATGCGGGCGACGAGCTGCTGATCGCCGTGGCGAACGGGCTCAGGTCCGCGGTCAGGTCCACCGATCTCGTCGCCCGTCTCGGCGGCGACGAGTTCGCGGTGATCATCACCGACGCCGGGGCGCCGGAGATGGAGGGCATCGCCGCCCGGTTGCGCGAGGTGATGCGCTTCCCACGCGGACTGCCCGACGGCAGCGTCGTCACCGTCACGGCGTCGATCGGGATGGCCTGGGCACTGGGCGACGAGAGCGTCGACGAGTTCTTGCACCGCGCGGACGAGGCGATGT
>WBZM01003643.1_pt1 | contig 11853 bp, 8 predicted proteins | sample 5204271 | NCBI WGS metagenome assembly WBZM01 (sample SAMN12344346, study PRJNA552823) | activated sludge metagenome | biome: Activated sludge suspended growth; feature: Nitrification reactor; material: Wastewater; isolation source: activated sludge from nitrification reactor of wastewater treatment...
CATTGCGGCCGTGCTGGTCGCGGCCCTCATGCTTTCCGCCTCGCTCGCAGCGGCCCTGCCCGGCACCGCGCTCGACGTCACCACAGGGAAGCCGCCGTACGCCGCGGTCGTCGGCAGCGTCGGGGGGCGTCCGACGGCCTACCTCGCGACGGGGGGCGTGGCCGGGGCGGAGGCGGGGTCGTTCTTCGACGCGTTCTCGTTCTCGGTGCAGACGCTGGGGACCATCGGGTACGGCGCGATGTACCCGCGGACGCACGCCGCGCAGGCCGTGGTGGTGGTCGAGTCGGTGGCGGGCTTGCTCGTCACCGCGCTCGCGACGGGGCTGGTGTTCGCGAAGTTCTCGCAGCCCACCGGGCGCATCGCCTTCGCCGACCGCGCCGCCATCGGCCCCGTCGACGGCGTCCCCACGCTGATGTTCCGCGTCGGCAACGAGCGCGCCAACGCGATCGTCGAGGCCACCGTGCGCGTGGTGATCGTGCGCACCGTGAAGACGCTGGAGGGCGTCACCTTCTACCGCATGGAAGACCTCCCTCTCCGCCGCGACCGCTCGCCCGCGATGAACCGCTCGTGGACGGTGATGCACCCGCTCGACGGCGCCTCGCCCCTGCGCACCGCGACCCCCGAGAGCCTCGCGCGCGACGAGGTGGAGTTCCTGGTCACGCTCGTGGGGACGGACGAGACCAGCTTCCAGCCCGTACACGCCCGGCGGAGCTACGAGCACACGCAGGTGGCCTGGGGCGCGCGCCACGCCGACGTGCTCAGCGAGACGCCCGGGGGCGACCTCGTCCTCGACGTCGGCCGCTTCCACGACCTCGTCGCCACGGAGGCCCGCGAGGATTTTCCCTACCGCTGGGTCGGAGAACCGCCGCAGCGGGGTTGACGGCGGGGCCCTCCGTCGCGTCCCATCGCGCGCAGACGGAGGTACCTCACTTGGTTCACCGATTGCGCCTGTGCGCGCTGCTGACGACGTTCGTTCTCGCCGCCTGCGCCGAGCAGGACGGCGCCGTCCCCAACGGGATGAGCACCCCTGACGCGGCCCCCGACGCCCGCCCCGACGCGGCCCCCGACGCGGCCCCCGACGCGCCGGTGGAGGCCGGGCCTGACGTCCAGCCCGCCTCCATCGAGACGACCGCGCCCGCCCGCGTCCGCGCCGGCGAGGAGCTCCGGGTCGAGTGCGCCGTCCGCAACCGCGCCGGCGACGCGATCCCCGGCCTCACCCCCGAGGTCCGCTTCGAACCCGCCGCGTCGGTGCGCCGCGACGGCGCGCGCGTGATCGCCTCGCGCGTGGGCACGGTCACCTCGCGCTGCGCCCTGGGGACGCTGGTCGACGCGACGCCCGCCACCACCGACGTCGTCGTCGGCGCGCCCGCGCGCATCACCACCGCCGTGATGCCCGGCGCCATCACCGCGGGCGAGTCGGCGCGCGTCACCTGCGCGGTCGCCGACGCCGAGGGCAACCCGATCGCCGACGCGCGCCCCACCGTCGCCACCATGCCCACCGGCGACGGCGTCACCGTGACCGGGACCACCGTGTCGGCCACGCGCGCGGCGACGTACTCCGTCGCGTGTCAGCTCGCGGGCGCCACCGGCGACCCGGCGATGCTCGAGGTGAGGCCCGCGCTGCCGGCGAGCCTGCGCATCGCGCGGATGCCCGACCAGGCGGTGTACGCCGTCGACGACGAGATCGAGATCGCCTCCGTCGTGCAGGACCGCTACGGCAACCGGATCGACATGCCCATGCTCCAGCACACGAGCGCGCCGATGGGCGGCCGCGAGGTGCGCCCCGGGCGCTTCCACTACGGCGCGGAGGGGCGCTACACGATCACCGTGCAGGTGACGGGCCCCACCGAGATGGGCCGCACGCTCCGCGAGACGACGAGCTTCGTGGTCGACAGCAACGGGCCGGCGATCGCGTGCACGGGCGACGCGACGATGGTCGACCTCGCGCCGGGCGCCGCCCTGCCGGTGCGCGGCCGGCTCACCGACACCAGCGGCGTGCGGAGCGTGAGCGTCGGCGGGCAGATGGTGCAGGCCGGGGCGGACGGCTCCTTCACGGGCTCCATCCCCTCGCGCTGGGGCATGAACTTCGTCGAGGTTCGCGCCACCGACACGCTCGGCCAAGAGAACGTGCGCACCTGCACCTTCCTCGTCAGCGACAACTGGCAGGCGGAGGCCACGCACCTCACGGACGGCGTCGCGCTCCAGCTCACCCAGTCGGCGATGGACGACGGCGACCCGGTCTCCCCGATCACCTCGCTCGACGACATCCTCCAGACGGTGCTCAACAGCGCCGGGCTCAGCCAGCAGCTCCACGACTCGCTGCGCGCGGCCAACCCCCTCTACGACGACTGCGCGCTGCGCCCCTGCGTGCTCGGCGTGTGCACCTGCCTCGCCCGCGAGCGCATCGACTACGTCGACCGCGAGCTCGGCGGGCCCAACACCACCGCGCTCACCCTGGTCGACGGCGGCCTCCGCGCGCGCGTCCGCCTCGAGAACCTCGGCGTCCGCCTCCGCGTCAACGGCACCATCGACACCGACGCCTGGGTCCGCTTCCGCCACGTGGAGGTGAACCTCACCTTCGACCTCGGCGCCACGGGCGGCATGCCCCGCGTGTCCGTCCGCTCGGGCTCGGTCACCGTCGACGTGGGCACCGTCAGCGTCCAGATCGTCGGCAGCGGCTTCACCGCGCAGATCCTCAACGCGGTGGTGGGCGTGGTGACGAGCCTCGCCAACGGCATCATCCGCGACCGCGTCTCCACCATGGTGCGCGACTACGTGCAGACCAACTTCAACGCCGTGCTCGGCGGCGTGGTGGGCGGGCTCAACGTGTCGTCGCTCGCGCCGACCTTCAACGTCCCGCGGCTCGACGGCGGCGCGCCCGTGGCCCTCGGCTTCGGGCTCAACATCGCCTCGCTCAACGCCACCGCCGCGCGCCTCCACGCCGGCATCGGCACGCGCTTCTCGGTCGCGATGGCCTCGCGCGCCACGCCCTCGCTCGGCGTCGCCCTGCCGCCGCGCGACGCCGCCGAGCCCGCCCGCTCGACGCCCGCCACCGTGATCGTCCAGCCCGCGGTGCTCAACCAGGCCCTGCACGCGCTCTGGCGCGGCGGGGAGTTCGACGCGCGGGTGACCGGCGGCTCGGGCCTCGGGATGTCGCTCCCGATGGGGACCGCCATCACCCTCTCCACCGCGCTCCCGCCGGTGGCCTCGCTCCGCACCGACGGGCGGGTCAACCTCGACCTCGGCGCCCTCACGGTGTCGGGCTCGCTGCCGGGCACGCTCTCGGTGCCGCTCCAGGGCACGGTCGGCGCGCGCGCGTCGGCGTCGGTGACGCTCGTCGGCAACGACCTGCGGTTCGGCGATGTCCGCCTCGACGAGATGCACCTCACGCTCGAAAGCACCTCGATGTCCGCCATGGAGAACGAGAACCTCCGCATGGCCCTCCGCGGCATCCTCCAGAACATCGTCGACCGCTCGCTCAACGACGCGCTGCCGGCGATCCCCATCCCCGGCTTCCGCATCCCCGACTCGCTCCGGAGCTACGGGCTCCCCGTCGGCCGCGAGCTCGGGATCACCTCGCCCTCGCTCACCTCGCAGCTCGGCCGCTTCGTGCTCCGCGGCGGCTTCGGCGTCCGGTAAGACCATCCGGCGCGCGGCGTTGTCCGTGCGCCCGATGACCCGCGCGACGCTCCCCCTCCTCCTCGCCCTCCTCCCCACGGCCGCCCTCGCGCAGACGCCCCCCTGCGAGGTCGGCGGCCGCGACGTCACCTTCGAGACCCCGCTCTCGCTGCTGGCCGACCCGCCGTCCCCCGGCGCGATGGTGGAGCACCCCTTCGCCGAGGTGCTCCGGGCCCGCAGCGCCACCGTGCGCTTCGCCGAGGGGGTCCCGGAGGTCGCGGACGTGCGCGTGGAGACCACCCGCGTGGGGCTCCAGGGCGTCGCCCACACCGGGTCGATCGCGCTCCACCCCACGGAGGCCACCCCCTTCGGTGGCGTGGTGATCCCGCTCGCCCACCACCGCCTCCGCGTCACCGCGGTGGCCGGCGACCGCGCGTCCGTGGCGCTCGGCCCGACGCCGCGGGTCCACCACGCGATCGCGCCGGAGGCCCGCGCCTGCGCCGCGCTGTCACTCTCGCCGGGGCGGCCCTTCACCTGGCAGCGCCTGCTCCCGCGGGGCGCCCGACGCGTCGCGACGCCGCGCGGGGTGTGGTCGTTCTACGCGTCACCGGACGCGCCGGAGGGGTCGCGCGCGCAGGTGTTCGGCTCGCCGCGCGACCGGGTGTGGCTGATCGAGGCGGGCGACGCCTCGTGGCGGCGGATGCTGTGGGTCACCGACACGGTCGCGCTCCTCGGGTGGACGCGCCCCCCGCACGCGCCGCAGTCCTTCGGGTACGGCACCGGGCACCGCGGACGGAGCACGCCGGCCGAGCGGGCGCCGACGACGCGTTGCCCCCGGCCGGTCGTGCTGTACGCGATGCTCCGGGGGCAGGCGCGGGCGGTCGGGCGCATCCTCCAGGGCACGCCGTTCACGGTGGGCGCGCGGGAGGGCGACCGCCTGGCGGTGACGGTGAGCGACCCGGACGTGCGCTGGGCCGACGGCGTGACGCTCGCGATTTCGATGTACGACATCCTGGGCTGCACGCCGCCCTGACGTCACGCGCGCGTCTCGGACGTCGCGCGCCGTGACCGCGCGCCCGGCGCCCGCTGTAGAGTCCGCGCATGACCCCTCCGTCGTCGCATCGCCGTGCGCTCCTCGTGTCGTGCCTCGCGCTCCTCGGGTGCGCGTCGCGCGGGCCCTCGCCGCTGCTCTCGCTGCGCCGCGTGGTGCTCAACCAGTCGGGCAGCGGGTACTTCGAACGCACGGGCCGCGTCGCCGGCGACCGCCTCGCGCTCCGCCTCCGCGCGCACGAGGTCGACGACGTGCTCGCGACGCTCACCGTGCTCGAGCGCGGCGACCGGGCGCGCCAGACGGTGGTGGCCGCGGGCGTCCCCCACGCCGCGCCCAACGCCCGCGAGGAGACGGTGAACCTCGACCTGCGCCTCCCCGACGAGCGCCCGCGCGACCTGATGGTCTCCTACGCGGTGCCCACGGCCAACTGGCAGGCGACCTACCGCGTGGTCCTCCCCGAGCGCGAGGGGGCGCCCGCGCTCGTCCAGGTGTGGGCCCTCCTCCACAACTCCTCCGACGAGGACTGGAACCGCGTCGAGATGACCCTCGCCACCGGCGCGCCGCTGTCGTTCGCCTTCCACCTCCGCACGCCGTCCTTCACCGCGCGGCCCGACGCGTCGGGGCGGCTCGTGTCGCCGGTGGTCAACGCGCCCGTCGTCTCCGAGCAGAGCGGCGGCGAGCGGCAGATGGAGGAGGCGCGCCGCGATGTCGCCCACGGTCGCGCCGACGGCGACGTCGACCACGACGGCCTCCCCGACGGCATCGACCGCTGCCCCGACAGCGCCGAGACGTACAACGGCGACCAGGACACCGATGGCTGCCCCGACCGCGGGCAGGTCGCCGTCATGAACTCGCAGATCCGCATCCTGCAGAGCGTCCCCTTCGACGCCAACAGCGCGACGCTCCCAGCCCGCGCGACCCCCGTCCTCGAGGCGCTCGCCGCAACCCTCCGCGCGACGCCGCAGGTCACCCTCGTCGAGCTGCAGGGCAACGCCTCGGGCGAGGAGGACGACGGGTGGGGCCTCGCGCTCGCCCGCGCCGCCGCGGTGCGGGCCCGCCTCGCGCAGATGGGCGTCGACGCGTCGCGCTTCCGCACGCGCTCGTTCGGCGCCACGCGGCCCGTCGCGCCGGGCAACACGCCGACCGACCGCGCGCGCAACCGAACCGTGAGCTTCCAGATCGTCGAGACCGCCACCGCCGCGCCGACCACCACGACCACCGGCGTCACCGCGCGGGCCCTCGCGGCGAGCGCGCCGCCCGAGGCTTCGACGCAGGAGTTCGCCGGCGCGACGCGCTTCACGGTGGCCGAGCCCGTGAGCATCGCCGCGGGCTCGGCCGCGCTCGTCACGCTGGCGAGCCGCGAGGTGCCCGGCGAGGACGTGTACCTCTTCCGCCCCGAGGCCGCCGCCCCCGCGAGCCGCGAGCACCCGTACCGCGCCGCGCGCATCCGCAACGCGACCGGGATGACGCTCCTCCCCGGGCCCGTCGCCCTCTTCGCGGGCGGCACCTTCGCGGGCGAGGGGCTCCTCGACCGACTCCACGACGGCGAGACCACCTTCATCCCCTACGCGATCGACCCGAGCACCGCCGTCCAGCGCGCCGACGAGGAGCGCCGCGAGCCCCGGCGCGTGGTCTCCGTCGCCCGCACAGAGATCGTCCTGGAGGACACCGCGGTGGTGGCCTCGCGCTTCACCGTCCGGCCCGGCGCGCAGGCGCCCTCGCGCGTCTTCCTGCGGTACGCGCACCTGCCGGGCTACGAGCCCCGCGGGCTCCCGCCGGAGAGCGAGGCGGGCCGCGAGGCGACGCTCGTCCCCATCCCGCTCACCGCCCGCCGGGAGAGCGCGGTGACGCTCGAGCAGACGCGCCCCGCGCGGCGGACGGTGTCGCTCCTCGACGACCTCGCGACCGACCTCGCCCCGTACCTCGCGGGCTCGACGGCGGAGATGCGCCAGCGCCTCACGCCCGTCCTCGACCAGCGGGCGGCGCTCGGGCGCGTCGAGCTCCAGGCCGAGTCGCTCCGCGAGCAGATCTCCGACGTCACCGACCGCAACGCCGAGCTCCGCGAGACGCTCCGCACGCTCGGCGCGGCCACGGACGCGGCGCGGGCGGCGCTCCGTGCGCAGCTCACGCGGCAGCTCGCCGAGTCGATGGCGCGGCACGCGGCGCTCTCGCGCGAGCTCGCGGCGAAGGGGGGCGAGGCGGCGGCCCTCCGCACGCAGCTCGTCGACGCGCTGCGTGGGCTCCGCTACGACGAAGACACCGCCGGCGCTACGCCCGGCCGTGCATCCACTTCTTGAGGACGGGGGTGAGCGCGAGGAGGACGAGCGCGGGGCCGATCGAGCTCACCACGAGGAAGCCGTAGATGGGCACGTGGCGGTGCTCGAGGAGCGATTCGAGCTTGCCCGCGAGGTAGTTGGCGACCGCCGACGAGGTGAACCACAGGCCCATCGCGAGCGAGCCGACGCGCGCCGGGGCGAGCTTGGTCACCATCGAGAGGCCGATGGGCGAGAGGCACAGCTCGCCGACCGTGTGGATCGCGTAGACGGCGACGAGCCAGTTGGGCGAGACCTTGCCGCTCTCGCCGGCGAGCTGCTGGCCGAGGTACATCACGATGAAGCCGAGGCCGAGGGTGATCATCCCGATCGCCATCTTGGTCGGCGTCGAGGTGCGGAGGCGGCCCGAGTCGAGGCGCGTCCAGAGCTTCGAGAAGAGCGGCCCGAGCGCCACGATCAGCAGCGGGTTGATCGCCTGGAACTGCGCCGCCGGCAGCACGTAGTGCCCCGTGGTGGCGAGCTCGCGGATGCCGGGGCCCGCCACCATCGCGGCGGCCACCACGAAGAGCCCCGAGACGGCGACCCAGAAGCCGCGCGCGTGCGTCTGGTCGCGCGTCGAGCGCCAGATGTTCACCGCCGCGCCGAGGATCACCGCGACGATGACGCCCATCGAGAGCCAGCCGAGGTCGCGGTCGGTGCGGGCGTCGGCGAAGAGGGTCATCGTGCCGCCGGCCTGCTCGAAGCCCATCCAGAAGAAGATGTTGAACATGCAGAGGACGATCACCACCGCGAGGCGCTGCGCCTCCTCGGGGGTGGAGCCCTTGAACAGCCGGTAGAAGACGCCCGCCACGGCGCCGAGGCCGAGCACCGCCCGCGCGGCGCCGGGCACCTGATCCCAGAGGGGCCCGACCACGTTCCACCCGAGGATCACCGCGGCCACGACGCCGACGCCGCCGGCGACCCAGGCCGCGACGTCGACGTAGTCCCTCTGCGTGAGGAGCTGGGCCTCGGTGGAGACCGTGCCCTCGCGGTACGCGCCGTCGCCCGCGGTGGTGGTCACCAGCGCGCGCTTGGGCGGCAGCCCGACGTCGCCGAGGAGCCGCTGCCACGCGACGAAGACCCCGAGCCCGAGCGCCATGCCGACGGCCGCGGCCGAGAAGCCGAAGTGCCAGCCGACCTTCTCCCCGAGGTACCCGCACACGATGGGCGAGAAGAAGGCCCCGAGGTTGATGCCCATGTAGAAGATGGTGAAGCCGCCGTCGCGCCGCGCGTCGCCCTCGCGGTAGAGCCCGCCGACGATGGTGGAGATGTTGGGCTTGAAGAAGCCGTTGCCGACGATGAGCAGCCCGAGGGCGTAGAAGAGCAGCGACTCGGAGGCCATCGCGAGGTGCCCGAGCGCCATCAGCACGCCGCCGATGAGCACCGCCTTGCGCCGCCCGAGGAGCGCGTCGGCGAGCGAGCCGCCGATCAGCGGCGTGAGGTACACGAGCCCGGTGTAGAGCGCGTAGATCTCCAGCGCGTGCGCCCGGTCGTAGTGCAGGTGGCGCGTCATGTAGAGCACCAGGAGGGCGCGCATCCCGTAGTACGAGAAGCGCTCCCAGGCCTCGGCGCCGAAGAGGACGTAGAGGCCGCGCGGGTGCTCGCTCGCGCCCTCGTGGGGCGCCGGGTCGGGGGCGGCGTCGCCGTCCTTGGAGAGGGAGATGGGGGGGCTCACGGCCGATGACGCTACCGCAGGCGCGCCGCCGCGAAGAAGGCCCGTCGACGCCCCGCCGCGGAGTTGACAAATGCCCCGCGTCCCCCGACAGACTCGCCACCGCGATGGCCCGCCGACACCTGCCCGTGCTCAACGCCCCGGCGCCCGCCCGGAAGGACGTCCCCGCGCCCAACGCGAACGCCGACGGCCCGGCGGACGAGCCCCCGCCGTGGCACTGGGTCCCGCTCGGGACTGTCGTGTCGGTGGTGGCCTTCGCGCTGCTCGCGCAGGGCGCGGCGTCGCTGGCGACGCGGGTGCTCGCGCGGGTGTACCCGCCGGGGAGCACGGCGGCCGAGCTCGCGGCGATCCGGGCGGCGCGGGGGGCGGCGGCGGTGGCGACGGAGCTCGTCGCGGGGATGGTGCCGCTCGCGGCGCTGCTGGCGGCGGTGGCGCTCGGGGGCTTCGTGGTGGGGCGCTACGGCGACCGGACCAACGACCGCCACGGCGCCCTCTCGGGGCTCTGCACGGGCGTGCTCTTCTGGGCGGTGACCGGGCGCCTCGGGGCGATGCTGGCGGTGGTGCCCTTCGCGGGCGCGGCGGGGTGGGCGGCGGCGCGGGCGGGCCTCGCGGTGCGGGCGCGCGGGGCTACTTCTTCGACTTCTGGTTGACGATCCCGTTGGCGGCGTTGCGCAGGCCGGCGGGGACGTTCTTGTTGCCGAGCACCTTGCGCAGGTCGCTCTCCCGCAGGTGCGCGAGGAACTTCATGCTCTCGGTGAGCGGGGTCTTGGGGTTGGTCACGAGGTTGAGCTTCACGTCGTAGAGGCGGGTGAAGGTCTTCGAGCCCGCGATCTTGCGGAGCACCTCGGAGCCCACCTGGCGGCTCGCCGCGTACTTGATGATCTCGTCGTCGTTGAGCTTCGGCGACTGGAGCACCGCGTTGCACACGAGCTTGTTGGGCGAGCGGATGAGCATCGCGCGCGCCGCGGCGTTGCCCAGCATCGCGGTGCGGATCTTCTCGGTCACCGACATCTTCGCGATGCTCTTGTCGGCCTTCTCCGCCGACTCGCTCTGGAGCTTGACCGAGCCGTCCTCCTGCTCCTGCACCACGTCGTCGGTGAGCCCCGCGGTCGCCTCCATCACCTCCTTGAAGTCCTGGTCGGCGGCGGCGGCCTCGGCGCTCCCGGGCGCGGTGCGGGGCTTCTGCGCCTGGAGCGCCTCGACGATCGCGTCGAAGCCCGGGATCTTGAGCGTGAGCCCGTTGCGCGCCGCGAGCTCGACCACGCGGTCGGCCGTCGACATGCGGGCCTTCTCGTTCATGTAGAGCGCCTCGATGATCTCGGGGTGCTGGAGGAGGCGCTGCTCGTTGGTGGCGATCACGTCGCAGAGCGCCTCGCCGCAGCGCTTCGCGACGAGGGCCACCGTCTCGCCCGCGGTGTTGGCGTGGCGGATCACCCGCTCGACCGCGCCCTGGTTGGCCGCGAGGCGCGTGGCGAGGTCGTCGAGCACGGCCGCGGGCAGGTCGGGCGACCCGAGCGCGCCGTTGAGGATCGCGTCGGGCAGCCCCCCGAGGGTCTTCTGCGCGGCCTCGCGGAGCTTGTCGTCGGCGCGGTCGTGCGCGAGGGCGTAGAGCGCGCAGACGAGCGACGCGGGCGGCAGCGGCGCCATGCCCCGCGCCACCATGAGCTTGAGCGGGGGCGGGCCGGCGAGCGCCTTGCGGGCGGCCTCGGGGAGCTGTTGAACGTCGACGGGGTGGTCCATGGCCCGCGTAGCGTACGCCACCGGCGGGCCGCGTCAGAAGGGGATTTGCGTCAGCCGCCGGAGCCCTTCTTGAGCTCCGTGAGCACGAGCTTCGCCACCGCCTTGAGCGTGTCGAACACGCCCGTGCCGCGGCTCGCGACGGCCTCGTAGTCGGGCACGTTGAGCGGGTTGAGCAGCTCGCGCAGCTCCTGCACCGGGGCGATGTTGGGCAGGTCGCGCTTGTTGTACTGGATGACGTAGGGGACCTTCTCGATCTGGTACCCCTGGTCGGCGAGGTTGAGCTGGAGGTTCTCGAGCGACTCGAGGTTGGCCTCCATGCGGTCGATCTGCGAGTCGGCGACGAAGACCACGCCGTCGACCCCCTTGAGGATCAGCTTGCGCGAGGCGTCGTAGAAGACCTGGCCCGGCACCGTGTAGAGGTGGAAGCGGGTCTTGAACCCGCGGATCTCGCCGAGCGAGAGCGGCAGGAAGTCGAAGAAGAGGGTCCGGTCCTGCTCCGTGGCGAGGGAGATCATCTTGCCCTTCGCCTCGGGGGCCGTGCGCTGGTAGATCCACTGGAGGTTGGTCGTCTTCCCGCAGAGGCCGGGGCCGTAGTAGACGATCTTGCAGTTGATCTCGCGCGACAGGTAGTTGATGAACGACATCGTCGCACCGCTCAGTCGTTGAAGAGGTTGTCGATGTCCTCGTCGGTGATCTCACCGAACGGGGCGCCGGCGCCGCGGGCGGGGGCGCGCCGCGTGAGGGCCTCGAAGATCGCGTTGAGCTCGTCGCTCGCCCGCTTCACCCGCAGGCGCACGAGGCCGAGCGTCGCGCGCGAGTCGAAGATCACCGACAGGATCACCCGGTTGCCCACCAGTTGGATGTGGATGTTCGCCTTCACGCCCTCGTGAAACTGCGTGGGGAACTCGTTCTCCTTGAGGAGCTTCGCCATGCCCCCCATCGCGGCGATCGTGCCCGCGATCAGCGAGGCGAGGGACGTGGTGTCGAGGTTCTCCGTCTCCCCGCTCGCTGCGATGAGCTGACCGTTCTTGTCCACGATGCAGACCACCCGCGCGTTGGCGTCGCGCACGAGCTTGTCCACCACCGCCTGGATCTGGTTCAGCTCCTCCTCGTACATGATCATGGTCGTCGTCTCCGGGGACGCTGTCGATCGCCGCGGCCTGTCGTGGGGCCCGCTGCCACTCTTCCAACGGCGGCGCGCGCGCGCCGCTTGACCGTCGTCTCGCCCGCGGCCACGCGCTCGCGGGGCCACGGCCGGGGCAACGCGTCGTCCGCTGCGCCACGGCAGAGCATCGATACCAGAGCGGGGGAGCGGAGGGCAACACCCGACCCTCACGCAAGAGCTCCGGCGCCTGTCACGCCTTCGGGCAGGGCACCTGGAGTTGCGCGTCGGCGTCGTGGCGGAGCGGGCGCCCCGCGGCCTCACACGCCTCGCGGAGCGCTGTGAGGTCGCCCGCGCT
>WBZM01003645.1_pt1 | contig 11843 bp, 8 predicted proteins | sample 5204271 | NCBI WGS metagenome assembly WBZM01 (sample SAMN12344346, study PRJNA552823) | activated sludge metagenome | biome: Activated sludge suspended growth; feature: Nitrification reactor; material: Wastewater; isolation source: activated sludge from nitrification reactor of wastewater treatment...
GCCAGGATGTGGGAACACTTCAAGGGTGCCCTTGGCCACTTCAAAATCACTGAGCTTGAGAAGATTCACAAGCTGCCGATAAATCAAAAGGCTGTTAACTTGCTCTTCAAAAAAGATATATAGATGCCAGCCGCCACTAAAACTTGACCGGAAAAGCGAAGACCTGGTCAGACCAGCCTTTGATAAAACATCCAGAAGCCGGTCCAACTGCTGCTTGTTATGATACTTGCTCTTAGTATCAATATCAAAAATCGCAAACCTAGTTTTCTTGCCTGCCCTGGTGCCGATATAGAAAGCGTCATTGGCGCAGGAAATAGCCTTGATAATTTCGGTGCCGGTCAGCCGCCACTTTTCGTTAGCCGACGACCAAGTGCCACCATTCAGGGGGCGATATATATAGTCATACGGATGGAACAGCTCAACGAACTGCGCCAAGAGAGACTCCCACCCCTTGGGGAAGTAATCTTGACGCGCAAATCTAACCCGCGTGCTCGAGTCCGAGCGCGCTTGAATCTGTCCGGTAATAGTTGGTCATCCTTAATTGGGACGTGTTGACCTAACCGGACCATTCGTCTATCCTGTGGTTACATCGCGGAAATTGAACAAATCGCGGCAACAACTGAATACGAGGTCCGTAAAAAGGTCTCACAAAAAACATCGCCTGCAAGCGGTGTTTTTTGCTTTAAGAATAGTTCGGGACGGTTTTCTACTTTCTAGGGAGCCTGCGCTCCAAGTGTCTGATAGATATACACCAGAAGTTTCCTGCCAAGTGCCACCAGCCACTATATAAGGTGCGCAGGATTAGATCAACTCTTTAAATCCACAAACAGGGATCAGATCTAGGATACACAGAGCGCAGCACCGGCTCGGTACCAGGTTCACGGCTTACAATCAACTACTACAGCCATATTCAAACTGAGTGTGTTTATGGACAATCTCGGCAAAGAACTCGCGCGGAACTAGTCATCGTTTTGTGCAAGTCCAACAAAGCACCGAGTACCGGGCAGCCGCAGAGCGACGAACTGCGCAGTACTGCCTCGCGAGCGACCCCAGAACTTGCCGAATATTGAACGCTTTCAGCGCTTTGCCAACTAAATCGGATTGAACTATCCTTATCAAGGATCACCGCACAGGAGAACCGCGACCAAGGAACCGACGAACCCGGTACTCCGCTGGTCGGGGCAGCGCAGAACCGCCAGGTTCACCACCCAGTTCAGCGCAGCGCGGTACCGACGGCGCTCGGTTCGTCGGACCGGAAGAGCCCAACAGGGCTTGATATTACACAAGGAATGAGGTTCGCCGGTTAGAAGTTCCCATCGTCATGCACCGACGAACTTGCTGTCAAAAGAATTTTTGGCTATGCCTCAAAAAGGAAACCTTCTGAGTAGTTCGGTCCTAGCGAAGTACCAGTTCGTAGCTATTAAAATCTTCCGCCAAACCTGGTTTTTCTTTTAGTAAAAGCGTTTGTTTTAAGACTAGATGCCATTATAATTTTCACGAGTGGTACTGCGCCCGCTACATATATTCACCAATACCGGTATCAGATATAACACTATGAAAACTCTATCTGTAAAACAAGTAGCCGAAGTTCTAGGTGTAGGCACCAGAGCAATCATTAAGCGTCTTGATAAAAAACAACTGAAAGGAACGCGACGTGTCAATAAATATGGAACAGAAGAGTGGTGGATATACCCGAACAATGAGATTAAAGCAGCACTAGAAAAAGCCGGTCGCATCGACATCCTGGGACCGCAGCAGAGCTATGCCGATGCGGACATAATTGATCTTGATGAAGAGCTGATTGCTCCTGATGAAGACGAGCAAAGTGAAGAAGGAACAGAATCAATACCGGTCAATCCAGGTTCTTGGACAGATGAAACTCGTGGCTCAACCCAGGAAATGGCTGAGGGCGTCTGGAACAATATAATAGGTCGGTTTCTTGGTGAGCTAAAGGAAAGAGATCAGCTCATTGGCGAAATGCGCAGTGAACTAGCAGACAAAGACCGGCAATTGAAACTTATTCCAGACTTCCAAAAGGAAGCGGAGATCAAAAGACAAGAAGCAGAAGCTCAAGAATTGAAAGCAATTGCCCTGGCCAAGCAAATCCAAGCGATGCAACGGTTGGAAGAAAACAGAGTGGTTGAAGTAGAGCGCTTAGCAAAGCTAGAATTGGATGTAGTTCCAAGCCTTGAGCGCCAACTGGAAGAAGCGCGCGTTCAAAGGGAGAAGGAGTTATCTGACGCTCTCGCTCGACTCTCGGCGCTAGAATCCGACAAACATGAAATAGAAGAATCCAAGGCAAAGTTAGAGCAATCTCTAACAGAAGAGATAGCTCGACTTAAACAAGACAAAGACGAACAATCCAAGGCAGTACAAGAAAAGTTTTTAGCTCTTACTGAAAAGTTGGACAAGCTAGATAAGCCCTGGTGGAAAAAACTTATTGGCGGCTAAACCCGAGTCTAGTTAAGCATTTACGCACCAGATTTTCTATCGCGATCTCAATCAAATGTAGTATTTGTACTTCGGATTTGGCTCCTGATCCTGCGGTATTTCGCGCATAATGTCTCCAACGAGACGCGAAAAACGCAGGGTGACGGGCAACAAGCCAGCCATGTTTGCAGAATTCCAATTCATTTTTGTCAGGGTCAGGACTTCCTGCAGTAATTTTTCCTTTGACGTATCGCCAACATGATCAGTTATTTGAAGCGGCGATGGTACATGGCCGTGCGGATAGTAGCCACGAGATGGAAGATAACCGCTAGTGTACATGTATGAAACATCGCCAACGGAAAAACATGTTCCTCGGAGAGGTGGATATTTGCCAGCTCGAATCAGCCTTGCGTCGCTAGTTGGAGTTAGTGCCACCAAGTCAAATTCCTTAATGTTGCTCACTGCCTTTTCAAAGCCAGCACGCTCATCCGGGTCAAAGGCCGATGATTTATGAATGACCACGCGGCGAGGTGGCTGTTTACGCTCTGATTCATACCGCTGCAAAACCAGTTGCACAAGCTGCTCTGCCATTTCGGCAGTAAGATGTGGGCTTTTGCCGTTCTTTTCTTCATTCCATTGAAAGTTGTGACCTCTCAGTACCAAGCCGTCGCCGTTCTCATCAAAAGCTTGCGCAATACTTGTGCGAATATCACTCTTTTCAAGGTATGGTCTAAAGAAGGTGATACCAATAAAACAGGTTGACGGCGGCAACATTGCTGGTCCCCAGGGCAAACCATCTACCTTAAAGTACATGCCGGTAAAGATATTCCAGGCCACCACGGCATCATGATCACTTTGCTTTGCAGTGTTCAGCCCGATTGTGCTATCGAGCAACATTTGGGTTGGCTTCTGATGTTTCATTGCCAGAGCCTTAAAAGCGCGCCGCAAATCTCGGTGCACCATTCCCAACTTAGAGTCTCGATAATCAGCCACCCGACAAGTATTCACAACTTCAGCGGACGGAACAACAACAATATAATCTAGTGGGTGATCTTTCTGTGTTAGTAGTTCAAGCTTTGAATCAAGAAGCTGCAAGCACGTTTCAAATCTAGATCTTTGATCAGACAATCCGGCCAGTTTTTGAGTCTCATGGCGACTGAGTAACTCGGTCATATCGTCGTCAAACACCAGCTCGCTTTTAAAGCCGAGTTCTGCCGTACAACCAGGAAACGGAACGTGTAAGTCATCCCCTGCTACGCCTTTTTGAAAGCGTTGATACATTTTTCGCGCAGCAGCAACCGATTCAGCAGTTCCAATGAAGCCAACGTGTATTTGTTTCTTGTGCCTGGGCGTACCGAGTGACTTTGGTCCGTACAAAGGAATTCCAATCTGCGGGTCAATGTGGCGTTTCGCATTTGCAAATATCAACTCTGGTTCTTCAAACCATTGCGTTGAAATTGTAGAAGCCGATAAAGGAATTGCAGCTATTTTGCCTGGCTTATTCATCTTCTTCCTCAAAGTCGGAATCTTCCAAACTCTCTCCACCAATGGCACGCTGAGCTTCGAGTGTAAAAAGATCATCTTCAGCGGCTTGATTGGTATATGGCTTATCATCGCCTGGGATGCCAATCCATTGCATTGGAAATGTCAAAAGCGTTGTATTGATGACAGCGGTCTGGTCGCGGAAACGCAGGATAATTGCACTTTTTTCTTGGCTCAAGACTTGCTTCCAGAGGTGAACCTCACCCAAGTAAAGATCGTTATATACACGCGCTTTCATGCTTGTAACACGGCGTCCAATTATTTTTGGTGATAGTAGTATTTTTCCGTCCTTGGTAAGGTGTCGCTCCGGTCGAATTGTTAAACACCATTCTTGATCAGCTACTTGTTTGAACTGTAGCCTGCAAGCAAGATGCAACCAATAGGTTCTAGGCTGCCCCGTGGCTTTATTTAGTGGTGCGTAAGCAACTTTGCGTGTACTTGTGGCCTTATTTAGGGGCTGATACTTGATCGAACGAGGGCTACCGTCTTTAAGAGGAGGGAAGAAGAAACGTTTGTGCAAGGGGTCATACTGGATTTCCAATTTTGAGGTGTATTTGAATAGTGCCTTGTTCAACATGTTCTTGTACAAGCGCATGCCGTCTGGTGTTTTCCAAAGTTCGGTAGCCTTATGCGTAACAACGTCTCTGGGGTCAATAACAGCTTTGAAAGGATTGTCTTTACTGTTCAAATTGTGGAAAGCATAAAGTCGTTTGTCAGACAAAATGAAGGGCACCAGCTCAGTTTCATCATCAGGCCAGGCAATTGCCTGTTTTACTTCCCATTCTTGGCTATTGGTAAAGTGGGTTGGTGCCGAGTAAATTGCCGCTGGTAGATGGGTAACAGAAAGCAGTGTGCTGTGAACTGTTTCATCGACAAAGACCTGTACTGCTTTGGTCTGTTTTGGCTCACGCGACCGGATGCGTAGCTTGTGGTCTTTCTTCATTTGAATGAGTACCGGCACACTATAGTGATTCGGTTGCATATCGACAATGTCGTGATGAGTGCCGCACAACACCAATAAATTTTCTGGCAGATCCAACTGATCTTCTGGTACGTTCAGGTCGCCACGCGGACCAGTCCGACTATGACCGATTATGTGAGCGATTTTACCGACGAATACTTGTTTGTCGATACCGGTTCCGTCTTCGAGCAAATAACGATCACAATCAGGAAAAGCACAATAACCGCCAGATTCGGCAATAATTACTTTGAGATCAGCTTGAGTATACGAGCGTGCTTTAGTGGAACCACCTTTCTGACGTGGCACCTTGTCTACATAATCCGATTTGCCAACCGGACTCTCTGGCTGTTTCTGTCCTGAATCAGTATTGGTAGGTTTCTTTGCAGCCATACAAGAGTCGGATCTCCTTCCGGCAGGCAGTAATATATACAGATGATAATTTTCGCACAAAACCTGACTACTAGTTCGGCAAGAGCAAGGCTTTCTTCCCCGGAAGCAGTCAAGGGAAACATGAAGTAGAGACAAAAATCTAGTAAGTAATTGAGAGGGAGCGTTAACTAAACCTATTGCACAACGGTAAACGAAACGGGCAACCGGTGGCGGTTCAATTTTGTTGTTTTGGGCGTTAACAAAACTACAGTATAATTAACGCCATGATCCAAAAAAAAATCAAGGCTGCCATTTACGCCCGAGTGTCTTCCACGGACCAAAACCCAGAAGCGCAACTTAATGAGCTGCGTGAATATGCTAGCAAGCGCGGTTTTGAAATCTATAGAGAATACGTTGATTACGTCACCGGCGATTTCAAAAAGCGTAAAAGGTCTAAAAGACAGAAAGGCCAGGCCTATCTGGACCTAATGGAAGACGCTAGAAAGCGCAAGATTGATTGCGTTTTAGTCTGGAAGTACGACCGCTTTGCTCGATCACTCAGTGTTCTGATCACCGACCTTGAAGAATTCAACAATCTTGGTGTGGACTTCATAAGCTTCACGCAAAACATTGACACCACTACGCCAATGGGCAGGCTTTTTTACAACGTCATTGGCTCCTTTGCTGAGTTCGAGCGCGAGACGATTGTAGAGCGCGTCAAGGCCGGACTGGCCAACGCCAAAGCAAATGGGATTCAGCTTGGCCGCCCGGTCAAAGACAAGACAGCACCTGAGCGAATTCTTGCTCTACGGCAAGAAGGTCTAAGCCTGCGGCAAATAGGAAAAATAGAAGGACTCACCGCCGCTGGTGTACTGAAAATTTTGCGCCGGATTGATCAAGACACAACTATTACTCGCCAATAAGAGGGAAATGACAGCCTCGGCAAGGATCAGCCCGAATTGATCAAGAATTCAAGTTGCGGCAGCTTGCCCAGTGAACATATCAAGTGTCTATCATTACAAAGTCACTTTGTTCAAAATTGAAAATTTAGGAGAGAGAAAAATGAGTGAATGTAGTTGCAATGGTCGTCAAAATCAAGTCAGCAAAGAGGTATTCGATTACTGTCACAAGCAGAACTTGTCCATCTTCGACACTTCCTCCGCGACACTAGGAATCGGTCTTTTTCATGTGCCTGCTCCAGAGAAGCCCGGACTAAAAAGCGCAAAAGTTGTTGCAGTAGAAGGCATAACCTATGCAGAATGTCTTATCCGCGGTCAACTATGTCTTGGATTTAAGTGGTTTCCAGTGGGATACAAAGTAACGGTAGAAAAAGAATCAATTACAATCAAGTCAATTGATGACCTGCGAAAGTGGAGCACACTGTCAAAATGTTCTGATCACTCTTGTCCTCCTAGTCAACCGTATTGCCCCAATCCCTGTTTTTGCAATAGCAATTGGCGCTGCGACAAAATTGATTAATAGTTCGTTGAACTCACTGAGTCATTGAGTCCACTCTAAAAAATATGGTGAAATATGAAATTAATCAACATTGAGGAAGCTCTGCGTAAGCTTCCTCAAATTGAAAATAATTACGATAGGAAGACGATAAATTTTTTAGGACCAGAATACCGTTTTGTTAGGTATGAAACTCTTCGCCACGAAAATGGTGGTCTAACCGGTGCGTGGTGCAAAACACCCTCCGAAGTATGCTCGACACCGCATATAACAGGAACTCAAGATACTCGAATTTTTGGATGTGCAAGAGAATTTCCGGCATGTCCGAACTATCCAACGCACATGCACATGGAATGGCTCTTGAAGGGTGATCCAAACTGCCCTAAAAGCGAACAGTAAAAGCCAAACCAGAGTGTTTAACATGGTTAGGTTTACATCAGTCCGATAACGCCCAATCTGTTTCATAGATAGAATCGAAGCCCCGAGACAGCCCACAAGCTCCACTCTCGGGGCTTTCTTTTATCGACTTTTAGCGCCACCAAATCTCCCCTTTGTCATTGACCACCGGCACATCTATTTCCTGACGCTCTCCTTTTTCATCTTCTACAACCCAGCTAGAAAGCCAGTGCGTGTCAAATGGCGGCTCTTGTGACCAGCGTTTCTCATCATCAGAGAAAAACGCAAAAAGCTCCTTGTACTCAGCCGCAGCCGGAGCCAAGGTAATGTCCCCGACATGAGCCAGCTCATCAGGCATGACATTTTCAATCACGCCGATTAATCTGCCTTTATGCAATAGCTTCAGAGTCATGGTTTCTCCACTGTAATAAACCGGGCAGGAATTACCCCTCTAACTAAAATTTCGTTGTCACGCTTCGCCCAGTTTCGGTGCTTGTTTTTAGCCATCTCACTAAAGCCCTGCGCATCATCAATAGCTTTCAGAATGTCTGGAAGCTCAAGTATTTGAGCTTCTACCTGATTTGCCATCTTGGCTTGCTTCAAGGCATCTAGGTCCAGCCTTACTATGTAGTCACCATATTTGGTGATAACGCTACCATTTTCAGCACTGAAACTAGTAAATGGGCTATTGCTCTTGCAATTCTTGTTCCAGCCACCATCGAGGTGATGGCAGACAGTCATATCGACGCCTTTGTACTTGCCGTCTGGATTTGCCGGGACAAGGTCACCGGCGTCATTTATGTGAGACTTTCTCCAGCCCTTAGGATGGAGATCAGAATAAGGGTCATGGTCTCGCCGGAAAGCCGAACCGGCAAGGGACTTGTCTCCCTCTGCCTCCATCATCAGATGCGTTATGGGCTTGTCTTGCGAGCGGCCAAACTCTTTTGAAAACTTCACTTTGCCGCCGCCAGGCAGAGCCATCTCAGGCGCGGTCAATCCACTCACTATTTCATCAATGTATTTGGCAGCCTTAGAACCGGCAAATTTGGCATCCTGGCTCATGCCTTTCAAGTCGGTAGCAACCTGCTTGCCGACTCCTTTGACGGCACTTACAGCGCCCCGGCCACCATTACCAGCCTCAAGTGCCGTAGCATCCAGAAGCCCAGTGAAGGACTTGGCTCCTCCTAGCGCCTTGGCACCACCGGCTCCAATCAAGCCATCTGCTGCCATCTCGGTTATCAGCTTGTACTTAATTCTTTCTTGTTCTCTGGGAGGAAGATCGCTCCAGCGGTCATTGAGCGCGGCCCCGGCGGCCGCAATCTGCCTGAATGGCAGAGAATAGTCTCCTGAAGCGCCGGTATCAAATAGGCACTTATCTGCGGCGGCAAACAGCCTTATCCCTTCAAAAGTGGCAGTGCCCAGGTCTTTTCCTAACTTCTCAGCGATTTCGCCAGCAACTTTTTTGTCATTCCAGAGAATAGCGCCGCCAAAATCAACAACTGTGGCGACACTGGTAAAGGCAGAACCAATGCCCTCTACTGAGCCTATTAACCGCCCCCAGGACCTCTCATTTTCGTCATGCTGGTACTGCTCGAACCCAGCAGCAAAACCGGCACTCAAAACTGATATCTGTCTGTCTAATGGTAGTTTCCCTAACTGACTAAAAGCCTGCTCCAAGTCACTACCCAAGTGGTTTTCGCTCACTCCAGCTTTGAGCATGTCGCCGGCGCTGGCAGAGATCGAATTTTCTTCCCGCCGGCGGATAGATGCCGCCATTTCAGGTGACACTTCTGTTGCCTGGGATAAGGCTAACTGTCTGTATTTGTCCTTATCTTGACCAGGCGGAAGTGACTGCGCGTGCTCTCTTAAAGCTAAAATAGGTTCGAGGACGGGCGTTGTTTTGACCGCCTCTCGCATCTCTTCAATAGTCTCAGACTGAGCCTCAAGAGCGGCTTTTCTTTGACTTTGTAAAAGCTCGGCTTCCGTTAGCTTGTTTGTTCTTGAAGTGGATTTTTCACCATAGGAAATTTCGACACTCTGCTCTTGGTCAGACAGATCGATACCAGAATAGCGCCTGAGTGAGCCGTCCGACTGGTTCGTGCGCAGTCTTTCAGCCGATACAATGTCAGCCTTGCCAGAATTTCTAGCGTTCTGGGCATCAGGACTTTGCAGCACCACTTCTGGGGCCTTAGGTAAATGCTCGCTTTTGTCGCTCTCTTTCTTGTCGGACATACAGGTCCTGGATGAGGTTTTTCCATTGTATCAATCGGTTTCTTAAGGCTTCTGTTCTGGCGACTCGCCCTGGTTTGTTACTGGAGCTGCTTCTGCTTGCTTTAACCCTTTGCCGAGAATTCCATCGAGGTTATTGATGCAGCGTTTGGTCATGGGGTGATGGGCGCCAAAAACCTTAGTAGCAATTGCACATGCTTCTACAGCAGTTCGTTTTGCCTCGTCATTCTTATTCTCCTGACTATAAGTGGTGGCTAAATTATTCAAGCAGATTGCCGCATCAGCACTAAAATGCCCATGATATTTTTCAATCAGGACAAATGCCTTGCGCTGCATCTCTTCGGCTTCAGAAAGCCGTTCTGTCCGGCTATAGAGCATACCGATATTGTCGAGCAGGCTGGCCATCGCCACACTCGATGCACCCTCTGTTTTTTCGATTGTGGTTTTGGCGCTATTGAGTAAAGGCTCAGCCTTGGCGTAGTCCTTCATCCCAATATAGGCTTCTGCCAGGTTCATCTGGCAATAGGCAGTGTCTTTGTTGTTATCTCCGGAAAGCTTGCGGTAAAGGTTATAAGCCAATTGATGCTCAGCAACCGCTTTGTCGTATTGCTTCTCTTCCTGATAAACCAGACCAAGGTTGTCGTGAATAGTGGCAGCATCTTGCGTTGCTTGGAGTTTCGGTCCTAGCACTGCTAAAGCCTCTTTGTACGTCTGTTCACTCTCAGCGTACTTACCTGCCTTTTTATACATTTTAGCCAGGGCATTTAGGCTGACCGTTATATCAGCAGGCGGTTCGTGAGTCGCTTTGTTGAGTTCGACTACCTGCCTGCCATATTGCGCGGCTTCGGTGTATTGCCTCAATTGGTTATAGACACTAGCAATAATCTTGAGGCTCGCATCTAACTTATCAGTGCCACTTTTGCCTGGAATTTTTCTAGCACAGGCCTCAGAAAGCTTGAAATAGTACAAAGCTCTAGCAAGGTCATGCTTGTGCACACTTGCATTGCCAGCCATTAAGTAAACTTGCCACCCTTTAAGGGGATCAACATTTTGCATTGACTGAGCGGGGCTTGCTGCCTTTTGTGCAAAGGCAGGCAATAGCAAAGCCGCTTCACTGGAGAGGGCTAAAATAGCCGCCAGTGAAAGTCCTGAAAGAACTCGTTTTCTCACAATAAAACTTCCTTCTATTTTGAAATAGCTGTGCCGTTACGGCTTCCGGTAGATTCCTGAAATCAAGGCAGCGCCTAATTGATAGTGACAAGTCCCATCTTCGATAGCCACAGAATAGATAGAAGCAACTCTTTACCTCTGTCTGAATTAAACTGCTTAGTCAAATCAGAAACGGTAGCCGTGTTCTTGCCTTCAAGCAAATCCAACACCATACGCAACTCTTCTGGTGCCAACAACATCGACTTAGCTATGGAAGCAACCGACAGAGGCTCAAGAGTGGCTAATAAGCTACTAGCCTCGTCTTTCGAGCTATCAAGCCTCACTTTGGATGTCGGAGAAAGTGTACTGGTTGCATAGTCGGCAAAGGCTATCGATGTGTCTAAGCGTGTCGGATATGAAGCAATAGAGTTGTTTTCCGGCGCGAAAGTCACTTCGGCGTTTTTGCGCAACTTGGCGAGTTCTGACAGCAAATATTGATACTGCCCAATAATACCTGGCCCGGCAAACTTTGCCACAACCGTCGCTTTGGCGCTTTTCCCAAGCTCCGCTCGCTTACTTGCGTCAGTAGCGAGCACGGTATATGCCTGGGCACACTTAGCGACATTAGTAGAGACAAACTGGCTAGCTAAGCCAACATGATTTCTGTAATCCAGTAAAGACAGCGAACTTAAAAGAGCAAACTCGTTTGTCAGACCTGGTACTGGTCCAACAGTTGGAATTAACATCCCGTTTTTGTCATCTTCGACTATTTCGCGGTGGAAACCCCAATCGCTCACCACTACCGGCAATTCATGAGCCATCGCCTCTAACACTGATAGCCCAAAACTCTCTTGCGCGTTATCATTCAGCTCAGTGTAAATATCTGCGGCGGACCAAGCCGTTTTCATGTCTTCTAGATTTTGACCATCAAGAATATGGACACTTAATTTCGGCGCTAATTCCGTAGCAGCTTGTAGGTACTGCTCTCTTGCTTCATTTGATTCAAACCAACCAGCCATTAGTAGATGCATCTTCTTGCCAGTCTCAATGGCGGATCTTTGCAAAGCCAAAAACATCGGCACGGGTGATGCTTTCGTTAGACAACTGAATCTTCCGGCGGTAAGCACCAATATGTCATCATCGTTCAATTGAAGCTTTGTGCGGAGGTCTGCCCGTCCTTGCTTCTCACTGGTCTCGGGGATTCTGACAAACGGGTGAATTACAGGCAACTGTAATCCTAGCTTGATTTTTTCAGGAGTCTTAAAGCGCTCGGCAAGGTAGTCTCCATATGTAGAAAGCTCTCGCAGAACCG
>WBZM01001725.1_pt2 | contig 11842 bp, 9 predicted proteins | sample 5204271 | NCBI WGS metagenome assembly WBZM01 (sample SAMN12344346, study PRJNA552823) | activated sludge metagenome | biome: Activated sludge suspended growth; feature: Nitrification reactor; material: Wastewater; isolation source: activated sludge from nitrification reactor of wastewater treatment...
TTTACGTCGCCGTGCTCGGTGCCCTGAAGTTCGGTGCGGTGGTTTCGCCGTTGTTCCAGGCCTTCGGGCCGGAGCCGGTGCGCGCGCGCATCGCGCAGGGGCAGGGCCGCGTGCTGGTCACCACCGCCAGCGCCTACCGGCGTAAGGTGGCGCCGCTGCGCGCCGCGCTGCCGTCTTTGCAGCATATTGTGGTGGTCAATGATCTCGGCGGCGGTGGCCGCGGAGAAGGCAGGAGCAACGAAGCGGCTGACAGGGTCGTGGCGGAGATTCTCCAGGCCGGCGGGGAAGCCGCAGCCAACTACGATTCCGTGGAGGATGGCGCGTCGATCATCCGGACGGCGATGGAGACTTTCGGCCGGGTCGACGTGGTGATCAACAACGCCGGCATACTGCGCGATGCCAGTTTTGCCAAGATGACTCCGGAAGACTGGGACCTGATCTACAAGGTACACGTCTACGGTGCCTACAGCGTCACCAAGGCAGCCTGGCCGATCATGTCAGAGCAGGGTTTCGGCCGCATCGTCAATACGGCCTCTGCCGCCGGCATCTACGGGAACTTTGGGCAGGCCAATTACGCCTGCGCCAAGCAAGGCTTGGTCGGGTTGAGCAATACGCTCGCCATCGAGGGCGCCAGGAAGGGCATCAATGTCAATGTCGTCGCCCCCGTGGCGGGGTCTCGTCTGACCGAAACCATTCTCCCCAAGGCAGCGACCGAGGCACTCAAGCCCGGACTGGTGACGCCGCTCGTCATGTGCCTCTGCGCCGAGAGCAGCGAGGAAACGGGTTCGCTGTTTGAAGTGGGCGCAGGCTGGATTTCCAAGCTTCGGTGGGAGCGCACCAAGGGCGTCTGCTTCTCGCCGAGTGACACCCTGTCTCCCGAGCGGGTCAGGGCTGCCTGGGACCGGATTGGCGACTTCACCGACGCGGATCATCCAGTCTCGGTCCAGGATACCTTCGGGCGGATTTTCGACAACCTCGGAATCAAGTTGTAGCTCGAGGGAAGACCGATGACCAATGCATATGTGGCCGGTGTCGACATGGTCAAGTTCGCCAAGCCGGGACAGCACCGGCCATACCGCGAGATGGCCTCCCGCGCGATCCTTGGCGCAATCGGGGAAGCCGGCATCGATGCGTCACTGATCGAGCAGGCCTATGGCGGCTACATCTATGGCGACTCGACCTGTGCGCAGCATGCGGTCTACAGCGCCTTCATGAGCGGCATTCCCGTCATCAACGTCAACAACAACTGCTCCTCCGGATCCACCGCATTGTTTCTCGCGAGGCAGGCAGTGCAGTCGGGTGCCGCAGAATGCGTTCTGGCCTTCGGCTTCGAGGAGATGCAGCCCGGTGCCCTGAGTTCGCATTGGGACGACAGGGAGTCACCTTGTGACGATTTCATCAAGGTGCTGGATGATGCGGGCTATCCCGAGGCGCCATTCGCCCTGCGCTGCTTCGGTGCCGCCGGGCATCACTACATGGAAAAATACGGTGTGAAGCCGGATATTTTCGCCAAGGTTGCCGTCAAGACGCGGAGTCATGCGGTCGTCAACCCACTTGCGCTGTTCACCAGGACGCTTTCGGTTGAGGAGGTGCTGAATTCCCCGGTGGTCTACCTCGAATACCTGACCAAGCTGATGTGCTGCCCGCCGACCTGCGGCGCCGGTGCGGCGGTGATCTGCAGCAGGGCATTCGCCAGGCGACACGGTATCCAGGATGCGGTGGAAATCGTTGGGCAGGCGATGGCCACCGATACGCCGGCAACTTGGGACAATGCCATCAATCTGGTTGGTGCGGACATGACCCGCCGCGCGTCCGTGGCTGTGTATGAGCAGTCCGGCATTGGCGTGGACGACGTCGACGTGGTCGAGCTCCATGACTGCTTCACTACCAATGAGGTCATTACGTACGAGGGCCTTGGGCTGTGCGGGGAGGGTGAGGCAGAGGGCTTCGTTGCTGCCGGTGACAATACCCATGGGGGCCGGTTCGTCGTCAATCCTTCAGGCGGGTTGATGTCCAAGGGTCATCCCATAGGAGCCACAGGCCTGGCCCAGTGCTATGAGCTGGTCCACCAGTTGCGTGGTACTGCCGATCAACGTCAGGTGGCGAATGCGAGAATCGGCCTGCAGCACAACCTTGGCCTCGGTGGCGCGGCGGTAGTCACCATGTACAGGAGGGTCTGATGCTGGACCGGAGCAAGATCGGCCACGAATTCCCCGCATTCACGGTCGAGATCGAGAAAGGACGGCTGCGTTTCTTCGCCAAGGCCGTTGGCGAGACCAATCCAATCTATACGGATGAGTCCTCTGCGCGAGCAGCGGGGCATCCCACCATTCCCGCGCCGCCCACCTTCATGTTCTGCGTTGATCTCGACAGCCCCGAGTTTCTGCCCGCCGTCAGGCTGCTGAACCTCGACATGGGCCGAATGCTGCACGGTACCCAGGAGTTCAGCTACTTTGGCCAGATCTACGCCGGAGACAGAATTACCCAGCGGTCCAGGATCGTTGACATCTACGACAAGAAAGGTGGCGCGCTCGAGTTTGTCGTCCAGGAGAACAGCTACACCAACCAGGACGGCGATCTGGTGGGCAAAGCCCTTCAAACACTCGTCTATCGCAACTGATGTCAGGAATCCTGATATGACACAGATAACCCCCGGGACCGAGATTCCCCCTCTGGTGCTTCCGCCGATCAATAGGACGGTCCTGGCGCTGTTCGCAGGTGCATCCGGCGACCACAACCCAGTTCACATCGATATCGACTTTGCCCGGAGTGCTGGAATGCCGGATGTCATTGCCCACGGCATGCTGTCCATGGCCTACCTGGGGCGAATGCTGACCGACTGGCAACCTCAGGCAAGACTCAGGAAGTTCAGCAGTCGCTTTGCCGCAATCACTCACGTGCATGACGTCATTGCCTGCCAGGGCAAGGTGGTGGAGATCATCGAAGATAACGGTGAGTCCCTGGCGCGATGCGAGATTCAGGCCGCGAAGGTCGACGGAGAACAGACGCTGATCGGCGAAGCCCTGGTGGCGCTGTAGGCAGGCGGGCGAATGGCATCGAACGCAAACATCGCGCGATCGATCATGCGGACGATCGGGAGGGGAACGTGAGCGACGAGCTGGAGCTGTTCAGGACAAACGTCCGACGTTTCATAGAGAAGGAAATCCTGCCGAATTATGAAGACTGGGAAGATGCCGGGATATTTCCGCGCGAACTGTGGAACAGGCTGGGTGAACAGGGGTTGCTGGGCGTCGATCTGCCCGAGGCACATGGCGGACACGGCGCGAGTTTCCTGTATTCCATGGTGGTCCTGGAAGAACTCGCCCGTGCCAGTTGTCTGGCTATCGGGGGTCCTGTGGCAGTGCACTCCGATGTCGTGGCCCACTACATCCTGAACCGCGGCACCAGGGAGCAGAAGACGACCTACCTGCCGAGAATGGTCAGCGGTGAATGCATTGGCGCTGTTGCCATGACCGAGCCCGGTGCTGGCAGCGATCTGCAAGGCGTACGCACGACAGCCAGACGGGACGGTGGTGACTTCATCATCAATGGATCCAAGACCTTCATCACCAATGGCCAGCACTGCGATGTAATCATCGTCGTGGCCCGCACGAACCTGGAGGTGTCAGGCGCCAGGGGCACGACCTTGTTCGTGGTTGATGCGTCGACCCCGGGATTTCATCGAGGCCGAAACCTGAAGAAAGTCGGCCTCCATGCCAGCGACACCTCCGAACTCTTCTTTGAGGATGTTCGGGTGCCCGCCAGCGCGATTCTCGGGGAACTCGACCAGGGCTTCAAAGTACTCATGGGTGAACTGCGGCGGGAACGCCTGGCGCTTGCGGTGGGTGCCGTGGCCGCTTCGGAAGGCCTGCTGGCCGAGACAATCCGCTACGTCAAGGAGCGCCGGGCATTCGGCGCTCCACTCGCTGACCTGCAGAACACGCGCTTCAAGCTGGCGGAGGTTGCTACCGACGTGCGCATACACAGGTCATTTGTGGAAGAGTGCAAGCAGTTGTTCATGGCAGACAAACTGGATGCGGCGACAGTGAGCATGGCCAAGCTGTCGACGACCGAGATGCAGGGGAGGGTAGCCGACGCCTGTCTGCAGTTGCACGGCGGCTATGGGTTCATGCGCGAGTACATCGTATCGAGGGCCTACGTCGACGCCCGGGCGCAGCGCATTTACGGTGGAACCAGCGAAATCATGAAGGACCTGATCAGTCGCGGCGTGCTCTCGTAGGCAGGCTGCGGGTGCGGTAGCCCGGTCTGCCGGCTTTTCTGATCGCAGCATCCCGGAACTCGGCTGGTGTCGAACCGGTCCATCTCTTGAAAGCCCTGCTGAACGCGGCCGCTGCGCTGAATCCGCTGCGCTCGGACACCGTCTCAACGGGGATCTCCGGGTTGCAGAGCAGGCGCTTGGCCGTGTCGCTGCGGATGGTGTCCTTTATCTTCTGGTACGAGGTGTCCTCCTCGGCAAGACGTTTACGTACCACTTGCGGGCTCATGTAGAGTCGCGCACAAATCGACTCGAATGGGGGGAAGGCGGAAGAGTCCTTCAGAACCCTGCGCAACTCAGCCTTCAGGTGTGCCTGTACGCTGGAATTGCGCCCAGGCAGATACAAGAGGTCCGCTGGAGAATCGCGCAGCCAGATCTCCAGCTCGGCAGCAGTCCGGGACACCGGCTTCTGCAGGTAGCGGCAGTGGAAGTCAAATCCGCAGGCTGGCTGATCGAATGCGATGTCACAGTGAAAGAGCTCGCTGTACAAATGGGCATGACCCGGCGCCGGGTAAGAGAAGTAAGCTCTGTTCAACTGGATCGATTCGTCGATGACCCAGCTCGGAAACCGGTGCCAGACCACCGTCATGAACTCCACCAGAAACCGGTCGGGGTCTGCATTCCCCACATATACGTGGGGGGTCAGGGAAACCGAGTGATCGCCGATTGCTATGTCGAAGCCAGCCGCCCCCGGTGCCAGGTACGAGAGGATGCGCCTGCCGCGCCGGAGCAGGTCGCCCAGCGTATCCGCACCCAGCATGAACTCGCATGCTAGGGCCCATGTGCCAATTCTGAGCGGTGCAGGGCCAAAACCCATCTCATTGTTTGTCTCCAGCCACATCCGCTTGATCAGGGCCGTCATGAGATCGTTGTCGATCCATTGGTCTTCCGCTTCGGAAAGCTCCCTGGGGATGCCTACGTCGTCAAGCATGCGGGCGGTGTCCAGGCCAAGCAATCGTGCCTGCCTGATCAGCACTGCGACAAAATGCGTAGAACTCCTTCTCTGTGTCGTCACACGCGGACGAGCGGCTACTTGCCTGCGTCCAATTCGTGTCGCCGAGGCCAGCATCGAACGAACCCTATGTTCTCCGGGGCAGAATCGGGTGGGGGTCGGACATGGTCACGGCTGTCGTAGCCATCTCCGCATGGATTCGTGGCCCCTGGCGGGGTGATTGAACTGCCCCCGACTTCCCGTCAGGCAGAAATACCAGCCACACCGTCGGTACACCTCGGCTTGATACACTCAGCTCCTGGCGCAGTTCCAACGTCCCTCGAAACCGCGTGACCTGGCCACGGCCGAGCGGCAGCCGCTCCCTGCATTGATCATTGCCCGCTTGCCCCGGTGCGTCAAGGCGATTGTCGATCGCTTCCCCAGGATCGCCTTGCGACCATCCCGAGCAAGCCCGATCACGATCTGCAGGGCGTCGAAGCCGGCGGCCTGCGAGTGACAGACGGTGCTTCCTGTGCGCGCCACAAGTCTTGCGGCTCGCGGCGGCGCAGCCGCACTCCGTCCTGACACGCGACACCGCGATCCAGCACGTCGACCCGCGGCGGTCATGAGGTCGACAAAGATCTCGACGCCGAAGTCGAGCCTGTGTCCCCTGGTGGTCGCGTGAATGATCCCGTCGACCCCGAGCAGCCGCCCGCCATGGTGGCTTCCCTTAGGTTCGCGCAAGTCCGCGAGAGTCGAATAGAAATGATCATTCTGATCGAGCATTCCAGTCATGGACGTCCGAAATATCGGGAAATAAGCTCGATGCCGTGTTCGCTGGTTGTCCCTGCCCGTGTTTCCGCGCGGGAGTGCTCCGCTTGGTGATTCCAGTCGCGTCGCTGACGTCCAACAGGCAATCCCCAAGAGTGAATGATGTTTCGTTCAAACAACGATAGGAAGCGAAGCCATGCATACCAGGTCGAGAAGTAAGCCTGTGCTCCTGGGGACTTTGGCTGCCACTGGGCTGAGCGCACTTCCATCCATGCCTGCTGTCGCCGACCAGGTACTGGAAGAGGTGATCGTGACGGCTCAGAAGCGTTCGGAGAGCCTGCAGGATGTGCCAGTCGCAATCTCCGCGTTCACCGGTGAAACGCTGGAGGATCTGGGTGTCGACAACATCAAGGACATACAGGCGGTCACACCAAACTTCGTACTCGGTAATACGGGCGCCGTCGCCCAGCCCTACCTGCGCGGTATCGGATCGCGGTTCTCGAACATGGGGCTGGAGCCCAGCATTGCGGTCTACATCGATGATCGCTATGTCAACCGACCTGCCGCCACCCTCTTCGAAATGGCCGACGTCGAGCGGCTCGAGATCCTGAAAGGCCCGCAGGGAACACTGTACGGCCGGAATGCATCGGGCGGTGCCGTCCGGATCGTGACCAAGGCGCCAACGGACGAGTTCGAGGCCTCGATCCGGGCGGGTTACGGCAACTACAACAGCACGAGTCTCAGCGGCACGCTCAACGTGCCGTTGTCCGATACAGTCAGGACCCGACTTTCCGCCATCACCAAACAGCGGGACGGGTACGCAGACAACCTCTCGTCACTTGGAGTGGACGAACTGGATGATCGAGATTTTCAGGCCTTCCGCGGCAAGTTGCAGTGGGACATGACGAGCGATGCCTCGATGACGCTGTCACTGGACTACTTTCAGCAGGATGACAACAACGGCAACGACGTGGTCGCCCTTCCGCCCTACGAGAAAAACGCAGGCATAGCTCGGGGCGGGGTGACAGGCACCGCCCCGGGCAAGGTCGCTACTGCCATCGACGAAACCATCGAGATCGACGAATTCTCCGGTCAACTGCGCTTCGACGTCGGGTTCGGGAGCTTCGATATCGCGGCGATCACAACCTATTCAAATTTCGACTCCCCTGTTCGCAATAACGATGGTGACGGTACCAGCACGGCCGTACTCGATTCAAAGTCGTCGTTTGAATTCGACGAAACGTACTCCCAGGAACTGCAATTCCTGTCCAGCAATCAAAGTGATCTGGAGTGGCTGGCGGGACTCTACTACTACCGGCAGAAGGGTCGCGTCAATGTAAAGGTCGATGTCGGCGCACCCCTGCTGGCATCGCTACAGAATCAAGCGGTCGAAACGGAAGCCTGGTCCATCTTCGGACAGGCGACCTGGCACATGAACGACGCATGGGCATTGACCCTGGGTGGGCGCTGGAACGACGAACGGAAAGAGGTGTCCCTGACCAGTGAGCCAGGCACGATTCCGATCGGCGGCACGGCCGGCAGGCTTCCATTCGAAGATGACGAGAGCTGGTCGGAATTCACGCCCAAGGTAACGCTTCAACACGAAGCTGATTACGGCATGGCGTACTTGACCTACGCTCGTGGGTTCAAGAGCGGTGGCTTCAACTATCCCGCCGTGGGTAATGAGCCCCTCGATCCGGAAATCCTGGAAATGTACGAGTTGGGATTCAAGGCGGATCTTCTGCAGAAGACCATGCAGTTGAATGCTGCCGTGTTCTACTACGACTACAAGGACCTCCAGGTCACCCGTGCGGGTTCGGGCTCGGGAGGGGGGCTCACGCTCACGACCGAAAATGCCGCCGACGCAAACGTGTCGGGCGCAGAGATCGACCTGAACTGGCTCGCAACCGACTATCTGAGCCTGAGCGCCGGCGTTGGATTCATGTCCAGCGAATACAAGGACTATGACGCCAGCGCCAAGGACTTTCGCGCCACAGGCGCCGGTATGATCGACGTTGCCTTCGATGCCAGGGGCGAATCGCTGCTGCGGGCGCCGGACGTTTCCGCCTACTTCTCTGCCAAGTACGAATTCCCCGTGGGTGAGGCGACCGTTCCCGTCGTGCTGACCTATTCTTACAAGGGCGCATACGACTTCGACTTCATTGCAAGTGAGCAGACGAAGGCGCTGAGACAGGATGCCTACGGCCTGCTCAGTGCACGAATCAGTTACCAACCGCCCGGCAGGAAGTGGAGTGTTGCGCTGTGGGGCAACAACCTGACGGATGAGCAGTACTTTGACGATATCGTGGCAAATGCCGCAGGCATTCGAGGCTCCTACGGAGTACCCAGAACCTACGGAGTGGAGGCGACCTACGATTTCCATTAGCCGTCGATTCAGCTTCGGCGGGCGTCGGACGTGGTGGCGAAACTGCCCGCGGGCATGAGCGTTCCAAGCACCGGGCAGGGGCAGGCGGCGAGCAGCCACTCCAGAACCGTCATTGGCTTGAAATGGCGCTTCCTCGGTACCGACCATCGCGGTACGCGGCGGCCTGATAGGCGAGGACTCATCATGCAAAGACGCAGACTTGTCGCCCGGTCGGGAGACGCGTTGACGGTGGCCGTTGCGTCGACGGTCCTTGGTCGCGCCGCGGCCCTGGTTCTCTGCGGGCTCGCGGCGATGCCGTCCGTCGGCGCCGGTCGACTGGAGGGTCCGATGCCGTCGACCTGCTTCTGGTACGGGCCGTATGTGAAGGAGAATCCGGAACTCAATATCGGCTTCCCCGACACCGGGGCCGTGTACTGGTCCTCAAGAATGTCGCTGCCAGAGGGTGCGCGGGTCGTGCTCCGCGGTGCTTTTGCCCATGCCCGCTATCAGTCCCTGAGTGCCTATCGCGCCGACGGCAGCGCTCTCGACGGGCTGCGCGACACGTCGATCGTGCCGGCCGAGGGATCCCGCAACCCATTCCTGCCAGACAATCGAAGTACCGGCAGGAACGGGCGCCTGTTCACCGTGGAGGTGGTTGACAAGGCAGTGCCGGCGACCGGGCGCAGACAAAACACTCTATACGCCGCATCCGGCACGAGCGGTCGCCAGATTCTGTTCCTGCGCATCTACGTGCCGGACGAGGGCCGTGATCTCACGGGAGGCGTCGGACTGCCGATTCCCGAACTGCACCTGGCCGACGGGACTGTCCTGCAAGGCGAGGCAGTGTGCTCGGCCCTCGGCATCAACCATTCCGTGGTTCCGATTCCGTTCCTGACGCCGGCGCAGTACGGCGCATTGCGTGACAAGCAAGGCGCTCCGTCCGGATTCCCGGCGCGGAATCCACCGGAGTTCCTCGCCTTCTACAACCCCCAGCTGCGCAGTCGCTGTCTTTTCAGCCTGAACCCGAAATCTGACTGCTACCCGACGACACGCCCCGAGCGCGCAGGCGGGATGTATCCGAACCTCGACAGCAGCTACATGACCCTCTACGCCAGTCGCCTGTTCGGCGAGGTGCTCGTCCTGAGGGGCAAGCTACCGACGACCCCGCTCACGTATCGGCGCAACTCAGGTGGGCAGAGGACACAGCTGCGGTACTGGTCGATCTGCCAAACCGAGGGTCTGGCCACGACGGCGACGGAGGGCTGCCTCTACGACGAACAGATTCCGCTAGACGGGGATCGCAACTACGTCATCGTGACGAGCCTGTTGGGCGATCGTCCTGCCAATGCCAGCACGGCTTGCGGCGTGGGCTATCTGCCCTGGCCGCCGGATGGCGATGGAGCGGGGCATCGCGACGACTCCTACATATTTGTCCGCAACATGCTTCCTGCCGACGATTTCCGCCATGCGATCCAGAACACGCGGATTCCCGGAGACGAAGCCGAAGTTCTCGGACCTTACCTGCCGCGTGCAGAGTACATGAGCACCAGAGACTTCGAAGCGCTGGGTTGCAGGCAGCGAGTGAGCCCTGACCTTCCCGTGTCGGTTCGCTGAGGACAGATGGCATGTCGATACCTACCAGCAGGCCATGGCTCCGGCACTACGACGCGCATGTGGGCGAGAGCATTCCCTACCATGCGGGTTCGTTCATGGAGTTGCTGGACGCCGGCATGTACGCGAATCCAGGCAACGCTGCCTACCATTACCTGGGCACCACTGGAACCTTTGGCCAGCTCAACGACATGGCTGACCGCTTCGCAGCGTTCCTGATCGACAAAGGCTGTGCGAAGGGGGATGTCGTGGGCATTCACCTGCCCAACATGCCTCAATTTCTGGTCGCCATTGTCGGCTCGCTCCGAGCCGGCTGCATCGTGTCTGGGGTTTCGCCCCTCCTGACACCCCGGGAGCTGCGTTACCAGCTGACGCATTCCAGGGTCAGGGTTCTGGTCACGCTTGACACCTTCTTTGAAGGCAGGCTGGCCGTCATTGCCGAAGAGCTGAGCCGTCCGCTGCAAATCGTATTTGCCAGCAAGGCAGACCTGATTCCTGGCATTGGGCAACCACCAGGCGAAGCGCCACAGATCGCAGGCATAGGCACCAACCAGCTCGCTCAGGTGCTCGAGCAGTACCCGCCGAAGAGACCCGCGGTTGATTTCGTGCCCGACGATGTATGCGCCGTGCAGTACACAGGAGGCACAACGGGCGCCCCGAAGGGAGTGTGCCTGACGCAGAGCAATTTGCTCTATTGCTGCAGCTTGCTGGCTCACTGGTACGACGCCAACGTCGCTCCGGATACCGCGATCATGGATATCCGGAACCAGGGCGACGTCATGTGCACGGGGTTTCCGTTCTTTCATACCGCTGGGTTGCTCACTGCCATGAGTTCACTGGCGGCGGGCGATGCACAGATTCTCGTGCCTGATCCGAGAAATACCAGCCAGATCTGTGGCGACATGATCAAGCATGGGGTGACCAAGGCCGGATTTGTGCCGACTCTGACCCAGCTTCTGATGGATGACCCGTTGTTCCGGCAGATCGACTTCTCCTCTCTGAAATTCTTCATCTCCGGGGGCGCCCCGATCAGCATTGAACTGCTGAACAGGCTCAAGACCATCGTGCCGGAAGACAGAGTGGTGGAGATATACGGCATGACGGAAACCACAGCCTGTTCCACGATGAACCCCCGTTACGGCACGAAAAAGCTGGGTTCCGTAGGCGTACCGGTGCCCAATGCCAAGGTAAAGATCGTGAGCACGGAAGACCGCATTACCGAGGTACCTGTCGGCGAGTCGGGTGAATTCATCATCAGCGGCCCCATGGTGATGAAAGAGTATCTGCGCAACCCCGAGGCCACGAGGGAATCCACGATCGAGATTGATGGCGACGCATACCTGCTCACCGGTGATGTGCTGCGCATGGACGAAGACGGGTACTTGTATGTGACCGACCGTTCGAAGGACATGATGCTGGTCGGCGGTTACAACGTGTACTCCAGAGAAATCGAAGACGTGCTCTATGAAATCGAAGAGATTGAGTGCTGTGCCGTCGTTGGCTCCCCCAATCCCGAGCGTCAGGGTAGCGACCTCGTGACCGCGGTGATTCAGCTGAGGAAAGGTGACGAGTGCCGCAAAGAGGAAGTCATGGGGAAAGTCTCGGCACTGTGTCGCGCCAAACTGGCGCCCTACAAGCAGCCCAAGATTGTGGAGTTCACTACGACGATTCCAGTGACCTCCGTCGGCAAGGTTGACAAGAAGGCAATAAGGCAGCAGTACAGTCGGGGCCCGTCAGGGATGCCGGTCGACGAATCGAGCCCTGTCGGAGTCGGCACTTTCCGTTCCTGATGAACTACATCTGCACATCGATTCGTCTCGGTCACTTCGCTCGTCGGTCACTGGTGGCCACCCAGACCCCGCATCTGTGGCCGGACCAGATTCCCCCA
>WBZM01003646.1_pt1 | contig 11840 bp, 9 predicted proteins | sample 5204271 | NCBI WGS metagenome assembly WBZM01 (sample SAMN12344346, study PRJNA552823) | activated sludge metagenome | biome: Activated sludge suspended growth; feature: Nitrification reactor; material: Wastewater; isolation source: activated sludge from nitrification reactor of wastewater treatment...
AACAGCGGACTCACTTTGAGGTCGGCCAACTCAGGCTGCTTCTTGAGTGCCTCGACGAACTCCAGAGTCCCGGTCACATCGACGCTGACCCACTCGGTCACATGGGGTGCGGTGAAGGCCGAGGCGACCATGGCTTCGGCCATCACTTTGCGCACACCCTTGATCGGTTCGCGCCATTCGCGGGCGCTGTCGTCGACGGGGCTGGATGAGCCATCGGAGCCAACTCGTATGACGTCCTCGCGGGTGACCACCCCGCCTTCACCCGACCCAACCAAAGTACTCAAGTCAATCCCCATCGAGCGGGCCAAGAACCGCACCGGTGGCTTGGCCAACGGTCGGGCCACTATGGCGGGTTCAGGATCGGGTTCAGCGACGACCGGTTCGGGTGCAGGGGCGGCTGCCGCCGCCGTACGACGAGCCCGCCGAGTCACCACATCAGCCTTTGGCCCATAGCCCACGAGCGTCGCGTTGCCTTCGGGCGGGATATTGGTGTCGATCGGTTCGTGCGCCGAGCCAGCCGCGCCGATCCGGATGATCGGGGTGCCCACTGCGACGGTGCTGCCCTCGGCCACAAGCAGCGCCGCCACCTCACCGGCGTAGGGCGAGGGCAACTCAACCAGCGATTTGGCGGTCTCGATCTCAACGACAACATCGTTGATCGCGACCGTGTCACCGACCTGGACCTTCCAGGAGATGATCTCGGCTTCGGTGAGGCCTTCGCCGACGTCGGGCAACAAATACTCGGGCAACGCTCCTCCTGAACTTAGAACGCAAACGTGCGGTCGACCGCGTCGAGCACCCGATCGAGATCGGGCAGCCAGTGCTCCTCGATCCGCGCGGGCGGATAGGGGGTGTCGAAGCCACCGACTCGCAAAACCGGCGCTTCGAGGGAGTAGAAGCACTGTTCGGTGATCCGGGCGGCGATTTCTGAGCCCATGCCGAGATTCACATGGGCTTCATGTACGACGACAGCCCGGCCGGTTCGGCGTACCGAGCTATAAACCGGACCGAGGTCGAGCGGTGAGAGAGTGCGCAGATCGATCACCTCGAGCGATCGCCCCTCCTGCTCAGCCGCGGTCGCGGCGGTGAGGCAGGTCTTCACCGTCGGTCCGTAGGTGACCAAAGTGGCGTCGGTGCCAGCTCGGACCACTCGCGTCTGAAACAGCGGATCGGGGGTAGCTTCGAGGTCAATCTCGACCTTCTCGCCGTGATACTGCCGCTTGGGCTCGAAGAAGATCACCGGGTCGTCGTGGGCGATCGCCTGTTGAATCATCCAGTAGCCGTCGATGGGGTTGGAGCAGACCACCACTTTGAGTCCCGGGGTGTGGGCGAACTGTGCTTCTGGTGATTCGGAGTGATGCTCCACTGCACCGATGCCACCGCCAAACGGGATCCTGATCACCATCGGCATCTTGACGTGGCCCTGGGTGCGGAAGTGGAGTTTGGCGACTTGGCTGACGATCTGGTCGTAGGCCGGATAAACGAATCCGTCGAACTGGATCTCACACACCGGTCGATAGCCACGCATGGCCAGTCCGACCGCCGTACCGATGATGCCGGATTCGGCCAGCGGTGAATCGATCACCCGATCTTCGCCGAAGTCCTTCTGTAGTCCGTCGGTGATCCGGAAGACCCCGCCGAGCTTGCCGACGTCTTCGCCCATGATCAGGACCTGGGGGTCGTCTTCCATTGCTTTGCGGAGCCCGGCGTTGAGCGCCTTGGCCAAGGTGAAGGTCATCAGAACGCTCCCGCCACCTGCTGGTGCGCTTGCGCGGCACTGGCTGACAAGGCGTGCTCTTCGTCGGCGAACCCGTCGAGATAGGCAGTGAACTCCTCGCGTTGCTCGACCAGTTCGGGGGTGATCTCGGCGAAGACATCGTCAAAGACCCGCATCGGACTCGGATCTGGCAGCGTCTTGCAGCCCTCTCGCAACCGCACCCCGAGCGCATCGGCCTCGGCATTGACCTCGTCGAAGAAGTCGTGGCTGGTGTCCGTGTGCCGCAGCAGATAAACCCGCACCCGCTCGATCGGATCGCGTAGTTTCCAGCGCTCGACGTCACCAGAGAGGCGATAGCGGGTCGGGTCGTCGGTCGTGGTGTGGGCACCCATGCGATAGGTGTAGGCCTCCACAAAACTAGGCCCATTGCCGCTTCGGGCACGTTTGAGGGCGCGCTGCATGACGGCGTACGTCGCGAGCACGTCGTTGCCGTCGACCCGCACCCCCGGGAAGCCGAACCCAAGTGCTCGTTGATAGAGCGGGATCCGGGTCTGGCGTTCGATCGGTTCGGAGATTGCCCACTGGTTGTTTTGGCAGAAGAACACCACCGGCGCGTTGTAGGAGGCGGCGAAGATGAACGACTCGTTGACGTCACCTTGGCTGCTCGCACCGTCGCCGAAATGGGCCACCACGGCGGCGTCGCGGTCGGGGTCGTCCGTGCCGACCGCCCCATCGCGCTGGATGCCCATCGCATATCCAGTGGCGTGCAAACACTGAGCGCCGATCACGATCGTGTAGGGGGCGAAGTTGTGGACACCGGGGTCCCAGGCCCCTTGGTCGACGCCGCGAAACAGCGCCAGAAGCCGCAGCGGATCGACACCACGCATCCAGGCCACGCCGTGTTCGCGATAGGTCGGAAAGACGTAGTCCTGCTTGCGCAGCGCCGCACCGGCGCCTACTTGGGCGGCCTCTTGGCCAAGCAGTTGCGCCCACAGGCCGAGCTCGCCATGCCGCTGCAGCGCGGTGGCCTCGCTGTCGAGGCGCCGAATCAGCGCCATGTTGCGATAGAACGAGCGGATTGCTTCGGTCTCGGTCTGCCCCTCAGGCGGAGTGAAGGCAAACTCCGGGTGCTCGACCCGCTCGCCCTCCGGGGTGAGGAGCTGGATCAGTTCCGGGCCTGCTTCATAGGTCAAATGGGGACCGAACGTATGACTCATCGAGGCACTCCTGGGGTGATGGAGCAAGCTTGGCGAGGCCGTCGCAGATGCCGACATGGGTGGCGTCGACTCTACGACGATGTGACCCCGAACACATCCGGGATCGAAGTCAACCTAGTCAGAGGTCGACTGATTTGGCCAACTAGCGATCGAGTTAGTCGACGCGGTTGCCGTGCTCGTCGTACTCCACACCCTGGAAGTCAACGTTGCCGCGGGAGTTGACGATCGAGGTGGTCAGGCTGGTGCCGAGGACCCCCTGGCGGTCGAAGACAGTCGCCGTACCGATGGCGATGCCGTCGCTTTCGACGTGATCGACAGCTTCGAGCCCGACCTCCAGGCCGCAGGCCGGACGAGCCAGCGTCAAGGTCACGTCGGCGTTGATGAACTCCACGCCCTTGTCGCCCCAGTTGGTGACCAGGCTGGTGGAGTCGGCGATCCCGGCCACCGCCTGGAACGGCGATGGCACTTCGCCCAGGACCGTGGGCAGAGCGGTCTGCCAGGTCTGTTTGCGCCCGGCATTCTGATGGTGACCGAAGTTGTCCGACCAAGGGGCGTCACTCTTGAAGAACGGCACGCGGGGTTCTTCTGAGGCGGGCACTTGGTCCAGTGGTGGCGGGCTGGGCCGTTCCCCTGAATGCCAGACCACCCCCGATGGGCTCTGGGTCGCTTTGAGGAAAGCGAAGGAAGCGCGCGCCATCGGCACGCCGTCTTGAGTCAACTCCACATCAACCAGTGCGATTCGCGGGCCCTCGCGCACGACTGTGGTCGCGAAGGTGCAATCGGCCAGTGGTACGGCGCGGAACAGGTCGACCGTCATACGGACTGGTCGCAGATCCGCGCGGTGGGTCAACGCGCCCTCGGCGTACCGAGCCAGAGCGCTGCTGATCGCGACACCGTGCATCTGACCACCCGCCCACAAGCTCTGGGCGATCTCGGTCGGGCGCAGCACACCCGGGTCGTCGGTGCGCTTGAAGAAGGCTAGGTCCACATAGGGAGGCTAGCCAGGCACGGTGCCGCGTGGTCTGCCGCTCGACGTGATGCTGGTCTCCTGCTGGTCACCACCGAGCGCGGTGCACGACCTCATCCATTGACCGTCGCGCTCTCCTCGACGGTGAGCCGGAGGCCCCTCCCGGTGTGGGGTAGCCGATTGTGATCGCGCCGATTGGGTCGTGGTCGTCGGGGATGCCGAAGCTCTCGCGCACGGCGCTTTCGCGCTCGGGTGGAATCCCGAAGAAGCAGGCTCCCAAGCCCTCGTCGACGGCGGTGAGCAGGATCAAGAGGCTGGCCATGGCAGCGTCCATGTGCCAAAACGGCATCGGCCATCGGGCCTCGTCGCGATCGGTCCAGCCCTTGTCTGGTTCGGTATAGCGGTCGAGGTAGGCGGCTCGGGAACTCAGCGGAATCACCAGCACCGGCGCGTTCGACATCCCGCGCAGCCAGGCGTCCGGGGCGATGTCGTTGGTCGTCGTGGCTGCCCAGAACCGGCTCACATCCTCGGGCTGGTCGAGCACGAGGAAGGCCCAGCCTTGGCTGAAGCCGGCACTGGGTGCGCGCACGGCGTTGGCGAGTGCCCGATCGACCACTTCCTTCGGGACAGGGGTGGAGGAGTAGTTGCGGACCATGCGGCGGCGTCGTACGACGTCGGCAAACTCCATCGGACACCCCTGGTCGCAGTGCTGCAGTCTCGGATCTCAGACCACCCGGGGCTGCGGTTCATTGACCGCTCAGCATGGCACGGGTGGACTAGGGCGGTGGGCTTTGAGGAGATGTGGCGCGACCTGAGTCCGATTGGACGAGCTGCCTCGGGCGGATACTTCCGACAGCCCTTCACCTCCGCCGAGCGCGAATGCGCGGCGTGGTTCGTCGAGCAGGCCGCACGACGTGGCCTGACGGTGGAGACCGACGGAATCGGCAACATGGTGGCCTGGTGGGGACCCGCCGACGGCCCGGCCGTGGTCACCGGATCCCACCTGGACTCTGTGCTCGATGGCGGGGCGTTCGACGGCCCGCTCGGTGTGGTCTCGGCGTTGGCGGCAGTCGACCTGCTGCGCGCGCGCGGAGTGCAACCAGACAAACGGCTCGGGGTCTCGGTGTTTGTCGAAGAGGAAGGCTCGCGGTTTCCGTTGGCCTGTCTGGGCTCCCGCCTTGCCGTGGGTACGACGACGCCGGATCAGGCCGCGACGATGACCGACCGCGACGGAGTCAGCTTCGAAGCAGCGATGGTCGCGGCCGGGCTCAGCCCCGACCTCGGCCCTAGTCGCTGGCTTCGCGACGTCTCGGCCTTTGTGGAACTGCACGTAGAGCAGGGTCGACACCTCGTGGACGTCGATGAACCGGTGGCGCTGGCCTCCCAGATCTGGCCACACGGTCGCTATCGCTTCGAGTTCACCGGTGAGGCCAACCACGCTGGCACTACGCGGATGGAGGACCGTCGTGACCCGATGCTCAGCTATGCGGTGACCGCGCTGGCGGCCAATAAGCAGGCGCGATTGGCCGGTCAACGAGCCACCTTCGGGCGGGTCGCGGTCGAGCCCAACGGCACCAACGCGATCCCCTCGAAGGTCACTGCGTGGCTGGATGCGCGCTGTGACAGTCCGCAACGTCAGGCTGACCTGGTGGCTGCGATCGAGCGCCAGGCCAGGGAACGCTGCGAGCGTGACGGCACCTCGTTGGTTGTCGTCGCGGAGTCGGTCAGCGCAGCCGTCGAGTTCGACCCCGCCTTGGCGGACCAGATCGGTGGTCACCTTCCGCGGATCCCCACTCAGGCAGGCCACGACGCTGGCATTCTCAGCGCGGCTGGTATTCCGACCGCCATGCTGTTTGTGCGCAATCCGACCGGTGTGTCGCACTCGCCGGCCGAGCATGCCGAACTCCACGACTGCCTGGCTGGTGTCGACGCTCTCGCTGCAGTGCTGGAGGGACTGATTCGGTGAGGCTGCTGCTGGAGAGGGCACTGTTGCCTCACGGGGTCGCCGATGATGTCGAGGTGCTCATCGAGGGCGGCCGCTTTGTCGACGTACGTCCAGGGTTGCGGGATTCGGCGGCCACGCGGGTTGACGGGCTGACCATTCCAGGCCTGGCCAACTGCCACTCCCACGCCTTTCATCGGGCATTGCGCGGTCATACCCAGGCGGAGCGGGGGAGCTTTTGGACCTGGCGGGAGCGGATGTATGCCGTCGCCGAACGGCTCACCCCGGACTCCTACTACGCGCTGGCTCGAGCCACCTATGCCGAGATGGTCAGCACGGGGATCACCACCGTGGGGGAGTTCCACTATTTGCATCATGGTCCCGGCGGCACGGCGTACGACGACCCCAACGCGATGGGCAAGGCATTGATCGCAGCCGCAACTGATGTCGGCTTGCGGATCACCCTGCTCGACACCTGCTATCTGGCCAGCGGCTTCGGCACGCCACCCGAAGGCGTGCAGCAGCGCTACTCCGATGGCACCGCTGAAGCATGGGCTGCGCGAGTAGCGGATCTGAGCGAGTCGCCGACCAGTCGGATCGGAGCAGCGATCCACTCAGTGCGGGCAGTCCCGGCTGATCAACTCAGCACCGTCGTTGCTGCGGCCGACGGCGGGCCGTTGCACGTGCATCTGAGTGAGCAAGTGGCGGAGAACGAGGCATGTCAAGCAGCCCATCGCTGCACACCGACTGAATTGCTGCACGATCACGGAGTTCTCCACAGGGCAACCAGCGCCGTGCATGCAACGCATCTGACCGAGAGTGACATCGACCTGCTCGGCGCCGCGCAGACAACCTCTTGCTTCTGTCCCACCACCGAACGCGACCTCGGTGATGGGATCGGGCCGAGCCGGGCTTTGCATGGCGCGGGCAGTCGGCTCAGCCTCGGCTCCGACAGTCATGCGGTGATCGATCTGTTTGAGGAGATGCGCGCGTTGGAGATGAATGAGCGGCTGCGCACTCAACAGCGCGGGCACTGGTCCGGAGCCGAATTGGTCGCGGCGGCGACTCGTCATGACTCGCTGGGCTGGTCTGACGTCGGGCAGATCGCGATCGGGCAACGGGCCGATCTGGTGAATCTGGCGACGGACTCGCCGACTACCGCTGGCACTGGAGCGTCATACGAGTCGGTCGCCATGGCGACCAGTGCGTATGACGTCCGAAGGGTCTGGATCGACGGCGTACGCCGACTTGACGGTGATCGGGCCCAAGTCGGCGCCGATCTGACCAAGGCAATCGAGGAGGTACGCCGATGACCTCGGCGCTGTTGACCAACATCGGCGAATTGCTCGTCGATCCCGACCTGCCGCCACTGCTTGACGCGGCAGTGGTCGTCGAATCTGGACGGGTGGCCTGGGTCGGACCGCGCAGCGATGCGCCCCCCGCAGACATCGGCCGTGACTTGGGTGGCCGGGCGGTGATTCCGGGATTCGTCGACTCACACTCGCACTTGGTGTTTGCCGGTGAGCGCAGCGCCGAGTTTGCCGCCCGCATGGCTGGCCAGCCCTACGCCGCCGGGGGGATCCGCACCACCGTTGCAGCCACTCGCGCAGCCACCGATGAACAACTCACTGCCCACGTCGCCCGGCATGTGGGCGAGATGCATCGTCAGGGAACCACCACGGTGGAGATCAAGTCCGGCTATGGGCTGACCGTGGTCGACGAGGCCCGATCCCTAGCGATTGCTCGGGAGTTCACCGACCAGACCACTTATCTGGGCGCGCACGTCGTACCTCTGGAGTACGCCGACGACCCAGCCGCCTACGTCGAACTCGTCACCGGACCGATGCTCACCGCCGCCGCCCCTCATGCCACGTGGATCGACGTGTTCTGCGAGCAAGGGGCCTTTGACGCCGACCAAGCGCGCACGATCCTGCTGGCCGGGGCGGCCGCCGGTCTGCGGGGTCGGTTGCACGCCAACCAATTGACCTACGGGCCCGGCGTGCAGTTGGCGTGCGAACTGGGGCTCGTCGCCGTCGACCATTGCACCTACCTCAGCGACCACGATGTCGAGGCGCTCGCCGACTCTGGCACGGTCGCGACGCTTTTGCCGGGCGTGGAGTTCTCCACTCGGCAGCCTTATCCCGACGCGGCTGCCCTCCTTCGCGCTGGCGTGCGGATTGCCATTGCCAGCGACTGCAATCCGGGCTCCTGCTACACCTCCTCGATGCCGCTGTGCATCGCCTTGGCGGTGCGCGAGATGGGGCTCACCCCCCAGCAGGCGGTGCGCGCGGCCACCCGCGGGGGCGCTGATGCGTTGGGGCTGACCGATGTTGGCCACCTTGATGTTGGGGCGCGGGCGCATCTTGTCGTGCTCGATGCGCCGTCATACGTCCACCTGGCCTACCGCCCCGGCGTACCACTGGTGGCGGACGTGCTCACCTGAGCCGCAACCACGGGCGCGTCGGCCGAAGAACTGGGCGCGTCGGCCGAAGAACTGGGCGCGTCGGCCGAAGAACTGGGCGCGTCGGCCGAAGAACTGGGCGCGTCGGCGGGTGGCTTAGAGCAACAAATAGGGCACTTGCCCGATGCATCGGACTACCTCAGACCGGCAACGTAGAGCGTGGAAGAAGTAGCTGAGTTGCTAAGGAGGGGGGATCATGCACCGCATCGACGGTTATAGCGCCGAGGTTCAGTGGCGTCGCGAGCGCATGAAGGCTGAGATGGGGCGCCCGCACTTGTTGCGTCGCGTTCTGGCTCGCGTAGCTGCCGCCCGCTGAGATGATGGGGGCCATGTCGGCTCCCAGTGACGTCTTCGTCGGGCGCGACCGAGACATCCAGGCTTTGGTCACGGCCATGGGGATGCGCGGCGGCCCGACCAGCGCGATCTTGATCGCCGGCGACGCGGGCGTCGGGAAGACCCGACTGCTGCATGCCCTGCGCGATCGGGCGCTCGAGGCAGACTGGCTCACTGCGGTGGGCCACTGCCTCGACTTGGGCGACCACGGATTGCCCTACCTACCGATCACCGAAATTCTCGGCCGACTGCAATCCCAACGCCCCGAACTGCTGGCCGAGATCATGGCTGAGCATCCGGTCTTGGAACGCCTCACCTCGGGGCGTCGAGTGTTGGGCGCCGAGGCTGGCGATGCTGCCGACGGCAGCCGACTCTTCGACGCCGTCCATGTTCTGCTCGACCGCACCGCTGCCGACCAGCCACTCCTCGTGGTGATCGAGGACCTGCATTGGGCTGACCAATCCACCCGTGACCTGCTCACGTTGCTGTTTAGTCGTCCGTTCACCAACCGGGTGGCCGTGGTGGCGTCGTACCGCTCCGATGACCTGCACCGCCGTCATCCGCTCCGCCCGATGCTGGCGCAGTGGGCACGCTTGCCGCGGGTCACCAGATTTGAGGTCGAACCCTTGGGTGCGACTCAGGTGCGGTCGATGATCCGCCAGTTGCATCCGGCCCCCCTCGGCGCGGCTGCGGTCAACGGGATCGTGACCAGAGCCGAAGGCAATGCCTTCTTTGTCGAAGAACTCGTGCGGGTGGCCGACTCCGGAGAGGGGATCCCCGACAGCCTCGCCGACCTGCTGATGGTGCGCGTCGATCAACTCTCCGATGACGCTCTCGCGGTGCTCCGCGTGCTGGCGGTGATCGGCCGACGCGCAACTCACGAGATTCTCGCCAGCGGCGTCGAGCTTCCACCCAGTCGACTCGAAGCAGCCCTACGTGAGGCGATGGAGCGACACCTCCTCGTGGCTTCAGGCGATGACGGCTATCGCTTCCGTCACGCGCTCCTCGCCGAAGCGGTGTACGACGACCTGCTGCCCGGCGAGCGACGCCGACTGCACACCCGCCTCGCCGAGCAGTTGCAGTCGGGCGAAGTCAGTGGCACCCCGGCCGAACTGGCCCGTCACGCCCGGGCGGCCGGAGATCTGCTCACCGCTGTCGAGGCAGCCAAGCGAGCAGGTGACGACGCGATGGCCATCGGTGGTCCCAGTGAGGCGGCGCATCTGTATGAGCAGGCCCTGGAACTGTTGGCCGATCCCCAACTCCGGGCTCGCTCCCACGTCGACGCCGTCGATGTGATCGAGGCACATGCGGCCGCACTCGTGGCGGCAGGTGATCTGGCTCGGGCGCTGCGGATCGGCAAGCAGGTTCTCGCCGAACTTCCCGACGACATCCCAGCCGAGAGTCGAGCACGGGTGCTGACCACGTTTGCCGGATCGGTGTTGTTGTCGGACTCCTCTCTGGACTCGTTGCAGTTCACCCAGGAGGCCTTGTCGCTGCTCGACGAGACGCCAACCCAGGCCCGAGCCCGCGCATTGCATTGGCATGCCCGGTCCCTGGCGTTTTCAGATCGCACCGCTGAGGCGCGGGCCGCTGCGGTTGAAGCGCTGGGTTTGGCCGAGCAGTTGAACCTGCCGCGGTTGTCGAGCGACATCCAAACCACGCTGGCCGGGCTCGACCAGTCTGAGGGCAGCGATATTGACCGCACTCTGCAAGAGGTGGCGCGCAATGCCGCCACCGCCGGCGCCACAACTGCCGAGCTCCGGGCGCTCACCCTGCTCGGTCGGTTGCGTTTGGAGCAGGGTGATTTCGCCGGTGCCGATCAGGCCTTCGAAGCCGCCGTACGACGAGCCGAACGCATGGGCCGATCCTGGGCGCCCTATGGCTTCGATGCGCGCTTCCACCGGATCCAGACTGCGTTCTATTGCGGGGATTGGGCCCGAGCCGAACGCCTGCTCCAAGAGCCTCGGGTGGGTGCACTGCCGTTGCAGATCTCGGCGCTGGCCGCGGCCAAACTCATGCTGCGGGCCGGGCGCGGCGACCAGGTCAGCGAGGAGTTGCTCACCTCGGCCCAGGAAAACTGGGACATCGACGTCATGGTGGCGATGACCGCGGCCCCGGAATTGATCACCCTCGCCGCTGGCGACCAGGCCCGCGTCGAGGCCGTGCACGAGCGCGCGGTGCAGGCCATCGCTGAGGTGTGGGGCCCTCGCTTCGGTGGTCAGGTGCGCCTAGCGGCGGTGGTGATCGCGGCCGCCTCTGTAGGCGTCGACCGACTGGGCACCCGGCAGCGGCGCGCGCGCTTGGCCTGGGTGCAATCAGTTGAGTCCGAGGTTGGCCGAACCCTGGCGGTGGCGCACGATTCACCCCGGTTGTGGGGTCCTGAGGGGCGCGCCTGGGAGCAGCGGTTTCGCGCCGAGTCGGCGTGGTTCCGGTGGAACTGCGGGCTGGAGGCACCTTCCGCAGACGAATTGGTGGCGTTGCTGCGCACCGACCTCGACGGCTTCACCGCTCTGGGTCACGTGTTGGAGCAAGCCCGCTCGCAGGTCCGCCTCGGTGAGGTGCTGCGCCACCTCGGCGACCCCGAGTCCAAAGAGTTGCTCGCTCAAGCGCGGGCCACGGCTGAGCGCTTGGGGGCCAGGCCGCTGCTGCAGTCCCTTCCCGAACGGCGTACGACGACATTGACCGCCCGCGAACTCGACGTGCTCCGACTCGTCGCGGCCGGTCGCTCCAACGGCGAGATCGCCAAGCAGTTGTTCATTGCGACCAAGACCGCGAGCGTGCATGTCTCCAACATCTTGGCCAAACTCGGCGCCGCCTCGCGCACTGAGGCGGCTGCAATCGCTCGCGACCAAGACCTCCTCTAACCCGCTCTCAAATCCCCGGTCGGGCACCTCAGCAGGTGAGGTGAGGCTGTCCTGCGTGAGCAACCAGACACCCCTGCTGAGTCCCAACTCATAGAAAAGAGGACTCCCACAGTCCTATTTTGAGAAGCGCGAGGCGCCCCGTGGGCGAGCGCCCGCAGAAGGCAGATCCGATGATCACGCAGGTGATCGACTCCAGCGTCGTGCTCTGGGGACAAACGATCATGTACACCGCGTATTGCCTGGCCATCTTGAGTCTGGTGGCTTGGTTTGCGCGCAACATCACGCACGAGCAGACCGCCGAATCCCGGATCACCCCCAAGCTGTTCTATGTCTGGGTCG
>WBZM01003647.1_pt1 | contig 11838 bp, 11 predicted proteins | sample 5204271 | NCBI WGS metagenome assembly WBZM01 (sample SAMN12344346, study PRJNA552823) | activated sludge metagenome | biome: Activated sludge suspended growth; feature: Nitrification reactor; material: Wastewater; isolation source: activated sludge from nitrification reactor of wastewater...
CCTGGCGGCCGGCCGGGTGCTGCCCCCGATCGAGATCGCCGCGGCCGTCGGCGTCGCCGCGCTGCTCGACGACGGTGCCGACGGCGACGGCGACCAGGCGGTCGTGAGCGCGACCGTCACGATGTCCGGTGGCGGTCTCGACCGCGACACCTCGAACGACAGCGACGGCGAGTCGACGCTCGTGCGCCGCGAGGCCGGGGTGGCGCTGACCGGAGCGGTCTCGGTGGCCACGCCCGTCGCGCCGGGGGCGCGCATCGACATGGTGCTCACCGCGACGGCCGTCGGCCCCTCGTCGCTCGACGGCGACCTCGTCATCGAGGACGCGATGCCGAGCGGCATGAAGTTCGTGCGGGCGAGCGGTCGTGGCTGGCGGTGCACCGACTCGCGTGCGGGCACCGGCTACACCGTCGAACCGGACGTGAACGGCTCGCTCACGTGCCGCCGCACCTTGCAGGGCGTCGCCGCGGGCACCGTGCTCGACGCGCTCGTGGTGACGGTGCAGCTCGACCCGGCCGCGTCCGGCGATCCGGTCGTCCCCGGGCGTGCGGTGTTCACCGGCGATCGCGACCCGTCGGACGACACCGCCGATCGCAGCACCGCACCGACGCCGGTCACCGAGCTGTCCGTCGCCGCCGTCACGGGGAGCCACCGCGCCCTCGTCGGCGAGGACGTCGTGTACGAGGTCGTCGTCACCAACCAGGGGCCGGCACCCGCCGCGGCGGGCGTCGAGGCCCGGGCCACGATGCCGGACGCACTCGAAGCCGTCTCGGCCGCCGGTGACGGCTGGACCTGTTCGATCGAGTCGCCGAGCGACCTCGACACGGGCGGGTGGCGCTGCACCTACCCCGGGCCGGTGCCCTCGGGGTTGCTGCTGCCGCCGATCGAGGTGACCGCCCGGCTCACCGGGGCGGCGATCGTGAACCTCGCCCCCAGCGCCGGTCACGACGTCCGCCACGAGGTCGGGGCGGTGGTGCTCGACAGCTCGCTCGGGAGTGCGACCGCGTCGGTCGAGTGGGCCGCCGAGCCGGTCACCGAGAACGGGCTCGAGATCGACACCGTCGAGGGCGACTGGCTGGTGGGCCAGGTGCACCACGCCCGCCTCGCCGTCGTCAACGCGGGCCCGAGCGGTGAGTACGGCCCCGTGCGGATCGAGGTGCCCGTGCCGAGCGGCGCGTCACTGCTCGACGCGACCGGCGACGGATGGACCTGCCATCAGGGGCGCGACGACGACGGCGCCGAGGTGCTCGCGTGCGATCTGGGTCGCGGCGGCGTGGACTACGGCGAGCCACTGGTGCCCGCCGGCGGCACGTCGCCGGCGCTCGACGTGTCGGTCGTGCCGGCGGGATCGGGCGAGGTCGAGCTCGCCGCCCGCGTGCGCGGCGCCACCGATCCGGTCTGGCACCGGGCGACGGCGACGTTCGCCGTGCAGCCGCGGGTGGGGCTCGCGCTGGCGATCGACGCGGTCGACGAGCTGACCGCAGGCGACGACGTCGACGTGGCGGTGACGGTGTCGAACGCGGGGCCGAGCGCATCGGTCGACCCGCCTGCCGTGGCGCTCGCGATCCCGGACGGGTGGTCGTTCGACGGGGTCGACGACGCCCGATGGACCTGCACGGACGACGGGACGATCGACTGCCGGCGCGACACGCCGCTCGCGTCCGGTGAGTCGTCGACGGTCACGCTCCGGCTGCACACACCCGCCGATGCGGAGAGCGGCGAAGCGACGCTCACCGCGACGCTCGTCGCCGACCCGGGTGAGATCGACCCCCTCGACGACCTCGACGACCTCGACGTGTACGTGCACGCGGCGACGGCCGAGCGCACCGCGTCCGGTGACAGCTCGACGACGACCGAACCGCCGGCGACGGCGACGAGCGGGGTCGAGGCGCCCACGCACCCGGTGCGCGGCGCCGACCTCGCCGGCTACGGCGGCGCGGCCGGCGCGTTCGCGTTCGGAGCGCTGTTGCTCAGCGGTCGGCGCCGTCGGGGCTGGTGACCCAGCCCCGCGAGCGCTCGACGGCGCGACGCCACTGGTCGTACTGCAGGTCGGCGAGGAGTCGGAGGTCGCCACCCGTCGGCGCGAACTCCGCATCGAGTTCCCAGCGCGACGTCACCGAGTCGAGCGACGGCCACACCCCTTCGGCCAACCCGGCCAGGAAGGCCGCACCGAGTGCGGTCGTCTCCTGGTCGCGCGGCCGCCGGACCACCACGCCGAGCTGGTCGGCCTGCAGTTGCATCAGCAGATCCATGACCGAGGCGCCACCGTCGACGCGCAGCTCGCTGAGCGGTGTCCCGGAAGCCGCCACCATCGCGTCGACCACGTCACGTGTCTGGTACGCCATCGCCTCGACCGTCGCCCGTGCCAGGTGTGCCCGAGTGGTGCCGCGCGTGATCCCGACGATCGTGCCGCGGGCGTACGGGTCCCAGTACGGGCTGCCGAGCCCTGCGAAGGCCGGCACCAGGAAGACCCCGCCGGTGTCGGTGACGCTCGCGGCCAGCGGTCCGATCTCCGGAGCGCTGTCGATGATCGAGAGCCCGTCGCGCAGCCACTGGATCGCCGCGCCCGTCACGAAGATCGACCCCTCGAGCGCGTACGCGGTCGTGCCGTCGGCCAGGGTCCAGGCCACCGTGGTGAGCATGCCCTCCGTCGGCGGTGGGCAGCGGTCGCCGACGTTCATCAGCACGAAGCTGCCCGTGCCGTAGGTGTTCTTCGCGGTGCCCGGCGCGAAGCAGGCCTGACCGAACAGGGCGGCCTGCTGGTCGCCTGCGATCCCGGACACGGGGATGCCCGCCGGCGCGCCGCAGCGGTCCGACGTGATGCCGAAGCGACCGCTCGAGGGCATCACCCGGGGGAGTGCCTGCATCGGCACGTGCAGCAGGTCGCACATCTCGGCCGACCACTCGAGGGTGCGGATGTCGAACAGCATCGTGCGGCTCGCGTTGGACGGGTCGGTGGCGTGCACGTCGCCGCCGGTCAGGTTCCACAGGATCCAGCTGTCGATGGTGCCGATCGCGAGGTCGTCGTCGACGGGGATGTCGCGGTGCTCGAGCAGCCACGCCACCTTGGTGCCCGAGAAGTACGGATCGAGGACGAGGCCGGTGATCTCACGCACCCGCGGCAGTGCACCTGCGGCGGCGAGCTCGTCGCAGCGCTCGGCGGTGCGACGGTCCTGCCACACGATCGCCGACCCGTACGGACGGCCGGTGCGGCGGTTCCACGCCAGCACCGTCTCGCGCTGGTTGGTGATGCCGATCGCGGCGACCTCGTCGCCCTGCGCCCGCACGCGGCCGACCACCTCGTCGAGGGTGTGGCGCACCACGTCCCAGATCTCGGTCGCGTCGTGCTCGACCCAGCCGGGCTCGGGGTACGACTGCGAGAACTCCCGGTAGGCGGCCACGGACGGGCGGTCGGCGAAGATCGCCCGACTGCGCACGCCGGTGGTGCCGGCATCGATCGCGATCACACAGGCTGCAGACATCGCCCGGAGCGTAGACCGACCCCGTGTGCGGGCTCAGCGCTTCTTGCGGTGCGAGGGGCGGTTGCCGCCCCCGGACGTGCGCTTCGTCGGCGCCGGTCGCGGTCGGCTCGGCGAGGTGGCGCCTCCACGGCCGGACGCGGCGCGCTCGGCCGCCTGCTCGGCGGTCCGCGCCGCGGTCTCGGCCCGCAGATCCTTCAGGGTCTTGCGCTGGTACCCGAGCTTCGCGAGCGCCGCGCCGAACAGCACGAAGACCGGGCCGCTCACGAACAGGCCGGCGAAGATCCCGGGCGACAACCGATCGCGCGACACGATCAGCAGCACCACGACCATCACGCCGACGTAGAGGAGCCAGTCACGGATCAGCCGGGTCCACGGCACCGGTCGCGACGAGTCCCACGCCATGGGCAGATCCTGACACGACGGGGTACGGCTGCGCGAGTCGACCGGCGATCGCCGCGGGCCGAGCCGAGGGATCGCTGCGACCGATCGCGCACATTCGTCATCGGCGTGGCGAAACCCCCGTCCGCGGTCGGCGGATGGTCTAGGATCTGGACACGTGCGAGTCGGGATCTTGACCGGTGGGGGCGACTGCCCCGGCCTCAACGCCGTCATCCGGGCGATCGTCCGCAAGGGCGAGACCGTGTACGGCGACGAGCTGATCGGCTTCCTCGACGCGTGGGACGGCGTGATGGAGCGCCGCACGATGCACCTCGACGTCTCGTCGTTGCGCGGCATGCTCCCCCGGGGAGGCACCCTGCTCGGCACGCGCCGTGGCAGCCCCTACGACCATGTCGGCGGTCCGCAGCGTGTGGTCGACACGTTCCGCGAGATGGGGCTCGACGCGCTCGTCGTGATCGGCGGCAACGGCTCGCTCAGCGTCGCCTGCCAGATGCACGCCGACTTCGGTCTGCCGATCGTCGGGGTGCCGAAGACGATCGACAACGACGTCGTCGGCACCGAGCTCACGTTCGGCTTCACCACCGCGGTGCAGATCGCCACCGATGCGATCGACCGACTGCACACCACCGCCGAGAGCCACGACCGCGTCATGGTGGTCGAGGTGATGGGACGGCACGCGGGCTGGATCGCCACACACGCCGGCATCGCCGGTGGTGCCACCGTCATCCTCATCCCGGAGCAGCCCTTCGACATCGACGAGGTCTGCGGGATCCTGCGTCAGCGTCACGAACGCGGCCGCTACGCCTCGATCGTGGTCGTCGCCGAGGGCGCCGAGCCGGTGCCGGGCACCCTGCCGATGCAGGAGAAGGTGTACGACCCGTACGGCCACGTCCGCCTCGGCGGCATCGCCGAGACGATCGCCCACTCGATCGAGGAGCGCACGGGCTTCGAGTCGCGGGTGGTGCTGCTCGGCCACATCCAGCGAGGCGGTACGCCCACGGCCTTCGACCGGGTGCTCGCCACGCGGTACGGCGTCGAGGCGATCGACGCGGTGCACCGCCACGCCTGGGGTGCGATGACGGCGCTGCAGGGCAACGAGATCGTGATGGTGCCGCTCGCCGAGACCGTCGGGCGCACGCGGCCGGTCGACCTGCACCTGTACCGCGACGTCGCGAGCGTCTTCTTCGGCTGAGGCCGCCCGACCGCCTCGACTGCCTCGACTGCCCGGCCGCCTCGACTGCCTCGACTGCCTCGACCGGGTCAGCCGCTCGGCACCGCCGGGAAGGCCGGCTGGGTGGTCCGCAACAGCCCCGGATAGTCGAACACCGTCAGCTCGCCGGTCTGCAACTGCCCGTTCACGTTCGGCCAGGCGGTCGCGCGCCCCTCGGTGGTGATGCGCACCCCGTCGACCCCGGGCAGGCCGTCGAAGGTGTGCACGAGCTGGGCCAGGGCGAAGATCTGTTGCTGGCCGCTCATGTCGGCGAGCTCGCTGCTGAGGTCGAGCGTGACGATGCCGTTGCGCACGGTCGCCTCGCGGAGCTCGAGCGCCGCAGGCAGCAACGACGACGTGCCCTCGTCCTGCTCGGCGGGTGTGGCGCCGACCATCAGCAGCTCGAAGACCGACGTCGGGTCGCCCTGGAGGTCGCGCGAGACCGGCACGAGTCGGGACGGATCGCCGGAGGCGTTCGGCTGCACCAGGAAGATCTGACCGCTGCCCTCGGACGGGATCGACGACTGCGTGGTCGCGTCGCCGACCGCGTCGTTGATGTCGCGCGGCGTGCTCTCGGCCGCGACGCCGCAGCCCCCGACGGCGAGCGCGGCGAGCGCGACCGCGGTCAGCACCCGGAGGCGGACCGTGCACCGCATCAGATCCCGACCTCCTCGGCCGGCAGCTCGAGCACGAACCGGGCGCCGCTCTCGCCGTCGCGGCGGTCCTCGACCCACACCCGGCCGCCGTGCATGCGGATGTGCTCGTCGACGAGGGCCAGCCCGAGACCCGCGCCGTCGCTGGTGCTGCGGCGACCGGCGACCGCGCCGCGGGCGAATCGCTCGAACACGAGGTCGCGTTCGTCGAGGGGCACGCCGGCACCGTGGTCCTCGACCGCGATCCACACGTGCCCGATCGGTTCGCCCTCGCCCTCGGCCTCCGAGACGTACACGTGGGCATCGCCGCCGCCGTGCAGTCGGGCGTTGTCGATCAGGTTGGCGACCACGCGTGCGAGCCGGCGGCGGTCGCCCTGCATCACCATCCGCTCGCCTCGCTCGCTGACCGTGACCGGGGTCGAGGGCACGCTGCTGACGGCCACGGCGGCGCGGACGAACTCGGCCACCAGCAGGTCCTCGCGGTGCAGGCGGATCGCGCCCGCGTCGAAGCGGCTGATCTCGAGCAGGTCCTCGACCAGACCCTGGAAGCGTCCGACGTCGCTCGCCAGGAGGTCGAGCGCCACCTGCGCCCGCTCGGGCATCTCCGCCCGCCGGGCCTGCATCACCTCGACGCTCGCGGCGAGCGTCATGAGCGGTGATCGCAGCTCGTGGCTCACGTCGCTCGCGAACCGGGCGTCGCGCTCCACCCGTGCCTGCAACGCCGAGGCCATGTCGTTGAACGAGCCCGCCAGCGTGCGCAGGTCGGGGTCGTCGCTCGGCTCGAGCCGGGTGTCGAGGCGCCCGCCGGCGATCAGCTGCGCCGCCTGAGCCGCATCGGCGAGGGGGCGCACCGCTCGGTTCGCGGCGAACCACCCGAGCACGACGCCGAACATCGAGGTGATCAGCGCGCCGAAGAACAGCGAGAGCCCGACGCTGCTGAGCGTCTCGTCGATCTCGCTGATGTCGATCGCCTCGAAGTAGGCGGGGGAGTCGGCGTCGGCGCTGTTCCACACCGCGACCACGATCGCCGGCTGACCGTCGAGTTCGGTGATCATCCGGGCGCCGACCGTGCCGGGGTTGCGTGCCGTCACCAGTGCCTTCAGCGCGTCGGGCAGGTCGCCGGTGGTGAGCGACCAGCGCGTGACGAACCCGCCGTCCCAGACGATGACCCGGGTGACGTTCTGTGCCGCGAGGTTCCGCATCGCGAGCGTGAGGTCGCCGTCGCCCTCGAGCGCGGCCAGCACCCCGCTGGCGTGGTTGCGGGCCTCGGCCACCGCGGTGCGGTCGCGCTGGGTGAGCAGGCTCGAGCGGGTGAAGCTGTACGCGGCCGCCGCCAGGAACACCGCGAGCAGCAGCGACCCGAGCGAGAACATCAACAGCACACGCGTCCGCAGACCCAACCGGGCGGGGCGAGCGGCCGAGGCGGCGGTGTACCAGCGCTGCACCCGCGACGCCCGTGGCGCCTCGGACAGCAGCTCGGTCACGACTGCAGGCGGTATCCGAGCCCGCGGACCGTGACCACGTGGCGCGGGTTGGCCGGATCGGCCTCGACCTTGGTGCGGAGGCGCCGGACGTGCACGTCGACGAGACGACCGTCGCCGAAGTAGTCGTACCCCCACACCTTGTCGAGCAGGCTCTCGCGGCTGAACACCCGGCCCGGGTTCTGCGCCAGCTCGCACAGCAGACGGAACTCGGTCTTGGTGAGGTGCAGCTCGGTGCCGTCGCGCAGCACCTTGCCCTCCTCGGGCACGATCTCGAGGTTGCCGAACGCCAGCTTGGCGTGACCCGTGCTGATCGGGCGGATGCGCCGCAGCAGCGCCCGGATGCGCGCCGACAGCTCCTTCGGGGCGAACGGCTTGGTGAGGTAGTCGTCGGCGCCGGCCTCGAGGCCGGCCACCACGTCGTGGGTGTCGTTGCGGGCGGTGACCATCACGATCGGCACGTCGCTCGTGCGGCGCAGGGTGCGGCAGAGCTCGAAGCCGTCGATGCCCGGCAGCATGATGTCGATCAGGACGACGTCGGGCGTGACGCGCGAGAACAACTCGATCGCTTCTTCACCGCTGCCCGCCTCGTCGACCGTCCAGCCCTCGTCCTCGAGCGCCAGCTTCACGGCCGAGCGGATGCGCTCGTCGTCCTCGACTGCCAGGATGCGTGTTCCCACGGCGACCATGATGCCAGGTGCGAGCACCGCACCGGCGTTCGCCCGGCGTCAGGCCGTCGACCACGCGTCGCGGAGCAGCGCGGCCAGCGGCTCGAAGAGCGCTGGGTTGGCCACGAGCACCTGCTGCGGCCGGGCCGGACCGCCCTCGAGATCGCCGGTGCGGCACCCGGCCTCACGTGCGATGAGCTCGCCCGCCGCCACGTCCCACGGTCCGAGCCACTCCTCGACGTACGCGTCGACCCGGCCCATCGCCGCATGGCACAGGTCGGCCGGCGGATGTCGCGTACGTGTGGCAGCACGTGCACGAGCCGAGCGGTGTGCACGGCGCGTCGAGCCGGGTCGTAGCTGAACCCGGTGGCGACGAGCGCGGTGGCCGGGTCGGCGAGGGTGCCGCAGCGGATCGGCCGGCCGTTGCAGGCCGCGCCGCGGCCACGGGCGGCCGTGAACATCTCGTCGTGCGACGGCACGTACACGACACCGACCAGCGCACCGTCGCCGTCGACGGCGGCGATCGACACGGCCCACCCCGGCAGGTCGTACAGGAAGTTGGTGGTGCCGTCGATCGGGTCGATCAGCCAGCCGATGCCGCTCGTCCCCTGCGCCGTGCTGCCCTCCTCGCCGATCAGCCCGTCGTCGGGACGCTCGGCGCGCAGGCCGTCGACGATGACCCGCTCGCTCGCCCGGTCCCACTCGGTGACCATGTCGGTGGCGGTGCTCTTCGTGTCGCCCGTGGGCGTGCCACGGCGCCGGCCCTCGGCGGCGAGGTGCCCGGCGGCGCGGGCGAGCTGCGACGCGAGGTCGAGCAGTTCGTCGAGCAGTTCGTCGGTGACGACCACGCCGCCGCTCATCGGCGGGTCACGCCTCCGCGGGCCGCCTCCTGGCGTTCGATCTCTCGCCACTCGCCGAGCGCGCGCAGCACCAGCACCGCGACGACGCTCATGCCCGCGGCCGCCACCAGCGTGCCGAGGAACATGCCGATGCCGAGCGGCACGGCGCAGTCGCCGTCGCACTGCAGCTTCACGAGCGTGTAGCCGATCAGACCGCCGGCGAACCCGCCGACGAGGATCGCCGCGAAGGCGGCGGCCCGAGCCGCGGGCGAGGGGAGCGCCGAGAGCGGGCGTTCCGGGGACGTGGGGCTGGGTGCGTCGGCCACGACCACAATCTACGGCTCGACCCGCTGCGGCGTGGCGTGACGAGCGCTCGGATAGGGTGCGGCCCCGATGTGCGCAGCGGGCCCGGGTCACGTGACGGTCGTGGTGCCCACGTACGACGAGGCCGCCAACATCGTCACCCTGCTGCGCGGCGTCCGTGAGGCGCTGCCGGGTGCGCACGTCCTGGTCGTCGACGACGGCAGCCCGGACGGCACCGCCGACCTCGCCGAGGCCGAGGGCGTCCGTCTCGGACAGGTCGAGGTCGTCCGTCGCGACGGCAAGACCGGTCTGGGCGCCGCCTACCGGTTCGGCTTCCGACACGCGATCGACCAGGGCGCGGCGATCTGTGTGCAGATGGACGCCGACCTGTCGCACGACCCGGCCGTGCTCCCCGCGCTGGTGTCGATCGTCGAGCACGGCGCCGACGTCGCGATCGGCAGCCGCTACGTGCCGGGCGGCGTGACCCTCGACTGGCCCCGTCGCCGCCGACAGGTGTCGCGCTGGGGCAACCGTTACGCGGCAGGCGTGCTCGGGCTCGCGGTCAACGACGCCACCGCGGGGTATCGGGCGTATCGCACCGAGGCGCTCGAGCGGATGGAGTTCGACACGGTGCGCGCGGAGGGCTACGGCTTCCAGGTCGAGATGACCTACCGGATCGTGCGCATCGGGGGGAAGGTGGTCGAGTTCCCGATCACCTTCCGCGACCGCACGCACGGCGAGTCGAAGTTCTCCGGCTCGATCGTGCACGAGGCGCTGTTCCTCGTGCTGAAGCTCTGGATCGCCGACTTCGGCGGTCGGCGTCGACGCCGCGCCCTCGGCGGCTGACAGAATCGGGCCATGCGTGCGTGGCAGGTGGGCGGAGCGCTGATCCGGCGGGACGGTGGGCTCGTGCTCGTCGCCAACCGTCGCCGCGACCAGTCGGTCGATTGGACGCCGCCGGGCGGTGTCATCGACGCCGGCGAGACGATCCGTGAGGGCCTGGTCCGCGAGGTGCGCGAGGAGACCGGCCTGGTGGTGCACGAGCTCACTCGCTGCGCGTACCGGGTCGAGGTGCAGGCGCCGCAGCTCGACTGGGTGCTCACCGTCGAGGCCTGGGAGGCCGAGGCCACCGGCGAGATGTGCATCGACGACCCCGACGGCATCGTCGAGCACTGCCGCTCGGTGCCCTTCCCCGAGGTCCCGACGCTGCTCACCGCCAGCCCGGCGTGGATCCAGATCCCCGTCGGGCACTGGCTGCAGCAGGACGTCGCGGCCGATGCCGACACCCCCGGATTCGGCTTCGTGCTGCACGGCAACGACCGGCGCACCACGCGCGTCGAGCGGATGTGGTGACCGCCGCGAGCCCCGCGACCGGTCCGGCCGGGTCCACCCCTCCGGCGCTCGGCGAGGAGGGGCGGGCGATCCTCCACGTCGACATGGACGCGTTCTACGTGAGCGTCGAACTCCGGCGTCGCCCCGAACTGGTCGGCAAGCCGGTCGTCGTCGGAGGCACCGGCCGACGCGGGGTGGTCGCCGCCGCGTCGTACGAGGCACGTCGGTACGGCGTGTTCTCGGCGATGCCGTCGTCGACCGCCCGGCGGCGGTGCCCGGACGCGGTGTTCCTGTCGGGCGATCACGAGCTCTACTCGCAGGTGAGCGCACAGGTGCACGAGATCTTCCACTCGGTCACGCCGCTCGTCGAGCCGATCGCGCTCGACGAGGCGTTCCTCGACGTCGGCGGCTCGCTGCGGCTGTTCGGCGATCGTGGCACCGCGGCCCGGGCGATCGCCGACCACCTGCGCGCCCGGGTGCAGACCGAACTCGGCCTGATCTGCTCGGTGGGGGGTGGCACGTCGAAGTTCATCGCCAAGCTCGCCTCGAAGCGGGCCAAGCCACGGGTCTCGGATCGGGGTGTCGAGGCCGGTCCCGGTGTGGTGCTCGTGGCGCCCGGTGCCGAACTCGACTTCCTGCACCCGCTGCCGGTGCAGGCGTTGTGGGGCGTCGGTCCGGCCACACTCGACCGCCTGCAGCGGTTCGGTGTGCGCACCGTCGGCGATCTCGCACGGATCGAGCTGGACGCGCTCGTCGCGGCGCTCGGACCGGCGCAGGGTCGTCATCTGCACGAGCTCGCCTGGGCTCGCGACGACCGCCCGGTCGAGCCCGACCGCGAGCTCAAGTCGATCGGTCACGAGGAGACCTTCGCCCACGACCGGCACACGTTCGACGAACTGTGGCGTGAAGCGGTGCGGTTGGCCGATGCCGTGGCCTCTCGCCTGCGCGCGACCGGTCAAGGGGCGCGCACGGTGAGCATCAAGGTCCGCTTCGACGACTTCCGCACGCTCAGCCGGTCGCACACCCTGCCGGCGCCGGTCACCACGGCGAGGGCGATCCTCGACGCGGTCGAGCCGATGTTGCAGAAGATCGAGCTGGTGCGGGGCGTGCGGCTGTTCGGCATCAGCGTCAGCGGGTTCGGCACGCCGTCCGAGCAGCTGACGCTCGACGACCTCCTCGCCGGCGGCGTCGAGGCGGCCCCCGCCACCACGGTCGCCGCCGATTGGGAGGCCGCCTCCGAGACGATCGACGCGATCCGAGGACGGTTCGGGACGGCGTCGATCGGACCGGCCAGCGCGCTGCACGGCAGCGACGGTGGTCTCCGGCTCGTCCGGAAGGGTGCCCAGCAGTGGGGGCCCGACCATCCGGGACGGACCGGCGATCGTCGGGAAGAATGAATCAGGTGTGAAGACGGGCACCGAAGGTGCCGATGAGGAGTCGTCGGAACCTCCGGCGAACCGGCTCCCGCGTTGTC
>WBZM01002399.1_pt2 | contig 11835 bp, 6 predicted proteins | sample 5204271 | NCBI WGS metagenome assembly WBZM01 (sample SAMN12344346, study PRJNA552823) | activated sludge metagenome | biome: Activated sludge suspended growth; feature: Nitrification reactor; material: Wastewater; isolation source: activated sludge from nitrification reactor of wastewater treatment...
ACTCGTCGCCGCCCGCACCGGCGCCGAGACCGACGGCGAGACCTGGCGCACCCGCTCGCAGGGCAACCCGACGGCGCTGCTGCACCTGCTCGACGACCGCACGCACGAGTCGGTCGACGGCATCCCCGGTGGGCTGAGCGCCGACGCCCGGCGCCTGCTCGGCGTCGTCGCGTTCGCCGAGCCGTTCCCGCTCGCGCGCGCCGGCGCGTCCGCTGCGGAACTCGCCGTCGCCCTCGCCGCGCTCGGGGTGTCGGCCCCGGCGCTCGACGAGCTCGCCGGACGAGGGATCGTCGCCGTCGCGGACGAGCACGGCCAGCGGCTGGTGCGGCTGCGCCACCCCGGGCAGGCCGCGCGCGTCCGGCGGGCGCTCGGGGCGATCGAGGCGCGAGCCGCACGTCGGGCCGCGCTGTCGGCGATGCGGCGCACCTGGGCGACACTCGGTGGCACCGAGCGTCTGCGCGTGGCCGCGCTGGCGGTCGATGCCGGGGTCGACCTCACACGCGACGAACTGCTCGACGTCGTCTCGCTCGCACCGGCCGCCGGCGACCCGGCGCTCGCGCTGCGGCTCGCACGTCGCGGTGTCGAGCAGCTCGGCAGGTTCGAAGATCTGCGCCGACTCGCCGACGTCGCGTACGAACAGGGCGCGATCGACGACGGGCTCGCAGCGATCGATCGGATGGCCGCCATCGCCGCCACACCGCACGAACACATGGCGGTGGCCGTCAGCCGATCGCAGCACCTGCTCTGGCGCTGTGGCGACGCGACCGGCGCGGTCGAGGCCCTCGAGACGACGATCGCCGCGGACCTGCCCGAGGCACGGGCGATCCGGGCGCGCACCCTCGCCACCGTGGGCCAGCCCGCCGTGGCGATCGCCGAGGGCGAACCGTTGCGCTTCGACACCTCGCCGCGCGTGCGGATCCAGGCCGCCCTCGCCGTGGCACACGCCCTGCGTCGCATCGGCCAGCCGACACGCGCCGTGGCGGTGCTCGACGACGCGCTCGGCAACGCCGGCGCGGTGACCGACCCGGTGCTGTCGGTCAGCCCGCAGGTGCTCGCCGTCGGACGAGTGCTCGCGATGGTCGAGGCGGGCCGGTGGACCGATGCACTGCAGCACGCCGCGCGGGCCGTGTCGTACGCGGAGCGGTACGACGAGGCCGCCGGTCGAGCCGTCGCGCTCGTGGTGCAGGCCGTCGCCCAGATCGAGTCGGGCTCGCCCGGGCTCGCGATCGCGCCGCTGGCCGACGCGGTCGAGCTGCTCACCGAGCTGCAACAGCCGGGTGGGTTGCGGTGGGCGCTGGCCGCCCGCGCGCTCGCCCACGGGCTCATGGCGGACGCCACCGCCGCACGACGCGATCTCGACGACCTCGATGCCGTCGGCCCGCATCCGGCCGACCTGCTGCCGTCGCTCGAACCGCGCGCCCGGGCCTGGGCACTGGTCGCGGCAGGCGAGCCCGAGGAGGCGCGAGGCGAGTTGCGTCGGGCGATCCACCGCTTCCGCGGCGAGGGAGCCCTCGGGCCGGCGTGGCAGTGCGCGCACGACCTGCTGTCGCTCGATCAGCCGGCGGACGTCGCCGAGCTCGACACGGTGCCCGGCGAGCCGCTCACCTCGATGCGCGCTCGACACGCCGCGGCGGTGCAGCAACGCGACCTCGACGAACTGCAGGCGCTGGCCGAGTCCTACGAGTGGCTCGGCGGGCTGCGCTGGGCGGCCGAGTGTGCGGCAGCTCAGTCGCGAGCGGCCACCCGGTCGGGCACTCGCGATGCCGCACGCCGGGCGACCGAGCGCTTGGCAGCGCTCCGCGCTCGTTGCCACGGGCTCGACATCCCGGCCATCGCGGCCGGGCGGCTGCTCGCGCTCAGCGTGCGCGAGCGCGAGGTCGCGCTCCTGGCCGCACGCGGGCTCTCGAGCCGCGAGATCGCCGACCGGCTGTCCGTGTCGACCCGCACCGTCGACAACCACCTGGCGCGCTGCTTCGACAAGTTGGGGACCCGGTCACGGACCGAGCTGGGCGATCTGCTCGACGGCTGACGGCCGTTGTGTCGGCCAGCGGACAGACCGGCCGGACGGCCGTGTGGCACACTGCCCGAGTGGACGAACTGGTCGGGCGGAACACCGAGTTCGCCGCCATCCGAGCGGCGTTGCGACGGCCCGATCTCGCGGGCGCGGTGTTCGTCGGCGACGCCGGGGTCGGCAAGTCACACCTGTTGCAGGCGACGCTGCGCCACGCCGAGGAGGCCGGGTTCGTCACCGTCTCGATCACGGGCTCGCGAGCGCTCGGCGACATCCCGCTGGCGGCGTTCGCGTCGATGCTGCCGGGCCGCCCGTCGGGCGATGCCGGCGACCTCGTGCAGATCCGCCGTGCGCTCCAGGATCGAGCCGGCACTCGACCGCTGCTCCTGGGCCTCGACGACGCACACCTGCTCGACGAGGCGTCCGCGGCGCTCGCGCACCAGCTCGCCAGCGACCTCACGGCGTTCGTCGTCGGCACCCTCCGCACCGGCGAGGTGCCGCCCGAGGCGATCTCGGCGCTCATGCGCGAAGGGCTCGCGGCCAGGATCCCGGTCGATCCCCTCGACGCCGCACTGCTCGGCGACTTCGCCCGTGTCACCCTCGGCGCGCCCGTGTCCGCCGACGTCGCCGATCAGCTCTACCAGCGCACCCTCGGCAACCCGCTGTTCGCTCGCGAGCTCCTCCTCCAGGCCCGCTCGGCCGGGGTGCTCGTCGAGCGTGACGGCGTGTTCGGCGCCACCGGACCGCTTCCGGCTCCCTCGACGCTCACCCAGTTCGTCGACGCCCGTCTGGCCTCGCTCGGCGAGACGCACCAGCGCGCGGTCGCGCTGGTCGGCATCGGCGGCCCGATCGAGATCGAACTGCTCGAGCAACTCGTCGACCCGGACGCGCTGGTCGAGCTCGAGACCGCCCGGCTGCTCACGGCCGACGAGCGCGACGACTCGCTGATGGTGGGTTTCGTCCACCCCGTGTACGCGGACGCGGCCCGCAAGGCCGTCGGACGGCTGGCGGCGCGGCAGATGCTGCGCGAGTTGGCCGACGCGCTCGAGCGACAACCGGTACGTCGGCCTCAGGACGTGTTGCGCATCGCCACCTGGCGGCTCGACGGCGGGTCGGTGGCCGACCCGCAGTTGCTGGCCGATGCCACGCGGATCGCGGCGGCCCGGCACGATCACGACCTCGCCGAGCGGCTCGGACTCGCGTGGTTCGACCAGGTCGCGGCCGGCCCCCAGGGCCTCCGCGCCGCGCTGCGCGTGGCGTCCGCGTACATCGAGCAGGGCGAGTACGGCCGGGCCATCGAACTGTTGGGCGATCCCCGGGTCGACCGATCGCTCGCCTCGCCCGCCGATCGCCTGCGCGGTGCCGTGATCGAGTCGAACGTGCGCTTCTGGGCCTTCGGCGAGGTGGCGCCGGCGATCGCGATGCTCGACGGCGCGATCGACGAGCTCGGCGGGTCGAATCCGCTCATCGACGCGGCCAAGGCGGCGATCTGGGCGTCCGCGGGCGAGCCGATGCGGGCGCTCGAGCTCGCACCCCCCGGCTCGGAGGCCGCGCGCCTGCCCGCAGGAGTGGCCACCGACCTGCTCGCGCTGTCCACGTCGGGGCGCCCCGCCGAGGCACTCGAGCGGCTCGACGCCGACATCGACTTCCACGGCGTGTTCGGCGGTGCGATCACCGGCGCTGCCGCTGCGTTCGCGATGGTCGAGGCAGGTCGGGTGCGCGCCGCTGCCGAGCTGGCGCTCGACGGGTGGGAGCACACCGGCCGCAGCCGCGACCGCCACGGCCAGGTCGCGTGGGCGATCGCGATCGGCTGGACCGACCTCGACCAGGGCAAACGTCGGGCTGCCGAACAGTGGTTCGAACGGGCCGCCGAGCTCGCCGCCGGCTCGGCCGCAGCGGTGCACGGCACACGCTGGGCGCTCGGCGGGCTGCTGCTCGCCCGTGCGCTCGACACCGACGGTGCCGGCGTCGACGCCGTCGTCGCCAGGCTGGCGATGCTCCCGCCCCACGAGGCGCGTGCGCACGGCGATCTCGAGCTGCGGGGCCGGGCCTGGCTGCGAGCGATGCGCGGCGACATCGACGGTGCCGTCGACGATCTGCTCGCGCACGCCGACGAGGCCGAGCGCCGCGGCCGCACCGCGTCCCGGGTGCGCTTCCTCCTCGACATCGCCCGGCTCGATCGCGCGCCGGTGGCGTGGCAGCGGCTGTCTGACGCGCCCGCCGAGGTCGACGGTGAACTGCTGCCCCGCCTGGTCGACGCGATCCGTGGCTTCGCCGCACGCGACGTCGCGCTGCTCGCCGCCACCGCGGATGCCCTCGCCGAGGCCGGCTATCTGGCGTACGCGGCCGAGTGCGCGGCGGGTGCGTGGACGTCGGCGCGCGACCGTGGCGACGAGGCACGTGCGGTCGCCCAGCTCGGCCGCCGGGCACAGGAGCTGCGCGACGGCATCGATGCGCACGCCACGCCGGCGCTCACGCAGCCGGCGCCCGAGATCACGCTCAGCCGGCGCGAGCGCGAGATCGCCCAGCTCGTCGCCGAGGGTCGCACGAGCCGCGAGGTCGCCGACGAGTTGATCATCGGGGTCCGCACCGTCGAGAGCCACCTCGCCCGCGTGTACGCCAAGCTGGGCGTGCGCTCGCGCACGGAACTCGTCGACGCGCTCGGTCTGCTGGGGAGCCCGTCGTGAGGTCGCTGTTCGACCGCTTGGGCGGCACCCGTGCGATCACCGCCGTGGTCGACGACTTCTACCAGCGGCTGGCCTCCGACCCCCGGGTGCTCCATCACTTCGCCGACGATCGGTTGCCGTCTCTGCGAGCGGCACAGGTGCGGTGGATGACGGCGGCCTTCGGCGGATCGTCCGGCCAGCCGCTGCCCGACCTGGCGGAGGCGCACCGAGGCCTCGAGATCACGGACGAGCAGGTGGCGGTGGTGCTGGGCCACCTCGATGCGTCGCTCGGCGCGGCCGGGGTCGATCCGGACACGCACCGCCAGGCGATGGCGGTCGTGTCGCGCCTGTGGTTCGCGCGCGTGTTCTGATCCGGCACCTGCTCGTCCCCGGGCGTGGGGTTCAGCAGGTCGTGGGTTCAGCAGGGCGTGTTGATGACCAGGCCGACGTAGAAGGCGCCGTAGCCCTTGGTCTGGGTGTTCGCGGCGGCCAGCTTCGCCACCGTGGTGTCGAGCTTCTGCGCCACGAGACCCGGGTAGTCACCGTCGACGATCGTGTACGTGCCACAGGCCTCGGCCTGGGCGGCGGTCGTCGTGGTGGCAGGCGGCTCGGTGGTGGCCGGCGGCAGCGTGGTCGGCGACGCCGGGCTGCCCTGGATCGTGGTGGTGGGCACGCCCGGATCGGGCGGCTCGCCGGGCACCGTGGCGCCGGCCGGGATCAGGACGACCGCGCCGACGCCAGGCCACTCGGGCACGATCCCGTTGTCCTGGAGCGTCCAGCCGTTGAGGGTCATCAGCTCCTGGAAGTCGACCTTGAACTTGTTCGCGACCGTCGAGGGGTAGTCGCCTTCCTGGATCGTGTACTCGCTCTGGAACTGCAGGATCGACCCCGGTGCGTCCTGCGCGGTGGTGACCGGCGCGACCGTGCTCGGTGCCGGCGGGATCGTGACGTAGTTGGTGGCGCCCACGCGCACCGTCGTGGTGGCCGACGGCGCGTCGTCGCTGCCGCAGGACACCAACCCCAACGAGGCTGCTGCCACCACCAGGCCCATGCCGACGAACATCGTCCCCTTCACGGCTGGCCAGGCTAGGCGGTCGGGTGCGGTTTGTGGCGGCGCGTCGGACGACCGTTCAGACGAGCGGGCGTGCGGTCGGCGCGATCGGCGCCGGCAACGACGAATCGCCCATGAGCCATCGGTCGACGTGCGAGGCGCACGAACGGCCTTCGGCGATCGCCCAGACGATGAGGCTCTGGCCGCGACCCATGTCGCCGGCGACGAACACGCCGGGCACGTTGGTCTGGAAGTCGTCACCGCGGGCGATGTTGCCGCGGGCGTCGAAGGCGACGCCGAGCTGCTCGAGCCAGTGGCCCTTCTCGGGACCGACGAAGCCCATCGCCAGGAACACGAAGTCGGCGGGCAGCTCGCGATCGCTGCCCTCCACCTTCTCGAACTTCCCGTTCACCATCTGGACCTCGTGGATGAGCAGCGCTCGCACGTTGCCGTTGCCGTCGTCGACGAACCGCTCGGTGTTCACGCTGTACAGGCGCTCGCCGCCCTCCTCGTGGGCCGAGGTCACCTTGTAGGTGAACGCGAACGTCGGCCACGGGTTGCCCGGCGCACGGGTCTCGGACGGCCGGGGCATGATCTCGAGCTGGGTGACGCTGGCGGCGCCCTGACGGTGGGCCGTGCCGAGGCAGTCGGCTCCGGTGTCGCCGCCGCCGATGATCACGACGTGCTTGCCGGCCACGTCGATCGGCGAGTGGTCCATGTCGCCTTCCTGCACCCGGTTGGCGAGCGGGAGGTACTCCATCGCCTGGTGGATGCCGCGCAGCTCGCGGCCGGGCACCGGCAGGTCGCGCCAGGCGGTGGCGCCGGCGGCGAGCACGATCGCGTCGTACGACGCGAGCAGCACCTCGATGTCGACGTTCTCGCCGACGGTTGCGTTGGTGCGGAACTCGGTTCCCTCGGCCTCCATCTGCTCGAGGCGACGATCGACGTGGCGCTTCTCCATCTTGAACTCGGGGATGCCGTACCGGAGCAGGCCGCCGATGCGGTCGGCGCGCTCGAGCACGATCACCTCGTGCCCTGCACGCGTCAGCTGCTGTGCGGCCGCGAGGCCCGCCGGGCCCGACCCGATCACGACGAGCCGCTTGCCGGTCTTCACCGTCGGCGGTTGCGGCTGCACCCAGCCCTCGTCCCAGGCGCGGTCGATGATCTCGACCTCGACCTGCTTGATCGCGACCGGGTCCTGGTTGATGCCGAGCACGCAGGCCGACTCGCAGGGCGCCGGACACAGGCGGCCCGTGAACTCGGGGAAGTTGTTGGTGGCGTGCAGCCGGTCGATCGCGTCGCGCCAGTGATCGCGGTAGACGAGGTCGTTCCAGTCCGGGATCAGGTTGCCGAGCGGGCAGCCGTTGTTGCAGAACGGGATGCCGCAGTCCATGCACCGCCCGGCCTGCAGCTTCAAGGTGTCTTCGGGGAACTCCTCGTACACCTCCTTCCAGTCCTTCAGGCGCACCGGCACGGGGCGCCGCGCAGGGGTCTGGCGACCCCACTTCAGGAATCCGGTCGTCTCACCCACGGCTCGCCTCCATCACCCGGTCGAGCGTGGCGGCCTCGTCGAGCCCGGCCGCCTCCGCGTCCTTCATCACCTGCAGCACCCGTGCGTAATCGCGGGGCATGACCTTCCGGAACGACTCGGCGGTCACCGGCCAGTCGGCCAGCACCCGCTCGGCCACCGCCGAGCCGGTGTGACCGTGGTGCGCGGTGACGGTCGCGTGCAGGAACGCACGGTCGTCGTCGTCGAGATCGGCCAGGTCGGCCATGTCGCGGTTGAGCCGTGCCGCGAACGTCTCGTCCGGGTCGTACACGTACGCGATGCCGCCGCTCATGCCGGCACCGAAGTTGCGGCCGGTCGGGCCGAGGACCACCACGCGCCCGCCGGTCATGTACTCGCAGCCGTGGTCGCCCACCCCCTCGACGACCGCGGTGGCGCCGGAGTTGCGGACGCAGAACCGCTCCCCCACGACACCTCGGAGGAAGATCTCGCCGCCGGTCGCGCCGTAGCCGATCACGTTGCCGGCGATCACGTTGTGCTCGGCCGGGAAGGTGGCGTCGCGGTCGGGGCGCACGATGATGCGGCCGCCGGACAGGCCCTTGCCGACGTAGTCGTTGGTGTCGCCCTCGAGCTCGAGCGTGATGCCGCTCGGCACGAACGCACCGAAGCTCTGCCCGGCCGAGCCGCGGAACTTCACACGGATCGTGTCGTCGGGCAGGCCCGCGCCACCGTGCTTGGTGGTGACGGCGTTGCCCAGCATGGTGCCGACCGTGCGGTTCACGTTGTGGATCGGCAGACCGAACTCGACCCGCTCCCCCGTCTCGATCGCGCCCTTGGCCTTCTCGATCAGCACCTGGTCGAGGGCCTCGCCGAGCCCGTGGTCCTGGCCGACGCTCTGGTGGAGCGACTGCTGGTACGGGTTCTGCGGGGCGGCGAGGATCGGCGAGATGTCGAGGCCCTTGGCCTTCCAGTGCTGGATCGCGGCGCGCGTGTCGAGCATCTCGACGTGGCCGACCATCTCCTCGATCGTGCGGAACCCGAGCTTGGCCATCCACTCGCGGACCTCTTCGGCGATGTACTCCATGAAGTTCACGACGAACTCGGGCTTGCCGCTGAACCGGGCGCGCAGCTCGGGGTTCTGCGTCGCCACGCCGACCGGGCACGTGTCGAGGTGGCAGACACGCATCATGATGCAGCCGCTCACCACGAGCGGGGCGGTGGCGAAGCCGAACTCCTCGGCGCCGAGCAGCGCCGCGATCACGACGTCGCGGCCGGTCTTCATCTGGCCGTCGGCCTGCACGACGATGCGGTCGCGCAACCCGTTGAGCAGCAGGGTCTGCTGCGTCTCGGCGAGACCGAGCTCCCACGGGGCGCCGGCGTGCTTGAGCGACGTGAGCGGCGAGGCGCCGGTGCCGCCGTCGTGGCCGCTGATCAGCACCACGTCGGCCTTGGCCTTGCTCACGCCGGCGGCCACTGTGCCGACCCCGACCTCGGCCACCAGCTTCACGTGCACGCGGGCGAGCGGGTTCGAGTTCTTGAGGTCGTGGATGAGCTGCTTGAGGTCTTCGATCGAATAGATGTCGTGGTGCGGCGGCGGGCTGATGAGCCCCACACCCGGCGTGGAGTGACGGGTCTTCGCGACCCACGGGTACACCTTGTGGCCGGGCAGCTGACCGCCCTCGCCGGGCTTCGCCCCCTGCGCCATCTTGATCTGGATGTCGTCCGCGTTGACGAGGTACTCGCTGGTGACGCCGAAGCGTCCGCTCGCGACCTGCTTGATCGCGCTGCGACGCACCGGGTCGTGCAGCCGGTCCGAGTCCTCGCCGCCCTCGCCGGTGTTGCTCTTGCCGCCGATGCGGTTCATCGCGACGGCGAGTGTTTCGTGCGCCTCGGCGCTGATCGAGCCGTAGCTCATCGCACCGGTCGAGAAGCGCCGGACGATGTCGGCCACGGGCTCGACCTCGTCGAGCGGCACCGGGTCTCGCATGCCTTCACGGAACGCGAACAGGCCGCGCAGGGTGGCCAGCTTGGTCGACTGGTCGTCGATCAGCTTCGTGTACTCCTTGAACACGTCGTAGCGGCCCGCACGGGTGCTGTGCTGCAGCTTGTAGACGGTCTCGGGGTTGAACAGGTGCACCTCGCCCTCGCGGCGCCACTGGTACTCGCCGCCGAGCTCGAGCTTGCGGTGGGCGCGCTCGGTGGGGCGGCTCGGGTGGGCGGTGCGGTGCCGTTCGGCCACCTCCTTCGCGACCTCGTCGAGGCCGATGCCGCCGAGGCGGCTGACGGTGCCGGTGAAGTACTCGTCGACGAGATCACGGCCGAGGCCGATCGCTTCGAAGATCTGGGCGCCGGTGTAGCTGGCGACGGTGCTGACGCCCATCTTGCTCATCACCTTGAGCACGCCCTTGCCGGCGGCCTTGATGTAGTTCTTGACGGCCTTCTTCGGGTCGAGGCTGCCCATGTTGTGGAGGTTGCGGGCGATCATGTCCTCGATCGACTCGAACGCCAGGTACGGGTTGATCGCGCCGGCGCCGTAGCCGACGAGCAACGCCATGTGGTGCACCTCGCGGGCGTCGCCGCACTCGACGATGAGGCCGACCTTGGTGCGCTTCTTCTCGCGGATCAGGTGGTGGTGCACGGCCGAGGTGAGCAACAGGCTCGGGATCGGCGCGTAGACCTCGTCGCTGTTGCGGTCGCTCAGCACGATCACGCGGGCACCGTCGTCGATCGCCTTGCTCACCTTCGAGCGCACGGCGTCGAGGGCCCGCTGCATCGCGAGGCCGCCGCCGGACACGCGGTAGAGGCCGCTCACCTCGACGGCGCGCAGCTCGGGGTACTGGCCGTCGTCGTCGATGTGGATGATCTTCGCGAGGTCGTCGTTGTCGATGATCGGGAACGGCAGCGCGAGCTGGCGGCAGCTGTCGGGGCCGGGCTGCAACAGGTTGGCCTCCGGGCCGACCGAGCTGCTGACGGCGGTGACGACCTCTTCGCGGATGGCGTCGAGCGGCGGGTTCGTGACCTGTGCGAAGAGCTGCTGGAAGTAGTCGAACAGCAGGCGCGACTTCTCGCTCAGCACGGCGATCGGCGTGTCGGTGCCCATCGAGCCGATCGGCTCGGCCCCGGTGGCGGCCATCGGGCCGACGATCAACTTGAGCTCTTCGTGCGTGTAGCCGAACATCTGCTGGCGGCGCAGCACGCTGTCGTGGCTGAACACGACGTGTTCGCGGTCGGGCAGCTCGTCGAGCTCGGTCATGCCCTCCTCGAGCCACTGGGCGTACGGGTGTGCCGTGGCGAGCTCGCGCTTGATCTCGTCGTCGTCGACGATGCGGCCCTGCTCGGTGTCGACCAGGAACATGCGGCCGGGCTGGAGCCGGCCCTTGCGCACGACCTTCGACGGCGCCACCTCGATCACGCCGACCTCGCTCGCGAGGATGACGAGGTCGTCGTCGGTGACCCAGTACCGGCTCGGACGCAGGCCGTTGCGGTCGAGGACCGCGCCGATCACCGTGCCGTCGGTGAAGCACACGCACGCGGGGCCGTCCCACGGCTCCATGAGCGAGGCGTGGAACCGGTAGAACGCCCGCTTGTCGGCATCCATCGCGTCGTGGTTCTCCCACGCCTCGGGGATCATCATCAGCATCGCGTGGGGCAGGCTGCGGCCACCGAGGTGCAGCAGCTCGAGCACCTCGTCGAAGCTGGCCGAGTCGCTGCCGCCGGGCGTGCAGATCGGGAACGCCCGCTCGAGGCCCGGGAGGGCGTCGCTCTGCAGCATCGCTTCGCGAGTGCGCATCCAGTTGCGGTTGCCCTGCACCGTGTTGATCTCGCCGTTGTGCGAGATGTACCGGTACGGGTGCGCGAGCGGCCAGCTCGGGAAGGTGTTGGTGCTGAACCGGCTGTGCACGAGGGCGAGCGCGCTCTCGACGCGCTCGTCGCCGAGGTCGGGGAAGAACTCGGCGAGCTGCGGCGTGGTGAACATGCCCTTGTAGACGACGGTGCGGCTGCCGAGCGACGGGAAGTAGGTGCTCTGCTCGGGCGGCAGCTCGTGCTCGACGCGCTTGCGGGCGATGTACACCTTGCGGTCGAGGTCGATCCCGGCGGCGCCGGCGGGATCGGACACGAAGAGCTGCTTGAAGCTGGGCATCACGGCCCGCGACGTGGTGCCGAGGCAACCGGGGCGGATGGGGACCTCGCGCCAGCCGAGGACCGTGAGGCCTTCGTCGCCGACGATCTCCTCGATCGAGGCCTGTGCCTTCTTCGCGTCCTCGGGTTCGGACGGGAGGAACGCGAGTCCGACGGCGTACCTGCCGGCGGGCGGCAGCTCGAACCCGACGACCGCCCGCAGGAACGTGTCGGGCACCTGGATGAGGATGCCGGCGCCGTCACCGGAGTCGGCCTCGGCGCCGGTGGCGCCGCGGTGCTCCATGTTGCACAGGGCGCTCATGCCGAGCTCGACGATCGATCGGCTCCGGACGCCCTTGATGTTCGCGACGAACGACACGCCGCAGGCATCGTGCTCGAAGCGCGGGTCGTACAGACCCGACGCGGGGGGAAGATCGGAACGCATGTTGTCGGCTCCACAAGAGTCGGCGCCGGGAACCCG
>WBZM01003649.1_pt1 | contig 11828 bp, 14 predicted proteins | sample 5204271 | NCBI WGS metagenome assembly WBZM01 (sample SAMN12344346, study PRJNA552823) | activated sludge metagenome | biome: Activated sludge suspended growth; feature: Nitrification reactor; material: Wastewater; isolation source: activated sludge from nitrification reactor of wastewater...
CAGCGCCACCTGGGGCTACCGCTGCACCTGTGGCGACGTCCCCGTGGCCAACGGCACGCGGGTGGTCGTCAAGGTCGACGGTTCCGCGCGGCCCGTGCCGTGGACGGATTCCTTCCGGACGCTGTTCGGCTGGCTCGCCGGCGGTGCGCAGGGGACGCGGCCGTGAAAGCCGACCTGCTGCTCACCGACGCGACTGTCTTGACGATGGCGCCGGAAGGCTCTGCCGTTGCACCACGGGCCTGTGTGGTGGCACTGCTCGGCGACCGGGTCGTGTACGTGGGGCAGGACGACGCTGGGCTGACGGCCAAGCGCACAGTGTCCTTGGGCGGGCGCTGCATCGTCCCGGGTTTCCACGATGCCCACCAGCACATGGCCTGGTTCGGCGCCAGCCTCGACGAGATCGACCTGTCGACGCCGCCGGTCCACACGCTCGCGGACCTGGCAGGGGCGGTCGCGGCTGCCGCCGAGTCCACGCCGGGGGACGCGTGGATCGTCGGGAACGGCTACGACGAGAACAAGATCGGCGGGCACCCCGATCGTGACCTCCTGGACAGCGTCGCGCCGGGGCGTCGGGTTCTGCTCACCCACACCTCCGGGCACATGGCTGTGGTGAGCTCAGCCGTCCTTGCGGAACTGGGGTTGTCCGACTGCGGTCGTGACGTCTCCGGTGGGACGATCGTGGTGGACGCCTCCGGACGTCCCACGGGTCTTCTGCAGGAGCAGGCCCAGAACCTGCTCGGACCGCTGCGCCGTCCGCTCGCGGTCGATGACGTGGTACGCGCCGTCGCCCGGGCGAGTGAGGTCTACGTCCGGCAGGGCATCACGAGCGTCGTGGAAGCCGGTGTGGGCGGTGGCTGGATCGGCCGGACGCCGGTCGAAGCGCTGGCCTATCAGCGGGCCCGCGACGCGGGGCTGTTGGCTGTGCGCGTCGAACTCATGGTGGCCTCTGCGGTTCTGCATGCGGTCGGAGGCACGGATGAGGACGACCTCGGTGACGGCATCGACCTCGGCCTTCGCACCGGGTTCGGCGACGACCGGCTGCGCCTCGGGCCAGTGAAGGTGTTCTCCGACGGTTCACTGATCGGGCACACCGCCGCACTGTGCCACGACTTCAGCGATTCGCCTGGTGTACGCGGCTACCTGCAGGACGACGCGGACGCCCTCGTCGACACGATCGTGTCGGCGCACCGCTCCGGCTGGCGGGTCGCCACGCATGCGATCGGCGATGCGGCCATCGACCTCGTGCTCGACGCGTACGAACGCTGTGCGGTGGAGCATCCGCGTGTCGGGTGGGGTGGCCGTGCGGGCAACACGGCACCTCGCCACCGCATCGAGCACTTCGGTGTCGCCCGGCCCGACCAGGTGACCCGCGCCGCCGGCCTGGGCGTGGTGCCGGTGCCGCAGGCCCGGTTCGTCGGTGAGATCGGTGATGGTATGCGACGCGCGCTGGGCCCGCAGCGTTCCGAGTGGGCATACAGGCACGCATCGTTGCTGGCCGCGGGCATCGTCGTCCCGGGCAGTAGTGACCGGCCGGTGGTCGACGGCCGGCCGATGCTGGGCATCCACGACATGGTGAACCGGCGCACTGCCTCCGGAGAGGTGCTGGGCGCCACAGAGGTGGTGACCGCCCACGATGCGCTGCGGGCGTATACGTACGGTTCCGCCCACGCCTCCTACGAAGAGGACCGCAAGGGGTGGATCGGCCCGGGGACGCTCGCGGACCTCGCGGTCTTGTCGGCTGATCCCACGCTGGTGGATCCCTCTTCGCTCGCCGACATCGACGTGCTGGCGACTGTGGTGGGTGGCGAGGTCGTGTGGGACGCCGGGATCGGTGTTCAGGGATGAATGAGCACGGATTGTTGCCTTTCACAGCGCTCGACGCGGAGCACCAGGCGGCCGTGCGTCACGTCTACGAGTCGTCGTTCCCACTCGCGTTGCGTGCGCCGTGGGAGGAGATCATCGCCGGCCGCCCGGACGAGGAGTTGCTCGTACTTCTGGACGACGGGAGTCGCGAGACGCCCCCTGTAGGGCTCGTTCTGGTCCGCCATCTGGGCACCACGTCGATGTCGTTCCTGCGGTACTTCGTGGTTGACGCTCAGCGCCGCGGGCGCGGACACGGCTCCCGGTTGTGGTCAACCCTGGTCGACCACCTCCGTGACCAGGAATGCTCCATGCTCCTGCTCGACGTGGAGGATCCCGACGACCGTCCGCACGATTCCCCGGAACGTCGTGACGATCTGCGCCGCATCGACTTCTACGAGCGCCACGGCGTCCACATGCTCGCCGTGCGCGAGTACGCGCCGCCGGACCACGGACAGGATGGGGAGGAGCCGAGCCTGCTGCTGATGGGTTGCGCCCTGGCCGGCTCCGGTGGCGTGCCGCGCGGTCCGGCTCCGGAGGGCCAGGCACTGCGGGAGGCGGTCATTGCCGTGTACCGCGACCGGTACGGGCTCGAACCCGACGATCCGGTGGTACGCACGACCCTGCAGGCTTCGCGGCTGTAGGTGTGGTTGTGACGGACCTGAGAGAAATGCTTGAGCAGCCCGCTGCGGTGGTCGCGCCCTCGCTGCTGGGGGCCGTCATCCATGACGACGAGGTGGCGGTCAGGATCGTCGAGGTGGAGGCCTACGGGGGGCCCGACGATCCCGCAAGCCATGCGTTCCGCGGGCCCGGGGTGAAGAACGCGGTGATGTTCGGGCCGCCCGGTCGCGCGTACGTGTACCTCAGCTACGGGGTTCACTGGTGCTTGAACGTCGTCTGCCACGCGGAGGGATCGGGTGGCGGGATCCTGCTGCGTGCCGGTGAGGTGATCGAAGGGGTAGAGGCGGCACGCGCGCGGCGCGGCGGCCAGGCGGATCTCGCGCGCGGGCCGGGCCGGCTCGGTCAGGCGCTCGGCGTCACGATGGCCGACAGTGGTTCAGACCTGAGGAGTGGTCGCCTACGTCTGCAGGTCGCCGATGCCGCTCCGGCTGTCGTCACGGGACCGCGGGTGGGTGTGAGTCGGGCAGCCGACGTGAACTGGCGGTTCTGGATCGACGGGGACCCGTACGTGAGCACCTATCGTCGCAGTCCCCGGGCTAGCTCACCGCCGCCAGGAGGTCGTTGATCCCGGGGTTGGTCATGGCGCGGCCGTCAGGAAGCACCACGGTGGGAACAATGTGGTTGCCGCCGTTGACACTGCCGACGAACTCCGCAGCCGCGGGGTCCTCCTCGATGTTCACCTCACGAAACACCAATCCAGAGCGTTGCATCTGAGCCTTAAGGCGACTGCAGTAGCCGCACCAGGAGGTGGTGTACATCGTGATCATGTGGGATCCCTTCCGAAGAACAGTGTGACCCGGAATCCGGAGGTCCGCCTCCGCAGGGTTGGCACTGGCGCCCACCAGCCGCGGTGAGGGTTCGTCCATCGGCGGACGTCGCGCTTCCGGTTAGAGGTTGTGCACTCCGGTTAGAGGTTGGCAGCCGTGCTGGGGCTCACGGATGAGCCTGGGACTAACGGATGCGGCGATGCGGCCCGGCGCGGCCCCACTACAGAGCCGCCACCACAGCCTCCTGCGAAGCGTCGATGTCGTCGACGGACAACTGCGCATCCACCGGCGTGGAGCGCTTGATCACCGCCAAGCCAATGGGTCCGAGTTCGTGGTGCTGGGCCACGGAACCGACCCTGCCCACCGATCGGTCCCCAGCGAAGACCTCTGTGCCGGGGTCCGGAAGCGCGCCGTCGAAGTGCAAGAGGACGAGCCGGCGCGGGGGACGGCCCATGTTGTGCAGGCGGGCGACAGTCTCCTGGCCGCGGTAGCAGCCCTTCGCCAGATGGACCGCCGGGCCGATGAGGCCGAGTTCGTGCGGCAGCGACTTGTGATCGGTATCTGCTCCGACCTCCGGCACTCCGGCAGCGATCCTCAGCGCCTGCAAGGCCCAGGTCCCACACTCGGGACCTGCCGGGCGCTCGCTGCGTGGGAAGACCACCTCGGCGCCGATCAGGCGGTCGGGACGGGCCGGGACGTACTTGGCGGCCGTACCGCCACGGTCCTCGCCGGAGTCTGTGGTCCCCATCCCGGCGTACTCCGCCGGGATCAGCCACGTCGGCAGGTCCTTGTACTGCTCCCGCCGCGGTACCCAGACCACGTCATGCTCGTCGCTCAGGTCGGTCACCTCGACATCGGCCATGAACCGCATCCGGTCCAAGTAGGTCCGCAAGGCGTCAGCGGTGTCGGCGTCGACGATCAGCCAGGTCGCTTCCCCGGTGTCAACGACGTGCAGGTCGTACTCGACGTGGCCGTTCGGGTCGAGGATCAGGGCTTGGGTGGACGCGTCGGATGCGATCCGGTGGGAGGTCAGCGAGTCGAGCCAGGTGATCCGGTCGGAGCCGGTGAGGCGCAATACCGCGCGGTGCGGCAACGCCACCCAGCCCTCGCCTGCGGCCAAGAGTTTCTGTTCCGCGAACGGGTCGCCGAAGTGGGTCATGCCATCTGCAACGCGCGGAGGGCAGGATTCATTCGCGGCAGTCCGCACACAGTCCGGGCAAAGCCATGTACGCCAGGTCGGCGCGGAAGCCGTGGTCGCGCTCCAGAGCCGCAAGCAGGTCGTCCGCCAGTGCCATGTCAGCGCTGGACTGCCTCCCGCAGCGCTGACACACCAGGTGCAGGTGGGGGGTGGGGTCGACGGCGTGGTAGACCGGCGGCCCGTGACCGATGTGCGTGTGGGTGATCAGTCCGACTTCCACCAGAACGTCGAGAGCCCGGTAGACGGTCGAGTGGTCGACGTCGGGCACTTCGGCCACGATCTGATCCGGGGTGGCGTGGCGCAGGCGTTCAACGGTCTCCCACACCTGCCTGCGCTGGGGGGTGAGACGGTAGCCGTGGTCCCGGAGCCGGGCTTCGAAATCCTGGCTCACACGCTCTTCAACTTGGCTGCCAGATGGTTGCTCAGCGGTTCCCCGACCGCAGCCATGTCGAAGGTCCACGCGAGATCACCATCGGGCGCGAGGCCGTACAGCCGCTGGCCGCCGAGGTACTCCTTCGCGCTGGCCGTGCGCATGACCGAATCAGTGGTCATCTCCAGACTCGCGCGGGTGATGGTGGCGTCTTGGATCTCCGAGACGGTGACCTTGCCGTGCCACACCTCGGTGTAGCCGGTGGGGTGGATGAACAGTGCCTCGAACTCGTTGTCGGGCCGGGGGCGGAAGTACGCCGACTCCATCGCGCCGGGCCGTTCGCGATTGCCGTCGGCGTCGAGGATCCAGGACCGCGAGTTCATGGCGATGAACGGCCGCCCATCGCATGTGAAGGAGAGCTCCTGGCCGAAGCGGAAGTCCTCGATCGTGGGGTACTGCCCGGTTCCGACGCCCACCCACTGCCCGAGCAGCCAGGACAGGGGCAGCAACTCCTCCGGGAGGTCCACTACTCGCTCTTGAAGAGGCGGTAGACGACGTACACGGAGAACCACACGATGACCACACTGACCAGTACGAGCAGCGATGTGAAGAAGATCTCGGTCATGGGGCCAGCCTAGTCGGTGCCGCCCGGGAGCACCGCGTCAGTTGCGGACATACGCCTTTTGGTGAAGAAGCGACACCTCACGTGCGACTTCTTCACCAAAAGGGTCGCACTCAGTACACGAGGGCCTGGGTGTTCTCGCCCAGCAGTGCCTCCACCAGCGTCGCAGCCCCGGCGATGTCCGCTCCGGGCCGCAGGTGGCCGGCCGTGAGACCCCGGCGGGCGGCGCACTGGCTGCACACGTGGACCTGTCCCACGCTGTTCAATGCCGTGTCGAGGTCCGGGGCGTACTCGAGGTCATAGGCCGGCTGCTGCCCGGGCACCGCGAACATCGTCGCCGGCCCGGACAACCACAGCGCGACGTCCGCCCCGGAGGCGGCGGCTGTCATCGCCACGGTCAGTGCGGCCGCCACTTTCTCCTGGTCGTCAGTGGTCAGCTGGACGACCAGTGGGCGCACCTCAGACCCGCGATCCGGTGGAGTCGGTCAGGTCGAGAACGGATCCGTTCGACGGCGCGGGGATGGCTGCCGCGGGCAGGAACCGGCGGATGCGCACGTAGATCTCACACCCGAGGCAGAACCCGAACACAGCGTTCAACGCGGCGGCGAACAGAGCGAAGCCGGCGAAGATGTAGACGCCGAGGGTCCAGGCCAGCAGCATGCTGATGCTCGCGGCGAGGGCGAACCCGAGGCCGACGGCCTGTGCGAACTGCGGGGGCAGCGGCTCCTCCATGTGGTCCGGCGCTTTCAGGCGCGGTCGCACCAGTTTCTTGAAGATCCAGCCGTAGGGCTGGTGGCTCGGTCCGAGGATCGCTCCGAAGGCGAAGACCAAGGTCTGGAGGCTCAGAAGCACAGTGGCGACCGGGCCCGGCGTGGTCACAATGACGAGGGCGAGCACGACGACGGTGATGGCGGCGGAGAAGCGGGTGCCGCGGGGATCGATCACGAGTACCTCTCGGGGGATGGGTGCAGTATCGTGGAGAACCTGAATTTCGCGTCAGGCATTCCCACGCTGTTGATCACTGCTTCCAGAGTACGCGGGCGGTGGGGAATGTCATGGCTCCGGGAGGTGTTGAGCCCAGCATGTCGGGAATTGTGATCCTCGCTGCGATCGCGGCGCTGCTAGCTGCGTTCGGCGTGTGGCGTCATCTGGCCGACGGCCGGATGCGCGCGGCGGCACGGGTGGACGCCCCGCGTCTGACGCCCGCCGAGGTGGGTGGCGAGCTTGGCGACAAGGCCACCCTGGTGCAGTTCACCTCCGCCTTCTGTGCCCCGTGTCGTGCTACGCGACGCATCCTCGGGGAGGTTGCCGACATGGTGCCCGGGGTCAAGCACGTCGACCTCGACGTCGAACACCACCTCGATCTCGCGCGGGAACTGAACATCTCCCGCACGCCCACGGTGCTCGTACTCGATGCCGACGGCGCGATCGTGCGCCGTGCCTCCGGGCAGCCGCGCAAGGCCGACGTCATCGCCGCCCTCGGCGACGCCATGCCCGCCTGATCCGGTCGAGGCGACCGGGGCGTCACACGTCACGGCCCTCTGCAATATCGTGGGAGGGGTCCGGAGGTGGCCCATGAGCAGTGTTCTGCTGATGACCGATGCGGTCGAGCCCAGCGATCATGTGCTGCCCGCGCTCGGGTTGCTGGGCCATCAAGTGCGCGTTCTCCCCGCAGAGGCGGCAGCACTGCTGGACGCTCCTGCCGGTGATCTGCTGCTCGTCGACGGCCGGCGTGACCTTCCCGGTGCCCGCTCCCTGTGTCGGGTACTTCGTGCGACAGGATCCGATCTGCCGGTCCTGCTGATCATCACCGAGGGCGGTCTCGCGGCCGTTGCGCCGGACTGGGGGGTCGATGACATCCTGCTCGACTCCGCCGGCCCGGGTGAGGTCGAGGCGCGCTTCCGGCTGGCCATCGGGCGGATGGCTGAGAACGAGCAGGAGACCGAACCGGAGATCCGGCACGGGGAGCTCCTCATCGACGAGGGCAGTTACACCGCCACGGTGCGCGGTCGTGTGCTCGATCTGACCTACAAGGAGTTCGAACTCCTCAAGTACCTGTCCCAGCACCCCGGGCGGGTCTTCACCCGGCAACAGTTGTTGCAGGAGGTGTGGGGCTACGACTACTTCGGGGGCACCCGCACCGTCGATGTCCACGTGCGTCGCCTGCGCGCCAAACTCGGCTCCGAGTACGAGGCGTTGATCGGTACCGTGCGCAACGTCGGCTACCGCCTCGTCCCGCCGCGTTCGGAACGTGAGCCGGAGTTCAGCGAGTGACACAAGCGGTCATCGAGTGGGTCGACCATCTCACTCCCGCGGAGATCGCCGAGGTCGACGCGATGCTCGACCGGGTCAGCGCCGCCGACGGCGTCTCTTCGCTGAGTGAACACACCTACCTGCATCTGCTGGCCGGTGCGGCAGGGCCCGACCGCCACGGCCTCGTCCGTGTGAACCGCCGGATCGTGGGCTACGCCTTCGTCTCGGCCGACGACGATCCTGTGGCGGAGTTCCTCGTCGACCCGGCCGCACGCGGCGAGGGGATCGGCGCGCAGATGCTCTCCGAGATCCTCGATGTCGCTGGGCCGCGGGTGCGCATCTGGGCGCACGGTCAGTTGCCGGCCGCCGAAGCCATCGCGATGTCCGCGGGGATGCGGCCGGTGCGCCGACTGTGCCGCTACACCCGTGCCTTGACCGAGCTCCCTGACGTCGCGTTGCCGGCCGGGGTGACAGTACGCCGGTTCACGGCCGACGACGCACAGGCGTGGCTCGCGCTGAACGCCGAGGCCTTCGTGGATCTGCCGGACCAGGGTTCATGGACCCGCGCCGATCTCGATGAGCGACTCGCGCAGGCGTGGTTCGATCCGGAGGGCTTCCTGCTCGCGTTCGACGATCACGGACTCGTGGGTTTCCACTGGACGAAGGTCCACGGCGGGGTGGCACATCCGCACGTGCGGACCGGGGAGGTCTATGTGTTGGCCGTCGCCGGGCGCGCGAGGGGCACGGGACTCGGCTCCGCGCTGACCTCCATGGGACTGCACTACCTCGAAGGTTTGGGCTTGGGCACCGTCATGCTCTACGTCGACCTGCAGAACACAGGGGCGGTGGCGATGTACGAAAGCCTTGGTTTCGTCCGTGCGGACTGCGATGTGCAGTTCGCTTTGGCACCCGGCTGAGGGTGGCGTCGACGACCGATTGGCCGCGATTCGCGGCTTTCTGGCAACCTTGGGGACATGACCGCCGCCACCTCCGAGTCCGCCGCAGTGGCTGACGATCTCCCCGAGCACCGATTCATCGACCGCGAGCTCAGTTGGCTGGCCTTCAACCAGCGCGTGCTCGAGCTCGCTGAGGACCCCGAGTTGCCGCTGCTCGAGCGCGCCAAGTTCCTGGCCATCTTCGCGTCGAACCTCGACGAGTTCTTCATGGTCCGGGTGGCCGGGCTCAAGCGCCGCATCGCGGCGGGGATCGCCGTGAAGGCCGCGAGCGGCCTGCTGCCGCGCGAGGTCCACGACGCGGTCCTCGTGCATTCACATGAACTGATGCGCCGGCAGGCGTCCTGCTGGAGCGACCACGTGCGGCCGGAACTGGCGGCCGAGGGCATCAGCCTGGTGCGGTGGGCGGAACTGTCCGATGATGAGCGCAAGTCGCTGTCGCGGCTCTTCCGCGACAAGATCTACCCGGTGCTCACGCCGCTGGCAGTGGACCCGGCCCACCCGTTCCCGTACATCTCCGGGCTTTCGCTGAACCTCGCCGTCGTGGTGCGCAATCCCGCCACCGGAACCGAACTGTTCGCCCGGGTGAAGGTCCCGCCGAGCCTGGACCGGTTCCTGGGGATCGGCGGGTCACGTTTCGTTCCGCTCGAGGACCTGATCGCCCAGCATCTCGACATGCTGTTCCCAGGAATGGACATCCTCGAGCACCACCTGTTCCGCGTCACCCGCAACGAGGACCTCGAGGTCGAGGAGGACGACGCGGAGAACCTTCTCAAGGCCCTGGAGCGGGAGTTGAGCCGGCGCCGTTTCGGCCCTCCGGTGCGCCTGGAGGTGGAGGACACCATCGCACCGCATGTGCTCGACCTGCTTGTGCGGGAACTCGGGATGGCTGAGAACGAGGTCTTCATGCTCCCCGGGCCGTTGGACCTGCGCGGTCTGTGGGCCTTCGTGGGGCTCAACCGCGAGGATCTCACCGACCCTGCCTTCCTGCCGAAGACCAACCGCAACCTCGCCGAGAACAAGGAGAGCGCGAGCGCGCCCAACGTCCTGGAGGCGATGCGCCGCGGCGACGTTCTGCTGCACCACCCCTACGACTCGTTCTCCACGAGCGTGCAGCGGTTCCTCGAGCAGGCCGCCGCAGACCCCAAGGTGCTGGCGATCAAGCAGACGCTCTACCGCACGTCCGGTGACTCACCGATCATCGACGCCCTCATCGATGCCGCGGAGGCGGGCAAGCAGGTGCTGGCGCTCGTGGAGATCAAAGCCCGCTTCGACGAGAGCGCGAACATCAAGTGGGCGCGCAAGCTCGAGCGTGCCGGCGTGCACGTGGTGTACGGCCTGGTCGGCCTGAAGACGCACTGCAAGTTGTCGATGGTCGTGCGCGACGATGGGGACCGTCTGCGTCGCTACTGCCACCTCGGGACCGGCAACTACCACCCGAAGACCGCTCGGCTGTACGAGGACTTCGGCCTTCTGACCGTGGATGACCAGGTGGGCCAGGATGTGGCGAACCTGTTCAACCAACTCTCGGGGTATTCGATGCACACCGAGTACCACCGCTTGCTCGTCGCGCCGCACTCCATCCGGTCGGGCCTGATCGAGCGCATCGAGCGCGAGGTCGCCAACCACGAGGCGGGCCTTCCCGCCCACATCAGGTTCAAGTGCAACTCCATCGTCGACGAGAAGGTCATCGACGCCCTGTACCGCGCGTCGATGACCGGGGTGCCGGTCGATGTCCTGGTGCGTGGGATCTGCGCGATCCGCCCGCAGGTCCCCGGCTTGAGTGAGAACCTTCGGGTGCGCAGCATCCTCGGTCGGTTCCTCGAGCATTCGCGGGCGTACGAGTTCCGCAACGGCGGCGAACCCGAGGTATGGATCGGATCGGCGGATCTCATGCACCGCAACCTCGACCGCCGGGTCGAGACCCTGGTCTCGTTGCGTTCCCCGGAACAGATCGCGTATGTCGGGGAGGTTCTGGACAAGGCGTTCGACGAGGGCACGTCCGCATGGGACCTTGGTCCTGACGGACAATGGATTCACAACGAAGCGCCGGCCGGTGGGCAACTGGAGGATTTCCAGGCCTACATGATCCGGCGGAAGCACCTGCGTGGAGGCTGACATGCGACCGGGCGACGACGCGTTCGAGGATCCGACTCCGCCGGACGCCCGCGCAGCACAGTTGCCCGACGATCCCGAGGACGACATCTACCCACCTCCGGAAGAGGCCATCGAGGTCTCGCCACCGGTGGACGTCGTGACGATCGATCACGCGGAGGCGGGTCTTGAACCCCCTCAGGTGTACGACCCGCCGGCCGAACCTGCGCAAGAGCCGGTCACGGTGCTTGAGGTCGAGCGCAAATTGCGTGTCCACGGACTGTTCCGGCTGCCCGATCTTCCGAGCGCCGGTGCCGGGGTGGCCCGGGCGAAGAAGCATGCCACGCGCACCCTGACCGCCGTCTACCACGACACCGACGACCTGCGGCTCGCCCGCTGGGGCGTCACCTTGCGGCGACGCGAAGGTGGCGAGGACGAGGGCTGGCATCTGAAGCTGCCTGTCGAGGGCCACGAGGGGGCGCGTGAGGAGGTGCGCCTGCCGTTGGCGGCGGGCGAGCCCGGTGACGTCCCGCGGGAACTGGCTGACCTCGTCATCGCGTTCACCCGCAACGCACCGTTGCGTCAGGTGGCGGCACTGCGCAGCGAACGCACGCCGTACGAGTTGTTCAACGCCGACGGACAGCCGTTCGCCGAACTCGTCGACGACACTGTGTCCGTGCTCGACGGTGAGCACGTTGCCGCGCGGTTCCGGGAACTTGAGGTCGAGGCACTGACCCCGAGCGCGGCGCTTGCCCCGATCGTTGCCGTGCTCGAGGCCGCTGGTGCGGTGCCCGGCTCCACCCCGAAGGCCATGACCGCGCTGGGCCCAGTCACCCAGGAACCGGCGGACGTGCCGGAACCGCAGATCGTCGGGCCTTTGGACCCGGCCGGCGCCGCGGTGACGGCACACATCCGTCGTCACACCCGCGCGTTCCTCCTGCAGGACGTACGGGTCCGCAGAGACCTGCCCGACAGCGTGCACCAGATGCGCGTGGCTGCGCGGCGACTGCGCAGTGGCCTGAAGGCCTTC
>WBZM01003650.1_pt1 | contig 11828 bp, 9 predicted proteins | sample 5204271 | NCBI WGS metagenome assembly WBZM01 (sample SAMN12344346, study PRJNA552823) | activated sludge metagenome | biome: Activated sludge suspended growth; feature: Nitrification reactor; material: Wastewater; isolation source: activated sludge from nitrification reactor of wastewater treatment...
CCGGCGCGGCCCTTCAAACCCAGCCTGCCCCGTAATCTGGCCATCGCCCTGGCCCTGGGGCTCCTCCTCGGCGTGGGCCTGGCCTACCTCCTCGAGACCCTGGACGACAGCATCAAGACCAGCGAGGACGCGGAACGCCGGGTCGGCGTGCCCGTGCTGGGGCTGACGCCCATGGCTAGCGGTGAGGACCATAGCCTGGAAGGGGAACAATTGGGCCTGCTGGTCAATCGCGACCCCAAGAGCCCCCTGGCGGAGGCGGCCCGCTCCCTGCGCACCTCCCTGCTCTTTTCCACCTCCGAGGGCGCGCCACGGATCTGCCACTTCACCAGCGCCTCGCCCTCCGAGGGCAAGACCACCACCGCCGTGGTCATGGCCACGGTCTTCGCCCAGGCCGGCGCCAAGGTCCTGCTCATCGACGCCGACCTGCGCAATCCCTCCCTGCATCGCTCCTTCGGCCTGCCCAACACCGAGGGCCTGACCAATTTTCTGGCCGGGGACATCGAGCCCGCCCGCATCGCCCGCGCCACCGAGGTCACCCGTCTCTTTACCATCACCAGTGGTCCCCTGCCCCCCAACCCGGTGGAACTGCTCTCTAGCGCCAAGATGCTCGACCTATTGCACCTGGCCGTGGAGCGCTTCGACTATGTCCTCCTGGATGGTCCGCCCGTGATCGGTCTGGCCGATGCCCTGGTACTGGCCAACCTGTCCAGCGCCACCATTTTCGCCATCAAGACCGCCGAGACCCGCGCCGGGGCCCTGGAGGGGGCCATCAAACGTCTGCGGGCGGCCAATGCCCATGTCATCGGTACCGTCATGACCATGGCCGGGCGACCGGGTGGTGGGTACGGCTACGGCTACGGATATGGCTACAGCTACGATTACCATTACACCTATACCTACGGCAATAAGTCCGATAGCGAGGCTCTGCCCGAGAAGGCGGGGGCCTGAGGCCTTTCCGCCCCTGTGTTCCTCGTCATCCCCGCCACGCCACCATCGGCGCTGGCGGACGATTGGTCATCACCTTAAACGCCCCTCGACTCAGGATTCGTCATTCATGCATGGGAGGTTGATCGAGTTCGCGCTGGCTTACTATCGGGAGCCCCTGCGCTATCCCCGCCTGGCGGATGTCCACCATCCCTTGCCCGCCGGTTTCGCCGCCATGGTGCCCGCCTTTGGCGCCGCCCTGGCCCCCCGCCATCTTCCCGCCACCGCGGCGGCATTGCACGCCAGTCCCGAGGAGGTCCTCGCGGCCGGGCGCTTCCTGATTCGTCAGGTTCTGCTTGCCCCCGGTGCCACCCCGTGGCGCATGCTCGGCTTTGAGGCCGAGGCGCCGGCGGCCCAGGTCCGCCGGCACTACCAACTGTTGATCCGTCTCTTCCACCCGGATCGCCGGTCAAACCTCTCCGAACTGGACACGGAATACGCCTCACGCCTGAACAGCGCCTACCACGCCCTGCGCGGCGAGGCACCGGGCAACGATGACAAGGAAGCTGAGGAGGATGATCCGCCCCCCGCACCCAACATCGGCGCCGAACTCATCCGCTATTTCCAGCCGCAACCGCTGATCGCCCCCCCGGAAACCCTGGCTCCCCGCCCAGTCCGCTGGAAGCGCCTGACCCGCCGGACCCTCCTGGCGGCCGCCCTGCTGCTGATCCTGGGGGTGGCCATCTTCATCCTGTTCAGCCTGCTACGCCCCACCACCGTTCAGTTACAGATGGCGGTCGACCGGCAGGGGCCCTCAGCCCCGATCGAACGCCATCCGTCCTATCTCCAGGGTACCGCATCCCCCCTGCCGCCCCCCGCTAGCCTGAAAACACCAGCGTCCGCATTGCCTGCTGGCCAGTCTGCCACCGCCGGCGTGGATCAGCCCCCTCCCATCAGCCGCACCTCCCCGGCGACTGGGCCAGTGACTGATGACCAGCCCGCCGCGCCCCCGACAGTGGCCACCCCCGCGGGCGAAACGGAGCGGCTGGCCGCCCTCGAACAGCGGCAACGTGAGATCGCCGCCGAGTTGGCGCGCATCGAGGCCGAACGCCTCGCCCTGGCGTCGCAGGAGCGGGAACAGGCGCGCCAGCGCGAGGAAGAGGCCCAACGCCTTGAGGCGCAACGCCTGGCCTCCCTGGCGGCGGCGGAGCGTCACCAACGACAAGTCGCCGAGGCCGAGGCCCGACTCCAGGCGGAACGCCAGGCCCTGGAGCGACAGAAGGCCGAACAGGCCAAACGGCAGGAGGAACAGGCCCGACTGCAAGCGGAGGAGCGACAGGCCGCCTTGGCCGAGACCCGGCGCAAGCAGGAGGAGGCGGCCCTGGCCGAGGCCAAACTCAAGGCCGACCGCCAGGCCCTGGAGCAACTGAAGGCCGAACAGGTCAAACGGCAGGAGGAACAGGCCCGGCTGCGAGCTGAGGAACGACAGGCCGCTTTGGCCGAGACCCGGCGCAAGCAGGAAGAGGCGGCCCTGGCCGAGGCCAAACTCAAGGCCGAACGGCAGGCCTTGGAACGTCTCAAGGCCGAACAGGCCCAACACGAACAGGCCGAGGCAAAGCGTCGCGAGGCGGAACGCCTTGCCGCTCAGGCCGAGGCCGATCGCAAGCAACAGGAGATCGCCACAGCCCAGGCGCGGCTCAAGGCTGAATTCGAGGCCTTGAAACAACAGCAGGCCAAGCAGCAAAAGCCAGTCGCCTCGGTCCAGGCACCTGCTCAGGCTCAAACTCCGGCACCGGCTCCCGCCATCAAGGAACAGCCAACCGTGGACCGCGTGGCCAAGCCCGCGCGCAAGGATGCGGATCGCCTCCTGAACCGTTTCACCCAGGCCTATGCCGCCGGGGACCTGGAGGCCTATGTCAGCCTCTTTGCCCCGGATGTCCGCTTTGCCGAGGGTACCGGCCTGGCGCAGTTGCGGTCCACTTATCGGCAGTTCTTCGCGCGTACCCCGTTCCGGCAGTCCGAAATCACCGGTTTACACTGGCAGGAGACCACGGATGGCCGCCTGACCGGCCGGGGTAACATCCGGGTCAAGATTCGCCAGAACGAGGCCCAACCCTGGAATACCTTCAACGGCACCATTGAATTGGAACTGACCGCCCTGAGTGGCCAGTGGAAGATCATGCGTATGGAGCATCAGGTCAAATGACCCCGAACCCTAAGGTCAACGACACAAGCGGCCCCCGACTCAGGCTCTGGTTCTGGCGCGGCCTCCTCGTTCTCCTGACTGCCTTTCTGTCCTGGCAGATCATCCTGCAAGGCCTGGCGACGCAGGGTCTGACCGAGGTGAGGAATGGCGATCTCGCTGCGGCGCAGCGGGTCCTGCGCTTTCGCCCCCAGCACCCCGAGGCCCTTTACGTCGAGGCCTCCGTCCAGATGCCCAACGCCCCCGATCAGGCCCAGGCCCAGTTGCGGACCGCCTTCAGCCAGGACCCAACGCGCAGCATGGTCTTGCTTAGCCTCGCGGAACTGGCCCTCGCCCGCGAGGACACCAGCACCGCGGATGCCCTGGCCGAGCAGGCGGTCACCCTTCAGCCCGTCAAGGCCGCCGTCCTGCGTCGGGCAGCGACCTACTGGCTGAGTCGCGGCCAGGTAGATCGAGGCCTGCAACTCCTGTCCCAAACCTTGCTAGCCAGGAAAGAAACCAATCAGGACCTGCTGGATACCTTCCTGAAACTGGCGGAGGACCCCGTCGGCCGGGTGGCCCTGGCCCCTCTGGCCCAGGAATTCCCGTCCTGGTGGCCCGATTTTTTTGCACGCGTCGCGCGGCGCGCGACGGACCTGGACACGGTCCGCTTTCTCTACGGCCTGCGCTCCCTGGCCCCCCAGCACCCCCTGACCCTACCAGAACGTCAGGCTTATATGCAGCGCCTGCTCAAGGACGGCCAGATCGCCGAGGCCTACCTGACCTGGATTACCGGCCTGACGGAGCGGGAGCGCCGCGAGATGGGCCTGTTGCACAATGGTGGATTCGAGATCCCGTTGGGAACCGCAGGCTTCGACTGGCGCTGGACCCCCCTCCGCCAGGTCACCGCCAATACCGCCGCTACGCTGGGGGTCAGCGGCGAACGCGCGCTCCAATTAGTGTTTCGTAATCATGAGGGCAGTTTCCACCATCTGCAGCAGGCCCTCTTTCTCGATCCGGGAACCTATCGCCTGAGCGGTAAGATCCGGGCCGACAGTCTCGCCACCCAAGGTGGACTGCGCTGGGCACTCACCTGCCTGCAACCCCCGGGATTGGTCCTGGGTCAAGGCGAGCGCTTTCTCGGCTCGGAAAAATGGCGCGACTTTGCCCTGGACTTCGCCGTTCCCGACCAGTGCCAACTCCAGGAGATCCGCCTCGAATCCGCCAGTTCCCGCCCCCACGAACAACGGGTTACGGGAGAGATCTGGTTCGATGATCTGGCAATTCGTCGTACCAGTGGGCTGTCCGCCGCAGCCAAGGCTGACGAACGCGCCCGGGATCGTGGGCCCGACGCGGAAAAGGCGACCCTGCTCACTCCAGACCAAAACCAGGATCAGGCAACTCAGTCTCAGGAAATTAAGGCCGAATAACCAACTGATGTAGCCATCCCGGCCCCATTTCCAGCAACCCTTCTGGACTCATTCTCAGGGTTGACTTTGACAGCCTGCCTGTCTAGCATGCCAATTGCTGGTAAAGTAGGACAGCAAGGATCCAGCGAGATTCACACTATCTGATTGCAGGAGAAACACCATGAAAATTAAAAACAAATCCCTGATTGCCCTCTTGTCGAGCTTCAGTTTTATGAGTCTCGCCACCGCCGCGGAGTCGGTACCTGCCGCCAAAATCAGCCGGGTTGATGGCAATGCTATCGCCAGTCAGGACGCCCGCTATCTGCCAGCCCGTGAGGGTATGGCCCTGAAGGAAGGCGACCGCCTTATGGTCCTGGAGAACAGCACGGCCATCGTCACTTTTACTGACGGTTGCCAGTACACCCTCAAGGACATGGGGGTACTCGTTGTCCAAAAAATGAGTACTTGCGCCCTGCAAGGGGCCGGCGTCTACAATTTCGATCCTCGCACTGCCGTCTCCTCAGGTAAAACACCGACCTTGACCCATGCTCAGACGATCCCTCCGGCACCTGCGGGTATGGCGCCCTGGGTAATTCCTGCAGCTATTGGCACCGTTTTTGTTACTACCACGGCAATCGTCGTCAATGAAGAAAATAAGAACGATGATGAACCCAACCCCAGCCCGATCTTGTAATAGCCGCTAGCCTGTTTAGCGTTGATAGATAAGCCCGAAAATCACTCGGGCTTTTTTATTGGCATCACATTCAGGTAGAAATTCGGAACAGCCTCCTGAGTATCCGCGACAGCCCTCCAGCATTTCCGATGGTGCTGGGTGTTCTTCCTTGGCAGCATTCCCCACCCAGTCCCGCTGGCGGAGTGACTGATGCCGGATCAAGATTTTCCACGATAGCACGGGGACGGTCGCTGACCAGGCGTTTCGCCTCCTCAGGACCCACCCATTTCGCCGCCGCCTCCCGCCCCTCCGCCAACAGGGGCGGACGGCGCGCGTGATGATGGGCATCCGTGGCCAATAGATGCACCACCCCGTCGTCCAGCAAGCGCTCAGCCCAGTACCGGGGCTGATCACGAAAACGCCCCGTCACGGCACCGGCGGTCACCTGAATCCAGGCCCCCATCTGCGCCGCTTCCAGAAACCAGCCGTAGTGCTGGTCATCCAGCCAGGTCAGCCGCTCCGGGTGGGTGATCACCGGGACGTAACCCGCGGACAGGGCATCGAAGATAGTGTCCAGGAAACGAGGCGGCACGGTATGGTGGGGCGGCTCGAAGAGAAAATAGCGTGAACCGTGCAGGGTGGGGAAACGGCCTGATCGCAGACCGTCCAGCAATTCCGGCACGATCTGGATATCCGCCCCTTGGGTGATTTCCAGGGGAATACCGGCCTCGTCAAGGTGCTCACGAAACCGGCTCACCGCCGCCGCGATCCCGCTGGCGTCATTGTCAAACAGGCCGGGATAGATGTGGGGGGTACAGGCCGTCAGGGTGATGCCATCGGCGACCGCGACCCGGGCCATCTCCAGCGAGGTAGCGAGATCCGTCGGCCCGTCATCGATGCCAGGCAGCATGTGGCAGTGTAGATCGATCATTTCTTCGTGTCCGCGCAGGAAAGCGACATCGGCTCATTATCGCCCAATATGTGGCCGTATGAATGGCCCGGAAGTGGCCCCGGCGAGTGCCTGACCGGGTGCCCTGTGCGAGAATTCCCGCCTTGGTCTAAGCGCTCGCCCTTTATCCCCGCAGTTTATACCTCTGATTCCTCTGATGTCCCTCCCTACCCCCCCCTCGCCCCTGCACCCTCCCCTGCCCCGCCTACCCGGGGAGCGCCACTTGTGGGGCCGGCTCTATGGCGCCAGCGCGGCCCTGGCCATGGCGCGGGCGGCGGTGGCGGAGCAGCGGCTGGTGCTGGCGGTGACGCCCGATGTGCAGGGGGTGGCGCGGCTGACGGCGGAGCTGGGGTTTTTCCTCAATGGCGGCGGGGGGGACGGGGACGGGGCGGATCAGGGCACGCCCGCGGTGCCGGTGCTGGGCTTTCCCGACTGGGAGACCCTGCCCTATGACGTCTTTTCGCCCCTGCCGGAGCTGATCTCCGAGCGGCTGCTGACCCTGCATCGCCTGCCGGGGTTGCAGGCCGGGGTGCTGGTGGTGCCAGTGGCGACCCTGCTGCAACGGCTGGCGCCGCGGGACTATGTCGACGGCCACTCCCTGGTGCTGGCGGTGGGGGAGCGGCTGGACATCGACGCGACGCGGCTGCGGCTGGACCGGGTGGGCTACCAGTGCGTGTCCCAGGTCATCGCCCATGGCGAGTACGCGGTGCGCGGCTCCCTGCTGGATGTCTTTCCCATGGGCAGCCGGGAGCCCTTCCGCATCGACCTCTTCGACCGGGAGGTGGAGAGCATCCGCACCTTCGACCCGGACAGCCAGCGTTCCCGGGACAAGGTGACGGCGATCCGCGTCCTGCCGGCACGGGAGTTTCCCCTGGGGGAGGAGGCGGTGGCGGGTTTCCGTCAGCGCTACCGGGCGCGCTTCGAGGGCAACCCGCAACAGAGCCTCATCTACCGCGAGATCTCCGGGGGCGGGACGCCCGGGGGGCTGGAGTATTACCTGCCCCTGTTCTTCGCCGAAACCGCGACCCTGTTCGACTATCTGCCCACCGAGGTGCTGGTGCTGGAGGCGGAGGGCTGCCGGGAGGCGGCGGCGACCTTTCTCGCCGGGGTGGCCCAGCGCTTCGAGCAGCGTCGCTATGACCTGGAACGGCCCCTGCTGCCGCCGACCGACCTGTGGCTGGACGCCGCGGAGCTGGCCCATCGCCTCAATGGCCTGACCGGGGTCCTCTACCAGCACCACGAGATACCCGAGCGGCGCAAGGGCTTCGCCGCCCTGAGCAACTTCGCCACCGCCTGCCTGCCGCCCCTGGCGATCCAGGCACGGGCGGCGGAGCCGGCGGCGGCGCTCAAGGCCTTCCTCCTGGCGCCGGGGCGGCGGGTGCTGCTGGCGGCGGAGAGCACCGGCCGGCGGGAACTGCTGGCGGACCACCTGCGCGGCTTCGGCATCGTCCCCACCCCGGTGGAGGGCTGGTCGGCCTTCCTGACGGCCAGGACTCCCCTGGCCCTGACGGTGGCGCCCCTAGAGCAGGGCCTGTGGCTGGCGGCCGAGGACCTGGCCCTGGTCACCGAGACCCAGCTCTACGGGGAGCGGGTGCGCCAGGAGCGGCGCCAGAAGGCCCGCGCCCGGGATGGCGACGCCATCGTCCGCAACCTGACGGAGCTGCATGCCGGGGCGCCGGTGGTCCACGAGGACCATGGCGTCGGGCGCTATCTGGGGCTCCAGACCCTGACCGTCGGCGGCCTGACCACCGAGTTCCTGACCCTGGAATACGCCCGGGGCGACAAGCTCTACGTGCCGGTGTCGTCCCTGCACCTCATCTCCCGCTACACCGGGGCCTCGCCGGAGAATGCCCCCCTTCACCGCCTGGGCGGCGATCAATGGGACAAGCTCAAGCGCAAGGCCGCCCAGAAGGCCCACGACGTGGCAGCGGAGTTGCTGGACATCTACGCCCGGCGCGCCGCCCGCCAGGGGGTGGCCTTCCCGGAACCCGGGGAGGACTATGCCGCCTTCGCCGCCGCCTTCGCGTTCGAGGAGACCCCGGACCAGGCGCGGGCGATCGAGGCCATCCTTGAGGGCATGGCGGCGACCCAGCCCATGGACCGGGTGGTGTGCGGCGACGTCGGCTTCGGCAAGACCGAGGTGGCCATGCGCGCCGCCTTCGTCGCCGTCAACGGCGGCCGCCAGGTGGCGGTGCTGGTGCCTACTACCCTGCTGGCCCAGCAGCACTACCAGAACTTCTCCGACCGCTTCGCCGACTGGCCGGTTAAGGTAGAGAACCTGTCGCGCTTTCGCACCGCCCGGGAGGCCCAGGGGGTCATGGACGGCCTGGCCCGGGGCACGGTGGACATCGTTGTCGGCACCCATAAGCTATTGCAGCCGTCGGTGCGCTTCAAGAACCTGGGGCTGGTCATCGTCGACGAGGAGCACCGCTTCGGGGTGCGCGACAAGGAGCGGCTCAAGGCCCTGCGCGCCGAGGTGGACATCCTCACCCTCACCGCCACCCCCATCCCCCGCACCCTCAACATGGCCATGGCCGGGCTGCGCGACCTGTCGATCATCGCCACCCCGCCGGTGGCGCGCCACCCGATCAAGACCTTCGTCACCCCCTGGAACGAGGCCCTGATTCAGGAGGCGGTGCAGCGTGAGTTGAAACGCGGCGGTCAGGTCTATTTTCTCCACAACGAGGTGGAGACCATCGACAACATGGCGCAGAAGCTCCAGGCCCTGGTGCCGGAGGCGCGGGTCCAGGTGGCCCACGGCCAGATGCGCGAGCGCGACCTGGAGCGGGTGATGCGCGACTTCTATCACCAGCGCTTCAACCTCTTGGTGTGCACCACCATCATCGAGAGCGGCATCGACATCCCCAGCGCCAACACCATCCTTATGAACCGCGCCGACAAGCTGGGCCTGGCCCAGTTGCATCAGTTGCGCGGCCGGGTGGGGCGCTCCCATCACCGTGCCTATGCCTACCTCATCACCCCCCCCGCCGGGGTGATGACGTCGGACGCCAAGAAGCGCCTGGAGGCCATCGAGTCCCTGGAGGAGTTGGGGGCGGGTTTCACCCTGGCCACCCACGACCTGGAGATTCGCGGCGCCGGCGAACTCCTTGGAGAGGAGCAGAGCGGCCAGATTCAGGAGGTGGGCTTCAGCCTCTACATGGATCTGCTGGAGCGGGCGGTGGAGGCCCTCAAGGCCGGGCGCACGGTAGAGCTGGACCGCCCCCTGGATCACGGCGCCGAGATCGACCTGGGCCTGCCGGCCCTGCTGCCCGCCGATTATCTGCCCGACGTCCATGGCCGCCTGGTGCTCTACAAGCGCATCGCCAGCGCCGCCGACGCCGAGGAGCTGAGGGAGTTGCAGGTGGAGATGATCGACCGTTTCGGCCTACTGCCCGAGCCGGCGCGCAACCTCTTCGCCATCACCGAGCTCAAGCTGGCCGTGCAGCCCCTGGGCATCCGCAAGATCGAGGCCGGACCCGCCGGGGGGCGCATCCTCTTCGGGGAGCAGCCCACGATCGATCCCCTGCGCCTGATCCAGCTCATCCAGAGCCGGCCCAAGGAGTTCCGGATGGAGGGCGGGGACAAGCTCAAGTTTTTCATCGACCTGGCGGACCCGACCCAGCGGGTGGCCAAGGTCGGGGATCTGATCCACCAGTTAGCCGGATGAGGCCGGCGGTCGGAGGGCAAGGGGTAGCCCTTTCTGTTACCATGCCGCCCCATTCGGAGCTTCCTCCACCCGCCCCTGGCACGTATATCAAGGTAGTCGCCCATGGCCGTCGTCGAACTCACCCAAGACAACTTCGAGCAGACCATCAAGGACAACGCGTTCGTCATCGTTGACTTCTGGGCGCCCTGGTGCGGACCCTGCCGCTCCTTCGCCCCCGTCTACGACAAGGTCTCCGCGGACTTCGACGACATCGTCTTCGCCAAGGTCAACACCGAGGAGGAGCGGGAGATCGCCGCTCACTTCCAGATCCGCTCCATCCCCACCCTGATGATCTTCCGCGACCAGATCATCATCTTCTCCCAGGCCGGCGCCCTGCCCGAGGGCTCCTTCCGCCAGTTGCTGCAGAAGGCCAGCGAACTCGACATGGCCGAAGTCCGCCATCAGGTGGAAACCCAGAAGCAGTCCGCGGCCTGATGACCGCCCGCGGGCCCCAGTTGACCCGGGGAGCGGATACGCACCCAGCCCCTGACCCGGGGCCGGCGGACCCCCAGCCCCCGGCCAGCGACCAGGCGCGCCACCAGCGCCAGATCCCTGTGCCCGCCACCCCCCTACCCGGCCCGCCCTCCCCTCCCCGCCCCCGGGGCGAAATCGCCCCCGCGGCCTGATCCCCCGTTCGTGGTCAATCTCGCCACCCCGGCGCGGCCGCCCCTCGCCCCCTACCCCTGGCTGGAGCGCCTGCTGATCCCCGCCCGCCCCCGGGTGGGCGACCTGATGCACCTGTGTGAGGAAAACTACGCCCGCCTGCGCCGCCTCGCCCCCGACCTGCACCACTGGCGCGGCGACTACCGCTCCCACGGCGCCGACGGCATGGACCTGCACCTGGAGATCATCGAACAGTCCCGCTACACCAGCCTGCTGCGCCTGACCTACTTCTTCCCCCACGGCGACGACCTGCCCCACCGCCTCCCCCAGGCCGACCCCGACGCCCTGCTCCGCGCTTACCACGACGCCCGCCAGGTGGAAATCCTCGACCTGCGCCAGACCGCCCTCCCCCTACACAAGGACTACCGCTCCCCGGCCCTGGAGGCCAAGTGGCGCGCCAACCTCTTCCTCGGCAAATGGCTCGCCTACTGCCTGCGCCGCGGTCACCGCTTCGACCCCGAGCCGCGCTGACCCAGGCGGGTCGGGGGGCGACCAAGCCCCTAATTCAAGGAATGGCTTGACGGTTTTTTCAGCCACTCGGTATGCTATTTCCTACAATTTTTCCCAGTTATCCCCTCTCCCCCCAATTCCCGAGGTTACACCATGAGACTCTCCACCAAGGGCCGCTACGCGGTCACGGCCATGCTGGACCTGGCCCTGCACGAGGGCAAGGGTCCCGTGACCCTGGCCGACATCTCCGCCAATCAGGGCATCTCCCTGTCCTACCTGGAACAACTCTTCGCCGCCCTGCGCGCCAAGCACCTGGTGCGGGGCGTCCGCGGCCCCGGAGGCGGCTATTACCTGAGCAAAACCTCCGCCGAGATCACCGTTGCCGATATCATATGCGCCGTGGACGAGTGGGTGGAGTTCACCCGCTGCGGCGGCCGCGAGGACTGCCATGATGGCGAGCGCTGCCTCACCCATACCCTCTGGGATCACCTGAGTGACGAGATCTACCGCTTTCTCAACGGCATCTCCCTGGCCGACCTGGTCTCCCGCGGGCTGGAGAAGCATGCCGCCCTGGTGGCAGAGGCCAAGGCCAGCAAGTCCAAGGCCAGCCGTTCGCGCTGATCCCAGCCACTCCCTCCCAACCCCCGCCTGCCACCACTCGAGACCATGCCCAGTCCCCCCGAAGGCCTTGTCAGCATCCTGGACTACATCCGCTGGGGCGCCAGCCGCTTCAACGCGGCGGAGCTCTGTTTTGGCCACGGCACCGACAATGCCCTGGACGAGGCCACCCACCTGGTGCTGGCGGCCTTGCACCTGCCGCCAGACCTGCCGGACGCCTACCGCGGCTGCCGGCTGACGGACGACGAGCGGGG
>WBZM01003651.1_pt1 | contig 11823 bp, 9 predicted proteins | sample 5204271 | NCBI WGS metagenome assembly WBZM01 (sample SAMN12344346, study PRJNA552823) | activated sludge metagenome | biome: Activated sludge suspended growth; feature: Nitrification reactor; material: Wastewater; isolation source: activated sludge from nitrification reactor of wastewater treatment...
CGATGCGCAAGGTAGCGGCCAAGGCGGTGCGGGATATCAAGGACTTCATCGGCGTCAGTTGCCAGGTGGTGGTGAAGAAGGTCGGGGAGATCCCACGCTCGCAGGGCAAGGCGGTACGGGTGGTGGATCATCGAAGGGAGAAGCGCTAGGGGGGTGACGGGGCTGGGGCTGAGCCCCCGCGGCGGTGAGCGGGGGGGCGGGCTGTTGGGCGGGGAGGATCGCGACCCTGGCCGAGAGGTTGCCGGGTGGGCCGGGGTCGGCAACGGGGCTGAGTCCGCCTGAGCCGGCGCGCAGCGCGGGCTGGTCTTCTTGGGGGGTGATGTAGACGGGATGGGGGCGCCGAGCCAGGTGGCGTGCGATGTTTGCACGCGACCTGGCGACTACGGGGCGGTGAGGATCGCGGCGCGAAGGAAGTGGGTGGGCGGCGTGGCCTGGCCGGTGGTGATCAGGGGGCGTCCCAGGGGTTGAGCAGCCTCAAGCCGCTGGTGGGGAAATCCGCGATATTGCGGGTGACCAGGGTCAGGTCATGAGTCAGGGCCGTGGCGGCGATCAGGGCGTCCCGTTCCGCGCGGGGGTCGGGGATATGCAGGTGGGCGCAACGGCGCGCGACCGCGATGTCCACCATCAGGATGCGTTCCTGGAAGGCCGGTAAGACCTGGTGCTCCAGCAAGGTCCGCAAGTGGCGTCCTTGGTGCGTATCTCGCCGCTCGATGCGTAAGATGCCCATCTCGAGTTCCAGAACGCTGATGACGGATAAGTAGAGTTGCGCGGGCACCACGCCCCGCGCCCAATGGAGGACCTGGGGGTCCACCTTGCCGGTGTGGGCCTTGCGCAGTTCCGAGACGACGTTGGTGTCGAGGAGATACATCAAGCCAGATCGGCGGGCTGAAAGTCGGGACCCGCCAGACGCGGCGGCTCGAAGTCCACCGCTTCCGCCGCGGGCATGGCCAGCAGATCGGCGATGCTGGTCGGGTGGCCCTGAAGGCTGTGGTAGGCGTCGATGGTCATGAGGACGAGGGCGGGGCGCCCCCGGTCGGTGATGAACACCGGACCTTCCTGGGCGGCGCGCTTGGCGCGGGCTGTGTGGTGATTGAACTCGCGGCTGGTCAGGGTGGTCGGCATGGCGGCATCCCCCCGAGGCAAGGTAGCTACATGGGGTTCGATGGTAGCAGGGTGCATGGGGCTTCGCCAGGCAGACGAACCGGCGCTGGGGGGTGAGCCTGGGGTACTGCTAAGAGGGAGCCACTACCTTGGGAAAGCGGGGAGGCTGCCAGCCGGCGGCGCGTAGCGCGGCCGGTCTTCAGGGTGCTGATGATCCAGAGGGCTCTACGGAGCCAGGTGGCGTGCGGGGTTGGCAGGCGACCTGGCGACTACGGGGCGGGGAGGGTCCCGACTCGGCGCTGACGGCGGGGGTCAGGTGCGGGATACTCCTACCAGGTACAGGGACCGCGGCCCCGGCTTCCGCCCGCCCCTGTCTTGGGGGGCGGATTACCTGACCTGCCTTGAGAGGTGGGTGGGGAGATGGACGCTTGAGGACCACATTACCCTTGATGCGGCGGTGGCACGGGCCCATGGCTGGGAGGACTAGACCCCGGAGATGGCTGACTCGGTTTTGGGATCAAGCAGTTGCATGGCGGGCTCCGGGTGATGCCGTCATTCTCGGCACTCCTCGGTGGCATGGGAAGGCGTAAGAGAGGATGGTGGTTGGGTACGGCTGGGTGCGGCCGGCTGACGGATTCCGCTACACTCTACCCAGAACTGGATGACTCCCTTTTTTCTTCATTCACCTATCAGACTGACTGTGGTTGCTTCTGAGTGGTTGATCACGCATTGATGTCCAGGCTGACTCGGGCAAGCGAAGAGTCAGCCGTCCAGGACTGGAGAGTGTTGGACAATCCCGCGGCGGTGGCGGCCGAGGCTGTGACCTGTCTGCTGGCCGCTGCTCACGAAGCCATCGCGGCGCGGGGACGCTTCCGGTTGGTGTTGGCTGGAGGGCGGACACCAGAACTGGCCTATCGATTATTGGCCGAGAGGGAGGCGGACTGGGCGAATTGGGAGTTGTATCTTGGGGATGAACGATGTCTACCCGTGGATCACGCCGAGCGCAACCAGCGGATGGTGGAGCAGGCCTGGCTATCGCGCTTATCTGGTGATCTGCCCCAGGTACACTTCATCGCGGCGGAACTGGGACCGGTGGCCGGCGCCGCGCGCTACGCTCCCCTGATCGAGACCGTGGTGCCGTTCGATCTGGTGCTCCTAGGGATAGGGGAGGACGGCCATACCGCCAGTCTGTTTCCGGGCCAGCCGCTGGATACCGAGGCCTGGGTCGTGCCGGTCTTGGGCGCGCCCAAACCACCGCCGGAGCGAGTGAGTCTGGGTTTGCGCGCCTTGCGCAGCGCCCGGCGGCTGTTGGTATTGGCCACCGGCACGGACAAGCGGGTGGCCCTGGAGCGCTGGCGGGCGGGAGAGGAACTGCCGATCGCTCGGGTCTGTCGGGGATTATCGGTCAGCGTTCTGCTCGATCGGGCCGCCGATCCAAGTCCTTGATCCTAAGAAAATATCGACCCCGTGGCCATCCCTTGCTTTCGCAGCCGCATCAATTGCGCGATAGCAGCTTCTTCGGGACCCAGGGTTGCCATGCCGAGCGCTTCGCCATGCCCCTTTCATAAGGCTTTCCCTAGCAGCCTGTCGGATTTCGCTAAGCTTCCCCTAAATTGGACAAGAACTGATTAATTTTGGTGCTCCTACGCAAGAATTGCGGCTCCTGCTCAGCGCGGATCAGCCCGGACGGCTCCGATTTCGCGTAGGAACACGACGACACTCTAAGCCCGACAGACTCCTAGGGAACCCTGGTCCCACTCAGCAAAGGTTCCAGGCCCGGCCAGACATTCTCTAGGATCAGGGGTTGCGCCGCGGTATTGGGATGCAGGTCGTCGGCCTGCATCAGGGCGCGGTCTTCGGGGATGCCGGCGAGAAAATCCGGAATCAAAGGCACCTGTTCGGCGTGGGTGACCTCCCGGAACACGGCTTGAAAGCCGTCGGTGTAAGCCGCACCGTAGTTGGGTGGTAGACGGAGGCCGGCGAGCAGCACCTGGCTGCCAGCGGCGCGGGCCTCGCGGATCATGGTCGTGAGGTTGTCACGGAGTACCCCGAAGGCAAAGCCCCTGAGGCCGTCGTTGGCACCCAGTTCCAAAAGGACCAGGCTGGGCCGATGCTCCGCCAACAGCCGCGCCAGGCGGGCGCGGCCGCCGGCGGTGGTCTCGCCGGAGATACTGGCATTGACAACCCGATAGGCCAGGCCCTTCGCCCGCAACCGTTGTTCGAGCAGACTTACCCAACCGTCGTTCTGGTCGATACCATAGGCGGCGCTGAGACTGTCGCCAAGGATCAGGATGCGGGGCGCGGTTGCCGTGGCCGGTTCCGATGTGGATGCTGGCTCCATGGCCGTTGTCGTTGCGGTCGTACTTATGGTGGCCAATGTCGATGTCCATGTCGGTTGGGAGGTAGCCACCGGAGTGGCCGTCAGGGTAGCCATCGGACTGGCCGTGAGGCCGGTCATGGGCGGTACGCTGGCGGCGAGGGCGGCCACCGCCGGCCATGTCGGCACAATCAAACCTAGCAGCAGGAGTAAGGGGATCATGGCAGTACCCATGGCCGAAGCCGTTTCCAAGGCGAGTGGATTGAGTAAACATGTTACCGGCCCGGCTGGCGACTTGACCATCCTGCAGGGGCTCGATCTGGAGATCCAGAACGGGGAGGCGGTGGCGATCCTGGGCGCCTCGGGGTCCGGCAAGTCCACCCTGTTGGGGTTGCTGGCTGGGCTCGACAACCCCTCCGCCGGGCAGATCTGGCTGTGCGGCCAGTCCCTGGCGGGCCTGGACGAGGATGGCCGCGCCGCCTTGAGGGCCGGGCGGGTCGGCTTCGTTTTTCAGAACTTCCAACTCCTGCCCAACCTTACCGCCCGGGAGAACATCCTCCTGCCCCTGGAACTGACCGGCTCCGACGAGGCCCCGCGTCGCGCCGACGAGGCCCTGGAGCGGGTTGGCCTGGCGGCCCGAGCTGGGCATTACCCCCGTCAGCTCTCGGGGGGGGAACAGCAGCGGGTGGCCATCGCCCGTGCCTATGCCCCCCGGCCCCAGGTCCTGTTCGCCGACGAACCGACCGGCAACCTGGACCAGGCCACGGGGGAGCAGATCATCGACCTGCTGCTGGACCTGCGTCGCCAGACCGCCGCCGCCCTGGTCCTGGTGACCCACGATCCCCGCCTCGCCGAGCGTTGCGATCGCCGCCTGCGCATGAGCGGTGGACTCCTGGAGCCCCTGCCATGATGCCGATCCTCCAGACCTGGCGCATCGCCCTGCGCCTGCTGCGCCAGGACCGGCGCAGCGGCGAACTGCACTTGCTCGGTGCCGCCCTGATCCTCACCGTCGCCGCCATCACCGCCGTGGGCTTTTTCACCGATCGGGTGGAGAGCAGCATGAACCGCCAGGGCGCGGACCTTCTGGCCGCCGACCTGGTGCTGGAGAGTTCCACCCCCCTCCCGCTCGACTATCGGCAGTGGGCGGAGGCCCTGGGTCTGGCCGTGGCCCAGACCATCGCCTTTCGCAGCATCCTGATGGGGGAGGCGGGGCCGCAACTCGTCGAGGTCAAGGCGGTGGACAGCGCCTATCCCCTGCGGGGTCAGCTCCGGCTGCGGGAAACCCCGCCCCAGCAGCCGATCGCCCCGGGGGCGATGTCCGCCGAAGCGGCCCAACCACCCCCAACCGAACGCCTGGTGACAAGCGAGGCAGCTAAGCCCTCCCTAACCGAACGTCTGGTCGCCTCTGGCCCCCCGACTGGCCAGGTCTGGGTGGAGTCCCGCCTGCTGCACCTGCTCGGGACCGAACTGGGGGCGACGGTGGGGCTCGGCGCCGCCCATCCCGCCCTGGGCGCCATCCTGGGCGAGGAGCCGGATCGGGCCGGCGCCCTGTTCGCCTTCGCCCCGCGGGTGATGATGAACCTGGACGACCTGCCGGCGACCGGCCTGGTCTCGGCGGCCAGCCGCGCCGAGCACCGCCTGCTGGTGGCCGGGGACCCCGGGGCCCTGGCACGTTTCCAGCGTGAGATCGCCCCCCTGCCACCCACGATCCGTCTGATCGACAGCGCCAATGCCCGTCCCGAGTTCGCCGCCGCGGTGGAGCGCGCCGGGCGCTTCCTGAACCTGGCGACCCTGGTCACCCTGCTGGTGGCCGGGGCGGCCATCGCCCTGGCCAGCCGACGCTTCGTCGCCCGGCAGACCGACGCCGTCGCCATCCTGCGCTGCCTGGGGGCGCCCCATCACCTGCTGTGGCGGGTCTTCGTCCTGCGCCTGCTCCTCTTCGGCCTGTTCGCCAGCCTGGTGGGTTGCCTGGTGGGCTGGCTGGGGCAGGCCGGATTGCTGGCGGTCCTCGGCGACTGGTTTCCCGCCGACCTGCCGGCGCCCTCCCTAAACCCGGTCCTGGCCGGGATCGCGACCGGGCTCGTCGCCCTGCTGGGCTTCGCCCTGCCACCCCTGCTGCAACTGGCCCAGGTCACCCCCCTGCGGGTCCTGCGCCGGGACCTGGGTCCCGCCCGCGGCTCGGCCCTGGCCGCCGGTGGGGCGGCCATCCTGGCCTTGGCCCTGCTGACCCTGTGGCAGGCCCAGGATGCGCGGCTTGCCGGCTGGCTGCTGCTCGGGGTCGCCGGGGCCATCGCTAGCCTAGCCGTCAGCGTGCTGTTGCTGGTGCGCCTGGCCGGCGGGCTGGCGGGGCGGGTGCGCGGGGTCTGGCGGCTAGGGCTGGCGGGGTTGACCCGGCGCCCCGCCGGGGCCGTGCTGCATATCACCGGCCTAGGGCTGGGCATCCTCGCCCTGCTGCTGCTGGCGGTGGTGCGGGTGGACCTGCTCGCCTCCTGGCAGGAGCGGCTGCCCCCCGGGGCCCCCAATCAGTTTCTGATCAACATCCAACCGACGGATGTCGCCCCCCTGGAGGCCTTTCTCCTGGAGGCCGGCATCCGGGTCGCCGCGCTTTACCCCATGATCCGCGGCCGTCTGACGGCCATCAATGGCCGGCCGGTGGAGCCATCGGACTATGCCAATCCCCGCGCCCAGCGCCTGGCGGCGCGGGAGTTCAATCTCAGCCAGGGCGCCGACCTGCCCCGGGATAACCGCATCCTCGCCGGCGCTTGGTGGACGGCGGGCGAGGCGGCGCCACCGGAGTTCTCGGTGGAACAGGGCCTGGCCGAGACCCTGGGCATTGCCTTGGGCGACGAGATCACCTTCCTGGTCTCAGGCCGCCCGGTCACTGCCCCGGTCACCAGCCTGCGCGAGGTGCAGTGGGACAGCTTCAACGTCAATTTCTTCGTCGTCGCCTCCCCCGTCCTGCTGGCCCAGGAGCCTGCCACCCATATCACCAGTTTTTATCTGCCCGCGGAACGGGAAGAACTGATCCCGGAACTGGTGCGCCGCTTCCCCAGCGTCACCCTGTTGGACGTCAACGCCATCCTCGACCAGGTGCGATCCGTCGTCGACCGCGGCGTCATGGCCGTGGAGTACGTCTTTCTCTTCACCCTGGTCGCCGGCCTGCTGGTGATGTTCGCCGGCATTCAGGCCAGCCTGGAGGAGCGACGCCAGGAACACGGCATCCTGCGCACCCTGGGCACCGGCCGGCGGGCCCTGCTCACTAGCCTGGCGGTGGAGTTCACCGCCGCGGGGCTTCTGGCCGGTCTCCTGGCCTCGTTCTTCGCCGAGCTCACTGGCTGGCTGCTGGCGGAGCGGTTGTTCGGCCTGGAATTTGGCTTCAACCCCCGCCTGTGGCTCATCGGCGTCCTGGGCTCCGGCGCCTTCATCGGTCTGGCGGGGACCCTGGCCACCTATCCGCTGCTTATCCGCCCGCCCCTCACCACCCTGCGGGCGGCGGACTAGGTGCTACGCTTGAATGGAAGGACCGGGGCCGCCGCGCCCCGAACCTGGTGATTGTCGTCGGTTCCGTTCCGGGTCTCTGCTTGACTCCACCGCCGTGAGCTTCCGCCTCAAGACGATTCTGGGGATCGCCCTCATCGAGGCGGTTCTGCTGGCGGTGCTGATCGTCAGTGGTCTCAAGTGGCTCCAGGACTCCAATCAGGCCCAGTTGCTGCAGCGGGCCGAGACCAGTGTTCACCTCTTCGCCGCCCTGGCCAAGGATGCGGTCCTGGCCGCCGACCTGGCGACCCTGGAGAGCTTCGTCCAGGAGGTCCGCGCCAATCCCGGGACCCTTTATGCCCGGGTCCGCGACGCCCAGGGAAAGGTGCTGGCCGCCGCCGGGGATGAGGTGGTCCTGGCCCGTGCCTTCGTCCCCGATACGGAGCCCACTCAGGCCCAGGATGGTGTTTTCGACACCTTCGCCCTCATCGAGGTGGCCGGCGTCACCTTTGGCCGGGTGGAGATTGGCCTGGAGGTGGCGGCCTTCCGCGCCCTGCTGGATGAGGCGCGGCTCGGGGCCACCGCCATCGCCCTGCTGGAGATGGGGCTGGTCGCGCTCTTCTCTCTGATGCTGGGGACCTACCTCACGCGCCAGCTCCGGCAGTTGCGTCGGGCGGCGCACCGGGTCGTGGAGGAGGGGCCCGGCTTCCAGCTCCCGGTCACCGGCCGTGACGACCTCGCCCAGACCCTGATCGCCTTTAACGACATGTCGGCGCGTCTGGCCCAGGCCATGGCCGAACAGGACCGGGTGCTGGCGGAACTCCACCATCAGATCGCCCAGCGGGAGGCGCTGGCGGCGGAACTGCGGCTCACGGCCCAGGCCTTCGAGACCCAGGAGGCCATCCTCATCACCGATCTCCAGGCCCGCATCCTGCGGGTCAACCGGGCCTTCACCCGGATCACCGGCTATGCCGCCGCCGAGGTGCTGGGCCTGACCCCCGCCATCCTCAAATCCGGGTGCCATGACCAGGCCTTCTATCAGCGGCTGTGGACCACGCTGCTGACCGAGGGCCACTGGCAGGGGGAGATCGAGAATCGGCGCAAGGACGGCGATATCTATCCAGAGTGGCTCAGCATCTCCACGGTCCGCGATCTCCAGGGCCGGATCACCCACTTCGTGGCCCATTTCATCGACATCACCGAGCGCAAGCGTACCGAGCAGGCCCTGGTCGTGGCGCGCCAGCGGGCGGAACTGGCCAGCGAGGCCAAGTCCCGCTTTCTTGCCACCATGAGCCACGAGATCCGCACGCCCCTCAATGCCATCATCAACAGCAACGATCTGCTCCAGGAGACGGAACTGAACCGCGAGCAGGCAGGCTACGTGGCCATGGCCGGCGAGGCGGGGCGGAATCTACTCTCGATCATCAACAGTGTGCTGGATTTCTCCAAGATCGAGGCGGGACGGGTGGAGGCGCGTCCCGAGCCCTGCGACCCCGTCGAGCTCACCGCCATGGTGGCCCGGCTCCTGCTCAGCCGGGCCACGATCAAGGGCATCACCCTCGACCTCTTCATCGCGCCGCGTCTGGGTCCGGGCTTCACCACCGACCCCGGGTTGCTGCGGCAGATCCTGCTCAACCTGGTCGCCAATGCCATCAAGTTCACCGAGCGGGGTGGGGTGCGTCTCCAGATCCTTTATGAGGAACCGCGGCCGGACGGCCCGGGCGCCGCCGGGGAGCAACCGGGAACGGGCTGGCTGCGCTTTGAGGTCATCGACACCGGTATCGGTATCCCGGCGGAAAAAATGGATGAGCTGTTCAAGGAGTTCAGCCAGTTGGACAGCTCCGACCGGCGCCGCTTCGGCGGTACCGGCCTGGGACTGGCCATCAGTCGCTCCCTGGCCCGTATCCTGGGGGGCGAGATCGGCTGTGACAGCCAGCCGGGGGTGGGGAGTCGCTTCTGGTTGCGGTTGCCCGCGGGCCAGATGGAGGTTTTCCCAGGTCTGCCCGCGAATCTGGCGGCCGGGGCAGGCATGCGCCGGATCAGCCTCCAGGAACCCCTTTCCCTACCGGCCAGGCCCACGCCCCTCGCGCCTTCCGCAACCCCGGCCGACAGCGCCCGCCCAGTCGGCGCGTCGGGTTCCACTTTCCCGGCCAGTTCCCCCGCCACCGCGGGATCTACCGCAGCGACAAGCTCCCTTGGCGCGGTGGGCCCCACCGTTCCACCCATCCTGGTGGTCGACGACAGCGAGGCGAATCGCCTGGTCGCGACGGCGATCCTGGCCAAGGCTGGCTACCCGACCGAGATGGCCGAGAACGGCCGCGAGGCCCTGGCCGCCGTGCAGCGCCGGTCCTATGGCCTGGTGCTCATGGATGTCGCCATGCCGGAGATGGATGGGATCGAGGCCACCCGGGCCATCCGCGCCCTGCCCGGGGAACGGGGCCACCTGCCCATCATCGCCACGACCGCCGCGGCCTTCGTCGAGGATCGGCAACGCTGTCTCGAGGCGGGGATGAATGATTATCTGAGCAAACCCCTGGTCCGTGGGGATTTGCTGGGGATGGTCGCGCGCTGGCTGCCCCCGGGGAACCCAGGATCAGCGGCCGAGGCGGCTAGCAACCCGGCTGAACCATACCGGCAGGCTGGCCCCGCCCCCCCGACGGTGCCACCGGTGGCAGATGTGGCGACGGCACAAGCTGGCTCAACGGTACCGGCTGTTGGGGGCAATCCCCTGTTGGATGAAGCCTGCCTGCGCAAGCTGGACCAGGACGTGGGACCCGAACTACTGACCACCCTGGTGGCGAGTTTCACCGCGGAACTGGAACGTCGGCTTGGCCGGGTGAAAGCGGCGCAGGCCAGTGGCGACCTGCGGACCCTGGCCCTGGAGGTTCATGCCATCAAGGGGTCCGCGGCCACCTTCGGCGCACCCCCCCTCAGTGTCCTGGCCCTGACCCTGGAACGAGCCGCCAGGTCCGGGGCAGCCGATCTGGCCCGGGGCACCCTGCCCGACTTCCTGGCCGTGGCGGAGGGGACCCTGACCCTCCTGTATCGGCGCTTTGGTGGTCACCCGGAGATGCCGGGTGAGGATAAGAGGATAAATCTTGATACAGATCAAGGATAAAGCTTGGGCTTAGAACGATAAAGGGCATTGCCCACGGCGACCTGGGGCAGATCTGAGCACAATGGTGAGGATGTTATGAAGATTCATACCTGGGTGATGGCGAACTGCCTAATCGCCTGCCTTTTGGCCAGTACCCGCCTGGGGGCCATGGAGATGGCCTTCGAGGGGGTCGACTTGCGCAACGGCAAGGATATCAACGAGGTCTGCGCCGGTTGTCACGGCGAGTTCGGCCAGGGGGGCAAGGAAGGGGAATACCCGCGGCTGGCGGGCCTGCCGCCGGCCTTCATCGCCCGCCAGCTCGACCTGTTTCGGGACCGCAAGCGGACCAATCTGGCCATGGTCGAATCCGTCGACCACCGCCAGTTGCCCGATGCCGATGTCCTGGATGTCTCGGCCTATCTTGCCTCCATCCAGATCCCCAGCAAACTGCCGCCGGTGGACGAAACGGCGCCGGGTTTCAATGCCTACGAACGCCTCCTCGCCAGCAAACGGGTCGTCCAGATCCCCATGGCCGAGGGAGACGCGGAGGCCGGCAAAGCCCTGTACCGGCGGGAATGCGCCTCTTGCCATGGAGCGCGGGGGGAGGGGGACCTCAAGGACGCCGTGCCCTTCCTGGCCGGCCAATACACCAGTTACCTCTGGCGGCAGGTGCCCAAATACCTGGATAAGCGCCGTATTCACGACCCCTCGGCCCCCGAGGAGCCGGAACTTCTGGCCAGCTTTTCCGAGACCGACTTGCGGAACATCTTCGCCTATCTCTCCATCCTGGATGATTAGCGATTAAGTCATGGCAACGCCCTACCTTCTCCGGGGTGTGGGGCGTTCACTCACTGTCAAAGTAGAGTCATCGCACCTCAATTTTCGGTTTTTCCGGGTCGGGTGGCGTCTGGCGGGGGACGCCGTGAATACGTCCCTGTAGGCTTGACGACCGCATCCCTGCGGTTGACACCCCCGCCAGTCGCCACCCGACCCTCCCTAGCGATGCTGAAAACTGACATGCGCTGGGTATAATTTCAGTGGCTTGGAAGGACATTTGCCGGCCCTATGGCGACTCTTGACTCGCCAAGGCATCGGTCTTGGCCGCCATGATGAAATCGTTGCGGTGTAACCCGCGGATCTTGTGGCTCCACCAGGTCACGACCACCGAGCCCCACTCAGTCACCAGCTTCGGATGATGTCCTTCCGCCTCGGCCAGCGCGCCGACGCGGTCGGTGAAGGCCAGGGCCTGAGCGAAATCCGGGAAACTGTAGATCCGCTCCAACTGCATGATCCCATCGCGAACCTCGACAGCCCAATCCGGGATCTGCTTGATCAGCGCGGCCAGTTCATCCTCGCTCACCCGCGGCGCGTCGGCGCGGCAGGCCTCGCAGGTCTCTTTTGTCAGCTTAGTCATGATTCGGGTCCCCCCTGTGGGTGGCCAATGCCTGTGGTGCAAATTTTCCGGTCCTTGCGACATGGGTCCCTTCCTCGCCCAACACAACCGCTGGGACCCCGGCGAAACCGGCCACGCGGTCGGTAACGGGTAGGGGCTTGAGACGGAATCCCCTGACCACTGCCGGAACGCGGAGGTCAGGTGGCGTGGATTCGTCTTTGGATTGCCCGAGCGGGATACAATCGGGGCCTTCTCCCCCTTATCCCCCGTCTCCTCGCATCATTCAGAATTAGAACGTGCGTATACTTCAAGCTGGCATCAGGGGAGACTAGTCGTTCGTCCCGCTCACCCGGCGATGCGATTCAGCCTGTTGCCTTTATCTGGAGCAGAATGGACACCAAAACCCTGATCATCGCCGCCTTAGTGGTCGCCGTGGCG
>WBZM01003652.1_pt1 | contig 11823 bp, 3 predicted proteins | sample 5204271 | NCBI WGS metagenome assembly WBZM01 (sample SAMN12344346, study PRJNA552823) | activated sludge metagenome | biome: Activated sludge suspended growth; feature: Nitrification reactor; material: Wastewater; isolation source: activated sludge from nitrification reactor of wastewater treatment...
CGTGCTCGCCGATCGCCCCCGTACTCCGATCGAGGCCATCCCCCGCACCGCCGCCTTCCGGCCGGCCGATCCCCCGAGAACCGCCAGACCCAGCGAGATGCCTCCGGAGAGACGCGAGTAGTTGGCTGCATCGGAGAGCTTCCGCAGTCCGCTGTCAAGCGAAGGGGTTGGCGAGGTCGCGACCGCGGCATAGACCGCCTGGTCGAGCTTGTTCACTTCGGCGAGAACCTGTTTGGCCTTCTTGATCACGGTGTTGCCCATATTCAATGAGTGTTCCCGCGTGACGGCTGCACAACCGGGCTCTCGATTGGAGACTTGCCGAGCGCGATCCGGATCAGCCCGAGAGTGACCTTCATGAACCCGTCCGGAACAGCTGCGGAGGGTGAGGCACCGGGATGCTGCCTTGCGATCCTCACCCGCAGTACCCCGGGCCGGATCTTGAACTTGAGTGGCGGTTCAAGCATCGCCGCTTCACCGTCTATTCCAGCCGCCACCTGCTCTTGGGCACCGACCTCAAAGGTGGGGGCATCCCAGTCCCGCCAGGGGGTCTGGAACTTCCGAAGCCGGTGTCCGGCAGCAACCGGATCGGCCAGCACGGCGATACCGAGCTTCCCGTCATCGATCCTCGGCCGGGTACCTGATCCCACGGCCTTTCCCAGCCGGTACTTGTTGTTGGAGACGAGGATCGCCGCCCCGGAGTGATGCTTCTTCCCGGAGGGGCTCCGCCAGTCGAGTTCGGGCGCTTCGCCGTCTGGACCAAGCACATCGGGAATGGTGTCAAGCAGCGTCTTGATCTTCGCCTCCCGGTACTCGTCCTTCTGAACCGCCTCCGCATAGATCCCAAGCGAGACGTTGTTCACGAACACCCGCCCATTCACCTCCGCAAGGTCAACCAGACGCTCACCCCCATCGACGAAGGCATCAAGGGCACCCACCACATCTTCACGGTCGACGCCAAGATCGAGCGCAAAGTGGTTCCGGGTACCTGCAGGAATACAGGCGAAAGGCAGCCGATGCTCCGAGGCGATCTCGGCAACCACCGCCTGCGAGCCGTCACCACCAGCCATCGCCAAAGCATCGGCACCAGCATCCACCTCAGCCTGAACCAGCTGACGAAGGTCAGCGCCCTTGGTCAGCTCCACCGCCCGATACCCACGAGCTTCGGCCTCGGAGGCAAGATCAAACTCCTCAGCCTTCCCCCCACCCGACTTCGGATTAAAGAAAAGAACCGGCCGCTCAGGAGCAGCCACATCAGGCAAAGGAACCCGAACCGAAAAAGCCCGCCTCGCCAAAGCAAACGAACCGGCCGCCAAGACCGCCACCAAGAGCCCCTGAGCTAGGTTCCATTCGTCCTCCACGAACACACCAAAGGTGAAGCCGAGAACCAAGGCCCCCAAAAACCAAGCCCCAACCCGAACGAGCCCCCTGGAAATCAACCCAAGTCCACCCAGCACCCCGGCCAGAACCAAGAGCCCAACCACAATCAAACCCCGCGGAAACTCCACAACGGCGATCTCAAGGGCAACAAGGATCGCGATCGCGCCAAATAGGAGCGACCCAGCCGCCGCTATGCGCTCTCGTTGCCCTGCTAGATGACCCATCCCCGCAACCTACCTACAAGCATCCAGCGAAGCCGAGCGCCCTAGGTATGCAGGAGTTCCGAAGGACTACCCGCGTAAGTGACCAACAGTCGCTCTCGAGCTCTCGTGGCCGCTACGTAAAGTAGGCAACGTTCTCGCTGCAGGTCCTGTGCGTGCTTGAGAGGGTCTTCTTCCTCAGGCGTGACGGCCTTCGGTTCGGGAACCGAAGAGCCCGAGACGTCGGCGATCGCGACGCATCGGAACTCCAGTCCCTTCATCTTGTGCATGGTGCCGACGTAGACGCCTGAACTCCCATCCTCGCCGTCATTGGTGCTAATCCCGCTCTGTTCTAGTGCATTCTTTACCTGCTGAGCTGCCGCGTTGGTGCGCGCACAGAGTCCGATCTCCTCAGGCTCCACCTCATCGGATCGCCATCTCTTGACTTGCTCAACCAGGCCATTGAGCTCACTCCGAAAATCGGGGAACTGAACGACTTCAGGTTCAGGTCCTTCGGTTGCCGATCGGTAGCCGAGCAGGGTCTCTTCACCATCGTCGAGGTCATCAAATGTCTGCCCCGTGAGCAGACTGAGGGACCAGTTCAGAATCTGTCTGGTGGTGCGGTAGTTCAACTTCAACCGGGTAGCGCGACCGCGAATCTCGATGCCAAGCTGCCCCAGACTCACGCGGTTGTCGTATATCCGCTGATGAGTGTCACCAGCAATAAAGAGGTCGTTCTCTCCTTCAGCGACCGCGGCGCGTAGGAGCCTCCACTGAGAGGCATTGAGGTCCTGGCTCTCGTCAACCAGGATGTGATCAAAAGGCTTGATGGCGGCAGCGTTAAGGCGATCGGCAGCAATGTCGGCCATTTGGGTGAAAATCTGGACACCCCTCGCGGCGAGCGCAGACTCAACTGTTTCTATGGCACGCCAAACGTCAGCCCGCTTCCGTCGATCCAGTCGTACGCCACGGCCGGTACGGGGAACCTGAAAGTACTCGTCGCGAGATCGGACCCTTCGGGCGAGAACAACCTGGATCCACTCCTGCTCAAGAAAATCGGGTGTAAGCCCATGATCATCCAGCCCAGCGGCGTCGAACCCGTCCTGAATCACTTCCTGGACCATGCCTCTGCTCGCAATGCCAACTTTGGCACCGTCCGTTGCCTGGGCACGGGCGAGAGCGTCAACAGTTGACACCTTGACCTTCTCACTCAGATCCCTGCCACCCAAATGCTTCAATCTGATCTGAAGATCTCCGGCCAACTTCCTGGTGAAAGTGGTCACGAGAATTCGCGAACCCGGATCAACTTCATCCGCGAGCCGGCGTGCACGATGGAGCAATGCCACGGTCTTGCCTGTGCCTGCTCCTCCGGTGATCCTTGCCGGTCCGCGGTAATCGCGTTGGACCACTGCGAGCTGCGTCGGGTGGAGAAAGGTGAGCCAGGCCTCGAAGTCACCGGTCAATGCCTGGGCGAGTTCGTCAGATCCATCCACGACCTGAAAGGCCGAACGTGAGCCGCCAGTTTCCACGGCTGCGGAAAGGTTCTGGTCCTCTACGGGGATGGGCTCCAGCTCGACCGGTTCTTCTGTCGGCACTTCGGAAGCAAGTATTTCGGCGTAGATCTTCTCGACCGGATCGCCGCACATCAGACCGACAAGAGCAGTGGCCTGGGCTTCCGGAAGCACGCCGGCGATCGCAATTAACTGATCCTCACTGGTGATCGAACGCACCAGGGAGATCAGATCCTCATCAACTATCCCTAGTTGGCGAAACTCCTTAATCGATCTGCCCGCCAGGAGGCCCTTCTGGCCAGCGGGCTCCGCCGTATCGGCAAGAGAAGGGCCGCCATCCGCAAGGGCCAGTTCCATGCCTTCCACGTCAATGACTTCTACCCCCTGAGTGAGGGCATTGACCGAGAACCGATTCTTTTGCATCCACCGCTCGGTCTGGTCATGCGGCTTTACGGCAAAGAGTATGTATGTGTCGGAACCGCCTTCGGGCGCCACGAGTATCGCCCGCCAGAACTTGTCGATGCGAATGGTCCTGGCCCTGGGGTCCGCCGCTGACTTGTACGACTCCAGGTTTAGACCTGCGGCACCGCTATCGCTGTCGAACTTGTCCAGAGCCGCCCCCACCTTCTTCTGAACATCGCTGCTCAGCTTGTGGAACTCGGAGATAAATTCTTTGGATAAAGCGATGCGGGCCATCAGTGCTTACCGTCTCGAACCGCAGCCAATAGCGATTCGGTATCCCAGTTTTCCGGGAGCCGTGTTTCCCAGCCCTCAGGCTGCTTCTGTCCCGCGACGATAACTCCAACTCTCGATTCGGGCCATGCCGCCTCGACTACCGAACCGTCGCCCAGTTCATGCCCAATCTCCGGGCGTGGAGCACCCGCAGCCAGAACGTCGGACAAGAGTTCGCGACAAGAATCACCTGCGAACTCGAGCTCGTCGGCGAAATCATCTGGCTTCGCAGTTTCCACCTCGGGCGGATCTCCCGCTTCAGATGGATCTGGCGCACCGCCTCCACTCACCAACGAACTCACAGTGACTGCCTGAGAACAGCCGCCTCCATCCAGAAACTGGAGCAGGTTGCCCCACCAGAGCCATTCCCTCCACCGGGACCGATGGCTGGCCTCGTTAACCGCTGCCTCCGAGTCGTCCAGGACCGCGCTCACATCCCAGAATTCGGAGTTGGCTCCACCCTGACCGGAAACATCCAGCTTCGCGAAAAAAACAAGCCCCGCATCAGTTGTAGCGGTGAACCGAATAGCGCTGTTGTCGGATTCCTGGGCGGCGCCAGTCACAAGACCGGCGACAGCAGACTTGGCCAAACGCCGCCACTCATCGCCGTCCGGATCACAAAGATAGGCCAGCATCTGGGAGAGCGGATTCGCGTTTGCGAGACTCGTGTCGAGCCCGCCGCCTCGTGCTTCCCGAACCTGCCGGGCAACTTGAAGTCTCGGTCCGTTGCTCAGCACCTGACGTGACGGTGGCGTCGCGGGAGGAACTTCTCCTACCGAGTCCCAGAATTCGACAACATCGTTCCAGTCCATGCTCCACACCCGATTGCCGAACGCCCTCGCTCCGGCCCGTTTCTCGGCATCGTCGGCCAAAGTGTTTCTAACGTCAGGATGAGCGTGAAACTGGAACCCGTCTGAATAGACAGCCACCGGTGGCGATTCCCCGTCCATCCGAGTGATCAGAAAGTCCGGAATAGTGGCGGGCTGGGAGTTCGAGGGGAACTGCTCTCGTATCCGATAACGGAGGGTCGGGTGAGCCTTGCGTTCTTCCTCTTCTAGCTTTGCGTACCTTTCCGGGCCACCCAGCGGAACCCTGAGCTCAAGCTCTTTGTGTTTCGCACTACCCGGCCTTTCCTGGATAGATACCCCTTCAGAGACCTCCGCCCAGCGGACCATCGACAAGCGGAGCCGTCGCTCAAGCTCGCTCTCCTCGACCCGGTCAATGGGCAGATCGCTAATCGTCGCCACCGTGATCGGCTGTGTAGCCGGCTGACCCGAAGCCCCTGGCTTCCAATGCTCCAGTAACTCATCGAGCATGCTGACCGCCAGCTCCCTGCTGACCAGTTCCTCCTCTCCCCAATCCGCTTCGCTGAGTAGGCATCGGTAGCAGGCCCGGCGACCTTCGTCTCGGCACTCGCACCGGTAGATGGTCTGCCTGGCAAGGCTCAGGATCCGACACAGCTCTTCGAAATCAGTAAGTCGCTCCAGGTAACCGGTGCCGCCAGGGACCGTATCTCTCACGACGAGATATCGCCTTCGGCTGCCTGCCTCTTGGCCACCTGGCGACGAGGAAATCAAGACACGGAGGTGATCCGGAGATCCACCGAGATTGAGACGAAGGCCCAGCATCAGCGCCGCCTTGAACGTGGCGAGTCGCTCCTCAACCTCAAAGTCAGCCATCGGCAGGATCATTCGAACGACCTCAGTGTCGAGGCTGTGGGTCAAGATCAGCTTCTCATTGTTCGGCCTGCCCCCGGATCGCACCTGGCACCAGCCTCTGTGCTGCCCGTTGTCCGATTTTCCGGGGTCCGCCTTTGCGCCCTGCACTACGCCACAGTGGAGGCAGGTCTCAAATCCGGGTGCCTTTCTCGTCTCGCCCGCGATCTCCACTTCTTCACCTTGGCGGTCTGATCGACCAAGGTTGAGCCAGTTGATCCTGGCTTCAGCCAGTTCGACCCCGAACGGGCGACTGTTGTCAGGAAGCTTCCATGCCGCGTGGACGTTGGCGAGATCCACATCCACAGTTGTCAGGATCGAGAATGGCACCCTGTCCCGCTCATCGTTTCGGTCCTCGACTCGAGCATCTTCAGCCCGCTCGACGGAAGCCACGGCTTTGAGATCCACCGACGCGAAGCGCGCTTTCGCATCGGCGATTCCGTTGCGATGACACCTCGGGCAGACCGTCACGTCCTCCGGCCCAACATAGGCACAGTCGGGGCATGCCCGGACCATTGTCTTCGCCTGCGCCGCACCTCCGGGAAACTCAATCTGATCGATCCGGAACCGTTTCCCCGCGGTGTAAAAGCTCGCTCCCGGGGCCAGCTCACGGATGGCTAGATCGGCATTACGGCTAGCCTCGTATTCCTCAGCTACAAACTCCTCTTCTACCTCCGGATCCCCGGTCGCTTTCGACTTCCACCAGGCTGTCCCGCTGAAAGCCACACCTTCATCCCCGAGGTTGTAATTCGGGAGCAAGCCGATCCGCTCCAGCCCGGAGAGCGAGTATTCCTTGGCCATGGCGGTCGCCGCCCGAATCGCAGACCTGTGCTCGCTTTCCACCTCGTTCAGGGCTAGCTGCTCGTCTTCGGTCAAGTGAGCCTTTTCCTGGAGCCTCTTGACTCTTTCACCTAGTCGCCTCTGCCGGTTCCGAAGCACCTGATACCTCGACAGCCATCCCTCGGCTGCAGTCGTGACCCGACCCCGCAGGGACTCCTTCGCGTACTCGAACAATCGGTCGCGGGTTTTCTCGCTCACCTGGCCGGTGAATTGACCGAGAAACTCGCGGACATAGAGCTCAGGGTCAGCTTCATGCCCTGTGAGCAACCCATGGAGAAACCCTCCCTCTTCACTGATTGACTTCAGCATCATCCCAAGCTGTCTGGGGAGCTGGGGCACCTCGATCACTCCGGCCGCGGCGCGGTCCATCAGAAAAGCGAAATATTGGCGCCGGAGGATCTCTATGGCATCCAGCCAACAGTCCGGGGGAACTACTTCCCCGTCAATCAGTTCTATGGGGCGCTCCAGGAAATAGAGACCTCGGGAGCGCGCAGGCACGAAGGTGGAAACGAACGAATTGCCGCTTTTCCGTCCCGCCCGACCGACCCTTTGCAGATAAGAGGCCGGGCTCTTCGGGACGGACGTCAGCATCACCGAGTCAAGGTCACCGATATCGACACCCATCTCGAGTGTGGGGGTGCATGAGAGGACGTTAGGATCTCCCGGCCTCCCCCCGTCCTTGAATCGCTCTTCAAGCGCGACGCGGTCCGTTCGCTTTAGCGCGCCTATGTGCTCCGCCGCGACCACCCGCGTGCGACTGCCAGTGAGGTAAAGATCTCGGTAATAGGTGCCGGTATCGCGGACGTCAGCCCGATAGTGACCCCGGCAGCGATACCTCAGGCAAGGTGCCACTTCCCACCCGTCCGGATCACCCCCCGGAACCGTGTGCCTACTCGAGCAGACATCGCACTTGAGCGGATAATGGTCTGTCTCTGAAAGTGCCTCGATCCAGATCTGCTCCGGATCCAGCCCATAGACACTCTGCCCACTCTCAGACGTCCACTTCCTGAGGACTTCGTACTCGGCAAGCGCACCGATCACTTTGGGGGCCAACAGGCGCGATTCCGATGGTTCGATGCCGAGAACCCGAGCACTCCAGTCAGTGACCCAGGTCAGTCCGCCGCTGGAACCGATTCTGTCGAAACTGTCGCTGGCAGGACCGTCCCAGAGGAATGCCGGAGCCCTCAGCCCGGTCGGGAACGCCTGCATGCCATCGGGCCGATTACCCCAGATCTGCCAACGCTTACCGCCAGTCTCGATGTACCGCTTCAGCCACGCATGACCGATCGCCCCCTGCAAACGCAACCTTTCGAGGAGGCCGTGCAGGAGAACCTCCGCGCGACCAACATCGATGAGCACCCCAATGGGGAGAGCCTCGGCCGCAATTTCGACGGTCAGATCAGCAAGTGGCTTCACGTCCTCGAGTTCCACACGCGCCGCAACCGCCCCACTCAACTCTAGAGTTCGGCCGAGCCTGCTTCTCAGCCCGAATTCAAGCTGCGCCTCGAACTCGATCCGCCTTCTTAGCACCTCCAGGGCCTTGTCATCTGGATCTGCAGTGCCATTCCACAGAGACTTCATCGCGGGCATATCGAGCAGGTCGACTGGCACGAGGTCGTGAAGTCTGCGACGGGCCTCGTCAGTTGTTGCGGCCGACCGGGCCGCGTCCACCAGCCCTGACCCTAGACCCGCCAAAGTGACTCGACCTTCGCCTTCGCTGATCGCCTGCGCGAGCTGCGTCCGCAAGTTGAACCGAAAAGTGCGAGCGTTGAAGAATGCCGCGCGGTGCGAAGCATCCTGAACCGAATCGGCGAAGGAAAGCAGCTTCGGAACCCCCGCGAAATCGGAGCCAAATAGCTGGCTCAACGTAACCGAAGCGAGACTAGCGATGCGACTTCCGATGAACGTAATGTCGTCATAGCTCCCGCAGGAAGGGCAACGATTGGCCCTAGCCCAGTCCTCGTCCGGGGTGACGATGACAGGCAACAGACCCTCGGCTGACGTCGCATTAATCTCACCGGAAGCAGCATCGAAATACCGAACTTCATCGTCGGAGGGATCACTTTCCTCGCGATCATCGGCCAGATGCATCTCACCTTCGGCCGCCAGGATCAGGGTCCGGAGTTGCGGTCCACTGTTTGGGGAGTCTCCATAGATATCGGCAACCTTGAAACCAATTGACCCGTCCACTTCCGAAGTTCGCCCCATCCACCCAGTCCGCCCGCAGGCGCGGCAATAGACCGCGGGTGCGAACTGGCGATGATCCGGTGCGGCACCGGGATAGAGGGCACCAGTCCCGGGATCGTCGGACCAGCGGAAGGCCGGCGTCAGGTCCACCGCGCGAAGCAACCGTGAGACCTCGCGCACCCAGAGTTGAGCCTCGATTGTGAGCAGGGGGGTCCCACCCGGTCTCCTGGCCCAGGAGAGGAGAGCCAGGAAGAGCACCACGGCCTTTGCCGTTGCCGCGGGGTCGCGTCGGAAATCCGCCGCCCATTCGGGCGTCTGGCGGACTATTCGCTCAAGCGATTCCTCAACCGGTCTAGGCTCCCCTGAGAGTTCTTCGAAGAGGGTCCGAGTGAGCCGATAGGAGAGCAATGCTGCTCCCAGGTCCTCCTGATCCTCGGGTCGACGTCCGATGAAGGAAGCAGCCAATTCCTCTATATCCTCGAGGTGCTCAGGAGTCGAAATGTCTGCAATGGCGGGTATGCCGGCGTCGAAATCGATTGGTGCCAGGCATTCCTCGGCTTCCTGCCGCGCTTCGCCAATCACCGATTCGGGCTCGAACTCGACGCCAAAGACCTTCGAGGCGAACTCACACATTGCGTCCTTGTTGATTCCACCACCGAGCGTGGCCGAGGTGGCGACGGGGGCGACATCGCCCAGGGGACGACCGGGCTGGTTCAGACCGAGACGTATCCCCATTCGCCGCAGAAGCATCGCGACGTCGGTTCCCTGGGCTCCGTCATATGTGTGGAACTCGTCCAGCACCAGGTAGCGGAGCGACTCGGGGCCAGTGTTGGCCCAGAGATCCCGGTCTTCCTGACGTAAAAGCAGGAAGTCCAGCATCCGGTAGTTGGTGAGCAGGATGTCCGGAGGCAGACGCCGCATCGAGTAGCGGTCAGTGATCACGCTGTCGGCGGTCATCACTCCCTGGCCATGAAACTCGCCGTCGCTTCCCTCACCGAGATAGAGACCGGCGGTGATCCCGTCCAGCCTGTCGTCCTCATGAATTGCCTCAGCGATCCGCCCTGCCTGATCGGTCGCGAGGGCATTCATCGGGTAGAGAATGATCGCCTTGATCCCCGGCTCGCCCCGATGCCTGAGGCAGTGGTCGAGGATCGGGTGGAGGAAGCATTCAGTCTTGCCTGATCCGGTTCCGGTGGTGACGAGGGTGGGCCTGGGTGTCTGATCGATCGAGTTCAGACGCTCGTGAGACCTTGCCTGATGCAGGTAGGGACGGAACCCTTCCGGCAGCCAGTCGAGAGCAGGTTTCCAGCCCTCTTCGACGGCTTTGAATGGGGCGCGTACCCGCAGGAAGGGGCCGCGGAAGATGCCAGGAGTTCCACTTTCCGGATCTCCACCGAGAAATCTGGTCAGCTCTTCCCTTGTCGCATCGTCACCAATCGCGAACGTGGTAGTGAGGTATTCGATCACCGCCCGCTTCAGATCATCGGCGACGAGCGATGGGATCAAGCGCCAGCCCGCCGTTCGAACTCAGCGTAAGCGACCCGCATTTCGGCTTCCCGATCGGGTGCAGTGAAAGGCAACTCGTAGCGCTCCAGATCGGCCGTCTCTGGATCTCTTTCATGCGCTCTCCAAATGTCCTTCGGCACTTCTCGGCCGTTCGCGTCATGTCTCATCTCATGCTCATATTTGCGCAGCACGCCGAATTGGGTTCTGTACATAGCGCAGAGTTGATCGGCCGTGATCCCGAGGATCAGCGCAGCGAGGGCATCAATCTCAACCAATGCCTGTCGCCGCTCAAAATCCTTGCGTAGCGGCGTCTCCATTGTCCATTCACGGGGGACAGCGAGGTCCGGGAGCCGGGTGTCGCTGGAGGTCCATGACTCCTCAGTGAATCCTACTTCCCACTGGTCCAGCCACAGCGGGGCATAGTCGGCGGTGAGGCAGTTGAGGCGAAGGGTGCGGAGGGCCAGAGCTCGCAGTGCGTCACCGTAGACAATCAATGGAAAGCTACTTACCGCGTCAGCAGAGACATTCGTTGCCCCCGATACTTTGAACAGGTAGTCCACCGGGATCGAGGCCCAAAGCCCAGCCGCCAAGACGGTCCAACCGTTCTCTGGGAGAGCCAACGTGTGGCACCCATGAATGTGTAGCGGCCCGGGAGGAACAAGCGCGGTCTGAAAAGACCTGACACCACCGCTGCCTACCATGTGCCGGTAGATGCACCGAAACCGCGAGGCGGCTGGGGCACCACCCCAATTAGGGGCTTCCGCAACGTATCTTTCGCGGTCGCAGGCCCGCTGATAGTTGGTCCGCGGTATAACGCGCTCGGGCAGACTTTCCAGATCGAAGGTGGACCAGTCGCCCTTACTTCGGCAATTCTCGTTCGGCTGCTGGTATAGCGGGTTGGCAACAGAGATATGCGGCCCCTGAAGGATCACTTCGTCTAGTGATGAAGGGATCTCAGTTGACCACTCGACTATGCCGCCCTCTTTGGCCCCCTTTTCGTGCCACCCGGAGGTCCACCAGTACTCGTAGTCACCGAGCCGTTCCGAGATCTGGCTCAAGCTCTCCAAGTTCGCGAGATCTTGCGTTGTGTGCGGACGAAGTAAACGGGCTTCTTCGGGAGGGGTCTCGAGTTCGTCGAAGAGCTTCGCCCATCCTTCAAGTATCTCCCCATCTACCACGATTACTCGAGCGGCATGCGGCCGCCGGTCCCAATTACCGTTTAGAAGCTTCATAGCTGGCAGCTCACCCGTGCCATCATGCTCCAAAGATTTGTCAAATGTTATCGGTAGATGACCGTTTGTCATAAGCCTAAATCGGATCTTCTTCCGCTCCTCGCCATAAATGCTCGCGCTGAAGGTGACCCGACTTCCAATTGGAAACAGTTTGGCTTCGTTCGCGAAATGCCAAAATCTCCTCAGACGCGAATAAGTGGCGCGGCGAATTGCTCCGCCTTTTGAATCCAAAAGATGGCCGTCAGGTTGAAGCAGGCCAACTACGCCACCTACGTCCATATGACTCCAGGCCGTCGGCATAAATGCCATATATAGATTCGTTTGTAAGCCAGAAAGAGATGGGAAAAATGCGCCTGACGAAACGAACTCGACAAGTCCCTGCACCGAGGTTCGCTCAGCCAAGTAACGTTCCATCGCGATCGGTTGCTCGAGTACAGCAGAACGCCGGACTTTGAAGCCACGGGCGGAGCCCCCGTTCAAACCAAACCACGGGTCAAACTCAGCTAGTGCCTGGTCTGGTCCT
>WBZM01003653.1_pt1 | contig 11821 bp, 6 predicted proteins | sample 5204271 | NCBI WGS metagenome assembly WBZM01 (sample SAMN12344346, study PRJNA552823) | activated sludge metagenome | biome: Activated sludge suspended growth; feature: Nitrification reactor; material: Wastewater; isolation source: activated sludge from nitrification reactor of wastewater treatment...
CACAGCTTCAACCACTTCACCGTCGCCGATTTGGCCCAGCATCAGGATCTGCCGCTACCGCGCGCCACCGAAATCGTGGACCGGCTCGCCCAGCAGGGCTTGCTGGGCTTCGACCGGGATCGCGACCGCTACTTCTACCGCCAGTTGCCGTTTCTGATGGATGCCAAGCATCAGCCCGACCGGCTCCGGGGCTCCCAAGCGTTACTGGCGAAGCAATCGGTCGAGATCGAGCATCGCGAGCGGCGCGACGGCGAATTGATCGCCAGCGGCTGGGTGCGCGGGGAAAGCGGTTATTACCAGGTCGCGCTGCGGGTGGACGCGCAGGGCTATTTGCGGGAAGGTCGCTGCACCTGCCCCTGGGTCGAGCGGCACGAACTGCGGCGCGGCCCCTGCAAGCACCTGTTGGCTTTGCGCTTCGCGGCGGAGCAGACGCCGTGAGCGACGAGCTGTTTCAAACCCTTCTGCGCGAACTGTTCGAGGGGGACGACGACCGGTTGCGCGATGTGCTGCGACCTCTGACCGCCGAGCAGCGCAAGGCGCTGTTCGAGCGGTTCGGCGAGTTGTTCAAGGTGCTGCACCGCGCCTGCCGTTACGAGCGGGAAGCGCGGCCGGCCAAGCTCGCCGAACTTTATCGGGCTATCCGGGATGATCCGGTGGAATTTTTGCGGGATCGGGCGACTTCGCTGGCCGCGCCCGGCACGCTCAACAATCCGCAAGCCTTGCAAGGCGGCTTGTTTCAACAGCGCGCTTATGGCGCCTTGATGTCTTTCTACGGCCGTTTGAGTCTGCTGCTGGCGGGGCTGGCGGGGAAAGGCGGCGTGGCGGGCGCGTTCAAAACCAGTTCCCGGCAACCGGTGCGGACGCAAAAATTCGTCCTGTATTTAGGACGGGTGTTGCTGGATCGGCCGGAACCGTGGATCGGCGAAGCCGTGGCGCGGGTGTTCGAGCGGGTGTTGAGCCGGGCACGGTTCACCGGCGGCGATCAAGGCGTGGCGCGATTGATGCTGGAAGCGCGCCAGCAACATCCCGAATGGAGGGACGCGCTGGCGCCTTGGCTCGGCATGGCGATGCGTCGCGACGGTTTTTTCAGCCACGCGCTGGAAGGCTTTGACTCCGCCTTGATCCTGGCCGGGCTGGACTACGAGCCGCCCGCGCAGGAAGGTTTTTTCGAGCCGTTGCTGGACGCGAGAGTGGTCGATACGCTGATCCGCCGGATCGCCGAAGGCAAGCTGCCGCGCGCCGATTTTCTGGCGCTGATTTTGCGCAAGCTGCAAAGCCCTCTGCGTCCCCATGTCGCCAAATGCTGGATCGATCTGTTCGGCCGCCTGGCGCCGACCGACGCTGAAATCTGGCCTCATGCCGGTGACTTCCTCGTCATGCTCAACGCCCCCGCGCCAGCGGCCAGCAAGCTGGCGTTCGAGATCGTGGAACGGCATTTTCTGGAGGAAGCTGACCAAACGGAACTGGTTGGGGCGCTGGGATATTCGTTGCAAAATCCGGTGCAGATGCTTGCCAAACTGGCCCTGCGCCTGCTCAAAAAACAGGTCAAGGCCAAGCCCGAACTGACCGCATCTGCCTTGAATGCGGTCGCGAAGGGTCTGAGCAGCCCTCATGCCGCGCTGCGCGCCGATCTGCTGCGCTGGCTCGGGAAAATCCAGCCGCAACACTGGAATGAGGACACTCTACGGCTATTGCAGGAAGCAGCGGCGGTGCTGCCTCCGGCCGAACTCGCGCCCATCGCTCACTTGCTCGCCGAACGTCCCGCGACTTCGTCGGACGGTATCGATGAAGAAAGCCCTGATCGACATTCCGATCTGTTGGCGGCGGTGGAGGTGTGCCGGCGACGGGTGGAGGCCGATCCCGCCGATTCGCTGTCGCGCAGACGGCTGGCGTTTCTGGACCAATATCTCGCGACCGGCCAATGCGGCGAGCTGGAAGTGATCGTTCCCGATCATTCATCCGCGCTGTCGCCTCCCGATTTCGCGTTGCACGAGACGGCGGAAGCCTTGGCGCTGGACATCGCGCGGACTCGAGATCGCGTGTTCACCCATGCCGACTACGAGCGCATCTTCGCGGGTATGCTGCGCTTCGCCGGTTCGGCCCGTTCCGAGCGGGTCGGCGCCATCCTCGCGCCAGTACTGGATAAATTGGGCGATTGGCAGCAAGGGTCGCTGGATGAATCGTCAGCGTGGTGGGGTCGTGGTTGGGAATTGCCGGCGCTGTTTTTGGCGCGGGCTTGGTGCGGGGAGGCGGTGCCGAATTTTCCCAAGAACAGCCGGGGCGGGCAGTTGCTCGACTCTCAGTTCAGGCCGGCTCAGCGGCGGCGCTTAAAATATATGTCGGCCTTGATCGCCGCCGGCCACGATGCGCTGTTGTCCACGCCGACTCATGCGGCGGGCTGGTTGACACCGGCGGTTTTCGCCGACCGGTTCAACGCGCTCCCGCCGCGTTTGCTCGATGCCGACGAACTCGGCGCGGCGCTGTATCGCCTGCCGGCACTGCCGGAACAGCGAGCCGACACCTGGAACCGGCTGGCGCCGGGCATCGCCAGGCTCGATGCGCCGTTCGCCGATGCCCTGATTCTGGCCTTGGCGCCCGCCACCGAAGCGGAATCCGCGCTCGAACGGTGGTTGCAACGCTGCGACAAACACCCGCCGACCGAGCCGCTGTTCCATGCGCTGTCGGGCGGTTTTGCGGGCGGCAGCCTGGTGGATACCTTGCGCGTCAAAGTCTTCCACCACGATCCCGATGCCGCCGAGAACGCGGGATTCCGGCTGTTCGGCGCCGCGCTACGCTGCCGGTTCGGTTTGGGCGATGCGGGCATCGCCGGGCGCGCGCCCCGATTGTTGGAGCGATTATCTTCGGCGCGCGGTTGGTTCAACAGGATGTTTCACGAGTCTCAACTGAAATCCACCCTTCTGACGGAGCTGTTGTTCGCGCCCCAGCCCGTGACCGACGCGCTGGTCGAGCAACTGCGCTCTTCGTTTTCGTCCTACTTGGGCCAGGATACGTCCCATCCGGTCCTGTGGCCGTACCTGCTGGCCGATACCCGCTATTTCGCGACGCCCGATCTGGCCGCCGATCTGGTCTTCCGTTTTCCGCCGCTGGCGCAGCGCCTGTTCGAGGCCGGGCTGTGCCGCCAAAGGCGCAAGGAAGATTTCTACCGGGATGTGACCTTGGCCCTGCTGGCGCAGGGCAAGTTGCCGCAAGCGGATATTCGCCCGCATTTGGATCGGGTAGCGCGTGGGTTGTTGGCGACGCAAACCCCGCAGCGAGAAGGGTGCGTCGATCTGTTCGCCCAAGGACTGCGCGATGGCCGGATCACGCCCTCCGATCTGGCTGGATCGTTGGCCGGGCAAATCGCGGTCACGGAACAAGGTTTCGCGCAGTTGGATCAGGCGCTGGCATCGCTGGGCATGACCGGCGAAGCAGGACGGGCGACGGTGTTGCTGGCGCTGGAGCGGGTCATCGGCAACGGCGTGGCGGGGTTTTCGCCCCGCAAGCTGTCGCTGGTGCTGGACCGGCTCACCGGCATCTTGGACGAAACGCGGCGCGGGGTAAGCGATCCATCCGCCCGCCGAGAGCTGGAACAACTGGCGGCGGCGAAGAAAAAATCCGTCGCCCGCGACAAGGCGAGCGCCTTGCTCGCCCGATCCGGTCCGGCCGATCAGCCGCCGCCGCAAGTGCTGGCCGTCGCCGCCTTGGTGGCGGAATAAATTTCCCCGAATCCAGCTTCAGGCGTCACGGTTCCGAGAGTTTGGCGCGGATATCTATTCTTTTCGCCAGACTATGAGAAAATTCATGTCCATGTCGCCACGGACGCCGGTGGGGTGAGCTTCGCAAGAGGCCGCCTCTCGCCCGGCATGACCATCCCCGACGCGGCATCGTCCACGTCATCGGCCCGGAACTGCGCTTCATCCAGCCCGGTACGATGAGTTTCCGCAAGTGATCGCGGCGTTTGCAGCCCGAAAATAAGTCATGTCATTTATCCAGATTTACGACACCACCCTGCGCGACGGGACTCAAAGCGAAGGTTTCACCCTGTCGGGTTACGATAAAATCCGCGTGGCCAAGCGCCTGGACGATCTGGGCGTGACCTTCATCGAAGGCGGCTGGCCCGGCTCCAATCTCAAGGACGCCGAGTTTTTCGAGCGCGCCCGCGACCTGGAATGGAAAACGGCGCTGATCGCCGCCTTCGGTTCCACCTGCCGGGTCAAGGGCGGCCCGGAGGACGACGCCAACATTCAGGCCTTGCTCGATTCGCGAGCGCCGGTCTGCACGATTTTCGGCAAAACCTGGACTCTGCACGTCACCGATGTGCTGCTCACCACGCTGGACGACAACCTGCGCATCATCGAGCAGTCAGTGGCCTACCTGCGCGCCGCCGGGCGCCGCGTCATCTACGACGCCGAGCACTTTTTCGACGGCTACAAGGCCGATCCGCTTTACGCGCTCGAAACACTCAAGGCCGCGATTCGCGGCGGGGCCGAGACGGTCGCGCTGTGCGACACTAACGGCGGCACCATGCCGTGGGAACTGGAAACGATCATCCGCGAGATGAAAGAGTCGATCCGGCACCCGTTCGGCATCCACACCCACAACGACGGCGAATGCGCGGTCATCAACGCGCTGCTGGCGGTGCGCGAAGGCGCCGTTCAAGTCCAGGGCACCATCAACGGCGTGGGCGAGCGTTGCGGCAACGCCAACCTGTGCTCCATCATGGCCAATCTGGAACTCAAGATGGATCGCCGGTGCCTGCCGGAAGGCCATCTGCACAAGCTTTACGAGCTTTCGCACGTGGTCGATGAGGTCGCCAACGTCACCCCCAACGACCATCTGCCCTACGTCGGCAAAAGTGCGTTCGCCCACAAGGGCGGCGTGCATGTGGCCGCCATGCGCCGCTCGGAGCAGTCGTACCAGCACGTCGCGCCGGAGTGGGTGGGCAACAAGATGCGGGTGGTGGTCTCCGCGCTATCGGGGCGGGCCAACATCATCAGCAAAGCCGAGGAGCACGGCGTCGCGGTCGGTGGCGTGGTGGACGTGGTGGGCGTGCTCAACGACGTGAAGGAACTGGAAGCGCGCGGTTTTTCCTTCGAGGCCGCCGAAGCCTCGGTCGCCATGATGCTCAAGCGCCAGCAGCCCGGTTACAAGCCGCCGTTCGAGCTGGTCGATTTTCTGGTCAATGTCGAGCATCGCCAGGGGCGCGGCATTTTTGCCGAGGCCATGGTCAAGGTGAAGGTGGGCGACGAGGTGTTGCACACCGCCGCCGAGGGCAACGGCCCGGTGAACGCCCTCGATCTGGCGCTGCGCAAGGCCCTGATCGGGCACTATCCGGAAATCGCCTCCTTCCAACTGGCGGATTACAAGGTCCGCATTTTGGATGGCCAAGACGGTACGGAAGCCATCACCCGCGTGCTGATCGACACCCGCAACACCACCCGGCTGTGGAGCACCGTCGGCGCCAGCGCCAACATCATCGAAGCCTCTTGGCAGGCGCTGGTCGATGCGGTGGAGTACGGCCTGTCGGTGGCCCATTGAATCTCGAACCCTCACCCCCAACCCCTCTCCCGGCGGGAGAGGGGAGTTGTCGCGCAGCTTCCAAGTGAGCATTCATGAAAGCAAACATCGTCTTACTCCCCGGTGACGGCATCGGCCCCGAAGTGGTCGGCGAAGCGGTCCGCGTGCTGGATGTGATCGCCGGGAAATTCAAGCACGAATGGGTCTACCAGGAGCGATTGATGGGCGGTTGCTCCATCGACCGCTACGGCTCGTCGCTGACCGATGAGACGCTGGCCGATTGCCAGGCGGCGGACGCGGTGCTGCTGGGCGCGGTGGGCGGACCGAAATGGGATGATCCCAACGCCAAGGACCGCCCCGAGCGCGGCTTGCTGGCCTTGCGCAAGGGCTTGGGCGTGTTCGCCAACCTGCGCCCGGTCAAGGTTCATCCGGCGCTGATCGATTCGTCGCCGCTCAAGCCGGAAAAGCTGGAAGGCGTCGATATCCTGGTGATCCGCGAGTTGACCGGCGGCCTGTATTTCGGCTGGCCGAAGGGCCGCGATGTCAAGGATGGCCGCGAGCGCGCCGTCGATACCCTGGAATACTACGATTACGAGATCCGCCGGGTGATGGAGCTGGCGTTCAAACTGGCCAAGGGCCGCAAGCGCAAAGTCACGTCGGTGGACAAGGCCAACGTGCTGGAATCCTCGCGGCTGTGGCGGCAAATCGCGGTGCGGGTCGGTACGGCGAACTCCGATGTGGCTCTGGAGCATATGCTGGTCGATACCGCCGCCATGCGCTTGATCACGGGACCGGCCTGGATCGATGTGATGGTCACCGAAAACATGTTCGGCGACATTCTCACCGACGAAGCTTCGGTGCTGGCGGGCTCGATGGGAATGCTGCCCTCGGCCAGTCTAGGGGAGGGCCGGGTCGGGCTGTACGAGCCGATTCACGGCTCGGCCCCCGACATCGCCGGGAAGGGTATCGCCAACCCGATCGGCATGATCCTGTCCACCGCCATGCTGCTGCGTCACTCGCTGGGGCTGGAGACGGAAGCCGTCGCCGTCGAACGGGCGGTGGACGCCACCATCACCGCCGGGGCGCGCACCGCCGACCTCGGCGGGAAACTGACCACCCGGCAGATGGCGGACGAAATCATCCAGCGGTTGTAAGGGTGTAAGGGCGGTCTTGGCAGCGCCCGGCAATAGCGGGCGAGCGGGGCTCGGGCGTGATCGTCGAATGGATGAGCGCCAGCGCGCGCCCGATGGCCGGATCGCGCAACCCCGCTAACCAGCCTTGCCGCTCGGCAGGCAAGCCGTTTACGTACTCCCGAACCGATTCGACGAACATCAGCTCGGAAAGCTTGGCCAGCACCGTGGCCGAACCGGGGCGGGCAGCGGCCACTTCCAGCGCCGCGAATTGATAATAATCAAATAGATGAATATGGCAAAGTAGAATTAATGGCGATCGGAAAGGCACTTGCCCCACTAGGCCACGAACAACCGCGCCGTCGCCGCCGGATTGCTGGCGAAGTAGAGATGCAGATACGAAGCCGTCAACCTGTCAACCCGATAGACCGCCTCGCCCGGCTTGCCGTCGCGCTGGCGGCGACCGTGCGCCAGCGGCGTTAACGGCGTTTCCAGCTTGGAATGATGGAAGGTATGCCCGCGCAATTCGCCTTCCGGCAGTTCCACCCCTTGCATTCCCAACCCCGCCAATTTCTGCTGTAGCGCCGCGTGGCCGGGCAGCAGGCCCAGCATCGGCGCGCGGTGGCCCGCCTTGTCGGCCAGCGATTCCAAGGTGTAGAGCAAGCCGCCGCATTCGGCGTACAGCGGTTTGCCGGCCCGATGATGGCGCCGCAAGGCTTCGCGCATGGAGGCATTGCCCGCCAGCGTATCCAGATGCAGTTCCGGGTAGCCGCCGGGCAGATAAACGCTATCCACTTCCGGCAATTCCGCATCCGCCAACGGCGAAAAGAACACCGGTTCCGCGCCCAGCGCCCGCAAGGTGTCCAGATTGGCCGGATACAGAAAGGCGAAAGCCATGTCGCGAGCGATGCCGATCCGCACGCCTTCGAGCAGTCGCGCCGGCGGTTCGAGGGTCGCGACCGGAAAGGACACCGACGGCGGCAATTCAGCCAATCCGGTGCGGGCGATGAGCGCGGCGGCGCCTTCCAGGCGAGCTTCCAGATCGGCGATTTCGGCCGCTTGCACCAGACCCAGATGGCGGTCGGGCAAGGCGATTTCGCCGTCGCGCGGCAGCCAGCCGCAATAGCGAATATCCGGCGGCAGGCTCTCGGCCAGCAGTTCGGCGTGACCCGGCCCCGCGACCCGGTTGGCCAGCACCCCGGCGAAAGGCAAACCGGGACGATAGTGCGCCAAGCCGTGAGCGAGGGCGCCGAAGGTTTGCGCCATCGCGTGCGCGTTGATCAGCGCCAGCACCGGAACCCCGAACAGCGCGGCGAGATCGGCGCTGGACGGCGTGCCGTCGAACAGGCCCATCACGCCTTCGATCAGAATCAGCTCCACCTCTTGAGCCGCCCGATAGAGCAGCGCCTTGCAGTCGCGTTCGCCGACCATCCACAAATCCAGTTGATAGACCGGCTGGCCGGAGGCTCGCTCCAGAATCATCGGGTCGAGAAAATCGGGTCCGGTTTTGAAGACCCGCACTTTACGTCCCCGGTTGCGGTGGTGGCGGGCCAGACCGGCGGTGAGAGTGGTTTTGCCTTGGCCGGAAGCCGGGGCGCTGATCAATAGAGCGGGGCAGGTGGCGGACATGAGCGGTGTCGGTTAATGGTAGAGAAGATTAAGGATCCGATCCGCATCCGGCGACGCCAACAGAAAAGGAGGATTCGATTTTCGGGCGAGGCTGGCGAGACGGCGCTGGCGGATCAGTCGCTTTTCCCCGCGAACCGCCACGCCCGCGCCAGCACCCAGATCATGAGTCCCACAGCGCCGACCCGGACCAGGAACGCGAGGGCGGTGTCGTGATTCAACAGCCCCCATCGGCTCAAAATTTCGGTCCAGTCGTGGAAATCCTCCGGGTCCAGTCCGCCGACCAGCGGCAACCGGTGGGCGCGGGCGTCGGCCATGTAGCGGGCGATGTTCAGCAGGTTTTCCCCGACCCATACCAGACAGGCGAGGAAACCGTAAGTCTGCTCTCGACGATAACACTCCCAGGCACAGGCGGCGGGGATCAACAGTTGCATGAGGGTTCCGCCGTACACCATCGACCGGCCGGAGAGAATCCCGAAGATAGGATGTCCCGCTTCGTGAAAAGCCAAGTTGGCGCTATCGAGAATCGGCACCCAGCCCCAGGTCGCGTGGCACAGCAGGAGCAGGCCGACAGCGGCGGTGAGCAGGATAGGCGGTAATTTGGTCATGGCGAGAGGAATTCCGGCCGATTGGGGGTGATGGGCCACTGTCGAGAACAAACCCTCACCTCCAATCCCGCTCCCGGTGGGCGAGGGCGGCTTTCGCATCAGATCTCATTGATGGTCGGTCGCCTCGCCAGGCGGCTCACCCTGTTCCAACCAGACGAGGGCGAAGGTTCCCAGCGGCATGGGTCCGTCATAGTAGGATCCCTGAGCGATGTCGCAGCCCAGATCGAGCAGGATACGGCGCTGTTCCTCGGTCTCCACGCCTTCCGCCACGATTTTGAGTTCCATTTGATGGCCGAGCGTGATGATGGTCGCGGCCAGGGCGCGGTCGTCCGGGTCGGTCGCCAGACCGCGCACGAAGCTGCGGTCGATTTTCAACTCCGCGAGCGGCAGGCGTTTGAGATAGGCCAAGTTCGAGTACCCGGTGCCAAAGTCGTCAATGGCCAGCTTCACCCCCAGATGCTCGATGGCGCGCAAGGTTTCCGCCGGCCGTTCCCCGGCTTCGAGCAGGGTCGATTCGGTGAGTTCCAGTTGCAGGGCGCGCGCCGGCACGCGGTGAGTTTCGAGCAACTGGCGGAGTCGATCGGCCAGGTTGGGCAGGGTGAAATGGCGGGCGGCCAGATTGACCGCCACCGGCGGCGGTGCCAGCCCGCGCCGGATCCAGGTGGCCAGTTGCCGGCAGACCGCCGCCAGTATCCAGTCGCCCAGCGCGACGATCAGATCGCTGGCTTCGGCCAAAGGGATGAATTCTCCCGGCGGAATCAGGCCGCGAATCGGATGTTGCCAGCGGATCAGCGCCTCGGCTCCCACCAGCGCCCCATCGGTCAACCGCAACTTGGGCTGATAATAAACGCGCAGTTGGTTGGTCGCGATCGCTTGGCGCAGTTCACCTTCCAGCACCAGCCGCTCGAAGGTGACAGCGTTCATTTGCCGGTCGTAGAAGGCCCGGCTGTTTCGCCCGAGCTGCTTGGCGCGGTTCAGGGCGGTATCGGCGTTCTTCAACAGTTCGGCGAAGTCAGCGCCGTCGTGCGGGTACAGGGCGATCCCGATGGACACGGTCACGCTCAGGCGGTGGCCGGTCACGACGAACGGCCGTTGAAAAGCCGCCAGCAGCCGTTCGGCCGCCCGTAGCGCCCCGTCCTGGCCGACCTCCGTCAACAGCAGCACGAAACCGTCGCCGCCCAGCCGGCAGACGGTATCTTCCGCCCGAAGCAAGGTCTGGAGGCGGGCCGCGACTTGCACCAACAAGGCGTCACCGGCTACGTGACCCAGCGCGTCGTTGACTTCCTTGAATCGGTCGAGGTCCAGAAACAGTATCGCCACCTCCCCTCGGTGGCGGCTCGCCAGGGCCAGAGCCAGTTCTGCCCGTTGCGCCAGCAGCGCCCGGTTGGGCAGGTCGGTCAGGACATCGTGATAGGCCAAGTGCTCGATGCGCTGCTCGGCCTGCTTGCGCTCGCTGATGTCGCGGGCGTAGCCGACGGTGCCGATGATCCGATCATTCGCCCACACCGGCGATTTGTAGGTTTCGAACCAGCACCTCGGTTGGCCGGCTCTGTCGATCACTTCTTCCGTTTGCTTCGGCCTGCCGCTGGCCAGCACCTCCCGATCATCGGCCATGTAGCGCCCGGCCAAGTCAGCGGGCCAGACATTCAGATCGGTTTTGCCGACCAGCCGCTCGGGCGAGTCGAGCCCACAAGCGCGAGCGAACGGCGCGTTGACCGCCAGAAACCGGCTTTCCGTATCTTTGAGCCAGACCAGGAAGGGGAAATTGTCCAGCAAAGCGCGCTGGTATTCCAAATAGGTGTGCAGCTTTTCCTCCGCCTGCTGGCGCGCGGTGATGTCCGACATCACCGCCAGCACGTTCGCCCCGGCTTCCCCGCCGGGCAAAAGCCGGGTAGAGATTGATATCTGTCGCGGTTGCCCATCTTTCCGGATGATCGTCCACTCTTCCTGGTCGAGGTCGTCGCCCGAGCGCATGCGGTTCATGCGCTCGCTCGCCCGCGCCTGGACTTCGGGGTCCGGATAGAGGCTCTGATACCAGCCGCTGGCGTTGATCTCGTCCAGGGTGTAGCCGGTGATCTCGGTCATCCGGCGGTTCCAGACGGTAAAGCGCACGAAGGGGAATTCCGCCACATCGTGGCAGGCGCAGATCCCGTCGGTGGCGCCCTCGATGATCGATTGCCGGAAGGCATCGTCGCGAGCGTCGTGCTCCTCGGCCCGCTTGCGCTGGGTGATGTCGAGAATGACGCCGCTGTAAACCAGTTCCGGGCCGGACTGGACGGGGCTGGAGAGTCCTTTGAACCAGACGGTTTCACCGTTCGATTTGATGAACTGGCCTTCAAAATCCCAAGGGCTCGCCGTGGCGACGGCTTGCCGAACCGAAGCCAGAAAGGGTTCCCGGTGCTCGGGGGCGATGTGGGCGATGAAACGAGGAAAGGCGTCTTCCAGCGGGGGACCGATGCCGAACAGTTCCTCCGCTCGCTCGCTGAGGTAGTACAGCCCGAATTCGCCGGTCGGGCGGGCGTAAAATTGAAAGACGACTCCGGGAAAGTTGTTGGTGATGCTCCGCAGCCGCTCCTCGTTGGCCCGCAACGCCGCCTCTATCCGCTTTTGATCGGTGATGTCTTGGACGGCGACGGCCATGTCGCCTCCGTGATCGTGCGTTTGCAAAGGTGCCGTCGATAACGACACGTCGCGGAGCGAGCCGTCGGGGCGCAGAAAGCGCGTCTCGATATAGCCGGAACCGGATTGCCAAAGCGTGTCGTAGAGGTGGTGGCTGACCCGCTGGTATTCCGCTTCGGTCTCGTAGAACCGGCGCGCGTTGCGGTTGATCAATTCCGCCTGGGGATAGCCGGCGATTTCGCAAAACCGCTCGTTGACCGACACCAGAACGTGATTCCGAACGATGATCAAGCCCACCGGCACGGCATCGAACAGGCCGCG
>WBZM01003660.1_pt1 | contig 11807 bp, 11 predicted proteins | sample 5204271 | NCBI WGS metagenome assembly WBZM01 (sample SAMN12344346, study PRJNA552823) | activated sludge metagenome | biome: Activated sludge suspended growth; feature: Nitrification reactor; material: Wastewater; isolation source: activated sludge from nitrification reactor of wastewater...
ACCGCGAGCTCGACGCGCACGGCTACATCCTGCCCGGCCTCGGCGACGCCGGCGACCGGATCTTCGGCACCAAGTGAGCGCTCAGCCGGCCGCGAGCGCCGGCGCCATCGCGGCGGCGAGGTGGCAGCCGCTGCCGGCCATCACGAACAGGTGCCAGATGAAGTGGCCGAAACGCAGCGAGCCGTCGAACACGAAGAAGCCGGTGCCGACGAGGTAGGCCAGGCCGCCGGCCAGCAGCCAGCCGAGCGCAGTGGGGTCGAGCGCGATCACGCCCGGGAGCGCGGCCAGCAGCGCGCACCAGCCGAGCAGCAGGTACAGGCCGGTCGAGAGCCGCCGCTGCGTGAGGCGGCGCATCAGCTTCAGCGCGGCGCCGGCCAGCGCCAGCGTCCACAGCAGTGCGCAGGTGGCCAGGCCCGCCCAGCCCGGCATCGCGCCAAGCGTGAACGGCGTGGCGCTGCCGGCGATGAAGAGATAGATGGCGGCGTGGTCCACCGCGCGCGCCCACAGCTTGGCGCGCCCCGGCGGCAGCGCGTGGCACACCGCCGAGGCGAGGAAGGCCAGCACCATGGTGGCGCAGAACACCGCCACCGCGGCCACGCCGCGCGCGCCCTGCGTGCGCGACACCGTGGCCGCGAGCAGCGGCCAGGCGGCGACGGGCAGCGCGCAGGCGAGCGCGTGACTGGCGGCGTTGGCGATCTCCTCGGCGCGCGTCTGCACCCGCGCGGCGGGCGCGGGGAAGAGCAGGGCGACGGCGTTCGGGCGCATGTCGCCAATGAACGCCCGAAGCGCCCGCGGCGCATCCCCTCGAAAGTGGCAGAACCCCGCGTTCGCGCGCCTTCGAACTCGGGATCGGGTTTACCGGGAGAAGGGGTTCGCGGTGGCGAACCACAGGCCGATGCCGATGGCGATGATGAAGGCGCCGTCGAGCACGCCCACCAGCAGGAACACCTTGTTCTGCAGGTTCTCCATCAGCTCGGGCTGGCGTGCGGCGGACTCGAGGTACTTCGCGCCGAGCAGGCCCACGCCGAGGCAGGAGCCGATGGCGCCCAGGCCGATCATGTGGCCCACGGCGAGCGGGAGGATGTCGAAGCCGTTCATGGTGTGCGTCCTTCTTGCTTGGGGAACCGTCGTTGCCCGTATGCTCGGGCGGCCCGCGCACCGTGTCGATGACCTCGGAGGTCAAGCCCGCCCATGCTGATCAAGAACGCCACCCTTCCCGACGGCCGCACCGGCATCGACCTGCTGGTGCAGGGCGGCCGCATCGCCGCACTCGGCCCGAACCTCGCCGCGCCCGAGGGCGTGCCGGTGGTGCAGGCCGACGGGCAGCTGCTCAGCCCGCCCTTCGTCGACCCGCACTTCCACATGGACGCGACGCTGAGCTACGGCCTGCCGCGCGTGAACGCGAGCGGCACGCTGCTCGAGGGCATCGCGCTGTGGGGCGAACTCAAGCCGCAGCTGACACAGGAGGCGCTGGTCGAGCGCGCGCTGCAGTATTGCGACTGGGCGGTGGCGCGCGGGCTGCTGGCGATCCGCTCCCACGTCGATGTCTGCGACGACCGGCTGCTCGCCGTCGAGGCGCTGCTGCACGTGCGCGAGAAGGTGAAGCCCTGGCTCGACCTGCAGCTGGTGGCCTTCCCGCAGGACGGCGTGCTGCGCACGCCGAGCGCGCTGGCCAACCTGAAGCGCGCGCTCGACCTCGGCGTCGACGTGGTCGGCGGCATCCCGCACTTCGAGCGCACCATGGCCGATGGCGCCGAGAGCGTGCGAGTGCTGTGCGAGATCGCCGCCGAGCGCGGCCTGCGCGTCGACATGCACTGCGACGAGAGCGACGACCCGCTGAGCCGCCACGTCGAGACGCTCGCGTTCCACGCGCAGCGGCTCGGCCTGCAGGGCCGCGTGACGGGCTCGCACCTGACCTCGATGCACTCGATGGACAACTACTACGTCAGCAAGCTGCTGCCGCTGATGCGCGAGGCCGGCCTGCACGCGGTGGCCAACCCGCTGATCAACATCACGCTGCAGGGCCGGCACGACACCTATCCGAAGCGCCGCGGCATGACGCGCGTGCCCGAGCTGCTGGCGGCGGGCATCAACGTCGGCTTTGGCCACGACTGCGTGATGGACCCGTGGTACTCGCTGGGCAGCGGCGACATGCTCGAGGTGGCCGCGATGGGCCTGCACGTCGCGCAGATGACCTCGCAGGCGCAGATGCGCCAGTGCTTCGATGCGGTGACGGTCAACAGCGCGCGCATCCTCGGCCTGGCCGACTACGGCCTTGAGGTCGGCAAGTCGGCCGACTTCGTGCTGCTGCAGGCCGGCGACCCGGTCGAGGCGATCCGGCTGCGTGCGACGCGGCTGCTGGTGGTGCGGCGCGGCCAGGTGCTGGCCTGCGCGGCGCCGGCCAAGTCGGTGATGTCGCTGCCCGGCCGGCCGGTGAGCGTGGACTTCCGGCTGCGCCGCTGAAGTCAGCGCGTCGCGGCGGCCTCTTCGAAGAAGCGGATGCGCTCGGCATCCGCCGGGTGCGAAGCGAACGCGATGCCGAGCTGGTGCTCGCCCTGCGAGGCCGCGAGCTTCTCGAAGAAGCGCACCATCACCGCCGGCGACACGCCGGCCGCCTTCATCATGCGCACCGATTCGGCGTCGGCGCGGCGTTCGGCGTCGCGCGAGTAGGCCGTCTGGCCCAGCACCACCGGTACCGTGGTCAGCAGGCTGTTGAAGTCGCCGACCAGCGTGCTGGCCAGCACGCCCACCGCGCTGGCCTGCAGCAGCATGCGCATGCCGTCGCGGTGGCGCACGTGACCGAGCTCGTGCGCGAGCACGCCGTGGATCAGCGACGCATCGCCCTCGACGAGCTCGACCAGCTCGTCGGTCAGCACGATGGTGCCGCCCGGCAGTGCGAAGGCGTTCGGCCCGATGCGGCTGGCACGGAACTCGAGCCGGTGCGACGGCACGCTGCCGGGCGGCTGCGCGGAGAGAAAGCGCTCGAAGGACTCGCGCAGGCGCTGCTGCTCCGCGGCCGGCAGCCGGCTCGGCTTCATCCACTCGCTGTCGATCGAGCGCAGCGCCACGTCGCCGACGGCAGTGTCGGCCGCCTCGGGCAGCACTGTCAGCGCCGCATGCGCGGCGGCCGGGATGCCCCACACGTACAGCACCGCCACCAGCGCGACCAGCGCCGCGACGCTGGCCAGCACGGCGCGCCAGCTCTGCTGCGCCCGCACGACGGCACTCTCGCCCTGGCCGCAATGGCGCGCGAAGGTGTCCCACGTGGCGGCATCGGCGGCCTGCAGCGAGGCGCCTTCCGGCAGCTCGGCCACGCGCACGCCGTGGCGCGTGCGCTCGGGCCAGCGCAGCGCGCGCAGCGGCAGGCGCTGCGCGATGCCCTCGCCCTCGATCACCAGTTCGTCGCCGTCGCGCCGCACGCGCACCGCATGCGCTCGCGCGCTGCGGCCGTCGAAGTACTGCGCGTCGAGTTCCACGCGGGCCCGGGCGCTACAGGCCGAAGTCCATGCCGAACAGGTCGCCGGCCGCGTCGCCGGCGGCTTCGCTCGGGTTGCGTGCGGCCGAGTCGATCAGGCGCTGCGGATCGACCGCGAGCAGCAGCGTGATCGCCTCGAGCTTCATGCGCTGCATCGCCACCGCCGCGAACGGCCAGTACAGGCCGAGCGTCAGCACGATCAGCAGCCAGTTCTTCAGCGTCAGCCCGAACAGCGGCCAGAAGCGCAGCGCGCTCTCGAAGCCGACGGCGCGGCTGGCGGTGCTCGACCAGAGCAGGTTCTGCATGCGCGAGGTGAAGTAGGGCCGCGGCAGCAGCTGCACCGCGAGCAGGCCGACGAAGATTGCGATGACGCCGATCACCGCGGCGGCCCCCATGGCACCTCCGCCGCGCCGTCCGCCGCCCCCCAAGCCGGCCGCCACGCCGAGGACCACCGCCCCGACGATGGCCACCACCGTGACGGCCAGCATCGCAGCCGCGCCGATGCCGCCGGTGCGCGCCCACACGCCGTAGAACGAACCGACGCCGGCGTTCAGCCGTGTCTGCTCGGAGGCGTAGGCGTAGTGGTCGTGCTGGTACTTCTTCAGCCGCCACCACCACCACGGCGCCACGGCGAAGAAGATCGCGATCACGCCGAACCAGATCAGCCCGAACCATGCGGGTGGGTCTTCGGGGTCGGGTACCGCGGCGAGCGCCGCGAGAAGCACGATGCCGGGCACGAAGAAAGGCAGCCAGGCTGCGTAGGCCCCGGCGAGCGTGCCGCGGAAGCGGAAGCGCAGGCCGCGCCAGCTGGTGTTGGCCAGGCGGAACTGCATCGACGACTTCAGCAGCGCCGGCCACACCGCCGCGACGATCACGAAGGCGAGGAAGCCGGCCGTCGGCGAGAAGTGCCCCGCCACCGAGTACAGCAGCAGCAGCAGCGTGACGAGCAGGTAGCCTCGCAGCATCTTGCGCGGGTCGGCGTGGAAGCCGAACGGATGGTCACCGACCAGCGTGTTGCCGTGGAAGTAGCGCAGCTTGCGCACCTTGGCCCAGGGGTAGTAGAGCCCGAGCGTGAGCAGCGTGAGCAGCAGGTTGACGATCCAGATGCGGAAGTACTCGCTGCCCGAGCCGGTGAACCGCAGCGGCAGCCGCTGCGGCGGGCCCTCGGGTTGCGTGGGCTGCCATTCGCCCTGCGGATCCACGGCGTCGTGTGCGTCGTTCATCGTCTCGTGTGGCCCGTCGCTTGCTACCGGCACGGGCATCGCTCCCTGGTCCAGCCCACTCTACCATCGGCCTCGCCGCAGTTCCGTGGCTAGAATGAATCGCAGCAGGGACGACCCAAGAACCACAGCATGATGAAGCTCATCGGCGCTCTCACCAGCCCTTACGTGCGCAAGGTCCGCATCGTGATGGCCGAGAAGAAGCTCGACTACCAGTTCGAACTCGAGGACGTCTGGAACGCCGACAGCATCCTCAAGGCCAATCCGCTGGGCAAGGTCCCCTGTCTCGTGCTCGAGGGCGGCGAGGCGGTGTTCGACTCGCGCGTGATCGTCGAATACCTTGACACACGCTCGCCGCTGAACCGACTCATTCCCGAGTCAGGTCGTGGCCGCACCGAGGTTCGCACCTGGGAGGCGCTGGCCGACGGCGTGCTCGATGCGGCCATCCTCGCGCGCCTGGAGGCCACTTGGGCCGGTCGCGACGAAGGCCAGCGCTCGCAGGCGTGGATCGATCGTCAGCTCAGCCGCGTCGACGGCGCGCTCGCGGCCATGGCCACCGGCCTGGGCGACAAGCCCTGGTGCTCGGGCATCCACCTATCGCTGGCCGACATCGCGGTCGGCTGCGCGCTCGGCTATCTCGACTTCCGCTTCCCGCAGATCGATTGGCGCAGCCGTCACGCCAACCTTGGCAGGCTGGCCGAGAAGCTGGCCACGCGACAGAGCTTCATCGACACCCGGCCGCCGTCGGCCTGAGCGTCGGCGTCAGACCATCTTCAGCGTCAGGGTCGAGGTGCGCCGGTCGAGGTGCAGCTTGCGGTAGAGCGTGCGCACGCGCTGCGCCACCTCGCGGGTGCTGATGCGCAGGTCGCGCGCGATCTCGTGCGGCAGGAAGCCGTCGCAGGTCCACTGCAGCACCTGGCGCTCCAGCTGGTTCGGCTGCAGCGGGTTCTCGTCGTCGAGCGGATCCTTCACGGTCCAGGCGGCCGCGTCGAAATGCGCCTTCACCTGGCGGGCGATGGCCGGCGCCATCTCGGCGCCACCGGCCAGCGCCTGCTCGATCGCGGCGATCAGCATCTGCGGCGAGAGGCCCTGCACGAAGTAGCCGTCCGCGCCGCGCGACAGCGCGTGCAGCAGCTGGGTGTCGTCCAGCGAGAGCGTGGCCAGCAGCGTCTTGGGCCAGCCGTAGCGGCCGCTGGTGGCCAGCTCCTCGACGAAGTCGGCCACCCAGCCGTCGACAAGTTGCAGGTCGGCGAGCACCACGTCGGCATTCAGCGCGGGGAGCTGCTGGCGCGCCTGCTCGATCATGGTCGCCCAGCCGACCGTCTTCAGGCCCGGCGTCGCATCGATGAACCCGCGCATGCGCCCGGCGACCAGCGGGTCGTTGATGAGCAGGAAGACGCGGGACATGGGTTCGGGGGCGCATTGATGACATAGGGATTGTCAGATTCGCCCGCCAACGTGGCATCCCCGCAACCCGGTGGAGGAGGATCCCTCGCCCGCGGGCCTCAGGAGGCGCGCGCGAAGCTGTCGGCGCGTGCCATCGGCCAGTACGTGCGGAACACCTGGTGCGGCATCTCGCCGGCGAGCAGCTCGCCCGGCTGCACGAAGGGCAGCAGGTTGGCCAGCAGCTTCACGCCGTGCTCGGAGTTGCGCCGAACGATGTGGCTGGCCGTGATCTCGTGCGGATGGTTCAGGCCGGCGGCCTGCACCAGCTCCTTCAGGGCGTGCAGCGTCTGCTGGTGGTAATTCAGCACGCGCTGCGCCTTGGTCGGCACGTCGAGCGCGCGCTGGCGCAGCGCATCCTGCGTGGTCACGCCGGTCGGGCAGTTGCCGGTGTGGCAGGCCTGTGCCTGGATGCAGCCGAGCGCGAACATGAAGCCGCGCGCCGAGTTGCACCAGTCGGCGCCGAGCGCGGTGGCGCGCGCGATGTCGAAGGCGCTGATCACCTTGCCCGCGCAGCCGATGCGCACGCGCTCGCGCAGGTTCAGCCCGACCAGCGTGTTGTGCACCAGCAGCAGGCCTTCCTGCAGCGGCGCGCCGACGTGGTCGGTGAACTCCAGCGGCGCGGCGCCGGTTCCGCCCTCGGCGCCGTCGACGACGATGAAATCGGGCACGATGCCGGTCTCGAGCATCGCCTTGGCGATCGCGAACCACTCCCACGGATGGCCGATGCACAGCTTGAAGCCGGTCGGCTTGCCGCCCGACAGCGTGCGCAGCCGCTCGACGAAGTGCAGCAGCTCGATCGGCGTGCCGAAGGCGCTGTGCGCCGAGGGCGACACGCAGTCGACGCCCACCGGCACGCCGCGCGCCTCGGCGATCTCCGGCGTCACCTTCGGGCCGGGCAGCACGCCGCCGTGGCCGGGCTTGGCACCCTGGCTGAGCTTGATCTCGACCATCTTTACCTGCGGCAGCAGCGCGTTCTCGGTGAAGCGCGCTTCGCTGAAGCGGCCGTCGGCCTCGCGGCAGCCGAAATAGCCGGAGCCGATCTCCCAGATCAGGTCGCCGCCGTGCACGCGATGGTGGCGGCTGATCGAACCCTCGCCGGTGTCGTGCGCGAAGCCGCCGCGCCGCGCGCCCTCGTTGAGCGCCAGCACCGCGTTGGCCGAGAGCGCGCCGAAGCTCATCGCCGAGATGTTGAAGATGCTCGCGCTGTAGGGCTGCGCGCGGCCCTCGCCGATCGTGACGCGGAAGTCGTGCGTCGGCAGCGCGGTCGGGTGCAGCGAGTGGTTGATCCACTCGTAGCCGATCGCATGCACGTCCATCTGCGTGCCGAAGGGCCGCTTGTCGGGCTCGCCCTTGGCGCGCTGGTAGACCAGCGAGCGCTGCTGGCGCGAGAACGGCGCGGCCTCGTTGTCGCCCTCGATGAAGTACTGCCGCATCTCCGGGCGGATGTACTCGAGCAGGAAGCGCAGGTGGCCGATCACCGGGTAGTTGCGCAGGACCGCGTGGCGCGCCTGGCGCGTGTCGCGCACGCCCAGCAGCGTGAGCGCGAGGAACACGAGCGCGAGCGCGCCGCCGCGGTCGAACGCCACCCACGAGAAGGCCGCGAGCATCATGCCCACGGCGCTGGCGAGCCAGGCGCTGTAGCGCACCGGGAAATGCTGGTCGAGTCGTTGCAGCCAGGCGAACATCGTGCGGCGGTCCTCGTCGGGGGTCAGCGGAAGAAGGCGAGAAGCGTCTCGGCGGTCTCCTCGGGGCGCTCCTCGGCGAGGAAGTGGCCGGCCTCGACGGCGCGGCCCGAGACGCTGGCGCTGCACTGCGCGCGCCACAGGGAGAGCGGGTCGAACATCGCCTGCACCACGCCACGCGCGCCCCACAGCACCAGTGTGTCGCAGGCGATCTTCTGTCCGGATTCGCGCGAGAGGCGGTCGTGCTCCAGGTCGATGCCGGCGGCGGCGCGATAGTCCTCGCACACCGCGTGGATGGTCTCGGCGCGGCAGAAGCAGCGCTCGTACTCGGCCATCGCAATGGGCTCGATGTAGCCCAGGCCGCTCGAGCCCCAGCCCCCGAGCTTCCAGTGCAGGTAGAAGCGCGGGTTGCCGCCGATCATCGTCTCCGGCAGCGGGCTCGGCTGGATCAGGTGGAACCAGTGGTAGTAGGCGCTGGCGAAACGCATGTCGGTGGCGGCGTACATGTCCAGCGTCGGCGCGATATCGAGCAGCGCGAGCCGGGTCACCGCGCCGGCGTGGTCGAGCGCGAGGCGGTGTGCGACGCGCGCGCCGCGGTCGTGCCCGCACACCGCGTAGCGCTCGTGGCCGAGCGTGCGCATCAGCGCGGCGAGGTCGTCGGCCATCGCGCGCTTGCTGTAGTTGGCATGCTGCGGCTCGCCGCGCGGCTTGTCGGAGTCGCCGTAGCCGCGCAGGTCGGGCAGCACGAGGCGGAAATGCGGCGCGAGCTGCCGCGCCACGCGGTGCCACATCGCGTGCGTCTGCGGAAAGCCGTGCACCAGCAGCAGCGGCGGCGCATCGGCGCGGCCGCCGACGCGCGCATGGATCGTCACGTCGCCGAGCCGGTGCCATCCGGCCTCGAAGCCCTCGAACCAGTCCGCCATGCCGTTCTCCGTCGGATGCGCCCGGCGCCGACGATGCCCGATGCCGGCGCGCGCGGCAACCGGGGGAATGCTCAGGCGACCAGGCGCGCCAGCGCGCGCGGCAGTTCGTCGTCGCGCGTCGGAGCGGCGAAACCGGCGGCACCGAACACGTGGCGTGCCGCGGCGGCGCAGGCCGGATCGGTCAGCAGGCAGGCCACGCGCAGGCCCTGGCGGCGCGCATGGCGCACCGCGTGGTGCGCGTCGTCGGCGAGGTAGCGCGGGTCGTGCACGTCGATGTCGTGCACGTCGGCATCGCTGACCACGAGCACGATGCGTTCGCCGTCGCGGTGCCGGGCCAGCTGCCGCGCGGCGTGGCGCAGCGCGGCGCCGAGGCGCGTCGAGCCGCCGCTGGCCAGCGCCGCGAGCCGCGCGCGGGCGCTGCCGTCCAACGGCGCGCCGAAGCCGAGCACCGGCTGCCAGCGCACCGCGTGCCGGCCGTTCGAGCTGAAGCCCGCGATGGCGGGCACCAGGCCGACCGCGGCGAGCGCCCGCGCGGCCTGCCAGGCCCACGCCGACGCGGCCTGCAGCTGCGTGGCGCCGTCGGGCCGCGCCGCGCTCGTCGAGGCCGACTGGTCGACCAGCAGCAGCACGTGGCCCACGCGCCGCTCGCGGCTGCGGGCGCGCCAGCAGCGGCCGTCGACGGCCGTGCCGCTGCGTCGCGCGGCCTGCTCGCGCAGCAGCGCATCGAGGTCGATCGACACGCCCTCGTGCTGCACCCGCCAGCGACCGGTGGCGTGGCGGCCGAGCAGCGCGCGGCGCAGGCTGCGCGGGGGCGCGGGGTCGACGGGCCGCGTCTGCGGCGCGTCGGCGGGCTGGGCGTCGTGCTCCTGCACGCGGCACCACGCGGGCCGCAGTCGCGCGATCAGGCGGTCCCACTCCGGATGCGGCGTGCCCTCGTGCGGCGTCTCGGCCTCCGGCGCACTGCGACCGGCGGGTGGCGGCGCTGCCGGCGGCGCGGCATCGTCGCCGACGAGCTCCGGCCACATCCAGCGGTGGTCGTCGCGGTAGTCGGGGCCGGGCCGGTGGCTGCGCGCATTGAACTGCAGCCGCATCTGGCCGAGGTCGTGGCCGAGGCGCGAGGCGATCTCGCGCAGCCGCTCGGCGCGCGGCTCGGCCATCACGCCCGCGCCCGCGTCGAGGAAGAACAGCGCGCGGCCCTTGCGGACCCAGGGGTGCGGGTCGTCGCAGGCCGGGTCGGCCAGCGCGCGCGCGAGGCGCAGCAGCAGCACGTCGACACCGTCGCCATCGAGCGGCGTCACCACGTGCTGCGCGCGCCAGAGCCGCGCGAGGCCGGGGAGCTCGCGGCCGGCGAGCGTCTCGACGCGGGCGTCTTCCAGCACGCCCACCAGCGCGCGCACCACCGGCTTGAGGCCGCGCCCGTCGAACACCGGCGGCGAGTACACGAGGTGCGCGGCCGCATGCGCGGCGGCGGCGAGTCGCCAGGGCGGATCGGCGTGCGGGGGCAGGTGAATCGCGCCCTGCGCGAGGTGCGGAATGTCGGCGTCGTCGATCACCGCGATGTCGCGGCCCCAAAGCGCGCGCAGGGTGCGGCGCAGTGTCTCGGCCGGCAGAGGGCCATCGCGCTCCGGTGGGCGCAGCAGGGGCTCGGGCAGGAGGGAGCCCACGTCAGCGTTCCTTCGACGGTTGGAGCGGTCGGCGGCGGCGCGGGCTGCCGGTCTGCGCGCCGCCCGATATCGGTGCTCGACCGGCAGCCCGGCCTCCCCGGCCCGCGCCGCGCGCCACCGATTGAAGAACGAACCGGATCTCAGCCATCTCAGTACGACGCATCCAGCGCCGCCCGCAAGGCATCGTGCACACCGGGTTCGTCGCTCAGCGCATCCACCACCGCCATGCGGCAGGCGCGCCGCGGCGACACGCCCTGCGCCGCGAGCTGCGCGGCCTGCACCAGCATGCGCGTCGACGCGCCTTCGTCGAGTCCGTGGCCCTGCAGCCGGCGCGTGCGCACGCCGAAGGCGACGATGCCGGCGGCCGTGTCCAGCGGCACGCCCGCCTCGTGCGCGACGATCGCCGCCTCCATCTCGGGCGCGAGGTAGTCGAACTCGAGCGCGCAGAAGCGCTGGCGCGTCGACGGTTTGAGCTCGCGTGCCAGCGGGCCGGGGTTGTACGAGACCACCAGCGCGAAGTCCGGGTGCGCCGCGAGCAGCTCGTTGCACGCGGCGATCGGCAGCACGCGGCGCGTGTCGGCCAGCGGATGGATCACCACCGTGGTGTCGGCGCGTGCCTCGACCAGCTCGTCGAGGTAGCAGATCGCGCCGTGGCGTGCGGCCAGCGCGAGCGGGCCGTCCTGCCAGCGTGTGCCGTCGGCGTCGATCAGCCAGCGGCCCACCAGGTCGGCGGCGCTCAGGTCGTCGTGACAGGCCACCGTCACCAGCGGCTTGCCGAGCCGCCAGGCGAGGTGCTCCACGAAGCGCGTCTTGCCGCAGCCGGTGGGCCCCTTCAGCAGCAGCGGCAGGCGCTTCGCGTACGCCGCCTCCGCCAGCAGGAGCTCGTCGCCGGCCGGCTGGTAGTAGGGCTCGCGGCGGATGCGGTACGCATCCATCGCCGACTCCTCAGCGGTGGCCCAGCGTGGCCGGGTTCGGGATGCCCGGGATCGGCGCTTCCTCGGTGCCCACCGTCTCGCGCGTGATCGCCTCGACGCGCTTGCGCGTGCCCTCCGGATCCTTGATCCACTGGCCGTAGAACTCGTAGGGGCAGGCGGCCACGCCCTGGTCGCCCTCGCGCGAGTTGATCAGGCCGGTGTAGCCGCGGTGCAGCAGCTTGAAGAGGTGGTTCTCGCTCTGAGCGTTCCTGCGGAAGTCGCGGATCAGGCTCTTGCTCAGCGCCGCGTACTGGATGCCCATCTCCTCCTCGCCGCACTCGCCGAGCGTGCGGCCGTCGAAGCCGACGATGGCCGAGTGGCCGAAGTAGGAGTACACGCCGTCGAAGCCGGCCGCGTTGGCCACCGCGACGTAGACGTTGTTGGCCCAGGCCATCGCCTTGGCCATCAGCACCTGCTGTTCCT
>WBZM01003664.1_pt1 | contig 11793 bp, 12 predicted proteins | sample 5204271 | NCBI WGS metagenome assembly WBZM01 (sample SAMN12344346, study PRJNA552823) | activated sludge metagenome | biome: Activated sludge suspended growth; feature: Nitrification reactor; material: Wastewater; isolation source: activated sludge from nitrification reactor of wastewater...
ATCCCGGGCGCGTCTACTCGCGCCAGCAGTTGCTCGACAACGTCTGGGGTGACCACGTGTATATCGAGGACCGCACGGTGGACATCCATGTCCGTCGCCTGCGCGTCGCGCTCGGCCCGGCAGCCGAGCATGTCGTCGAGACGGTGCGCGGCGCCGGCTACAAGCTCTGCGCCCAGCCAGGAACGCCGCCGAGCGAGGCATGACTGCCGCCAGCCGCTGGTGCGCGCGGATCGTTCTCACCGGCGTGCTGCCGATCGTCTGCCTCGCGCTGCTGCTGGCGGCGCTCCATGGCGCCACATGGGGCTGGGTGGTGGCAGCCTGCGGGCTCTTGCTCGTCGTCTTGCTGCAGACGCGGCGGCTGGCGTTGCTCGCGGCGTGGATCGATGGCCCGCAGCAGGGCGAGGTGCCTGATTCGGGTGGCGCCTGGGGCGAGGTGTTCCGCAAGCTGTCGCGCAAGCTGCGCCTCGACGCACGCGCACTGGCGGAGGTCGAGGCGCGACTGGGCTCGTTCAGGGACGCCATGGATGCCGTTCCCGATGGCCTGGTCGTGCTCAGCGAAAGCCATCAGGTGCAGTGGGCCAATCGTGCCGCCGGCGAGCACCTCGGCATCCGCCTGCCGCGCGATGGCGGTGCGATCATCCAGCAGCTCGTGCGCGCGCCGGGTTTCGCCGAGTACCTGAGCAGTCCGGCCGGGCAGCCCCCGTTCGTCCTGCTGTCGCCGGCGGTTCGTCGCCGTGCCTATTCACTGCGCGCGGTGCCGCTGGGTGAGCGCAACACCCTGCTGGTCAGTCTCGACGTCACCGACGCCAGGCGCGTCGAGGCGATGCGCAGCACCTTCGTCGCCAACGTGTCGCACGAACTGCGCACGCCGCTGACCGTCGTCAGCGGCTTTCTCGAGCACTTCGGCGACGACAGCGCGATGAGCGCCGAGCAGCGGCAGCAATTCGTCCGCCTGATGAGCGAGCAGACGCGGCGCATGCTGAGCCTGGTCGACGATCTGCTGACGCTGTCGCGTCTCGAGGCGGACGACGCACCCGCCAGCGAGGAAGACATCGACATGGCCGACCTGCTGGCGCAATTGCAGGCCGAGGCCGAGGGCCTCAGCGGCGGCCGGCACCGCCTGCAGTTCCGTTGCGGCGGCCCGGGGTTGCGCGGCAACCGCCATGAACTGCACAGCGCCTTCGGCAATCTGGTGTCGAACGCGATCCGTTACACGCCGGCCGGTGGTGACATCCGCGTTCGCTGGAAACTGCGCGCCGGTGTCGGTGTCTTTTCGGTGCGTGATTCCGGCGTCGGCATTGCCGCCGAACACCTGCCGCGCCTGACCGAGCGCTTCTACCGCATCGACCGCGGCCGCTCGCGCGATACTGGTGGCACCGGTCTCGGGCTGGCGATCGTCAAGCACATCCTGTTGCGTCATCAGGCGGCGCTGGTGGTCGACTCGCAGCCTGGCGCCGGCAGCAACTTTCGCGCCGAGTTTCCGGAGTGGCGGCTGCGGCCACAGCCGTCACCCGATCTGCCAGCAGCCGACGAGGCTTGAGTGACGAGTGGCGCCGGCGGGCGAGGTCGTGTCCGATCGCGCCGCTCAGGTCGTTGACCGGACCCGCTGACTGCGGTATACGACGAACGCAGTGCAGTCTGCCGGCGACAGGCCCGGCGAGGCGCCGGGGGGCTTGCGGCGGCTGCCGACTCGATCGAGAAACCATGGGGAGCGGTAATGGAACGGGAAGCAATGGAGTACGACGTGGTGGTTGTCGGAGCCGGTCCGGCGGGCCTGAGCGCAGCCATCCGCCTGAAGCAGTTGAATCCGGACTGGTCGGTGATGATCCTCGAAAAGGGTTCGGAAGTGGGAGCCCACATCCTCTCCGGCGCGCTCTTCGAGGCCAGGGCGCTCGATGAGTTGCTGCCCGACTGGCAGTCCCGGGGTGCGCCGGTGACGACACCGGTCTGCGAGGACCAGGTCTTCCTCTATCGCAGCGAGACCTCGGCCGTCCGCTTGCCGGGCTTTGCCGTTCCGGCGCCGATGCACAACGACGGCAACTGGGTGATCAGCCTCGGCTCGCTCTGTCGCTGGCTGGCCGAGCAGGCCGAGGCGCTGGGCGTCGAGATCTTCCCCGGCTTTGCCGCCGCCGAACTCCTCTACCATGAAGACGGCTCGCTGAAGGGGGTGGCGACAGGCGATATGGGTCGCGACAAGCATGGCCAGCCGAAGGACGGCTTCCAGCCGGGACTGGAGCTGCACGCCCGTTACACGTTGCTTGCCGAAGGCTCGCGCGGGCAACTGGGCAAGGAACTGATCGCGCGTTACGACCTGGCTGCCGGCGCGACCGCGCAGCACTATGGTCTCGGCATCAAGGAGCTGTGGGAGATCGATCCGGCGAAGCACCGGCCCGGGCTCGTCGTGCATGGCGCCGGCTGGCCGCTGAGCGAACATGGCGCCACCGGCGGCTCCTTTCTCTACCATCTCGATGAACGGCAGGTGGTCGTCGGCCTGATCGCCGACCTCAACTACGCCAATCCCTACCTCTCGCCCTTCGAGGAGTTCCAGCGCTTCAAGCGACAGTCGGAGATCAGGAAGTACCTAGAGGGCGGCAAGCGGCTGTGCTATGGGGCGCGCGCGATCACCAAGGGCGGTTTCAACAGCCTGCCGAAACAGAGCTTCCCCGGTGGTCTGCTGCTCGGCTGCGACGCCGGTACGCTCAACTTCGCCAAGATCAAGGGCATCCATACGGCGATGAAGTCCGGCATGCTCGCTGCCGAAACGGTCGCCGCGGCGCTGCAGGCCGGCGACCAGGGGCGCAGCGATCTCGTTGCCTACGCCGCGGCCTTCCGCGAGTCGTGGCTGTACGGCGAACTGCACCAGGCACGCAACTTCGGCCCGGCGCTGCACAAGTTCGGGACCTTCCTCGGCGGTGCCTTCAACTGGATCCAGCAGAACCTCTGTGGCGGCCGCATGTTCTTCACGCTCAAGGACCGCAGCAGCGACCACGGGCAACTGGCGCCGGCATCCCGCTTCCAGCCGATCGAATATCCAAAGCCGGACGGCAAATTGAGCTTCGACCGGCTGTCTTCGGTCTTCATGTCGAACACCGCCCACGAGGAAGAGCAACCGATCCATCTGCAATTGCTCGACAGCAGCAAGGCGATTGCGGTCAATTACCGCGAGTATGCATCGCCCGAGCAGCGATACTGCCCGGCCGGTGTGTACGAGATCGTCGAGGAGGATGCCGGTCCGCGCCTGCAGATCAACGCTTCGAACTGCCTGCACTGCAAGACCTGCGACATCAAGGATCCGACACAGAACATCCGCTGGGTTGCCCCCGAGGGCGGTGGCGGACCGAACTACCCCAACATGTGAGTCGGCAGGTGGCGGCGTCGCTCAGACCGCCGCCGCGTGGCGCGCCATCGCCCAGACGACGTGTTCGCGCACCAGCGCCGAAGGGTGGTCGAGCCGCGCACGCAAGGCGGTGACGACTCCAGTGGTTCCTGGGCGGGCGTTGCCGAGGGCGACGGACACGTTGCGCAGCCAACGCTCGTGACCGATGCGGCGAATTGCGCTGCCCGCCAGGCGACTGTCGAATTCGCTTTCACTCCAGGCAAGGAGTGCGGTCAGCGGCGCCGCATCGAGCCCGTTGCGCACGGCGAAGTCGGCGTCACCAATGCGGGCGAAACGATTCCACGGGCAATGCAGCTGGCAGTCGTCGCAACCGTAGATGCGGTTGCCGATCAGTGGCCGCAGCGACGGCGGGATGCTGCCCGGCAACTCGATCGTCAGATACGAGATGCACAGCCGCGCGTCGAGTTGGTAAGGCGCGACGATCGCCGCTGTCGGGCAGACATCGAGACAGCGCCGGCAGTCGCCGCAATGCTCCTCTGCCGGCGGGTCGGCGGCCAGTGGCAGGTTCGTGTAGATCTCGCCGAGGAAGTGCCACGACCCCTCGCGCGTCAGTGAGAGCGTGTGCTTGCCGCGCCAACCGACTCCCGACTGCCGTGCGAACTCGGTCTCGAGAACCGGCGCCGAATCCGAAAAGACACGGCAACTGCAGGGCCGGCCGAGTTTCGCGGCGGCTTCCTGCAGGCGCGCGGCGATCTTCTGCAGGCGGCGCCGCATCGTCTTGTGGTAATCGCGACCGAGGGCATAACGGGAAACGTAAGCGAGGCGGTCGTCGCCCAGAACCGCCAGGGCATCCGCCGCCGCCGGCCAATACGGCAGGCGGGCCGCGATCACCGTCCGGACACCGGGCAGCAGCGCTTGCGGCGCCAGACGCAGCGCTGCATGTTTGGCCATATAATCCATCTGCCCGTGCCGTCCCAGATCCAGCCAGCGCAGCAACCCGGGTGCAGCCGCGGCCACGTCGATGCCGCTGACGCCGATGGCGGCAAAGCCCAGTTCGGCGCCCCAGGAGCTGATCTGCCGCCGTAGCGTGGCCGCGTCGCCGACGCTCAACGATGGCGCGTCGCCCGCCACTCGCATCGCACCCGTCTCGGAGTCCTCATCGTGCATAGCCCGGATGATAACCAGTCCGCCCTCCGCCTGCACCTGCCGGATGCCGCCGCCACCGCTCGTGTCGGCGGCGCGCTGGCGCCGCTGCTCGAGCCCGGAATGGTCGTTGCGCTCGATGGCGACCTCGGCGCCGGCAAGACCACCCTGGTGCGCGCGCTGTTGCGCGCCCGCGGCCATTGTGGTCCCGTCAAAAGCCCTACGTATGCGCTGGTTGAAATTTATGTGATTTCGAGGATATACTTCTATCACTTTGATTTCTATCGTTTCAACTTTCCGGAAGAATTTCTGGATGCTGGGCTTGGCGAGTATTTCCGTGACGATGCGGTCTGTCTGGTCGAATGGCCGCAAAATGCGGCCGGGTACATGCCTGCGGCCGACCTCGTCCTGCGCCTGCGTTTCGCGCAGCGTGCAAGGGAGGTGGACATCGTCGCCGGCAGTGAGGAGGGTCGAGAATGTCTGCGAGCGCTGAGAAGCGGCTGGTTGCCCGCCGCCGGCTGATCAAGTTCACCGGCGCGTCACTGCTGTTGTCGGTCAGCCCGCTGGGGCAGGCCGCGGCGGGACGCGCCGTGGGAATCGTGGCAGTGCGGGTCTGGCCGGCGGCTGACTATACACGCGTGACGATCGAGCACAACGCACCACTGAAATACACCCATTTCCTGGTCAAGGACCCCGACCGTCTGGTGGTCGATCTCGAGGGAGTCGAGTTCAACGGCGTTCTCGACGGCCTCGCGAGCAAGGTCGCCGCCGATGACCCCAACATCCGCCTGCTGCGCGCCGGCCGCTACAAGCCCGGAGTCGTTCGCCTGGTGATGGAACTCAAGGGGGAGGCCAATCCACAGGTGTTCGAACTGGCACCGGTCGGTGGCTACGGCCACCGACTGGTTCTCGACGTCTATCCACTCAATCCGCCCGATCCGCTGCTCTCGCTGATCGACAGGAATGAGCCCGGGCAGGCGGTGGTCGAGAGCCGGACGGCCAGCCGGCCAGACAACCGCAGCGAGGCGCGGCCCGAGGCCGTGGCCGACAGCCGGCGCGAGGTCCGGAGCGAAGCGGCGCCAAGCGAGCAGAAGGCTGCGGCCAAGCGCGCGGGCCGCCCAATGGTCGATCGCCTGGTCACCATCACGCTCGATCCCGGGCATGGTGGCGAAGACCCGGGCGCGGTCGGCAGCGGTGGCAGCTACGAGAAGAACGTCACGCTGGCCGTCGCCCGGCGGCTGAAGGCCAAGATCGAGGCCGAGCCGAACATGCGCGCGGTGCTCACCCGGGACGCTGACTACTTCGTGCCGCTGCAAGCGCGCGTGCAGAAGGCGCGCCGAATCCAGTCGGACCTTTTCGTCTCGATCCACGCCGATGCGTTCGTCCGGCCCGATGCCAACGGCTCGTCGGTCTTCGTCCTCTCGGAGAGCGGCGCCTCGAGTTCGGCAGCGCGTTACCTGGCTCAGAAGGAAAACGCTGCCGACCTGATCGGCGGGGTCAACATCGACGTCAAGGATCCGGTGCTGGCGCGGACGCTGCTCGATCTGTCGCAGACAGCGACGATCAACGACAGCCTGAAGCTCGGCAAGGCCGTCCTCGGCGAAATCGGCGGCATCAACCGCCTGCACAAGGCGAATGTCGAACAGGCGGGGTTTGCCGTCCTCAAGGCACCCGACATTCCGTCGATCCTGATCGAGACGGCCTTCATCTCCAACCCGGAGGAGGAGAAGAAACTGAACGACGACGCCTATCAGGACAAGATGGCCGAGGCGATCCTGTCCGGCATCCGCAAGTACTTTGCCAAGAACCCGCCGCTCGCCAAGTCACGGCTCGCGCGTCTCGACTGACGCCGGTCGCGTACCAGCCCTTCTCGGTTGCGGCTGGCCCAGAGGAGGTGCGAGGCCGTTCGCAGGGGGGGTTCCATAACGGCTTGGCCCCTGCTAGAATCCGCGTCCTGCACTGGCGACACTGGACGCCGTGCCGCTGTAGCTCAGTCGGTAGAGCAGCGCATTCGTAATGCGTAGGTCCCCAGTTCGATTCCGGGCAGCGGCACCAAAGAATCAAGCACTTGGCCTCGGTCACAAGCCGGTGCTTTTTTCTGGGGTTACGCCGGGGTTACGTTTGCCGTAACCAAGCCAGGTTCTTGGCGGACAGCGCCGTCGTGTCGCCATCAGCATCGGGTTGAACTTGGTCACCACATCACCGTCACGCTGTAATGCTTCCGGCAGCGCAGTGTTGCGTTTCCGCCAGGCTCTTCGTGCCCGCCTTCGCCAAGCCTGAGAGCTAGCTACCAATGGCCTGTAGTGGCAATCAAGTTGGAAACCATGTAGGAAGTCCGACTTTGTAAAGCCTGCGCCGGCGACCGAAACCATGCCTGCCGCCATCGCCGCACCGTCGGTTGCCCAGCCGCCCCGAAACTCCAATCCGTCTCGACCACGGGCCATCCCTCCAAGGTCACATCCTCGACCGCTCGCAGCCAGGTAGCGGCGCTTCTTGACCGCCATTGACATGAGGAACGGTTCATGTTCGAAGTTGCTACCGGCATTGTGCGGCGCGATGATTTGGACGCGTTTGACTCGGCGTCGCTGTGCCTGGCCGTGTCTATGGCTTGTCTCCATGTACCGGCCTGATCACGTTGCCAGACAAGCTCTTCATCACGTCGTCCAGCAGGCTCTCGTTGCCGAGCCTGGACGGAAGAATCGACGCCTTCAGCGCTAGCGCGTCCAGCTCTGTCCCGCAGTAGGTCACACCCTTCTCGGTTCGCGGCCTGTCGGTCGGCTTCATCGGCACCAGCAGGATGAGGAAATCCCCGCGAGCTGTCGCTTCATCAACCTGTCGCCGGTACTCCGCCCATGCCTCGGCCGGCGCATCGCTCGCTGGCTCACTCAACAGGCAGACCGGTGGACGGGGCGTCGGGAGCAGCACGTCTTCCAGTCTTGCGAGGCGACGTTGCAGGGCGCTCACTGCAGCACCTGTTCGGGCAGCAGAAGCACGCGGCACGGACGGCGCTCGGTGCGAGCCAGTGCTTTGACCGTTGCCCGTGCCACGAAGTCGTCGTCGGCCTCGTCGGCACGGCGGTCGACGATCTGGTCACCGCTGACGGCGCGGACAACCTCATCGCCATCGGTGCCGATGATGCGGCGGATGATGATGGCGATGGAAGTCGCGTCGGGGTATGCGGCACGTTCCAGCTTGGCCATCCGCCGTGCGAGCGGATTCATTGCAGTACCACTTTCCGGGAAGAGAGACTCGCGGGAGGGGTGCCGGTCTGTAGCGCCTCGTGCCGTCCAAGAATCGCATCCCATTTCGCCGATACCGCGCCATCGGCTTGCCACTTCCGATAGTTCGAAGCTATTGGCACTCCGGCCTGCGCAGCAGCTCGCGCAGCCAGCCAGTCACGAAATGCGGTCAGGCTGCCGAAATCGAGCAGCATGGCGGCACGACTCGTTCCCCTCTTCTCAAGGCATCTATCCACTTCGGTACCAATTTCGCTACGTGCGGAAATTTCTTCGACCTTGGATAGACGTTTGTTGAGTGCCGCGCTCATGCTTCACCCCGTGCCGTGCGTCGCTCATGGATTAGGTCAGCGATACGGCTCCTGCCCGGTACGTACTCCCGCCGTGGTCGCGTGATGCCGGCCTGCCTGTCGGCATACACCTGTCGTATGGCGTCAGCGACGCTCGTTCCAGGATTCGCTTCCTGTTCGAGCTTCGTCAATCTTCGTTCAAGCGCTGTGCTCATTTCTTGCACTCCAGTGCGCTGATGCGCTGTTCAAGCTCCTGCGTCTCTACCGCCTTCCGGCGAGCTTCCACGATACTGGCCAGGGTCGCGGCCTCGCCGGGCAGAAGGTCTCCGGCCGCCACCGCTTGCAGGATGGCGTTCTGCGCTTCAGCGATACCCTCGGCAGATCCCGTATCAGGCAAGGCGAGGAAGATCGGGCGTTCCTTGGCCACTGGAACCAAACGCTCGATCACCAACCGTGCGGCGCTGATGTCACCTTCCTTCGCCATGTCCACCACCTTGCGGGCGATGGCGTCGGCGCCTTCCTCCATCGCCGCCAGGGCGACGAGCGTGACCCGGTTGCGACTTCCCCTCGGTCGCCCCTTCGGGTTGCCAGACTGGCCAGGCTTCCAGCCGGGGCGTAGGCTTTCGGCTTTCGTCATTTCGCTCATTCGCTGTTCCTCGACGGTGTTTTTTCAGTGCTCCGCTTTTTGGTGACATTCACGAAACCATACCGCCGGCCGATTTCTGCCCAGGCGCGTTGTGCAGAAAGCCGAGCGGATTCTGACGCTTCGACCCGTCCCAGGATCACCAGAAGAGCCCGAAATGGCGCGTCTTGCTCATCGCCGATGGCGTCTATGGCCGCCCGCTTGTCCCGCGTCCGCTGTGCGCGCTTGCGCTCCGCAGCGCTCATCGGCTGCTCACCTATCGGCGGCCTGCCTCGCTTCATGACAGTCACAGGTTTGTCGGGCATCGCACGTCCGTGTATTTAGTGACCGTCACTATAATAGCAAGAAAGCTGCCAACCGGCCAGCAAGACGGCTTCCAGCGGTTCGACTGCTGACACTTACTCTGATGCGGTGGACCAAACCAGTGGGCCTGGCTGAGTGCAAGGCGTGAGTTGTGGTGACGGGTCTATGGTGGTGGAGGCAAGGTCCTGCCACAACTGGTTACTCGCTGGGAGGTAGGGTGTTGCTGTCGTGATCCGGCTAGTGAAGCGTCGGCTCGCACAATCGCAACAGCTGTGATCTGATCTCAGCCTGCGAAGCGGTCAGATCGACAGTGGCGAATCGCATGCCGTGGCCCTGGATGACGGCAGTCTCGTCAACCATGTCGCCGATGGAAGGATGTAGTAGCAAGCCGCTGGCTGTATCCGCCAGAGGATCGCCGCGTCCAGCCTGCGAACGCAGGTAGACGTACATCTGGTACACATAGCCGCTGCGTAGCGTTTCTTCGCGGTACCAGCCGTTCGTCACGATCGATGTGAACTTGGTGTCGATGACGATTCGCCGCCCAGTTGGTGGGTGGTCGAGCATCACGTCGGTTCGCATCGTCGGCAGGATCTTGTCTATCCCATCAGTCTCCTGCTCAATTTGCCAGCTGAGCGTCCTGCCGCACTGCACCCGCCATCCTTGTGGGCTCAATACCACGTCGTAGAAACCGCCCACCGCTCGTTCGAACAGTCGACGCACCCAGGTTGCCTCACGATCCGGCAAAGAGAGCACATTCCCGCCTGCCGCCTCAGTAGGTAGCGCCAGATCAAGAGCCAGCTTTGCGGCTGCCACCATGAATCGATCGTCCGCATCGTTACGGCCAAAACGATCGGTGCTCATCTGGGCTCGAGTGGGTGCGTCGCCGGATACACCCATGGCCTTCATGCCACTCGCAAGGGAGCGGCATCGATGGGCAACGTCTTTCCTTTGTACGATTCTGGAAACGGCTTCCAGAGCCGCTCGGACAAAGCGATTTCGCGGGGTGTCGATCGTAAGTTCGTCGAACCGGCACGCCACCAAGCCGCGATCCAGCAACTGATGTCGTTCAGTGGTCAGGACGTCGATGCGGCCACGCACACGATTGATCACCGCGTCGCGAGATCGGTAGCCGAGACTCAAGCGACGACGCTGTCGCGTCTCAACCGAATGGGCAAGAATCTCCGCAACCAGATCTGGCAGATCGTCCAGGCTGTCTTCCAGACCGACCTTGCCGATGCCGCGAGTACGGAACAGATCCGAGGCATAGAGCATCAGCAGCCAAAGGTTGCGCACCGGAATGCGTCCGATGAACCCCTCTGCGCTTGCGAACGTACTCTCCACCTGGTCTGCGACGGCGCTCATCACCAGCTCCGAGTTAGCCGTGCAACCGCCTCTTGCGCTTCGTCGGGCGCGTCGAACCAATATTCATCCAGCAGCGGGCCGATCTCCGTCTCCACGACCTGTTGGAACCACTTTTTCGTGTCTCCAGCTTCCAGTCGATGTGCAGGCGTCACATAGCTGTGGCCGATCCGGAACTGCTTGCCAAGACGGGCATCCACCGCAATCTGATCATTCAGCTCGGCGATTCGGCGTTCGATATCTCGCACCAGGGCAGGATCTACGGCACACTCCTTGACCACCCAGTCTCGCCACCCTGGGCCCAATCTTGGCTCCAAGCCAACAAAGGCGAAACGGCGACGCAGCGCCAGATCGACGAGGGCCAGCGACCGGTCAGCGATGTTCATGGTGCCGACCACGTAAAGGTTCTCCGGAATGTGGACAGGACGCCGTTTGCCATCCGCATCCGGGTAGCACAGCTCCAGTGCCTCGTTGGGCGTGCGCTTTCCAGCCTCCAGCAGCGTCAGGAGCTCGCCGAAGATCTGCGCCGGGTTGCCACGGTTGATTTCCTCGATCACCACGACAAACGTCGACGACGGGTCCGTCGACGCGGCCTTGATCGCTTCCATGAAGACGCCGTCGGCCAGCGACAACTTGCCCTCGCCGGTTGGCCGCCATCCCCTGACGAAGTCCTCATATGAGAGGTTGGGATGAAACTGGACCGCGCGGATTTTGCTTTCGTCCTTTTGCCCCATCAGTGCAAACGCCAGGCGCTTCGCAAGCCACGTTTTGCCGGTGCCTGGTGGCCCCTGAAGGATCAGGTTCTTCTTAGTGCGAAGGCGGTCCAGTAGCCGATCGATCTCGTTGCGCTCAAGGAAGCATCCGTCCTTGAGAATGTCGTCGACCGAGTACGGCACGATCGGCACGGCAGCATGAACTTCCTCTGGTGCAGCAGCCTCAGTAGCATCGTCACCATCATCGGCATCACCCGCGTCGTCTTCGACGACAGGAGACTTCTCATCGGTGGGGTCCTTGTACAGCCATGCTTCCAGCGAAAGCTCAGGATAGGAATGGACCGGGTACGAGGTTTCCTGGAAGCGAGGCTCCAGTACATTCATCACGGCAAGGTAGTCTGCCGAATTGCAGCGTCTCTTCGGGCCGTGAAGGCCAATGGGAACGCCGAGCTTCTTACTGACGTAGACCTGAGAGTTGTGGTCAAGGCTCAGGAACGCCCACGGCCTGATCCAGTAAAGGCCGAACGTCAGGTTCCATGCAACGCCCCGGCGCCCGTTCGCGCTGTCGAAAGCCTCGGCGAACTCCTCGCGGGCAAGGTCATCGTTGGTATCTGCATACGCGATGCCCGCCGCGAAGACGCCCCAAAGCGAGTCGATGTGGTCGGTGGCGCGATTGATCTCGAATGGAAAGTACCAGGACTTCAAGTTGTTCAGCAGCGGGATGCCTTCGAACGTCTCTGGAACAGGCTCGTCGACGCCCAGGAATTTG
>WBZM01003666.1_pt1 | contig 11784 bp, 10 predicted proteins | sample 5204271 | NCBI WGS metagenome assembly WBZM01 (sample SAMN12344346, study PRJNA552823) | activated sludge metagenome | biome: Activated sludge suspended growth; feature: Nitrification reactor; material: Wastewater; isolation source: activated sludge from nitrification reactor of wastewater...
GGAACGGCCGGATGCCGCTCTGCTCGAGCAGCGCCTCGTCGATGGTGATCGAGCCGACGTAGTCGAGGTCGGCCTCGGTGACGGTGGCGCGGTGGATCTTGGCGATGCAGGCACGGATCAGCATGGGTCGCTCCCGCCGGTCGAGGGCGTGACTATGCCAGCAATGGGGTGCCCGGCGGGAGGGCCGGCCGCGTCAGCGAACGCCGAGCCAGTCCGGGTTCGGCAGCGCGCTGAACGCCTCGCGCAGCGCCTCGCCCCAGCCGTTGCGGATCATCTGGAAGTAGCGGTTCTCGCCGTCGATGTCGACGTGGCAGGCGACGCGGCACTCGTCGCGCCGCACGATGACGAGGTCGAGCGGCGGCCCGACCGAGAGGTTGGAGCGGATGGTCGAGTCCATCGAGATCAGCGCGCACTTCGCGGCCTCGCTGAGCGGCATGCTGCGGCGCGTGACGCGATCGATGATCGGCTTGCCGTACTTCGACTCGCCGATCTGGAAGTACGGCGTATCGGGCGTCGCCTCGATGAAGTTTCCGGCGGCGTAGACGTGGAACAGGCGCGGGGCCTCGCCCTTGATCTGGCCGCCGACGATGAAGCTCGGGTTGAAGTCGACGCCCTGCGACTTGAGCGCTTCGGCATCGCGCGCGTGCATTTCGCGCAGTGCGTCGCCCACGCAGCGCACCGCCTCGAACATGTTCGGGCAGTTGTGCAGGCCGACCGAGGCGCCGTCCTGCGCGGCCATGCGCTCGGCGAGCAGGCTGGTCGCGCCCTGGGTGATCGCGAGGTTGCCAGCGGCGAGCAGCACGATGACCCGGTCGCCCGGGTTCTCGAACACCTTCACCTTGCGGAACGTGCTGACCTGGTCGACCCCGGCGTTGGTCCGCGAGTCCGCGAGGAACACCAGCCCCGCGTCGAGGACCATCCCTACGCAATACGTCATTGTTGCTGTGCCTGTCCGCTGCAGACCCGGACGGCGACTGCCATCGACTCGTGCCCGCCGCCGCGTCTTACGCCCCGCACCGGGGCCGCGTCAAGGTAATCGCGCCCGACCGCCAGCCGGCAGTGGCGCGCGCCGGCCTGCTCGCCGTGGGTCACGTCGAGGCTCTGCCAGCCCTCGTCGGGCCCGAGCCACACGTCCGCCCACGCGTGGCTCGCCACGCCGCCCACGTCGCCCGCGTAGAAGTAGCCGCTCACGTAGCGCGCCGGGATGCCGGCCGCCCGGCAGCACGCGATCAGCACGTGCGCCTGGTCCTGGCAGACGCCGGAGCCGAGCTCGAGCACCTCCGACGCGCTGTGCGTCACGTCGGTCGTGCCGGGCTCGTAGGCCACGCGCCCGCAGATGCCGCCCACGAGGTCCATCAGTGTCTGGCGCGACGGCGGGTGCCGGCCGAGGTGGTGGTCGGCGAGCTCGCGCAGCGCCGCGTCGGGCCGCGTGAGCGCGGTCGGGGCCAGGAAGGCGAGCGGGGAGAGCCCGGCCGGCTCGTCGATGACCGCGCTCGCGCCCTGGCCGATCTCGGCCGTGCCCTCGACCACGATGCGCAGCTCCCGGTGCGGGAACTCGACCGTGACGATGTGCGTGACGTTGCCGTACGGGTCGACCTGCTCGATGCGCTCGCCCGGGGCGCTGACTTTCCAGTTCAGCACCCGCTGGCCGGGCTCGGCCCGGGGCGTCAGCTTCAGCGCCTGGATGCTGTAGCTGACCGAGGACTCGTAGACGTAGTGCGTCTCGTGGCGGATGTGCAGTTGCATGGTGTCACGCGGCGGCGGTGTGTCCGAGGAAGTCGCGGCCGATCCGGTCGCTCAGGTCGGCCGTGCTGGCGAGGGTGTTGCGCAGGAAGCGGTCGACGCCGCCGCCGAACATGCTCTCGGGCGTGCCGAAGCGCAGCGAGGCGTGCAGCTGGCCCGCGCGGCGCTCCGTCTCGCCCGACTGCGGGCCGCACACTGCGAGCAGGTTGTCGTAGACCAGCTCGGCCGAGCGGTAGATCGAGCGCGGCACGTCCTGGCGGAAGGTGGCGAACTCGACCACGCGCATCGGGGTGACGGTGTCGCGCGACACGCGACGGAAGATCTCGAACGCCGAGAGCGCGCGCAGCAGCACGCTCCACGGGTAGTAGTCGTGGGTGACCGGGCCGGGCCCCTCGTCCGTGCCCTCGCAGGCGAGGCGGATCTGCAGCAGCCGCGCGACGCCGTCCGCACGCTCGAGGAAGGTGCCGATCTGCATGAAGTTGTAGCCCTCGTCGCGCAGCATGGAGCCGAGCACCACGCCGCGGGCGAGGTGGGCGCGGTACTTCACCCAGTCGATGAACTCGGCGATGTTGCGGGCCGTGAAGCGCGAGGGTGCGTTGGCCCGCGCCTCGAGCCAGGTCGAGTTGAACGTCTCCCACATCTCCGAGGAGATGGTGCCGCGCACCGCGCGCGCGTTCTCGCGCGCCGAGCGCAGGCAGTTGAGGATGCTCGAGGGGTTGCCGCGGTCGAAGGCCAGGAAGTCGATCACCCGGTGCGGCTCGAGGGCCGGGTGGCGCTCGTCGTAGGCCGCGTCCATGCGCAGGGTCGCCAGCATCCGCCGCCAGCCGATGTTGTCCGCGCGCACTTCCTTGGGCAGCAGCGAGAGCCGGTACTCGACGTCGAGCGTGCGCGCGAGGTTCTCGGCGCGTTCGGCGTAGCGCCCGAGCCAGTAGACGTGGTCGGCGGTGCGGCTGAGCATGCGGTCAGTCCTCCAGCACCCAGGTGTCCTTGGTGCCGCCGCCCTGCGAGGAGTTCACCACCAGCGAACCGGCGCGCAGCGCGACGCGCGTGAGGCCGCCGGGCACGATGGTGATGTCGCGGCCCGAGAGCACGAACGGCCGCAGGTCGATGTGCCGCGGCGCGACCCCCTGCTCGACGAAGGTGGGGCAGGTCGACAGCGCCAGCGTCGGCTGGGCGATGTACTTCTCGGGCGCCGCGAGGATGCGCAGGCGGAAGTCCTCGCGCTCGGCCACCGTCGCGGTCGGCCCGACCAGCATGCCGTAGCCGCCGGCGCCGTGGACTTCCTTCACCACCAGCTCGTCGAGGTGGTCGAGCGTGTAGGCGAGGTCGTCGCGCCGGCGCAGCACGCGCGTCGGCACGTTGTTGAGCAGCGGCTCCTCGCCGAGGTAGAACTTCACCATCTCCGGCACGTAGGGATAGATCGACTTGTCGTCGGCGATGCCGGTGCCGATGGCGTTCGCCACCGTGACGTGGCCGGCGCGGTATGCGGACATGAGCCCGGGCACGCCGAGCACCGAGTCGGTGCGGAACACCAGCGGGTCGAGGAAGTCGTCGTCGATGCGCCGGTAGATCACGTCGACGCGCTGCAGGCCGCGGGTGGTGCGCATGTAGACGAAGCCGCTGCGCACGATCAGGTCCTGGCCCTCGACGAGTTCGACGCCCATCTGCTGGGCGAGGAAGGCGTGCTCGAAGTAGGCGCTGTTGTGCGCCCCGGGCGTGAGCACCACCACCACGGGGTCGGCCACGCCGGCGGGCGCGACGGAGGCGAGGTTCTCGAGCAGGCGGTCGGGGTAGTGCTCCACGGGCGCCACCCGGTTGAGCGCGAACAGCTCGGGAAACAGCCGCATCATCATCTTGCGGTCCTCGAGCATGTAGGACACGCCCGAGGGCACGCGCAGGTTGTCCTCCAGGACGTAGAACTCGCCTTCGCCGGCGCGCACCACGTCGATGCCGGCGATGTGCGCGTAGATGCCGCCGGGCACGTCCATGCCCTGCATCTCGGGGCGGTACTGGGGATTGCAGAAGATCTGCTCGGCGGGGACCACCCCGGCCTTCAGGATCTCCTGCCCGTGGTAGATGTCGCCGATGAACGCGTTCAGGGCGCGCACGCGCTGGCGCAGCCCGGCCGAGAGCTTGCGCCACTCCTCGGCCGAGAGGATGCGCGGCACGATGTCGAACGGGATCAGCCGCTCGTTGCCTTCCTGCTCGCCGTAGACGGCGAAGGTGATGCCGACGCGGTGGAAGAGGCTGTCGGCCTCGGCGCGCTTCTGGCGCAAGGCGTCGTCCGGCTGGCGGGTGAGCCAGTCGGCGTACACGTCGTAATGCGGTCGAACTTCCCCGCCCGAGGTGTACATCTCGTCGTACGGGGCGGTGGCCTGGTTTCGGTCCATGGGTCGCGTCCTTCCGTGGGACCCAAGCGAATTTCGTGCCAAGCCGCGGATCGGGGCATCTGGCGGCCTCGCTGCCCCGTCCGGGTGCGAAACGGGCGGCCCTGGGGCCGCCCGTGGTCAACTTTGGTGCGTGGCCGGCGTCGGCCGGGGCCGGGTCAGTAGCGGCCGTGGGTCTTGTAGAGGTAGTTGGTCAGCTCGGCGGTCTGCATCGAGAGGCGCCGCTGGATGTCGTGCACCACCCGCACGATCGCGCGCATCACGCGGTAGACGAGGTGCGGATTCTTGTCGAGCAGGCTCTCGAGGTCGCCGCGGCTGAGGCCGAGCACCTGGCTGTCGGCGACGGAGATCAGGGATGCGTAGCGGGTGGCGCCGTCGAGGAACGACAGTTCGCCGGCCACGTCGCCGGGGCGCAGGGTGTTGAGCGTCACCTCGTTCTCGGTGCCGGCGGCCTTGATGATGCCGATCATGCCGTTCGACACGACGTACAGGTGGTCGTCGACGTCGCCTTCCTTGACGAGCACCTCGCCGGCGGTGAGGTTGCGGATGGTCATCACCTCGGCGAGCGCCTTGCGCTGCTCGTCGGTCATTTCGATCGCGAGCTTGGAGTTGGACAGTCCCTGGAGGGCGGCTTGGCTCATGTCGGGCTCCGGTTCTTGGCTTGGTGCCGATTATCGGGGCGGCGGCGGCTGACCGGGTAGTAAGGGCATGCCGCGGGGCGGTGCCGAGCCGGCAGTTCGGGACCGGACTCGGCGGGCGGTGCAGTGGTGCGGCGGCATCTCGGGTCAGGACCCGGAGGGCGGTGCGGTGGTGCGCCGGCATCTCGGCTCCCGGCTCCGGGGCGGTCCGTGAAATCGCCGTGAACCCATCCATGGGGGCTCCGGGCGCCGCGTCCATGCGGCGCACGGTTTCCCGGACCGCCCCGGAACCAGGAGCCGGCTGCCGGCGTGAACGCGCGGTGGCAGCGTCGGGGTTCGAGGAGGACGGAGCGGTGACGGCTGTCCGGGCCGCTCGACGCCAGGGTGCGCATTCAGGCCGCGCCCGCTTCCGGTGTCCGGCCTGCCCGCAAGGCCGTGCGCCGCATGGACGCGGCGCCCGGAGCCCCCATGGATGGGTTTACGGCGTCCTTGCGGGCAGGCCGGACATCGGAAGCCAGCGGCCCTGCACCCGCACTGTCCTCCGCCCCTCAGCCCACCGCACAGCACACCGCGTCAGCCCACCGAGTCGAGCATCACCGAACGGACGGCAACCGGCACCGAGGCTTGGTGAGCAGCATCTGCACGTCGCCGATCTGCCGCTCGAGGAACCCGCCCTCGCAGTAGCAGAGGTAGAACTCCCAGAGCCGCACGAACTCGTCCGGGTAGCCGAGCGCGCGGATCTCGTCGAGCTGCGCGAAGAAGTTCTCGCGCCAGCGCCGCAGCGTGGTCGCGTAGTGCGGCCCGATGTCCTCGAGGTGGAAGACCTTGAGGTCCGTCCGGCGCCGCAGCGAGTCCGCGATCGCCGTCACCGACGGGATGAAACTGCCCGGGAACACGAAGCGCTGGATGAAGTCGACGCTCTTCAGGGCCTGCTCGTAGATCTGGTCCTGCAGCGTGATCGCCTGCAGCAGCATCGCGCCGTCCGGCTTCAGCAGCGAGGCGCACTTGGCCGTGTACGCGTCGAGGTACTGGTGGCCGACCGCCTCGATCATCTCCACCGACACTGCCTTGTCGAACTGCCCGCGCAGGTCGCGGTAGTCCTCGAGCAGCAGCGTGATGCGGTCCGTGAGGCCCGCGGCCGCGATCTTCTCGCGCGCCCAGTCGTGCTGCTCGCGCGAGATGGTCGTGGTGGTCACGCGGCAGCCGTAGTTCGCGGCGGCGTGGATCGCGAGGCCGCCCCAGCCCGTGCCGATCTCGACGAGGTGGTCGGCCGGCGAGAGCCGCAGCTTGCTGCAGATGCGGTCGAACTTGGCGAGCTGCGCCTCGTGCAGCGTCGCGTCCTCGCGCTCGAAGATGCCGCAGGAGTACGCCATGGTCGGATCGAGCACCCGTGCGAAGAGCTCGTTGCCGAGGTCGTAGTGCGCGGAGATGTTGCGACGACTGCCGTCCCTGCTGTTGCGGTTGGCCCAGTGCAGCAGGCGGCGCGCCGGCGCGGCGACGAAGGAGGCCGCGCCCTCGACCGACTCCATCATCTCGCGGTTGGCGACGAACAGGCGGATCAGCGCGGTGAGGTCGTCGGCGCGCCACTGGCCGCGGATGTAGGCCTCGCCGCCGCCGACGGTGCCGCCGAAGGCGGCGTCCGCGTAGACCTGCGGGTGCAGCACCTCGAGCGTCACGTGCAGGTCGCACTCGGCGCTGCGGCGGCCGAAGCTGAGGCGCTCCGCGCCGTCGATCACGGTCAGTTCGCCGTGCTGCAACCGCTCCAGTTGCGCGAGGAACAGCTTGCGGCCGAGCCGCTGCAGCCACGTCGGCTCGCGGCCGGCGCGGTCGTCGCCGAGCAGGTGCCCGGGCAGCAGGGCGGGGCGGGCGGTCGTGGTGGTCGTGTTCATGCGTGCGGACTCTCGATGCGGCCGGCGTGGCTGCGATGGCCGGCGCCGGTCTTGTCGGGGTGGGTGAAGAAGGGCGTGCGCTTCAGCCACAGCCGCAGCGCCTGCCAGTAGATCGCGAACGACACCTGGGCCGTCATCAGCGGATACGACGCGAGCGCCGCGGCGAGGGAGGCGCCCGTGATCGGTCGCCGCTCGAGCGTCATGGTCGCGTCGAACACCTGCGCGCCATCGCGCCAGTTCTCCATGTGCACCAGCAGGCGCGCCTCAGGCGCCGTGAAGCGCCAGTCGTAGTCCATGTCCATCGGCAGGAACGGCGAGACGTGGAAGTCCTTGCCGAAGCGGAAACGCAGCGCGCCGTCGGGCCGCCCCGCGCTCGCGCGGGCCGGCAGCACGTAGCAGTGCTGCTCGCCCCACGGCGTGTTGTTGATCTCGGCGACTACGGTCGACAGCGTCGTGCCGTCCGGCTCGTAGCAGTAGTAGAAGCTGACCGGGTTGAAGCCGTAGCCGAGGTAGCGCGGGTGCGTCAGCAGGCGGATCGGGCCGTCGGGACGCCGGCCCGTGCGGCTCTCGACCAGCCGGCGGATGCTCTCGTCCAGCGGTTCGGCCGGATCGCCGTGATGGTCCGCGCGCAGCCAGCGCGCGAACGCCGCGCGCCGGGTCGACCACAGCCAGCGCCCGTCGAACACCGTGTCGAGCTCGGCGAGGTCGAGCCACAGCAGGCACAGGCGGTAGCGGAAGGCGTGCGGCCGCGGCGCCTGCCGCCGGTGCCTAACCCACCCGCTGTAGAGGGCGCTGTGCATGGCGATTGCGCTCGCTGTCGTCGGCGAAGTGCGCGAGCGCGGCCTGCGCGCTCACCACGCCGTCCTCGTGGAAGCCGAAGCGCCAGTAGGCGCCGCAGAAGTACGTGCGCTGCGCGCCGTTCAGCTCGCGGTGACGGCGCTGGGCGGCCACGCCCTTCGGCAGGTAGACCGGGTGGTCGTACTCCCAGCGGCCGAGGATGGTGCGCGGGTCGATCGCGTCGCGGTGGTTGAGCGTGACGAGGAAGCGCTCGGGCGCCTCCAGCGACTGCAGGACGTTCATGTCGTAGGTGAGGGCGACGGGTTCCTGCGGGTCGCGCAGCAGGTGGTAGTTCCAGGCGGCGCGGGCGAGCGGCCGGCGCGGCAGCAGCGAGGCGTCGGTGTGCAGGATCGCCTCGTTGCGCGCGTACGGGAACGCCTCGAGCACCTCGCGTTCCGCGGCCGTCGGCTGCTCGAGCATCCCGAGCGCCTCGACGGAGTGGCAGGCGAGGAAGACGTGATCGAAAGTCTCGACGTCGCCGCGCGTGGTGCGAACGCGCACGTCCTGTGCCGTGCGGCGGATGCCGGCCACCGGCGTCGAGAGGTGGACCTTCGCGCGCATGGCGCGCTCGAGCGCGCGGACGTACTCGCGCGAGCCGCCGCGCACGACCTGCCAGAGCGGCCGGTCGTCGACCGAGAGGAAGCCGTGGCGGTCGAAGAAATCCACGAAGAAGCGCGCCGGGAAATCCAGCATCGCCGTCGCCTCGGCCGACCAGATCGCGCGTCCCATCGGCAGGATGTAGTGCTCGACGAACTGCCGCGAGTAGCGGCCTCGCTCCAGGTAGGCGCCGAGCGTGAGCGTGTCGTCGTCGCCCGCGAGCAGTTCCCGGCTGCGGGCGTTGAAGCGCAGGATGTCGGCGATCATGCGCAGGAACGACGGACGCAGTGCGTTGCGGCGCTGCGCGAACAGGGAGTTCAGCGAGGTGCCGTTGTACTCGAGGCCCGTGCGCTCGCAGCGCAGGCTGAAGCTCATGTTCGAGGGCTGCCAGCCGACGCCGAGCTCGCGCAGCAGGCCCATGAAGTTCGCGTACGTCCAGTCGTTGAAGACGATGAAGCCCGTGTCGATCGCCCAGGTGCGGCCGTGCCGCTCCACGTCCACCGTGTGCGTGTGGCCGCCGAGCCAGTCGTTCGCCTCGTAGAGCGTGACGTCGTGCTCGCGCGAGAGGCGCCAGGCGGCATACAGGCCGGCGATGCCGGCGCCGACGACGGCGATCCTCATCGCGGCACCCTGCGGGCGGAGCGGACCTCGGCCGGCACCGGCTTCAGGTCCCAGACGATGCCGAGCGCGGCGAGCGCCCGCAGCAGGTAGTACGTGATGTCGATCTCCCACCAGTAGAAGCCCTGGCGCACGGACATGGGGTAGTGGTGGTGGTTGTTGTGCCAGCCCTCCCCGAGCGTGAGCAGGGCGAGCCAGAAGTTGTTGCGGCTGTCGTCGCGCGTGGCGTAGCGGCGCCGGCCCCAGCCGTGGCACAGCGAGTTGATGGTGTACGTGCCGTGGTAGCACGCGACCGTCGAGACGAAGAAGCCCCACACCAGCATCTGGCCGCCGCTGGTGCCGAGCGCGGGCCAGTACGCCTCCAGGACCTTGCCGAGCACGAGCATGGCGAGTGCGAGCAGGAAGGGCACGAGGATGTCGAAGCGGTCGAGCAGGCGCAGCTCGCGGTACACCAGCAGGTCGCGCACGCGGCCGAGGTCCGGCGCAAAGTGCCGGCGCGAGAGGAACCAGCCCATGTGCGACCAGAGGAAGCCGTGCTGCACGGGCGAGTGCACGTCCTGCTCGCGGTCGGCGTGCGCGTGGTGGTGCCGGTGGTGCGCGGCCCACCAGATGGGGCCGCGCTGTGCCGCCGAGGCGCCGAGCACGGCGAACACGAACTGCGCGGGCCGGGAGGTGCGGAACGTGCGGTGCGAGAAATAGCGGTGATAGAAGCCCGTGATGGCGAACATGCGCAGGAAATAGAGCGCGACGGCGACGCCGACCGCGACCGGGCTCCAGCCCACCCACAGCACGCCCAGGCAGGCCGCGTGCATGCCGACGAAGGGCAGGATGCGCGCCCAGTCGACGCGGTCGCGCAGGGCGGAGCCGGCCACCGGGGTCGCGCCGGTGTCGAACCACGCCCGCACCGCTCGCCCCAGCCGGCGGGCGAGGCCGGCGGGGCGGGCGGGCGCAATCGGGCCGTCCATGGCAGGGGGCGCGTCGTCCGTGGCAATCGTTGCGGTGGCGTTCGGCGGGCGCATCACGGTGCCCCCGTCTCAGGGCGCCGACGCGCGTCGCGCATCGGCCGTCGGTCCGCCGAGCAGGTCGGTGCGCAGGTCGCCGACCACGCTGCGCGGGTGCAGCCAGATGGCGAGGAAGGCGGGCCCGAACCGAGGGTCGGCGATGCGGCCGAGCAGGCGCTCGCGGTCGTAGAAGCGCGTCTCGCCGCCGGGTTCCACGACCGCCGTGAGGTTCTGGCCCGGCCCGACGTCGCTCCACAGCCCGCGCAGGTCCGCGAGCCAGCGCTGCTGCTGCGACGGCGTCGTCTCGCCGAGCAGCCGCCACGCGGTGTGGGTGATGGAGAGCAGCTGGTCGCGGCTGAACTCGCGTCCGTACCAGAGCGTGAGCGCCATCGGCTGGTCGGCGTCGAGCCCCTCGAAGCGGCCGCTGGTGCTCCAGAGTCCCGCGTCGTAGACGCGCCGGCCGAGGAAGCGCAATTCGCCGCTGCCCACGGCCCGCCACGCGTGGGGCTCGCGCTGCGCCGGTTCGGGCAGCGGGGCGCCGAGCGCCGTCCCGCCCGCGAGCGCGAGCAGGCACAGCAGCAGGTGGGGCAGGGCGAGGTGGTGGCGGGCGGGCATGACGGCCGTTTCGCCATGGTCGGAGGCGCGGATTCAGGCGCCGGGCGGCCCCTTGATGCGGGCGTAGGCCTCGAGTGCGGCGGTGCGGCTGGCCGGGAAATCCACGACCGGCGCCGGGTAGTCGACACCGAGGCGCACCCCGGCCTCGGCCAGCATCGCCGGCGGCGCCTGCCAGGGTCGGTGGATGTGGCTGTCGGGCAGCCGCGCGAGTTCCGGCAACCAGCGTCGCAGGTAGGCGCGCGCGGGGTCGTAGCGCTCGGCCTGCAGCACCGGGTTGAAGATCCGGAAGTACGGCGCGGCGTCGGCCCCGCAGCCGGCCGTCCACTGCCAGCCGAGCGTGTTGTTCGCGAGGCTCGCGTCCACCAGCGTGTCCCAGAACCAGCGGGCGCCGGCGAGCCACGGCTGGCGCAGGTTCTTGGTCAACAGCGAGGCGACGATCATGCGCACGCGGTTGTGCATCCAGCCCGTGGTCCACAGCTCGCGCATGCCCGCATCGACGATCGGGTAGCCGGTGCGCCCCCGCTGCCACGCTTCGAGCCAGGCGTCGTTCGGTTCCCACGGGAACTGCTCGAAGCGCGCATCGAGCGGACGGGTCGGCGTCTCCGGGTAGTGGTGCAGCAGGTGGTGCGCGAACTCGCGCCAGCCGAGCTCGCGCAGGAAGGACTCGGCCGGACGCTCGTCGCCCGGCGCGTCGAGCAGCGCGTTGCGCACGGCGGCGAGGCACTGGCGGGGGCCGATTTCCCCGAAGTGCAGGAAGGGCGACAGCCGCGAGCTCCAAGGCTGGTCCGGACGGTTGCGGCCGTCGTCGTAGCGGCCGAGGCTGGACTCGCAGAACGCCTCGAGCTGCGCGAGCGCGCCGTCCTCGCCGGGCTGCCAGGCGGCGTGCATGCCGTCGTCCCAGCGGATGCGGGGCCGCAGGCCGAGCGCCTCGAGCGGCAGCGAGGCCGGTGCCGGATCGGGCGAGCGCAGGCGTCGCGGCGCCGGCAGCGGCGCCGGCTGCGCGTCGAGTTGCGTGCGGCAGGCCTTCCAGAACGGGGTGAACACGCGGTACGGACCGCCCTGGCCCGTGCGCACCGTCCAGGGCTCGAAGAACAGCGCCGAGTTGAAGCTCTCGCAGTCGAGCCCGTCCTCGCGCAGCGCGGCCTTGATGCGCGTGTCGCGCGCCACGACGGCGGGTTCGTACAGCCGGTTCCAGTAGACCTGCGTCGCGCCGGTCTCGCGCGCGACGGCGCGCAGCGCATCGAGTGCCGGTCCGCTCGCCAGGGTCAGCTCCGCGCCCTTGGCGCGCAGCGACGCGGCGAGCGCCGCGAGGCTGTGGTGCAGCCACCAGCGGCTGGCTCCGCCGGGCGCCCAGTCGCCGTCTTGCTCCGGCGAGTGGACGTACAGCGCCACGACGCGTTCGGCGCGCCCGCAGGCGGCCGCGAGGGCCGGGTGGTCGGCGAGGCGCAGGTCGCGCCGG
>WBZM01003668.1_pt1 | contig 11775 bp, 9 predicted proteins | sample 5204271 | NCBI WGS metagenome assembly WBZM01 (sample SAMN12344346, study PRJNA552823) | activated sludge metagenome | biome: Activated sludge suspended growth; feature: Nitrification reactor; material: Wastewater; isolation source: activated sludge from nitrification reactor of wastewater treatment...
AGCCGATCTTCGGGTTCACCTGCACCTGGCGCAAGCCGGGCTGGGTGATCTCCACCGGATCCTCGGCGGTCCAGATCTTGCGCTCGGGCACGTTGATGTGGCTGAGGGCGGAGTGCAGCGTGGTGGTCTTGCCGGAGCCGGTGGGGCCGACGCACAGCACCATGCCGTAGGGTCGCTCGACCACGCGCTGAAGCTCGGCGAGGTTGCGCTCCGACAGCCCGATGCGCGGCAGCGGGATCGGCTTGGCCGAGGCCAGGATGCGCATCACCACGTCTTCCAGGCCGCCGGTGGTCGGGATGGTGGCCACGCGCAGCTCGAGGCGGTGCTGCGGCACGAACTTCGCGAAGTTGATCTTGCCGTCCTGAGGCTTGCGCTTCTCGCTGATGTCGAGGTCGCACATGATCTTGATGCGCGCCACCATCGCACTGCGGTAGCTCGAGGGCAGCTCGAGGTAGGTGCGCATCAGGCCATCCTTGCGGAAGCGGATGCGGATCTTCTCTCGGCCCGGGTAGCTCTCGACGTGGATGTCGGAGACGCCGTCCTTGTGCGCCTCGACGATGGTCGTGTTGATCAGCCGCACCAGCGAGTTGTCGCTCTGCTCGATCTGCGCCTCTTCGTCGAGGGCCAGGCTGCCCTGGGTGTTCTCGCGCTCGAGCGTCTCGATCAGCTTGTCGGTGTCGGTCAGCTGGAACTCGATCGGCTGCAGCGCTTCGGCCTCGGGGAAGCGGCCGCCCTGCAGCCCGCCGATCTTGTCGTAGGCGGTGTGCAGCACGTCTTCCAGGTTGCGGCACTGCGCCAGCACCGGCACCACCTTCATCTGCGCGATGAACTCGGCCTCCTCGACGGCCGCGCGGCGGCGTGCCGGATCTTCGAGCGCGGCGATCAGGCGGCCGTCGCGGATCAGCAGCGGCATCATGCGCAGCCGGCTCGCGGCGGCGTAAGGGATCTTGCGCAGTGCATCGGCTTCGACCGGGAAGGCGTCGATGTCCACCAGCGGGTAGCCCATCTTGCGCGACAGCGCCACCTGCAGATCGGCGCGCGACACCACGCCCATGCGCACCAGCAGCTCGCCCAGCGGCATGCTGCGCTCCGTCTGCTGCTGCGCCAGCGCCTCCTCGAGCTGCTCCTGCGTGATCATGCCCAGCGAGATCAGCGCATCGCCGATCCGCACCATCGGCATCTTGGCCTGGCGGTCGATCGCCTCGAACAGCTGCTCCGGACTCACCACCTGCCGCATCAGCAGGATCTCGCCGATCTTCTGCGTGCGCAGGCTCTTCTGCGCGTCGACCGCTTCCTCCACCTGCTGCGGCGTGGCGTGGGCGTGCCGCACCAGCAGTTCGCCGATCTTCGCGCCCACCTCGTGCGCGCGGTAGGCGGCGCGCGGCACGAACATCTGGCGCACGAGGCCGGCCTCGTCGACGGGCGGGAACAGGAACAGGCCGTGCTCGTTCTCGACGTGGCCGATGGTCTGGCCGCGCAGCTCGCCGCCGCCGGCCCACTCGATGCGGAACTCGCTGCGGATGCGCTGGCCGAGCATGTCGGAATGCGGGTCCTGCGGGGCCGGCGCCTGCGGCGCGAGCGGCGTGGTCAGCGTGAGGCTCCGGAACTGGTCGAAGCGCAGCGGCAGCGTGGTGCGCGCCGGCGGGATCTGCACATGGGCCACCGCCTCCTCCGGCACGAAGAAGGTCAGCCGGCCATTGGTGTGCTTGTCGTTCAGACCGACGATCTCGCAGGGCAGCGGGTCGGTCTGCGGCGCGGGCAGCGGGTAGCTGGCGAACGGCGGCGTCGGCCAGGCGAAGGCTTCGCGCGCCACCTTGTCGGGCTCGCGGCGCGCGGGGCTGCCCGCGCCCTGGCCATCGGCCAGGCGCCATTCCAGGGGGGCGGAGAGGTCGGTCACGGGCACATCCTCGGCAGGGCGCGGCGCACGCACGGCGCCGCAGCCTTTATGGTGCGCGACGGGGTGGCCCCCGAAAGGCCGGAAATGCCGGGGATTGGCGGCTCAGTTCCGCATCTGCTGCGGCAGGAAGGTGACGATCTGCGGAAAAGCGTACAGCAGCACCACCATCCCCACCATCAGCAGGAAGAACGGGAAGGCCGCCCGCGCGATGGTGGCGATGTCCTTCTTCGTCATGCCCTGCAGCACGAACAGGTTGAAGCCCACCGGCGGCGTGACCTGCGCCATCTCGACGACGATCACGATGAAGATGCCGAACCACAGCGGGTCGATGCCGGCCTTCTGGATCGTCGGCATGATCACGCCCATGGTCAGCACGACCATCGAGATGCCGTCGAGGAAGCAGCCGAGCACGACGTAGAACACCGTCAGCGCGAGCACCAGCTGCCACTTCGTCAGGCCGAGCGAGCCGATCCATTCGGCCAGGTGGCGCGGCAGCCCGATGTAGCCCATCGAGAGCGTCAGGAAGGCCGCGCCGGCGAGGATCAGCGCGATCATGCAGTACAGCCGCGTGCCGCCCAGCAGCGAGTCGCGGAAGGTGGCCCAGTTCATCGAGCCCTGCGCGGCCGAGAGGACCAGCGAGCCCACCACGCCCAGCGCCGCCGCCTCGGTGGCGGTGGCAATGCCGCCGTAGATCGAGCCCAGCACCGCGGCGATCAGCAGCACCACCGGGATCAAGTGGCGCGACTCGCGCAGCTTCTCCACGAAGCTCAGGCGCGCGTCGGCCGGCGGGATCTGCTCGGGGTGGGCGAGCGCCCAGATCGCGATCCAGCCCGAGAAGATCAGCGCCAGCAGCATGCCCGGGATCACGCCGGCGATGAACAGTTGCGAGATCGACACGTCGGCAGCCACGCCATACACGATCATGATGATCGACGGCGGGATCAGCAGGCCCAGCGTGCCGGCGCCGGCGAGCGAGCCGATCGACATCATCTCGGGGTAGCCGCGCCGCTGCAGCTCCGGCAGGCTCATCTTGCCGATCGTGGCGCAGGTGGCCGCGCTCGAGCCCGACACCGCGGCGAAGATGGTGCAGCCGGCCACGTTGACGTGCAGCAGCCGGCCGGGCAGGGCCTGCATCCACGGCGCGAGGCCGCGGAACATGTCCTGGCTGAGCCGCGTTCGGAACAGGATCTCGCCCATCCACACGAACAGCGGCAGGGCGGTCAGCGTCCAGCTCGACGAGGAGCCCCAGATCGTCACCGCCATCGCGTCGCCGGCCGGGCGCGAGCTGAAGAGCTGCATGCCGATCCAGGCGACGCCGGAGAGCGTCAGCCCGATCCACACCCCGCTGGCGAGGATCAGGAACAGCGCGCCGACCAGCAGCAGCGTGATGCCGAGGTCGCTCATGCCGCCTCACTCATTGCGTGTGGCCTCCTCGGGCATCGCCGGCAGGCGCTGGCCGCGCGCCTCGAGCACCAGCTCGTCGACGAAGGCGATGGCCAGCACGATGGTGCCCAGCGCCATCGACAGCTGCGGGATCCACAGCGGCGTGGCATCGTTCGAGGTGGAGACGTCGTGGAAGCTCCACGACTGCCAGGCCAACCGCACGCTGTAGAAGGCCGCGAGCGCCGCCAGCAGCGTGGCCGCGAACAGCGCCCACAGCTCCATCGCACGCTGCGCACCGCCGGTGAGTCGGCCGATCAGCAGCGTCACGCGGATGTGCTCTCCGCGCTTGAGCGTGTGGGCGAGCGACAGGAAACCCGCGCCGGCCATCAGGTAGCCGGCGTAGGCGTCGATGCCGGGGATGTTGAAGTGCAGCTGCCGCCCGAGCACCGACAGCAGCACCGCCGCCAGCAGGCCCACCATGAAGCAGGCCGCCAGCGCGGCGCAGGCGTCGTAGAGGCCGTCGAGCGCGCGGCGCACCCGGCTACTTCTTGTGGTAGGCGTCGACCAGCGCCTTGCCTTCCGCGCCGGCCTTGTCGAGCCACTCGCCGAGCATCGTCAGGCCGACCTTCTGCATGTCGGTCTTGAGCTGCGCCGAGGGCGGCAGCACCTGCATGCCGTTGGCCTTGAGCTTCTCGAGCGTGTCGGCGTTCACCTTCTGGCTGTTGCTCCAGCCGCGCGCCTCGGCGTCGGCGCCGGCCTTCAGCACGGCGGCCTGGGTGGGCTTGTCGAGCGCGTCGAAGGCGGCCTTGTTGACGATCACCGCGTTCTTCGGCAGCCAGGCCTGGGTGTCGTAGTAGTACTTCAGGTGCTCGTAGGTCTTGGTGTCGACGCCGGTGGCGCCGCTGGACATGTAGCTCTCCACCACGCCGGTGGCCATGGCCTGCGAGAGCTCGGCCGCCTGCACGGTGACCGGCTGCGCGCCCACCAGCTCGGCGATGCGCGCGGTGGCCGGGCTGTAGGCGCGCCACTTGATGCCCTTCAGGTCGGCCGCGGCGGCGATCGGCTTCTTGACGTAGATGCCCTGCGGCGGCCAGGCCACGGCGTACAGCAGCATCATGCCCTGCTCGCCGAGCTTCTTCTCGAGCAGCGGCTTCTGCGCCTTGTACAGCCGCATCGACTCGTCGTAGCTGTCGGCCAGGAAGGGCAGCCCGTCGGCGCCGAAGATCGGCCACTCGTTGGCGTAGTTCACCAGCAGGATCTCGCCGATCTGCGCCTGCCCGCCCTGCACGGCGCGCTTGATCTCGGGCGCCTTGAACAGCGAGGCGTTCGGGTGCACCGTGATCTTCAGCTTGCCGCCGCTGGCCTTGTCGACGTCGGCCGCGAACTGCGCGAGGTTCTCGCTGTGAAAGTTGGTGGCCGGGTAGGCGGCGGGCAGGTCCCACTTGACCTGGGCCAGCGCGGGGCCGGCGGCGAGCAGGGCGGCGAGGGCGAGGAGGCGGCGCAAGGACATGGAGGCTCCCGATCGGATGAAGCACGGAGAATAGCGGCTGCGGGCGCGCGGGCGCCTGCGGAACTACCCGGCACCAGCAATGCCCGTGCCGGCTCGATGCACCAACGCCGGGACGCTGCGTGAACCTGCGATTCGTCGAAGCCTTCTACTGGGTCGCCTCGCTGAAGAGCATCTCGCGAGCGGCCGAGAAGCTGTTCATCACGCAGTCGGCGATGTCCAGCCGCATCGCGGCGCTGGAGGAGGAACTCGGCACGCTGCTGCTGGACCGGCGCGATCGGCAGGTGCGCCTGACCATCGCCGGCGCGCGCTTCCTGGTGCAGGCCGAGCGGCTGCTGGCGCTGCAGCGCGAGATTAAGGCGGAGATGGGCTCGGCCACGGCGCGTGCGCTGTCGCTGCGGCTCGGGGCGATCGAATCGGTGCTGCACTCGTGGCTGATCGAGTGGGTGCAGCACATGCGCGAGACGCAACCCGGCTTCGAGCTCGAGCTGACGGTCGAGACCACGCCGGTGCTGGTGGAGCAGGTGCGGCGCGGCACGCTCGACCTGGCGTTCGCGGCGCTGCCCGCGGCCGGTGACGGCCTGCGCAGCCGGGCGCTGGCGCCGATGGAGATGGTGTTCGTCGGCCACCGCGACCTGCACCGCAAGCGCCGCTACGCGCTGGCCGACCTCGCGGCGCTGGAGCTGCTGACCTTCCAGCGCAGCTCGCAGCCGCACGTGGCGCTGCTCGACCTGTTCCGCCGCGCCGGGCTCGAACCGCCGCGCGTGCACACGATCTCGTCGATCTCGGCGATGGTGCAGCTGGTGGAGGGCGGCTTCGGCGTCGCCACGCTGCCGCTGGCCGCGGTGCGGCGCCTCACCGAGCGGCTGCCGCTCAAGGCGCTGGCCTGCGAGGCCACGCTGACGCCGTTGCCGGTGCACCTGAGCTGGCGGCACGATCCCGGCAGCGGCGTGCCGCCGGCGCTGATCGATGCGGTGCTGGGTTTCGCCGGCACGCAGGGCCGCCCGGCCGCGCGCCGGCCGGCTGACGCGGCTCAGAAAGGACTATCGTCGGGTCGGTCAAGATCCGCACCGCGATGAACGCTCCAGCCCTGTCCCCCCTCGAGCTTGCGGAGCAGGCCTTGCGCCGGGTGCTCTCCGACAGTGCTCAGGCTACCGCGTTGGCGGGCGAGGCCCTGGAGGCCGCCGCCGAGGCGCCCGAGCCGGCGGCGCTGGCACACGGCGTGCTCGCGCTGGTGGCCTTCCGCGAGGGCGATCCTGCCGAGGGCGAGCGTGAGCTCGCGGCGGCCTGGGCTTGCCTGGGCTCGGGTCATGCCGAATCGCGCATCGGCCGCCTGCTGCGCCACGTGGCGGGGCAGTGGCACCGCCGCGAGGGCCGGCTCGATGCGGCGCGTGGCGTGCTCGAGCCGCTGCATGCGCTGGCGGCCGATCGGCCGCTGGTCGATGCCTACCTGACGGCCGGCTCGCTGGCGATCGTGGTGTCGATGCAGGGCGACGACGACCAATCGCTCGACCTCATGTACCAGGCCCTGGCGCTGGCGAGGCGCAGCGGCGAGGACGCCCTGATCGTCAATGCGCTGAACAACCTCGGCTCCTCGCAAACCGACCTGCACAACTTCGAGGATGCCCGGCCGATGCTCGAGGAGTGCCTTCAGGGTGCGTTGCGACTGGGCTCGCGCCGCCAGATCGTCTATGCCGCCGGCAACCTCGTGCAGTGCCTGTGCCTGATCGGCGATGCCGCCAGCGCGCTGAAGATCACGCGCGAGCAGCTGGTGGCGCGCATCCGGCCCGATGACCCGCCGGCCCTGCAGCGCGACGAGGAGATTGCCCAGGCCCTGCTCGACAACGGCCTGGTCGACGAGGCCGAGGCGCGCCTGGGCGGGCCGATGCACGTCGACACGATGAGCAACGAGATGGCCACCGGCCGCGTCTGGCTGGGTGCACGCATCGCGCTCGCGCGGGGTCGGGCCGCCCAGGCGCTGCAGCTGTGCCTGGCGCGCCGCGACGCGCTCGCCGCCGAGGGCGAGGAAGGCACGATGGCGATCGACCGCGTCGCGTTGCTGCGCGTGGCCGCCGAGTCGGCCGATGCCGTGGGCGAGCATGCGCTCGCTTACCAGCTGCTCGAGGAGGCATTCGCCAAGCACGAGCGACTGATCGGCCGGGCCGCGCATGCGCGGCGCCTCAGCCTGCAGATCGAGCACCGGCTGAGACAGGCCGAGTGGGAACGCGACGCCGCGCAGCAGATGGCCACCCGGCTGGGCGCGCTCAACGCCACGCTGCAGGCCCAGGTGGCCGAGAACGAGCGGCTGCAGCAACAGCTGCGTGCGCAGGCCCTCGAGGACCCGCTCACCGGCCTCCACAACCGCCGCCACCTTTTCGAGGCTGGCGCCAAGCTGCTGGCGCTGATGCGCCGGCGTGGCGGGCCGCTGTCGGCGGTGCTGGTCGACCTCGACCACTTCAAGCAGGTGAACGACCGGCATGGCCACGACGCCGGCGACCAGGTGCTGCGCGAGTTCGCGCAGCTGGCGCGGCGCCACCTGCGCACCGAGGATCTGCTGTGCCGCTATGGCGGCGAGGAGTTCGTCCTGCTGATGCCGGGAGCCGACGCGGCCCAGGCGGCGACGCGCACCGTCGAGCTGATGGCGCGCTTCCAGGCGCTGCGATTCGTCGGCGCAGCGGGGCCCTTCGCGTGCGCCTTCTCGGCGGGTGTGGCGGGCTGGCGCGGCGATGGCGAGGAGCTCGCGCCACTGCTGGCCCGCGCCGACGCGGCGCTGTACGAGGCGAAGGCGGGCGGTCGGGCACGGGTTCGGTCCGCGCCGGACTGACCCGCTGGCGAGGCTCGGGCTTCATCGAGAAAATCGATGACGGCATAGAAAAAAAAGCCGTTTGGCGGCGCGCGGCCCGGCCAACAGAATGCGCCGCATGCCCGAACGCCATCCGATCCTCGACGCCACGCCGGCCCAGGCCCGCGCGCTGATCCGCTCCGGCCGCTGGAGCGGCCACACCAGTGGCATCGCCGAGCGCCATGTGCAGGGCAACGTGGTCATCCTGCCCAAGCGCTGGGCCGACGATTTCCTGCTGTACTGCCAGCGCAACCCCAAGCCCTGCCCGCTGCTGGCGGTGGGCGAGCCGGGCGTGGCTGCGCTGCCCAGGCTCGGGCGCGACATCGACATCCGCTCCGACGTGCCGCGCTACCGCGTCTGGCGCGGCGGCGAGCTGGTCGACGAGCCCACCGACGTCACCTCGCTGTGGCGCGACGACCTCGTCAGCTTCGTGCTCGGCTGCTCGTTCTCATTCGAGCAGGCGCTGCGCGACGAGGGCATCGCGCTGCGCCACGTCGATCAGGGCCGCAACGTCGCGATGTTCCGCACCACGATTCCCACCGCGCCGGCCGGCCCCTTCGCCGGCCCGCTGGTGGTGACGATGCGCCCGCTGAAGCCGGCCGCGGCGATCCGCGCGGTGCAGATCACCTCGCGCTTCCCCGACGTGCACGGCGCGCCGGTGCATCTGGGCGACCCGGCGCAGATCGGCATCGCCGACCTCTCGCGGCCCGACTACGGTGATGCCGTCGAGGTCAAGCCCGACGAGCTGCCGGTGTTCTGGGCCTGCGGTGTCACGCCGCAGGCGGCGATCGCGCAGGCGCGCCCCGACTTCTGCATCACGCACGCCCCCGGCGCGATGCTGATCACCGACCTGCTGAACCACCAGCTGGCCAGCTTCTGACCCCGACCATCCTCAGGGAGAGACCTCGATGAAACGACTCGCCTTCGCGCTCGCCGGCGCCGTGTTCGCGGCCGGCGCCTTCGCCCAGACGCAGTGGGACCTGCCCACCGGCTACGCCCCGGCCAGCTTCCAGACCGAGAACGTGCAGCAGTTCGCCACCGAGGTGGCGCAGGCCACCGGCGGCAAGCTGAAGATCGTGCTGCACCCGAACGGTTCGCTCTACAAGGCCAACGAGATCAAGCGCGCGGTGCAGAGCGGCCAGACGCAGGCCGGCGAGTTCATCCTCTCCGGCGCCGCCAACGAGAACCCGCTGTTCGGCGTCGACTCGATTCCGTTCCTGGCCGACAGCTACCCGGCCGCTAGGAAGCTCGCCGAGGCCTCGCGCCCGGCGATCGAGAAGCTGCTCGCCGCGCAGGGCATGAAGCTGCTGTTCGTCTCGCCCTGGCCGGGCCAGAGCCTGTACAGCAGCAAGCCTGTGGAGAGCCTCGCCGATCTCAAGGGCACCAAGATGCGCGCCTACAACCCGGCCACCTCGCGCATCGCGCAGCTGGCCGGTGCGCAGCCCACCACCATCCAGCTCGCCGAGCTCGGCCAGGCCCTGGCCACCGGCACGGTGGAGAACTTCCTCACGTCGAGCGCGAGCGGCGTCGAGATGAAGCTCTACGAGAGCGTCAAGCACTTCTACGCCGTCAACGCCTGGCTGCCGAAGAACGCCGTGGTGGTCAACCGCAAGGCCTTCGACGCGCTCGACAAGCCGACCCAGGACGCGCTCGTCAAGGCGGCGGCTGCCGCCGAGGCGCGCGGCTGGGCCACCAGCGAGCGCAAGAACGACGAGTACCTGAAGGAGCTCGCCGCCAAGGGCATGAAGGTCGCCGCGCCGAGCGAGGCGCTGAGCCGCGAGCTGCGCAAGATCGGCGCGACCATGACGGCCGAGTGGGTCAAGCAGGCCGGGCCCGAAGGCCAGGCCATCGTCGACGCGTACGCAAAGTGAGCGCCATGAACCCCGGCGCGGCCTCGCCCCTCGCGCCCGCCATGGCTTCCACGGGTCTGCAGCGGGCCGTGGCCGCCAGCGATGCCGGCCTGGCCGTGCTCGCCGGCCTCGCGATGGTGGCGGCCTTCGTGTGCGTCGGCCTCGGCGTGGTGGCGCGCGCGGCCGGCTGGGACATTCCCGGCCTCGACGCCTACGCCGGCTATGCGATCGCCGCGGCGCTGTTCCTCGCGCTGCCGCAGACGCTGCGACGCCAGGAGCACCTGCGCGTGACGCTGCTGCTCGACAAGTGCGGCCCGCGCATCCGCGCCGCGCTGGAGTGGTGGTCGCTGCTCGCCGGCTTCGCGCTGGCGGTCTACCTCGCGGTGTACGCGGCTCGGCTGGTGTGGATGTCGCACGACATGCACGACGTGTCGTCCTCCGCCGACGCGACGCCGCTGTGGATTCCGCAGACCGCCATGGCGCTGGGCTGCGCCGGCTTCGCGCTCTCGATGCTCGACGCGATGGTGTCGCGCTGGCGCGGGCGGCCCTACTTCGAGCGGCTCGGCGACGAAGCCGCGCACGTCGAGTGATCTCCGGAGCGACACCATGGACCTGCTGATCACCGTCTTCCTCATCGGGCTGCTGCTGGCCGTGCTCGGCTCGGGCCTGTGGATCGGCCTCGGCCTGCTCGGCGTGGCCGTGGTGGCGATGGAACTGTTCACCCAGCGCCCGGTGGGCGACAGCATGATGCTGACGATCTGGGGCTCCACCTCGAGCTGGACCCTCACCGCGCTGCCGCTGTTCCTGTGGATGGGCGAGATCCTGTTCCGCACGCGGTTGTCGGAGAGCATGTTCCGCGGCCTCGCGCCGTGGATCGAGCGGCTGCCCGGCCGGCTGCTGCACACCAACGTGATCGGCTGCGCCATCTTCGCGGCGGTGTCGGGCTCGAGCGCGGCCACCTGCGCCACCATCGGCAAGATCACGCTGCCCGAACTGAAGCGCCGCGGCTACCCCGACGGCATGGCAGTGGGCACGCTGGCGGGCGCCGGCACGCTGGGGCTGCTGATCCCGCCCTCGATCATCATGATCGTCTACGGCGTAGCGGCCAACGTGTCGATCGCCAAGCTGTTCATCGCCGGCGTGCTGCCGGGCATCCTGCTGGCGCTGGTCTTCATGGGCTACATCGTGGTCTGGGCGCTGCGCCACCCCGATCAGGTCCCGCCGGCCGACGCCGCGCTGTCGCTGCGCGAGAAGCTGAGCGAATCGCGCCACCTGATCCCGGTGATCGCGCTGATCGCGCTGGTGCTCGGCTCGATCTACGCCGGCATCGCCACCGCCACCGAGGCCGCGGCGCTCGGCGTGGCCGGCTCGCTGGCGCTCGCGGCCGTGGAGGGGAGCCTGAGCTGGAAGGCGCTGCGCGAGGGCATCGCCGCGGCGACCCGGGTGTACTGCATGATCGGCCTGATCCTCGCCGGTGCGGCCTTTCTGACGCTGGCGATGGGCTTCATCGGCCTGCCGCGCCACCTGGCGGAGTTCATCGGCGGCCTGGACTTGAGCCCGTTCGCATTGATGCTGCTGCTGGTGGCTTTCTACGTGGTGCTGGGCTGCTTCCTCGACGGCATCTCGATGGTCGTGCTGACCATGGCCGTGCTGCTGCCCACGGTGCAGAAGGCCGGTTTCGACCTGGTCTGGTTCGGCATCTTCGTCGTGCTGGTGGTCGAGCTGGCGCAGATCACGCCGCCGGTGGGCTTCAACCTGTTCGTGCTGCAGGGGCTGACGCGACGCGACATCACCTGGATCGCCCAGCGCGCGCTGCCGCTCTTCTTCCTGATGCTGGCCTTCGTGCTGCTGCTGTGGTTCGTGCCCGGCATCGCCACCTGGATGCCCGCGCGCATGTAGCGCACGCAGGCTTCCCGTACCATCTCCCCACCCCATGAAGACACACCCGACGGGTGCCGGCACGCGCTGGCAGTTCTGGATCGACCGCGGCGGCACGTTCACCGACATCGTCGGCAAGCGGCCCGACGGCTCGCTGGTCACGCACAAGCTGCTCTCGGAGAACCCCGAGCAGTACCGCGACGCCGCGGTGGCCGGCATGCGCCACCTGCTCTGCCTGAAGGCCGGCGAGCCGATCACGCCGGATCGCGTCGAGTGCGTGAAGATGGGCACCACGGTGGCCACCAACGCGCTGCTCGAGCGCAAGGGCGAGCCGACGCTGCTCGTCACCACCCGCGGCTTCCGCGACGCGCTGCGCATCGCCTACCAGGACCGGCCGCGACTGTTCGACCGCCACATC